>MDSV01124166.1_pt1 | contig 58406 bp, 55 predicted proteins | sample 810851 | NCBI WGS metagenome assembly MDSV01 (sample SAMN05326640, study PRJNA326480) | marine metagenome | isolation source: seawater | place: Atlantic Ocean: North East | collected 2012
CCTGGCAAAGTCCTACTCTTCCATGTCTTAAGACAAAGTACCATTGGCGCTGAAAGGCTTGACTTCCGAGTTCGGAATGGGATCGGGTATGACCCTTTCGCAAAAATCACCAGGCTCTCGCTGTATATAGAAGGTTATTAATTTTGTCAATTCATATTAACAATTAGCTTAAACTAGAAGTCTTAATTTTTTTTCTAAATAATCATTAATAGTTAATAGAAGTCCTTTCTTAATTGGAGTTTTAGCTTTCCATCCATAGTTTGAAGCAATAGTCAGGTCTAATTTTTTCCTAAAAGTTCCATTAAAATTTCTATTGATGTATTTTATTTTAAGATCAACACCTAAAACTTTCATAACTAATTTTGCGAAATCATTAATGGATTTCTCGTCTTTAGATCCTATATTTATTAATGTATCTTTGGTTTTTTTATTCATAAAATACAAAACTGCATCAGCCACATCATCACTAAAAACTAACTCTCTTAAAGGGGTTCCATTGCCCCATAATGTAATAAAATTATCTCCATTTTTAATCGCATCTAATATTTTCTTTATTATAGCTGGAAGGAAATGGGAACTTTCAGAATCATAATTATCATTCAAACCGTAGGAGTTTGAGGGCATTAAACATTTATAATTCAGTTTATATTGATGATTGTAACTTTCACATAATTTAATACCAGCTATTTTTGCAATTGCATATGGCTCATTAGTTTTTTCTAGATTAGAACTTAATAAATATTTTTCTTTAATTGGTTGCTTGCTATTTTTGGGATAAACACAGCTTGATCCCAAAAAGATTAGATTTTTAGTTCCAGATAAAAAAGAACCGTGAATTAAATTATTTTGAATCGAAATATTGTCATATATGAAATCAGCTTTAAATTCATTATTTGCCTTAATTCCCCCAACCTTAGCTGCAGCTACAATTGTAGTTTGTGGTTTAATGTTTTGTAAAAATTTAAAAACTTTTGACTGATCTCTTAGATCTAATTTTTTTTTTTCTATAGTTATAATATTTTTATATTTTTTTTTTAATTTTCTATAAATTGCAGATCCAATCATTCCATTATGACCAGCTAAAAAAATTTTAGAATTTTTTGTAATCATTTTCTATATGATTTAATTCATAATTAATCATATCCTTAATGAGAGAATTAATATTATGTTTAGGTTTCCATTTAAGAATTTTTTTTGCTTTTTTAGAATTTCCCACAAGACTATCTACTTCGGCTGGTCTAAAATATTTTTTATTAATTTCAATTACACATTGATTTTTTGTATTGTACGCTTTTTCATTTATACCTTTGCCCTTCCAAATAATTGGATAGTCCAATTCTTTTGATACAAAGTTTATAAATTGTTTTATTGAATATTGTTTGCCTGTACAAATTACAAAATCTTGAGGTTGTTTTAATTGCAACATTTTCCACATAGCTTTTACATAATCCTCTGCATGTCCCCAATCTCTTTTTGAGTAAAGGTTACCTAAAAATAATTTTTTTTGTTTTTTATATTTAATTCTACAAAGCGCTCTAACAATTTTTTTAGTTACAAAAGTCTCACCTCTTAATGGGCTTTCGTGATTAAATAAAATTCCATTACAAGCAAAAATATTATAAGACTCTCTATAGTTTACAGTTATCCAATAAGCATAAAGCTTAGCAACCCCGTAAGGGCTCCTTGGATAAAATGGAGTTTTTTCGGTTTGAGGTACCTCTCTAACTTTTCCAAATAATTCAGATGTACCTGCTTGATAGAACTTTATTTTTTTTTTAGAATTTTTTATTGCTTCCAGTATTCTTAATGTTCCTTGTGCATCAGCATTTGAGGTGTATTCTGGGATTTCAAAAGATACGGCAACGTGTGATTGAGCTGCTAAATTGTATACTTCATCAGGTTTAATTTTTTCAATTATATTATTAACAGATTGCGTATCTGTCATATCTCCATAATGAAGTTTAAAATTAGTTTTTGACGAAATTGGATCTTTATAGATATCATCTAATCTTGACGTATTAAAAGATGAGCTTCTTCTTTTAACACCATGAACTACATATCCCTTTTGCAATAGATATCTAGATAAATATGCACCATCTTGACCTGTAACACCAAAAATTAAAGCTATTTTTTTCACAAATGATTTTAATAATTACTTTTATGCATATTTTATATTAATAAATCAATATTATATTTTAATTATTTAAATAAAACCATATATACCTCAATGAGTTTAACAATTATCATACCTTGCAAAAATGAGGAAAAAATAATTTTAAAAACTTTTCAAAATATTAAAAAAATAATTAAAAAAAAAATAAAAAAATTTGAATTTATACTGATAGATGACTTTAGTAATGATAATACTTTAAATATATTAAATAAAATATCTAGACAAAATAAAAATATCACAGTTGTAAAAAATAAGATTACTGGATTGGGTAGTGCAATCAACTTAGGGATTAAATATAGTAAAAATAAATATATAGCAATTATGATGGCTGATTTATCAGATGATCCTTATGATCTTATTAAGTATTACAATGAAATATCGAAAAATAATCTTGATGCTGTATTTGGGAGTAGATTTACAAAAAAATCGAAAGTTGTAGATTACCCAATCAGGAAACTTATTTATAATAGAATTTTCAACACATTTGTAAAATTTATTTTTTTTTCAAAATATAATGATTTCACAAATGCATTTAAAATTTATAAAAAAAAATGTCTTATAGATCTTAAGCCACTTATTTCAGAAAATTTTAATATTTTTCTTGAGCTTCCATTAAAAACATTAATTAGAAAAAAAAAATTTAAAATTATTTCAATTAATTGGAGAAATAGAAAAAAAGGTAGCTCAAAATTTAAGGTAAATGAATTGAGCTCAAAATATTTTTTTACCTTAATTTACTGTTTTTTTGAAAAAATATTGCTTAAGTGAAAAATAATATTGGGAAGCAAAAATAAAATACAACGGAAGTATAAATAACTTATACCTTGGTAAAACGAAGAAAACAGGTATCAAAGCTAAATAATATAATATCAAAATTAATATTTCATAATCTCTATTTTTGAAGATGTTTTTTAAAATCCCTAAAATTGCAAAAAAAGAAATAATAATCTCTGGTATAAAAACGAATGGATTAAAATAATTAGGATAATTGGAATCATAATTAAAAATTGAAAAGGCAAAGAATTTCTTTAAATAATGTATCGCATATTTATATGGATCTTCTGTTATGTTCTCTTTGGCCTTATTAAGGAAATAGTTATCTACATATAAATCAAATTTGTTAATATTTTTACCAGATTTTGCAAAAAGATCTTTAAATTCCTCCATATCATAGAAATTTCCATTTACATTTAAATCTTCACTATTACCTCTCCATAGATTGTATCCAAAAGACTTTGTGATTACTATTTGATCAAAAACTTTATAATTTTTAATAAGAACTGGTGAGATTATCAGCAAAGTAACAATGAAGGTTAATAAAAAATTATTAAAGAGTTTTATATTAGTTAGTATCTTGAATGTTATTACCAATAAGAAAAGCAACCAAAACTCACCTCTAACTAATATTAATAATGCAGAAAAAAACCCTAATAAAATATAATCTTTTAAAGATTTAAGGTTAAGAAGAAAATATATAAAACAAATAAAGCAAAAAACCTGAATACTTACAGAAGAAATCTGACTTGCAGCATAAAAATTTATAGGAAATACAAAATAGATTAATGATATTATATAGGATTTTTGTATATCAAAAAAGTTTCTTAATAATTTACAAAATATAAATATAGATATTGAAGACAAAACGCACTGAACTAATAAAATTATTTTAGTTGATATAAATTGATCAAAACCAAGAAATGAAAAAGAGTATAAAAAATATGGATACAGAGGTGGCATATATATAGTTGGTACCCTCGAACCATTAATCTCATGAAATGAGAATTCTCCATGATCAATCAAATTTTGATTAATAATTTGCCATTCCATGTCAATTAAATCATCTCCAAAATACATAGAAAACAATATTTTTATAATTGTTAAAAACAAAACTAAGTATGAAAATATTTGATAATTTAATTTAGGCACAAAAATTTATCTTTTTAAATTTTCAAGGAAACTATAAATATAATTTTTTAATTCAATTCTTCCAAATCTTTGGAAAACTTGATTTGATAAGTTTGTATTTCTAAGTTTAGAGTCATATCTTTCACCTTTTCTTTTTGGCAAATACTTAACTTGTCCACCAAACATTTTTGCAACATCAATGATAGAATAGCTTTTTTTCGATGAAATACTATAGTGTCTATTTTTATTTTTCTTCCACGCTTCTATACAAACCTCTATCGTATCATCTATATGTGTAAACCTTCTTTTTTGAGTGCCAGGTTTTACTATAGTTAATTTTTTTTTATTTTTGGTTTGTTCCTCAAAAATTCCTATAACGGTAGCCATATCACCTGTAGAAATTTGATTGGGACCATAAACATTGTAAAAATAAATAATTTCATAAGAAAACCCAAACCATTCTTTAAGATTTTGTAAAAGTTCTAAATTTTTAGCCTTATTAAATGCATATGGTGAAAGATTTTTATCATTTCCTTTATTACCCAAACTCGCTGAGGTAGCTGAATATATTAATTTTATTTTATATTTTAAACAAAATTTAAATACAGCTGCACTCCCAACTATATTAGATGTAAAACATTCATCAAATTTTTTGAAACTTTGATAAATTCTAGCAAATTCTCCAAAATGAAATATTGTAAGAATTCTTTTTTTGTATTTATTTAAAACTTTACTAATATCTTTTGTGTGAGATTTTAAATATTTAACTCTCTTATTAAAAATATGATTTGATTTTTTTCCACTAGAATAATTGTCTACACTAATTATCTTGTAACTTTTATATTTAACAAGTCTACTGATTAAATTTGAGGCTACAAAACCTGCTCCACCTGTTACAACTATAATATCTTTTTTCATGAAATTAACTTATCCAGAGAATCCTTTTTAGCAAATACTTAAACTCATTCCCTTTTTTATTTATTTTAAATTAATAACTTTTTGTAAATCTATTGGTATTATCTCCTGATTTTAATTGTTCAAATATCCAATTATATGTCTTTTTTAATCCAGCTTTAAGTTTGATACTGGGAGCCCATTTAAAATCTTTTGATATTTTTGTATTATCACTTGACCTTCCTCTAACGCCTTTTGGCTTATCGAGTAAATATTTTCTTTTTACTTTATAGTCTGCAATTTCCTCAATTAAATCCAGCATTTGGTTTATTGAAACCTGTTCATCACTACCAAGATTATAAACCTCTCTAAAAGGAGACTCAAAAATTTTTTTAGTACCAATTATACAGTCATCGATATACATAAAACTTCTTGTTTGTTCTCCGTCACCCCAAACTTCTATTTCCTTAAAATTATTAATTTTTGCTAATGCAATTTTTCTACATAGGGCTGCTGGAGCTTTTTCTCTTCCACCATCATATGTGCCCAAAGGGCCATAAACATTGTGATATCTTACAACTCTTGTTTCTAATTTAAAATCCTCATAAAAATGTCTACACATTCTTTCACTAAATAATTTCTCCCATCCATAACCATCCTCAGGGTCAGCAGGGTAAGCATCATCTTCTTTTAAACCTGGTACGAATACTTCAGATTGTTTTTTTGAATTATAAACGCATGCACTTGATGAGAAAAAATATTTTTTTACTTTGTTGTTTAAACATGCTCTTAAAAGATTTGTGTTAATTAGTACAGATAACATGCATTCTGCTTTGTTGTTCTCTATAAATCCCATCCCCCCCATATTACAAGCCATATTGTAAACATAATCAACGCCTTCTGTAACTTTTAAACAATTTTCATATTCTTTTAAATCTAAACAGTAATTTTCAAAATTTTCATTAAATTGAAACCAAAATTCATATGGTTTAATATCTACACAAACTATTTCTTTACCTTCTAAATGCAAATTTTTTGATAAATGACCACCGATAAAACCACCACCTCCTGCAATTAAAATTTTCATAATTCATTAATATATTATCTTTTTTAGTTAGCAAGTATTATAGTTTAGATACAAATAAAATTTAATTCTTTCTTTTTTACAAACTAATGAATAAATTAAAATAAATACTGAAAATTATAAATTTATAAAATGAGAATCCCTTACGGACAGAACGTATATAATAACCTAGAAATAAAAGCTGTTGTAAAAACTTTGAGAAATGGAACTCAAATGGGTAAGGCAGTTAATAAGTTTGAAAACAAAATATCAAACTATTTTCAAAAGAAATATGCTTTAATGGTGAATTCAGGTTCTTCAGCTTTGAATTTAGCAATGAAAGTTTTAGATTTAAAAAAAGACGATGAGATAATAACTCCATGCCTAAATTTTGGTACAGCGGTATCTTCAATTGTAATGGCACCTGCTAAACCAATTTTTGTTGATATTGATATTGATACTTTACAAATAAATACTGATAAGATCATAGAAAAAATAAACAGAAAAACTAAAGCTTTGTTAATTCCCAATTTAATTGGGAACATACCTGATTGGGAGAAAATACATAAAATTTGTAAAAAGAAAAAGATAAAAATTATTGAGGACTCTGCTGATACTTTGGGGGCAAAAATTAAAAACAAAAGCACAGGTGTTTTCAGCGATATATCAATTACAAGCTTTTATGGATCGCACGTTATAAGTTGCGCAGGCAATGGTGGGATGTTTTTAACAAATAACAAAACCTATTATGAAAGAGCTAAAGTAATTAGGAGTTGGGGCAGAATGTCAACTTTATTGAAAGACTCTGAAAACATAAAAAAACGATTAAACATCAAATTAAATGGAATAGAATTTGACAGAAAATTTGTATTTTCTGAATTAGGTTATAATTTTGAACCCTCTGAAGTAGGAGCATCGTTTGGTTTAATTCAACTAAATAAATTTAGGAAATTTTCTAATTTGAGAAATAAAAATTTCAATTTACATAAAAAATTTTTTTCTAAACATAAAAAGTATTTTATAACTCCAAAAATAAAAAAAAGTATAAAAACAAATTTTCTTGCTTATCCAATAATTATTAAAAAAAATAATAAATTTAATAGAAAAAAATTACAAATATATCTAGAAAAAAATAATATTCAAACTAGGCCTATTTTCTCAGGTAATATATTAAGACATCCAGGATTTAAATTTTTGGTTTCAAAAAGAAATAAAATAAAAGATTTCCCTAATGCTGACTATATTATGAAATATGGGTTATTAGTAGGTTGTCATCAGGGTCTGAATAAAACAAGTATAAATTTTATACATAAAAAAATTTTAGATATCATAAATTAAAATATTTATAAAAAATGTTTCTTACAGATTATTTGGTAGAAATTTTAGCAAAAAAAAAAATTGATACAGTTTTTTCTGTTACAGGAGGTGGTTCTATGTTTCTAAATAATTCATTTGGTCAAAATAAAAAATTTAAAAGTTATTATTTGCACCATGAGCAATCTTGTGCAATGGCAGCTGATGTATATGCAAGGTTAAAGAGAAAGCCTGCTGTAGTTTGTGTCACAACTGGTCCTGGAGGAATTAATGCTATTAATGGTGTTTTTGGAGCATATACAGATTCGACGCCGATGATAATTGTTTCTGGACAAGTTAAAAAATCAACTAATAAATATTTTAAAAATAAAAACCATTTAAGACAAATGGGAGATCAAGAAAACGATATAATTTATATGATAAAAAAAATTACAAAAAAAACTTTTGTAGTAAAAAATACTAAATTATTTAAAAAAAAAATAGAAGAACTGGTAGATTTATCAAGCTCAGGTAGGCCTGGTCCAGTTTGGATTGATATACCAATTGATATGCAAGGTATTAAACTTAAAAAATGACATTTAATAAATTAAAAATTTTAAAAAAACTTATTGATAATTCAAAAAGACCTGTAATACTTGCTGGAACTGGCATCAGCATATCAAATACTGAGAAGGAACTTTTTAAATTTGTAAAAAAATTAAATATACCGTTGGTAACTGCATGGTCGCACGACATCTTTCCTAATTTTGACAATCTTTATTATGGTAGACAAGGATCGATTGGTAATAGGGTTGGAAATTATGTAGTACAATATGCAGACTTAGTAATAGTCTTGGGTTCAAGGTTGAGCATCAGACAAACAAGTTACAATTGGAAGTCATTTGCTAAAAATGCAAGTATTGTTTCAATCGATATAGACAAATTAGAACAAGCAAAAAATCTTATTTATTATAATTTAAAAATTTCAATTAATTTAAAAACTTTTTTTAAACAAACTAAAAAGATTAAGTTTAAAAAAAAAAATGACATAGGTGAATGGATAGAATGGTGCAACTATATAAGAAAAAAATTATCACCTAGAATAACTGATTACAAAATTAGTCAAAAAAAAATCAATATTTATCATTTCATAATAAAATTATTCACTTTTTTAAAAAATTCTGAGATTATTATAGCTGCAGATGGAGCAGCAACAGTAGTACCCAATCAAGTTGGATACCTAAACAAGGGTGTTAAGTTTATTGCAAATTCAGGATCTGCATCTATGGGATATGAATTGCCTGGGGTTATAGGTGCCTTTTCTGCCAGTAAAAAAAAAATTGTTTGTCTAGCTGGCGATGGAAGTATTATGATGAATATTCAAGAGTTAGAGAGTATTAAATCAAAAAATATTAATGTAATAATATTTTTAATAAATAACGACGGTTATTTGTCAATAAAACAAACTCAAAAAAATTTTTTTGGTAAAGAATATGGATCATCACCAAAATCTGGATTGTCATTTCCAAATTTTGTAAAAGTTTCTAAATCTTTCGGTATCAAGTCAATAGAATTAAAATTTTCAAATTGGGAAAAAACTCTAAAAAAAGTTTTAAAAAAAAGGGGGCCAATTCTTGTAAATATTAAAGTTGACACTAAACAAGAATTTGAACCAAAATTAAAATCAAAAAAAATTGGAAATAAAATTATAACTCCATCTTTAGAGGATATGTATCCTTTTTTAAACGAAAGCCTGAAAGCGGAAATATTAAATAAACTTAATGGTAAAAAGATTAAAAAAAATTAAAGGAGTTCTATTTGATCTTGATGGTACTTTAATTGATAGTGACAAAGATGTTCAAAAAATAATAAATTTAATAAGAAAAAAATACTTAAATAAAAATAAAATTAGTATAAAAAAAATTGCAAAATATTCCTCTATGGGTGGAAATGAAATGATAAAAAAAACTGTTTCCACTAGAAATTGCAAATTTTTTTTAGAGCTTTTTAGAAGATTATATTTAGAGTTAAATGTTAGAAAAAGGATATTTTATCCTAAAGTTCTAAATATGCTTAAATTTTTAAAAAGTAAAAATTTAAAATTAATAATCTGCACAAATAAACCAAATAAATTAGTTAAAAAAATATTTAACAAAACAATTTTGAAAGATTACATAGATAATTACTATTGTTCAGATAAATACAGTTATAAAAAACCTGATAAAAAATTTTTTAATATAATATCCAAAAAGACGAAGTTAAAATATAATGAAATTTTGTACATAGGTGACAGTATGATTGACTATAAATTTTGTAAAAATTCTCTTATTAAATTTTTTTTATATAAAAATATAAGAACAAAATATCCAAAAAAAATTTATAAAAAACTTGTTAAAGAAAAAAAGGTTATATTTAGTTATAATAACATTCAAATTCTTAAAGAGGCCCTATAATGAATTTAAAAAATAAAAAAATTTGTAAATTATGTGATGGAGATTTATTTAAAGATCCTATTTTAGTATTGAATAAAATGCCAAAAGCAGCTCAGCATTTTTTGAATAGGAAAGAATTGCCAAATTTTGAGAGTATAAACTTAAAAATATACCAGTGTAAAAAATGTGGTTTGGTTCAGTTAATATCAAAACCAGTATGGTACTTTAAAGATGTAATTACAGCCGCAACTATTTCAGGAAAGGTTAGGAAATTAAGACTTAAACAAATGAAAAGTTTCTCAAAAAAATATAATTTATTTGGAAAGAAAATAATTGAAGTAGGTTGTGCATCAGGAGAAATGCTAGATATTATAGAAGAGGCAAAAATGTTAGGTTATGGTTTGGAACATTCAGCAAAATCTGTGAGTAAAGGCTTAAAAATTGGAAGAAAAATAAATAAAGGTTTTATTGAAGATACAAACAAATTTGATAACGGACCATTTGATGGTTTTTTGTGCTATAATTTTCTAGAACACCTTCCCAACTTAAAAAAAGCTATAAAAAATATTTATAATAACTTGTACGAAGGAGGTGTTGGAATAGTTACGGTTCCTAATTTAAAGTATCTTTTGAAAACAAAGACTCATTATGAGTTTGTTGCAGATCATTTATCATATTTTACACAAGAGACAATTTCCAAAGCATTTAATAACCTAGGATTTAAAATTTTAGAGAATATTTTAATAAATAATAATAATGATATACAAATTATTGTTAAAAAAGTTTTAAATAATAAAAAAAAAAAAAATAAATCTATTAAAAAATTAAATCTTTTTTCTGATTACCGAAGAGTTGAAACCCTTATTAAATCATTAAAATCTTTATCTAAAGATTATAAATTAAAAAAAAAGAAAATTGCTGTATGGGGAGCAGGTCATAGAACTTTGGCTTTATTAGCTTTGAGTAAATTAAAAAATATAGAATATATAATTGACTCAGCAAAGTTTAAACAAGGCAAATATTCACCAGTTAACAATTCTAAAATTGTATCACCAAATGAATTACTTAAAAAAAAAGTTAATTTAGTGATAGTAATGTTGCCTGGTATTTATCCTGATGAAGTAATCAAAAACTTAAAAAAAATGAAGATAAATTTAGAATTAGCCAAATTAAAAGATAATAAAATAGAGTTTATTTAACTTGCAAATTATAATGAGATAGTTATAGGGTAACAAGATGTCTAATGAAACTAAATCAACAAAAAAAGATATAAAAGCGGTTATTCAACCAAGAATATACTCCTCTAACAAAACAAAACTTGAAGACGCAGTTCCTTTAAGAACACCATTTTCAGTTCATATTGACGTTTGTAGTTATTGCAATTTTAAATGTAGTTTTTGTTTTCAAGCAGATATTTTGGGGAAGAAAGAAAAAAATTTTCCTCATGGTATGATGAAAATGGATTTGTTTAAGAAAACTGTTGATGAGTTAAAAGATTTTCCAGACAGAATTAGAAAGATTAAAATTGGTAATCATGGTGAACCAACAATGCATCCTGAGTTACCAAAATTTATAGAATACGCAAGAAATTCTGATGTGGCAGATATCATTGAAGTTTTTACGAATGGATCAAAATTAAATCCAAAATTAAATAGAGAATTGGTAGATGCTGGATTACAAAGAATAAATATATCACTAGAAGGACTTTCAAGTGAAAGATATTTAAAAGTAGCTAAAGCCAAAATTGATTGGGATGAATTTTTAGGAAATATAAGAGATCTTTACGAATACAGCAGAAAAAAAGGTGATCTTGTTATCTACGTTAAAGTTGTAAACAACGCGAGTGAACTAAATGGTAAAACTGTGTTTTCATTATCCGAAGAAGAAAAAAATTATTTTTACGAAACTTTTGGAAATATGGCAGATGAAGTTTATGTGGAGAAAATTGTTCCACAATGGGCAGAAACACAGGAAGATAAACAAAATGCTGTGGATTACACTGGAATGTATGATCAAAAAACTGTGAGATATAAAAAAGTATGCCCTTTTATATTTATGTATCTTCATATTAATCATGACGGCATAGTAAGTCCATGCACTTTAGACTGGCCCCGAGAGGTAAAAATTGGCGATGTAACAAAAAATAGCTCTAAAGAAATTTGGAATGGTAAAACTTTAAAAGAACTTCAGATTGCTCAATTAGAGGGTAAGAGAGATGAGATACCTTTTTGTAAAGATTGTTCTGCTCCTATGGTATGTTGTGATGAAAATCTAGATGATTATACCGACAAAATATTAAAAAAAGTAAATATTTAGAATAATAATGAAACTTCTTATAACCGGCACAAACGGTTTTTTAGGAAGAAACCTTAAAGAATTTTTTTTAAAAAAAGATTTTGAAATTTCAACTCCTAAAAGACAACAGCTAAATTTATTGGATAGCTCCTTAGTTGAAGATTATATAAACGAAAATAACTTTGATGTAGTTATCCATAGCAGCGTAACTCTTGACTCCATAGACGAAAATTTGAAAATGTATTTTAATCTTGAGAAATTATCTAATAAATATGGAAAATTAATCTGTATTGGATCAGGTGCTGAATTCAATTCAAAATATTATGAACCCAAAATGAAAGAAGAATATTTTGGAAAACATATGCCAGATAAATCTGATATTTATGGCTATTCAAAATTTGTTATTGCAAAAGATATTTTAAAAAAAAAAAGAAATATATTTAATTTAAGAGTTTTTGGAATTTTTGGAAAATATGAAGATTACAGAAGAAGATTCATTTCTAATAATATTTGTAGACTATTAATAAATGAAAATATCTCTATTAATAAAAATATGTTTTTTGACTATTTATATGTGGATGATTTTTTAAAGATAATGGAATTATTTATTTTAAGCACACCTAAACACTCGACTTATAACACTTGTACAGGAAAAAAAATTGATTTACTTACTATAGCCAAAATCTTAAATGAAATAGATGGTAGAAATAAAGATATTTTTATAAAAAATGAAGGTACTAACAAAGAATATACTGGAGAAAATTCGAGATTAATAAATGAATTTAATGAAATTAAGTTTACCGATCCAGAAAAGTCTATTTTAAATCTTTACAATTGGTATAAAAACGAAAGTAAACTAATATTCGACAAAAATATATTTGATAAATGGATAAAAAATTGATTTAAATATTTTATGAACTTACTAGAAAAAAAAATGTTCGATGTCTTAAAAAACTTAAGAGATAATTATGGTGTAGTAGCTGTAAAAGCTGAATTTGAAGCAGAGGGAACAAGGATAGACGAGCTGATGAGATTAATAGAAATAGTTAGAAAATTAAACCTAAAGCTAGGTATTAAAATTGGCGGATGTGAAGCTATGAAAGATTTAATGGAATGCAAACAACTAGGTACAGATTACATTATAGCTCCAATGGTTGAGACCGATTATGCACTAAAAAAATTTATTGAAGCAAAAAATAAAATTTTTGATAATGAGGAGAGAAAATATACAGATTTTTTAATAAATATTGAAACAAAGACTTCAAAAGAAAATTTACATAAAATTATTTCTATTAATAAAGAATATAAAAAAAATGAACAAATTAATGGTTGGGTTTTTGGAAGAGTAGATTTTACTATGTCCTCTGGATTAAATAGAGATGATATAAATGACAGTGACGAAATTACAAATTCAGTAATTGATGTTGCAAAAGAATCCAAAACACATGATATGGCATTTGTTGTAGGTGGAGCTGTCTCAATTGACGCATATGATATTTTAAAAAAAGTAAGAGACGTAAAATTAGATAGATTTGAAACTAGAAAAATAATTTTTTCCTCAGACGCGCTTGATATTAAAAACCTTAAAGATGGCATGTTAGAAGCAATACACTTTGAGCTCTTGTGGTTAAAAAATAAAAAAAACTATTACGGTGCAATATTTGAAGAAGATGACAAGAGAATTGAGATGCTTAATAATAGATGGAAAGTAATTTAAAAATAAAGTTAATCATTTAAGTGAAAAAAAAAATAAGTATTGTTACACCGACATACAATGAGGAAGAAAACATAGAAAAATTATGTTCATCAATTGCCATTGAGATGGCATTATATGATTATGAATATGAACATATAATTATAGACAATCATTCAACTGATAAAACGGTAGAAAAGATTAAAAAAATTGCCTTTAGCGATAAGAAAGTTAAACTTATTGTAAATTCAAGAAATTTTGGATCAATTAGATCTACTCATCATGCAATTTTACAAACAGATTCGGATGCAACTATCCTAATGTGTGCAGACATGCAAGAGCCTATAAATTTAATAGGTAAATATTTAAAAGAATGGGAAATGGGAAGTAAAGTTGTTTTAGGACAAAGAGAAAGTGTTGAAGAAGGTAAAATTTTAAATTTAGTAAAAAATTTCTTTTATAAATTTATAAATAAAATTTCTGAAATACCGCTCATAGAAAGAAGTGGTAGTACTTGTCTTTTATCAAAAGATATAGTTGATCATCTTAAAAAAATTGATGATCCATATCCATACTTTAGAGGATTGCTATCAGAGATCACTTCAGAGATTAAAATAGTAAAATATCACCAAAATAAAAGAGAAGGTGGAGTAACAAAAAGTAATTTCTTTGTCTTATATGATCATGCGATATTGGGTATTATTAAACATTCTAAGATACCGGTAAGGATTTTTACAATTTTAGGATTTTTTGCTAGTTTTATTTCATTATTAATTGCAATTATTTTTTTTCTATACAAGCTAGCCTTCTGGAATTCTTTTGAGGTTGGGGTTGCTCCGTTAATTATCGGTTTATTTGGTTTGGCATCAATTCAAATGTTTTTATTGGGATTTGTGGGAGAATATTTAATACAAATTTTGACGCATTCTCGAAAACTACCTTTGGTTATAGAAAAAGAAAGAATTAATTTTAATTAAAATATATAATCAAAGATAATATAAAATAATATGATTTACGATAATAGAAATAAACTCTTTGAGTTCCTAAAGGATAAAAACGTATGTATTTGGGGAGCGAGAATGACTGGTATAGGAGCCTTACGTCAACTTAAAGAGAGAGGGATAGTTGTAAACAATTTTATAGACTCTGATTCTGCATTTACTGATAAAAACGTGCATGGATATAAAGTATTTCATCCTAAAGATTTAGATAGAAATAAGAAAATTAATGATAAAACAGTAATTCTAGTTGCTGTTGCTTTAAAAGAAGAAGAAATTGTCAGCCAAATAAAAAATTTGGCAATTAAAAACCTTCCGGTTGTAAGTTTTTTTGATGAAAATTCACCTTACTATACAATTGATATTTTAGGCTCATGTAATTTAAAATGTGCATCATGCCCTCATAGTATTCTGGATAGTGATGTTCCAAAAGGTTCAATGAAATATGATACTTTTGTAAAGGTATTCGATAAAGTTATTTCAGATAGTCCAAAAATATCTCATATAAGTTTATATAGCTGGGGTGAACCACTTTTACATCCATATATTGATAAAATTATTGATTATGTTCATGAAAAAAATGTTGCAGTAGCACTTTCGAGCAATCTATCAATTAAATTTGAAAACAGAATTGAAAAAATAATAAAATCTAGTCCAGATTATTTAAAAATTTCGTTATCAGGCTTTTATCCAGAGGCTTACAATAATACACATCAAGGAGGTGATATAAATCTTGTAAAAAGTAATTTGTATTTATTAAGAAAACTCATTGATCAGTATAAATCAAATACACTTGTTGATATAAATTACCATTTATACAAAGACAATAGTGGAGAAAATCTTAATCAAATGAAAAAGCTCGCAGATGAACTTGGTTTTATCTTATCAGAAACCTATGCCTTGATAATGCCATTAGAGAGAGTGATCTCGCATTTAAATGGCTCTCCAGACAGACAGACAAAAAGTTTAAATAGCAATCTTCTGGTAACAATTGATGAAGGAATTGAGGCTTCATCTAAAAATTCACTTCCAGAAAAATCTTGTCCATTTAGAGAAAATCAAATTAATATAAATTCAGATTTAACAATACCTGTATGCTGTACAGTTTGGGAGAGGGGTGAAAATATAGTAGCTAAAAATTTTTTAGACAGTAGTTTAGATGAAATTAATGCCAATAAACGTAAAGTTGACTTGTGCAATAAATGTATGGAATTAAAACTACCTGAATATAATATGGGATTTAACAAGGAAGGTTGGGCCAAGTTCGCAAGTCAAAAAACCATCACTGACATAGGAAAAAATAAATAATCAATTTACACAAAACAAAATTTATTTTTTTATTTTTTAAATTTAAATATTATTACTCGGAAAGTATGAAATATGAATAGTATAAAAAAAAAAATAAAATATATTGAAAACAAGATTAAAAACCCAATGAAAGGTTTGCCTGATGAAGTCTTTTATTTTATTGGCAGAAATACACCTTACATTAACGTAGATTTGCTTATTAAATGCCCTAAAAAAGGGATACTATTAACATGGAGAGACGATATTTATGCAGGTAAAGGATGGCATTTACCTGGTGGTATAATCAGATTCAGGGAAACTATTAAAAAAAGAGTTAAAATGGTCGGAAAAAATGAACTAAATTTAAACATTATTAAATCAAAAGGCCCATTAGAAATTAATGAAATAATAATTAAAAAACAAAAGGAAAGATCTCATTTTATTTCATTACTTTACGAATGCGAAGTAAAAAAAAGTGAATTAAAAAATATTAAAAAAAATAATTTAATAAATTTTTTTAAAAATAAACCAAAAAATCTTTTAAAATTACATAATATTTATAAGAATTATTTTAAATGAATATAAAAATTTTAAAAAATGAAAAAGTTAAGTACTTACTAGCTGGAATTTATAATACATTATTTGGGTATTTGTTATTTGTATTAGTTTTTTATTTTTTCTATGAATTAATTAATTACATAATCCTTCTAGCATTTTGTCATTTTATAGGGGTTATAAATAATTATTTTGTATATAAATTATTTGTATTCAAAATTAAGAAAAATTTTAATTATACAAACTCAATAATAAAATTTAACCTTGTTTATATCTTTTTATATTTTTTAAATGTTTTTTTATTATTTATGGCTATTGAGATTTTAGTGTGGAATATTTATCTAGCTCAAATAATAAATATAACTATACTTGCAGTTGTTGGTTTCATTTTAAATAAAAAGTTTTCATTTTCCTAATACTCAAGTTGATCAAATTATTTATTATTATGTAAATATTATTAAAATTAATCAGTTTAAACTTTATAAAGTCAACAAGTAATAAACATTAGCACCAACTAAAAATATAAAAAAATAAGAAACTAAGAAGATTATTTTTTTTTCACTTAAAGTTTTAAAAACATTTGTATATAGAATAAAATATACCAATAAAAGAGGATCCAAATACTCCTGAAATACAAAATCTAAAAATAAAATATAGATTGAGTAAGGAACTAAAAAAAAGATTAAATTGAAATCTATAATTTTAATTATTTTAATTGAGAGAATAATTCCAAGGAATGAAAAAGTTAATAAAAAAAACTTATAGTATTCACTTTCATTAAATATAAACAAAAGTAATTTTTTCAATGCTCCACCTCCCAATACAACACTTTCATATTGCCAAAAATATAATAAAAAAATTATATAAAAAATAAATATTATTAAAAAATTTTTTTTAAAAAAAAATAGAGATTTTTTTGTTTCTATGCAAATTAATGACACTGGTATTAAATAAATAATTGCTATTGAAAAAAGATCTACAATGTTATTAATTTGAAATTCAGCTCTTGATGACGTCACCTGAAATATTATTTTAGATAAAACATCATAAAAAAATATAAATGGTGCAAAAAGGAAAAATGTATTGAGAAAACAAATTAATATTATTATTTTTTTATCATTCCAAAAATGTTTAATTAATAAAATAAAATTTATAATTACAAAAACAAATAAATTTTGTGAACAAAAAAAAGCACAATATATTAGAAATAAATTTAATCCGATATTAAGAGTTTTTTTTTTAGAATTTTGATCTATTGCAGTAAACAAAAAATAACTTGATGATACCAGAAAAAATATTCCAAAATTTTCCTCCAACATCCAGTAAGCAGTAGTTCTAAAGTAAGGACTTAAATAAATTAAAAAACTGATAACAATAAAATGCGACAAATGATTGTTGATAGAAAATTTATTGTATTTTAAATAAACTGAAAAAAAAACTATAATTGGAATAAGTGTTGATATTAAAAAATTATTTAATTTTATTACATCAAAACTTAAGGGCAGGTATGTTTTAGTTAAAAAATAATGTAGTGGAAATCTTGATGATTCATATTTTGCCCAATCTATATTTTGTAATTCATTAGAAAAAATTAAAGAATAATTGTTAGCAATATGATTATAGTCTCCTGGACCACCACCCGCTGAATTTTCATTAACATAAAACCCAAAAACAAAAGATGCAAAAATAAACAAATTTAATGCTACATAAATTTTTTTATTTAAAGACATTTCAATTACATATTTTAATAAATATTTTTTAAACTATTTTTAACCATGGTTTTTTTTTATTTTTTATCATTGAATTAAAATCATTTTTGTCTTTTAAAGTATCCATGCTTTTCCAAAAACCCTGATGTTTAAAAGCAAATAATTTTCTTTTTTTTATAAAAAAATTTAAGGGCTCTTTTTCCCAGTAAGTGCTATTTTTTTTTATTTGTTTTATCGCATTTTTTGAAATTATAAAAAAGCCTCCATTTATATAAGTATTAATTTTTTTATTAGAGTTATCAAAATAATTAATTATATCATTTTTAATTCCTAAAATACCGTACCTTTGTTTCGGTCTTACCGCTGTCAATGTAACTTCAGCTCTTTTTTTATAGTGAAATTTTTTTAATTTATTCAAGTTTACGTTTGATAAACCATCACCATAAGTCATCATAATATCTTCTGAGAGCTTTAAAGCAGAATTTGCAAATAGAATTCTACCACCTGTACCAGTTTTTATCCCTGTATTGATTAAATTTGCGTAAAAATTTAATTTTCTAGATTTAAATTTTATATAAATATTATCTCTTTTTTTTTTTAATATTTGTGTGCTACTTTGATTTTCTTTTAAAAAATAATCTATGATAGTTTTGCCTTTATGACCTAAGCAAATTACAAATTCGTTAAAATTTTGTTTACAAAAGTTCTCTATAATATGCATTAGCATAGGCTTGTTACCAATTTCAACCATTGGTTTAGCTTTTGTTTTACCTTCGTAATCCAATCTGGATCCAAAACCACCACATAAAATAAAAACTTTCATTATTTATTTCGATTTTTTAATTATATTAAATTTAGACTTACAGTTATATAGATTATATTTACAAAGAAAAAAAGTAAATTAGGCTAAATATAAATGAAAAGTTTTTTTAAAAATAAAAAAGTATTTATTACAGGACACACAGGGTTTAAAGGGATATGGTTGGTAACAATACTTAGCTTTTTTGGTGCAAAAATTTATGGTTATTCAAAAAAAGATAGTACAACAAAAAATTATAAAAAATTATGCAAAGGTTTAAAGGTTACTGATTGTTTCGGAGATATTTTAGATAAAAAAAAATTAAACAAAAAATTAAAAGAAATTAAACCAGAAATTATTATCCATTTTGCTGCACAATCCCTTGTTCAAGAGTCTTACAAAACACCTGCAAAAACTATTAATACTAATGTAATAGGTACAACTAATTTACTTGAAAGTTGCAGATCTATTAATTCAATAAAAGCAATTTTAATTGCAACCTCTGATAAATGTTATGAAAATAACAATAATAAGAATACTTATTTTAGTGAAAATTATAAACTTGGTGGAGATGATCCATATAGCGCTTCAAAAGCTTGTAAAGAAATAATATTTAACGCCTATCTAAAATCGTTCTACTCTAATAAAAAGATTGGATTAGCTTCTGTAAGAGCTGGCAATGTTATTGGAGGTGGTGACTGGTCGGAAAATAGAATTATACCAGATTGTGCCAGATCTATAATTTTAAAAAAAAAAATGATACTAAGAAACCCTAAATCAATACGACCATGGCAGCACGTTTTAGATGTTTTGAGAGGATACTTGATTTTAGTAAAAAAATTATATTTAGAAAAGAATAAAACAAAATTTAATAATAGTTATAATTTTGGACCTAATGATAAGAAAAAATATAATGTAAGTTACATAGTAGATAAATTTTTTAAAATTTTAGATACAAATAAGAATATAATAATTTTTAAAAAAAAAGACCCTAAAAAAGAAAAAAAAATTCTTCTGCTTAATTCAAATAAATCTAAAAGGATTCTGAAATGGCAACAAAAAATCAAAACTGAGAAAGCCATTCAACTTACAGCTGAATGGTATTATTCTTATATATATCAAAAAAAAAATATTATTTTAGATCAAATAAAAAAAACAAAATTTTTTAATTAATTTTATTTTTTTTAATATACCTTTCCCATTTAAGACAAGAGTCTATGCTTTGTCTAATGTTTCTAATTGGTTTCCAATTTGGAAAAAATTTTAATAACTTTGAATTATCTGCATAAATTTGACCAATGTCTGCTTCTCTTTTGTTTACTATCTTAATCTTAATGTCTTTTTTGATAGTTTTTGAAAAATGTTTAACTATTTCAATAACCGAATTAGGCTTAGCATATCCACAATTAATTATTATATTTTTACACATTTTAATTTTTTTCAAGAACAAGTAATGTAAATTTGCTAAATCAACTACATCTATAAAATCTCTAGTAGCTGAACCATCTTTTGTTTTAAAATTCCCCCCATAGACTTTAAGCTCATATCTATTGTCAATTACATTTTTAGATAAGTTTTTAAATAAACTTCCAGATTTAGTAGGCCCTATTCTGCTTTTATAATTGCAGCCAACCACATTAAAATATCTTAATATTAAATAATTAATATTATTGTTTAAAGAATATTTTTTAATCAATTCTTCACAAAAATATTTTCCTAGTCCATAATTACTGATTGGTTTTATTTTATCATTTTCATTAACTTTAATTTTTTTAGAATCACCATATACAGCCGCAGTTGATGAAAAAATTATATTTTTAATTTTTTTTATTTTCAATACATCCATTATATTTTTTGTCATTAATAAATTATCAATTAAATATTTTTTAGGATTTTTTTCCGACTCCTCTACATCGATATATGATGCTAGGTGGATTATCGCTGTAATATTAAAATTTTTTAAATTATGTAATATTTTTTTTTTATTAAGTAAATTTAATTTAAAAAATTTTGCTTTTTTATTTATGAAGTTTTTTTTACCAGAGTATAAATTGTCTATAATTATAACTTTAAAACCTTTTTTGATTAAAATATTAACAACATGAGATCCTATATAACCTGCTCCACCAGTCACTAAAATATAATTATTTTTCATTTTTGTGTGACTTGTAATAAAAAATTAAAATTAGACTGATAACTAGATTACAAATGAAGAATAGTTTTGAGTAATTATTTTGCATTATATAAAAAAATAAATTTGTAATATTATAAACAATTGATATAAAAAAAACTTTTTTATGATTATGTCCATTCTTTATTGGTATTAAAAAAAAATAATCACCTAATCTTGCCCATGGATAATAACCATTAATTGTTTTTTTAATTAAATTTATCGAGCAGTCTAAAATAGGATATAAAAATAAACTAATTATAAAAAAATCTTTTTGCATAAAAATTCTTTCTAAAATCATATAACCCACGATATATCCTAAGAAAATACTACCAGTATCACCCATAAAACTAATGGCTGGTGGTCTATTAAAAAATATCAAAAAGATTAATAAAATTGGAACCAATATAAATGCTAATAAAGTTGAGAAATAATAAATATTTTCATTGTATGATACATATAAAATTCCTATCATTAAAAATAATGCATGTATTCCGCAATGACCATCAGATCCATCTATAAAATTTGTAATATTAATTAAATAAACCCACACAACAAGTGTAAGGAAGATAATTAATTTTAAAGGTAAATTTAAATTTTGTAGCTCAAGATTTGTTAAAGAAAAATAAACAAAAATTAATTGAACAATTAACCTGATTTTTGGATCTATATCTTTAATATCATCTTTAAAAGATAATAATGTTAATACAAAAATTGAAATAAAAAATATATAAAACCTATTTGGTAAAATTTCTCCAAAATCTTTTGTGAATAAAAGATAAGAAATATTAAAAAATAGTATAAATAAAAAAGATATCCCTAAAGATGTTACGATAGGTTTTCCAAGGTTTAATTTTAGACTATCATCATTATCTACAATTTGGTATTTTTTTAAAATTATAAAGCTAATTTTCATTACAATAAATGAAACAATTAAAAATAAAGAAAAATCAAAGAAATTTAGATTATTCATCTCTTTAGAGTAACAATAATTCTTTATTTAACAAGTATCTTTAATTATATGATTGAGTAATTTTTTTTTTATTAAAGATTATGAATAATGCAATAGTTGCTGAAAACATTATCAAATTAAAATTAGTATATAGACTTCCAAATGGCTTAATGGGGAAAAAATAAACTATTAAAAAAATTTTATAATTAATATTATTAAAATAACTGAATTTATTTGATAATTTAAAAAAATTATAAATCACAAAAATAAAAATAAAAAAACCAAAAATACCTTGCTCTGAAAGTATTTCTAAATAAATATTATGTGGATGAGTACTACAACCAATATATTCTAAACCTTTTGTAATCTTTGAATAATCTTCATCATATTTTTTGTTTCCACATTCATATCTGAAACTTTTATATGTTGTTCCAAAGTATTTATTATTGTTAAAAATAACTAAAGATTTGGAATAAAGACCATAATATGCCCATCTTTTTAAACCAAGGTGATTTTCGTTATTTTCTTTCTGCTTTATGTCGTTAATTATATTTTTATATGTGTTTTTGTATTTATCGATTGCTGTTAAATTTATAATACGACTTGAATGTAATAATATTAATAAAGAAATTATTGTAGGTATCAAAATTATTGAAAATATAAATTTTTGAGAAAAAATTAATTTTTTTAGATTAGCAATAAACAACAGTATTAACAAAAAATTGACACTTAAAAATGGAGTTCTATCACCCGAAAAAAAAATTCCAAAGTAAATAGTTATCAAAAGAAAACATATAGGAATTTTAAAATCTTTTGTAATCAAAATAATTATTGAAAAGATAAAAAAAAGATAACTTCCAGCTATATATTCACTACCAAAAAATGATGAGACTCTTTGATAATCACTTTCTAGAATGTTTCCAAAAATATCATGATTTAAGAATACCTGAGAATATAAATTTATTAAAAAGATTGAAATTAGAGTAACAAAAATTATTAAAATTTTTTTATTTAGCAATTTATTATCAAAATCAAATATAAAAGGAAATAACATAAATAGTGGAAACCTAACTAATAAAAAAGATTTAATAAATAATATAAAATCAGGTCTTTGAATTAAAAGATTTAATGAAATAAAAAAAATAAAAATAAAAAAAAATAAGAAATATTTTAATAACTCAAATTTTTTATTTTTTACTAAATATATAAATCCGTAGATAGATACTATTGACAAAAAAAAATCAGCTAGAAATTTTGAGAAAAAGACAACTATTGGTGTGAGAATAAAAATGTATAAAAAAAATATTTGAAATTTTTTACTGTAAAGATCTAACTTATATGCATTCATATATTTTTTTTTATGTAGATATTTTTTTTATCTTGTTTAACAGATAAAATGCGTTTGTATAATTTAAGATATTTTTTTACAACTACTTCGCTAGAATATTTTTTTTTAGACGATTTTCTGATTTTAGTCTTTAATTTTTTATAATTTTTTAATTTAATGTATTTATCTAAAGTCTTTTGAATCTCGTTTTGAGTTATTTTTTTTAATATATTTCCATTAACATTTTCTTTTACTATTTCACTAACACCACCTACATTCAGACTAATAATGGGTAACCCACACATACTTGCTTCTACGGCAGTTTGAGGTAAATTATCTTTTTTTGATAAAATAAAAAAAAGATGAGAAAAATTATATATTTGTACAATTTTTTTTTCATTATTAATTAAACCGTAATGTGTTGTATTCCTAGGAAAAATACTAAGAGTTTCTTTATTATACTTTCCAACTGTAACAAAATGAATTTTATTAGGGTAAATTCTATTAATTGTTGATGTTACTTTTTTAAAATATTCAAACCCTTTTCTTTTTTCATAAAGATATTTTGCTGAAAATAAAATTATAAATTTATTTTTAGGAATAGACTTTTCATTTAATCTTCCTTTTTGGAGATTGTAAATTTTTGAGTCAATTGGAGTAGGTATTACTGTAATATTACAATTCCTCAGCAAATAGCTTTTTTTTGCTTTTTTTGCTAACCATTTTGATGGAGTTACTATTGAAATATTTTTTTTAAATAATTCTTTTTTTTTTTTCCAAATTATGAAATCAAAATCAATCAGACGTTCTTTTGATATTTTTCTATTCCATTTCGTATTATCAGTAAAATGCTCTACGCCTGTAAAAGGCCACATATCAGATAAACGCCATACTATTGGTTTTTTAATTTTATTTAGATCACTTATCGACAAAAAATTATTTATCCAATTTATTTGAATTATATCCAAATCCATATTGTTTATAATTTTTGAATTATTTGTATTGAAAAGATCTAAGCTAATATATCCTTTGTTGGATTCATTCCTAAAAAACGCGATAGCAAATATCTTGTTAATATAATTTCTTAAATGAAAAAAAAAATTGTATGTTAAATCTTTTCTTAAACTGATACTTTTGTCTTTTTTTTTTGTACCAACATATAATTTGCTATTAATACCTTTTTTTATAAATGCCCTATTCATCTTCACAGCGGCATTTCCAGCACCACTATCATCATATGTTGAAAAAATACCAATTTTCATAATTTATTAATGTGATTTACTCTCTTAAAAATTCTTTTCATACCAAAATTGGAAAATAAAAAATGTCCATATTTTTTCTACCAAACCATTATTATTTTTAGACCTGTAAAATTTATCAATTAAATTTTTAATTTCGTTTTGAGAAAAAATATTTTGCTTTTTAATAAAATCATATGAAGAGAAATAATCTAATTTATTTTTTAAATCATTTTTTAACCAATTTTCTTTTGGTAATACAAAACCCTTTTTTTTTCTATTTATTATTTCTAAAGGTATAAAACCTGTTGCAATATCTTTTAAAAGCTTCTTTGAGTTTGTAATTTTGCCCATGTACTTATTGGGCACTGAATTAATAAAACTTATCATTTCATCATCTAAAAATGGAGTCCTTGTTTCGATTGAGTTTAACATTGATAGTCTATCAGTAATATAAAGAAATTCCCATGGTAACTGTAAATTAAAATCAATTTCTTGAATTATTTTTTTTGGATTATGGCTCCTACAATCAATTAAAGAATTAATTTTATAAATTAAATCATTCTCTCTCTCGTTATCCAAGAACAGTCTACTCAAATCTTTAAAATAAAAAATTTTTGTGTACATAAATCCATAAAAATATTTAAAATCTGATAATTTTTGATTTACAAAATTATTATAAAAATTTTTGATAAAGAAATCACTTAAAGTAAAGTTTTTCCATTTACCATAATTTCCAAATACTTCGTCTGCTCCTGTGCCAGTAAATATAACTTTGTTCTTCCCCAGATTATTATAAACATACCACGACGCTAAACTTCCACCATATGGTTCACATAAATTTTCAAATATTCTATCCATATCAGCTAATATTTGATTAGGATTAACAACAACCTCTTGGTGATCACTATCTAAAAAATCAGAAATTTTGGAGGCAAAATATCTTTCATCATGACTTTTGTCCTCACCGTCAAATCCAACAGTAATAGTTTTAATTTTTTTAGAAGAATTTTTTGCAAAAATTGCACTAATCAAACTAGAGTCTAATCCGCCAGATAACGAGCATGAGATTGGAACGTCACTTTGTGACCAATTTTTAACTGAATTATTTAAACAATTTTTTCCTACTTCAATTATTTCATTATAGTTTTTAAATAAATAGGTTTGATCTATTTTTTTATACTCATTTATTTTTAAAGAATTTAAATTTAAATCATAAATAAAATAATTTGAATTTTTTAATTTTTTAATTTCCTCATAAATTGTATTTTCAAAAGGTACATATTGTAATTGAAAATATTCATATATAGATTTTTTTGACAATCTTACCTTTGTTCTATTTAACTCAAGTAAAGGTTTAATTTCAGATGAAAATGAAAATAAATTTTGATTTACATTATAATATAAAGGTTTTATTGAAAATCTATCAACAGCTCCAAATAAAATATTGTTTTTTTTATCATAAATTACAAATGAAAACATACCATTTAAATCTGAAACCATATCTTTTCCTTTTAAATGATAAAGCTTCAATAAAACCTCTGTATCAGAATTATTCGATTCAAATATATATCCCTTTTCTTCAAGATTTTTTCTTAATGAGACGGAGTTAAATATTTCTCCGTTATAAATAATAACAAGATCTTGAAAATACATTGGTTGACAACCATTTTCTATGTCTAAGATACTTAATCTATTATGTATTAAAGTTAAATTATCATTTTGAAAAAAACCATTTTGATCTGGTCCTCTATGATTACTATCGTTAATAATTTTATTAATAAAATTCTGGTTTTGTTTTTTATTTATTCCAAATATTCCACACATTATTTAATCCATTGATTTAATGGATCTTTAAAATAATCTTCATCTAAACTAGATAACCATTTTACCAATTCATTATCATTATTTTCACTCAAAGATTGACTATCAATTTGAGCTACTTGAAGTTTTGATTTTAAATCATTTGTATAAAAAAAACTAAAATTTTTTGGAGAATAGTTTTTACAGATCAAGCTTATATAAGCAAATTTATTAGCTAATTCTCTCACCTGATTTAAACTACTTTTAAATTTATGAAGATTAGAAATAATATGCTGATATTCCTCTAAATCCATAAAATTGTTAGTAAAACCCTTATTTTCGTACCTACCTGTACCTGCTGTAATTACGGACTTTCCTCTCATAGCAGCCTCAATTCCTACAGTACCTCTAACAGTCACACAGTAATCAAGTATGTCTAACAGAAAATATGTATTTATTTTTGATTTACTAGAAAGATAATAAAAATTTTCAGGTAATTTTCCAAATAATTTAATTATATGTTCAAATTCTGGTTCAATTCCTTTATCTTTTATACTGTCTTGATAATTTTTTGTCTGATTACTGGGGTGTGATTTAATAATCCAATTAATACTCTTGTTTTTTTCAGCAAATTTTAAGGTTTGCTTAAACCATTCCTCATAACTTGAAAAAAGATCATTTCCATAGAAAAAAGTTCCGTCCCAAAAAATATGAGGAAAAATTACAGCATTTTTTTTTGAATTTTTTACACCTATTTCAGCAAGTATATCTTTAGTATTTTTAAGGTTTTTGCCTACCATTGTTCCTGCGCTCGGGTACCAAGTATTTTTTAAATATCCATTTTTAATTTCATTATCTAAAAAAAATTTTTGTTTTTCAGTCAAATTTTTCTCAGAAAATTTATTCCATATTTCTTCACCAACTGAGCTTGGGTGGTCTGATTTAATATTTTTATTAAATTTTTTTAACAACAAAGAATTATTCTTATATGTTGATATAAATTGTATACATTTAATACCTCTGTTAATGCATATATCATATAACTCACCTTCTCCTGCGTATCCTCTGTCATTGAATAAGGCAAATTTTATTTTATGCTTATTTAAATAATTATATGAAGCATTTGTATATAAAATAGATTTTTTTAAATTATAATTTAAACATAATTTATGGTTCTTTTTATTTAAATCTATTTCTGCAACACGTAACATTCGCATTGATGTACTAATAGCATATTTTCCACAAGAAACTCCTTCATAAGTATAATTTATAATATCTTTTATATTTTTTTTTATTATTTTTTTTACTTCTGAATTTAAATAAGAATTTTTTAAATTAGAGTAAAATATTAGATGATTTTCAGGATAAAAATTTATTTTTTTTAAATCTGAATTAAATTGTTTTGTTTGAAATATAATTGGTTTTACGTTTAGTTTTTTGAAACTATTTAATAATTCGCATGTGAAAAAAAAATGATCTAATTCATTAAAACTAATATTAGAATTATTAATTACATAACCATCGTAGTTTTCCTCAGCACTTTTAAATTTATATAATTTCTTAAAAAATAAATGAATTTTTTTTTTTCTAGATAAAAAAATAAAATTAATACTTTTAAAAAAAAAAAAGTAAAAAAATAAAAAAACTGATGATCTCAATAAGTAAAAATGAAAAAAACTAGCAAATAGATATCTATTATATTTCATTTTTTTTTATCATTTCTGCAATTTCAAAATCAAATTTTGTATCAATATCAATTGATCTATTGACTGGCATTTCATATCCAATAATTTTTTTTCCTCCAATAATAAATTTATTTAAATTTTTTTTATTTGTTATGTATATAGCTGCTCCATTGCCGGCAAAATATTCTTTTTTTTTTTGTCTTAAAGGAATAAATTTCTTATTATTATATTTTTTTATAAAAATTCCATTTTTTTTATAAATACTTTCAGGATTATGTTGATGATTAATTTTATTAATACTTATCAAAGAGTCAGGTTTATTTTTTAAAAATAACTTGCATGATTTTTTTATATCTAGGTGGTTTCTAAGAGGTGAAGTTGGTTGTAAAATTATCAATCCAAGAAAATTTTTTTTTTTAATAAAATTACTTTTTGAAAAATTTTTTATAACATCTAACATTTTTGTGTTATCTTTAGCTAAATTTTTAGGTCTTTTTAAGATGGTAATTTTATTTTTAAATTTTTCACATTTTTTTACTATTAAATTTGAATCAGTTGAAACATAAATTTTATCTATAGAATTCGAATTAATAGCAGCTTCAATTGTCCAATGTATTAGTGGTTTTCCTAAAAACTTTTTGATGTTTTTGTTTTTAATTTGTTTTGAACCACCTCTTGCAGGTATTATTGCTATAAATTTTTTATTAAACATTTAAATTTTAATTTTTTAATAAGTAGATTGAATTAAAATATTTATCATATATAGCAATAATAATGTTAAAAAAAAAAATATGTATTGTAATACATTCAAGAGCAAATTACGGCAGTATTAAATCTGTACTTAAAAGCATTAAAAAAAGTAAAAAATTAACTCTTCAAATTATTGTAGGTGGATCTGCTCTTTTAGACAGATTTGGTTCAGTGGTAGATTTAATAAAAAAAGATAAATTTAAAGTAAACAAACATGTAAATTTTTTAATTGAGGGTAATTCACCTCTGATAATGACAAAAAGCACTGGTTTGGCGATAATTGAAATCTCTAATTGCTTTGCAGAACTAAAACCAGATATAGTTCTGACCGTTGGAGATAGATATGAAACTATCTCAACTGCAATTGCAGCTACATATATGAACATTCCACTTGCTCATACAATGGGAGGTGAGATTTCAGGTACAATTGATGAAAGTGTAAGACATGCTGTAACAAAATTTTCTAATATCCATTTTACCGCTACTAAAATATCAAAAAGAAATGTTATTAAACTTGGAGAAAATCCTAAAAATGTTTTTAATGTAGGTTGCCCAAGAATAGATTCTGTAAAAGAAATTTTAAATACAAAAATAAATGAAAAAAATCTTAACAAATATATCAATTCTATAGGTGTCGGCGATAATATAGATGTAAAAAAACCCTTTGTGATGATCATGTATTATCCTGTTACTAGTGAGTTTGGAAAAGGAGAAACTCAGGTGATGAACTTGTTAAAAGCTTTAGATAAATTTGATATTCAAAAAATTTTTTTTTGGCCGAATTCAGATGCTGGATATGAAGATATATCAAGAGGTATTAGAAAGTGGAGGGAAAAAAATAAAGATAACAAAACAAAATTCATAAAAAATTTAGAGCAAAAATACTTTTATCATTTTTTAAATAAATCAAAATGTCTTATTGGAAACTCCTCATCAGGGTTAAGAGAGGGGTGCTATATAGGTGTTAAAAATATTTGTATTGGTACAAGACAAAACGGCAGAGAGATTGGCAAAAATACCATCATGATAAAGAGTGATTATAAAAGTATACTCAATTCGTTAAAAAAAACTTTAAATTACAAAAATAAATTTAAAAAAGATTATCGATATGGAAAGGGAAATTCTGGAAAACAAATTATTAAAATTTTAGAAAAAATTGAAATTAGTTCACAAAAGAAATTAAATTTTTAAATTAAATGTGTGGAATTGCTGGTATTTATTATAAAAAACAAGATAGATCAATTTCTCTCGACATTAACAAAATTCTAACCAAAATTAAACATAGGGGCCCTGATGGTAGAGGTTTTTTTAGTGATAAAAATAAAATCGCACTTGGAAATACAAGACTATCTATTCAAGACATAAGTAGAAATGGTAACCAGCCAATATATTCTGCATGCAAAAGATATGTAATAGTCTTTAATGGTGAAATATATAATTTTAGAGATTTAAAAAAAAAATTAAAGGAATATGAATTTAAAACAAATACAGATACAGAAGTTCTCCTGTACTTATTTATTAAATTTGGATTGAAATGTCTTAGATTGCTCAAAGGTTTTTTTTCATTTGCAATATGGGATAGGAAAAAGGAAAAACTTTTTTGTGCAAGAGATAAGTTTGGAGTTAAACCATTTTACTATACAAAAGAAAATTCAAAATTCATCTTTTGCTCTGAAATAAAACCAATTTTAGATTTAAAAAATTCCAATAAACCAAATTTAAATGCTATAAATTCCTATCTTACTTCAGAATATTATGAAAATATTGAACAGACATTTTTTAATGATATACAAAAATTAAGTCCAGGCCATTATTTGATATTTCATGAAAACAAAATTATTATAAAAAAATATTGGGATTTTGAAGAGTCTCTTTCAAAAATAAATATACCAAAAACAAAAAAACAAATTGGAGAATTGATATACAAAAAAATAGATAATGCTGTTAAACTTAGTTTAGTAAGTGACGCTAAAGTATCAATAGCTGCTAGTGGTGGTCTAGATTCTTCAATTCTATTTTATCATGTTAAAAAAAACTATGAGAAAATCACTTCCTTGATGTCGTTTAAATTTAAGGAAAAAACATACTCAGAAGAAAAATATGTAAGATATGCAATTAATAAATTTGGTTATAAATCAAAATTTTCTTCAATAAATAAAAAGGATTTTTTTTTATCGATACTTGATTCTGTAAAAATTCAAGAAGAACCTTTCTCTGGTTTACCAGTCATGGCATATGAAAAATGTTTTTATAATAATAGAAATTATAAAGTAGTTTTAGATGGCTCTGGTTTAGACGAAGCACATTGTGGTTATGATAAATATAGACACTATAACAAAAACTTAAGTAAAATTTCCCAAGATGGTACATACATTGGAGATATTATTTCTAAAGATTTAAAATCAAATTCTTCAAATTATAATTATCAACTTAAGAAGTTTTTCAAAGATCCTTTAAAAAATTCTATGTATCAAGACTTATTTTATATTAAGTTACCTAGGGCACTTAGATTTAGAGACAAAATTAGTATGGCAAATTCTTGTGAGTTAAGACCATCTTTTTTAGATGAAGAATTAATTTTGACATTATTTAAATTAAATAAAAAATATCATATGAGTAACGAGTATGGGAAACTTTTATTAAGAGAACATTACATAAAATATATTGGTAAACAAATTGCTTTGAGAAAAAAACAACAAGTACAAACTCCTCAAAGAGAGTGGTTTAGAGATGATAAATACAAATACTTAGAAAAAATGATTAATTCAAAAAATAATATTTGGGAAACAAATTGGATTGATAAAAAAAAATTTTTAGATTTGTTAAATTTAATTAATAAAGGAAAGCACAATAATTCATTTTTTATTTGGAAAGTTATTAATCTCAATATCTGGTATAAAAATTTTTTTTAATTACTTTAAATCAGAAACTTTAATAATTTGATCTTTATCAACATTTTTTTTTAACTTTTTATTTATAATTTTATAGTAATCACTTGCAGGCATTCCTTTTGCTGGCTTCTTAAAACTTATTAAGTGTTCTTTTAAAATAGTGTTCTTTTTAATATTTACTTTATAATACAAACTTTTTTGAAATACTTTTCTCATTTGTGTAAATGGCTTTAAATTATCTTTATTAACTTTTTTTACACAAGCTCTATATGCCTCATTTAATGATAAACAATATGTCTTAAATACACTTGGTTCTGAAGCCAATTTGGCATCGCTACCATACATATAATTAGAAAATGTTATATGTTTTTCAAAATATTCTGATCCAGCTGCTAAAGCTAAAATTGCCGCAACATTTCCAGTTGTATGATCAGAAAAACCTATCTCATGTTTTGGGAATTTTTTTTTAAAATCTTTTATAATATTTATACCAGAATAATCTATCGGACATGGATACAATGAAGTACATTGAAAAATTACTAGTTTATTTTGATTTAGAATTGAAACAGCATTTAATATTTCATTCCAATTACTCATGCCAGTTGATATAAAAACTTTTATTTTTTTATTTAAAGATATATTTTTTAACAAATGAGTGTTATTTAATTCTCCCGAAGGAACTTTAATATTTTTTACTCCAAGTTTTATTAAATATTTAAATGATGCTAAACTGAAAACAGAACACATAAAATCAATCTTAATCTTTTTGCAGTAATTAATTATTTTAAGCCATTCTTGTTTATTAAATGATGTTCTTTTAAAATAATCATATCTATTTTCTAATTTGAAATATTTTGGATTTGGTGCATTTTTAAGAGTTTCTTCCTCTGAAATATGATGTTGTAGTTTAATCATTTGTGCACCATTTTCTTTGGCACATTTAATTAAATTAATACAATTTCCAATAGAACCATCATGAACAGATCCTAATTCTGCAATTACAATTGGTTTTTTCATTTTTGTATTTTCATATAATCAATATACCAATTTACAAATTCTTTTATTCCTCTTTTGATATCAAATTTTGGTATATATTTAAGTTCTTTAATTGTATCTTTATTATTTCCAAAAGTTTTTTCTACATCTCCTTTTTGCATTTTTAGGTTTTTAATTAATATATTTTTATTTAAGTTTTTAGAAATTATCTTTATAAATTTTTTTAAATGTATCGGTTTTGAACTACAAATATTATATATTTTCCATGGAGCTTTAGAACTCATTTCACTAATTTTAAAGGATGGTTTTGCTTTTTTTAATACGGCTCGATAAGTCATTTCTACCACATCATCAATATAAGTAAAATCTCTTGTGTGATTACCATGATTGAAAAGTTCTATTCTCTTATTTTTAACGATGTTTGATACAAATTTAAAAAGAGCCATATCTGGTCTTCCCCAAGGACCATAGACTGTAAAAAATCTAAGACCAGTTGTAGGTAAATTAAATAAATAAGAATATGAGTGAGCTAATAACTCATTTGATCTTTTTGTTGCACCATAAACAGCAAGTGGATGACTTGCTGCGTCTGTAGTAGAAAAAATTTTTTTATTAGAATTTAAACCATAAACGGAGCTTGATGATGCATAAACAAAATGTTTAACTTTATGCTGTTTCGAAATTTCAATTAAATTCAAAAACTCAACAACATTATTTTGAACATAAGTATAGGGATTTTCAATCGAATATCTGACTCCAGCTTGGGCTGCTAAATTTAAAACGTAATCAAATTTATGTTTTTTAAATAATTTATTAAGAAAATTTTTATTATTTAACGAGTTTTTATAAAAAATAAATTTTTTATTATTTATATTTTTTAATCTATTTTTTTTTAATTTTACATCGTAATAATTATTAAGATTATCAATTCCTATGACTTGGAAATTTTTAGTCAAAAATTTTTTTACACAATGATATCCAATAAATCCAGCACAACCAGTAATCAAAATTTTTTTCAATTTAAAAAGCCTCCTAGTTTTACATCATAAAATTTACAATTTTTTTTACCAAATTTTTCAGGTAACAATTTAGATTTTTTATAAAAAATTTTATGCCTGACACATATTATAATTAAATCATAAAAGTTTTTCTTTGGTTTTTTAATAATTTTTTGATTATATACTTTATCTTTTTTTATATTAGGATCATATAAATCTATTTTAGAATATTTTTTTTGTAATTCTGTCGAAAGATTAAAAGCTTTACTATTACGAACATCATTACAATCTTCTTTATATGTTAGTCCACAGATCAAAATATTAATTTTTTTTGATTTTATTTTTTTTTTCAAAAAAAGAGACAATATTTTTATGATAATTTTCGTTTATATCTCTTCCAGATAATATAACTTTAGGTTGATAATTTACCTCTCTTAAAATATGTGTTAAATAATATGGATCTACACTTATGCAATGACCACCCACTAAACCAGGATTAAATTTTAAAAAATTCCATTTAGTTGAAGCTAACTTAAGTACGTTTTTAAAATTAAGATTTAACTTATTACAAATAATTGATATTTCATTAATAAATGCAATATTTATATCTCGTTGAGTATTTTCAATAATTTTTGCCATCTCAGCATCCTCTATTGAATTAGATACATGAATTTTATTGACTATTTTTGAATAAAGTTTTTTTAAAAAATTTACTGATTTTTTTGAAGTACTCGAGACAATTTTATCTATATTCTTTAAAGTATAATAATTGTCGCTTGGATTAATTCTTTCAGGACTAAAACCAAAATAAAAATCTTTATCAATTAATATTTTTTTTTTATTTGAATTAATTTAATATATCTTTCACAAAGAGTCGGAAAAACTGTACTTTCTATAACTACAAATTTACCTTTAAGGTCAAAACTAATTAGATCATCAATTGCATGATCTAAAAATTTCAAATTTGGAATATTTTTTTTATTAACTGGTGTTGGTACAGTGATAATAAAAATATCACAATTTTTGATAAGATCTATTTTGTGGGTAAAAATTAAATTCTTTGAAAATTTTTTTTTTATTTTTTTTTTAATATCATTACCATCAATGCTATTCTTTAAATCTAATATTCTAGATTTGTTAATATCATAACCTATGACTTTAAAATGTTTAGAAAATGCCTCTGCTATAGGTAAACCTACATATCCAAGTCCAATAATAGCAATTTTTAACTGTTTTTTTTTAATTTTATTGTTTAAAGAGCTGATCATTATGTATAATTAATTAGTAATCTACCTAATCATTTGTGTCAAAAATATATATATATAATTAAGTAAATATGAAAGACCTATTTTCTTTATTGGGAAATAAAATAAAATTTTTGTTAATTTTATCAATGCCATTAGGTGTGATTGTAGGAATGGTGGAAATACTATTTGCGATTACCTTAAATGATTTGCTTATAACCTCAAACTTGATTGAGGGTAAGATTAGGTTCAATTTTGTAGACTCCATATACTTAATTTTTATAGTCGGTCTCTTAAGATTTTTCTTTGTTTTCTTAGTTCAAGTAAATACAAATTATATATTTGAGCTTGTAAATAAGCAAATTAGAGAAATTACAATAAAAAATAATTATAATTATAATAAGGAAATCGGTTTAATAAATTCTCAAAAACTATTGAATGTTATATCAACAAAAGTTGCCGAATTTTTACACTCTTGTTCTGGATTATCTATTCAAATATTAATTTTTATAATAATTTATTTAAATTTAATAAATGATTCATTTTATTTAACATCTTTTATTACCATTGCTTTTTTAATTTTGAGTACACCTTTAATCTTTGTTAAAAAAAAAATTTCAAAATATTCAAGCTATTTTCAAGATTCTTTGAATAAAGTTACAGAAAAAATTTTTAAAGATATAAGGAACTTAAATTTTTTAAGAATTATTGGATCTCTTAAAACAGAGAAAGATGAAATTTTAAATAAAAATAATGCTTCCTTGCGCCCTTATAAAAAATATTTGATATCTATAAGTTTTTTAAATCAGACTCCTCAATTTATAGGTATTATTATTATATCTCTTATTATTATAACAAACCAAAAATATCTTTTTATTGATCAAGCAATGATTGTGCCTTTCTTATACTTAATTTTAAGATGTATCATTAGTTTTGGTAATATCATTAATGAATATGGAAGAATTATTTTTACAAAACCTTTTGTTGAAAATTTAGTTAATATTGTAAAAAAAGAAAAAAAAGAAAAAATAATTAACAGATCATTTCAAAGAACTACTGATTATGACTCTCTTAATTTAAGTGTAAAAAACATATCAATTGGATATGATAAAATTATTAAATCAAAAATAAGTTTTAATTCTAAGCAAGGTACATTTACATTATTTTCTGGAAATTCTGGAACAGGTAAAACAGCATTATTAATGACTCTAATTGGAATTTTGGAAAAAAAAAATGGAGAAATTTTTTGGAATGAATTGCCTATTGACAAAATAGACTTAAATGATTTTAGAAAAAATATTTCATATTGTGGAACAGATCCTTTTCTGGTGGAAGGATCAATTCTTGATAATTTAAAATATGGTTTAAAAAAATTTGATTATAATGATCAAGAAATTAATCATGTACTTGATTTATGTGATTGTGATTTTCTAAAAGAAAAAAATGTTTATAACTTAAACTTTCATTTGGATGATGAAGGTTCTGGGTTATCATCTGGTCAGAGACAACGAATTTCAATTGCTAGAGCTATACTCAAAAATCCAGTTATACTAATTTTAGATGAAGCTACTGTAAATATTGATGAAAAAACAGAATACAGAATTTTAAAAAATATAAGAGAAAACTATAAAACATGTACTATATTTGCTATTTCCCATAGGAAATCTCTAGAAAATTTCGCTGATCAAGTTATCAATCTAAACAATTAAATTAATTTATTTTCTAAATCTTCTACTGCTTCTTTATAGTAAAAGAATTTATTAAATGTAGAAACTGCTTCTTCACTAATTTTCTTTAAATCAAACCTTGATTCTTTAATACCTAGAAAAAGATTTTCTAATTCCTCTTCAGTATTAAAGACTAAAACGTTTTTATTATGTTGCAACTCTGGAATTCCATTTAAATTGGAAGAATGTGTCATTACAACTAGCCCATGAGACATTGCAGTAATTATTCTTACTCTAATTCCAACTGTTATTGCATTGCTGACAAGAAGAATTGACGAGTTATTAAATTCATTTGATATATTATGATTTACACCTTTGAATTTTACACATTCATAGTCTTTTAGATTTTTTAATTCATCTCTAATTTGTCCATCTCCGAAAATATGAAATTTAAAATTTTGTTTAATTTCATTTTTTGTAAAATCCAAAAATTTCTTTAAATAAATCAGTGACGAAATTGTAACAGTGCCCGTAAGATCACCAATCAACAAAATTGTATTTATGTTATTATTTTCACTTTTATATTTTACAATTTTGTCTGCTTTAGTTAATGATACTCTAAAATAATTTGTGTTAGATAGTTTTTTTTTTATTAAACTTTTATAGTGATTAGCACAAAATCCTATATTTTTAAATTTTGATAACATGTTTATTGTGACCCTCATAGAAATAAACGTTTCAACTTTATTAAATAAATCAACAAATAGATTTTTTTTAAAATTTTTACGACTAGCATTTCTTGGTTCATGCATTAAATCTCCCATAAAACAAATAGTATTTGTATGATTGTTTAAATAGCATGAGCTTAATGCATCAAAATGATAACAAATAATTTTATCAAAATTTTTATTATTAAAAATATCTTTGGTTTTTCTATTTAGCTTTGACTGCTCATAAAAAAAATATTCAGGTGTTTTGAATATTAAAGAAATAATTAAGTTTTTAAATTTTCTATAAAAATTTTTTTTTTTGATATTAAAAAAAATAATTTCATATTTTACTGCATTTAATTTTAAAAAGTTCTGACAATTTTCAAACAATTCTTTATTGACATTTTCTTCACATAATAAAATTAAATATGTGTCAAAACCTTTTTCTTTATATGCTTTATATAAACCCCATACAGTCATGGCTCCACCATTGTACCTGGGCCCTACTGGGAAATTAGATATTATACCTAGTTTCATTAATTATTTTGAGATTTTATATACATATCTTCAATTATATCGTTAATTGAATAATTAATTTTCCAATCTGGATAATGCTTTTTAAATTTTCTTATATCAGAAATCCACCATTGATGATCACCCTCTCTTGGTTTTTTCTCTAATATTAAATTTGTTTTTTTTTTTGAAAAATATTGCATTATTTTAGAAGCCTCTAAGATAGAACAATTAGAATAAATTCCTCCTCCAATATTATACACCTCAGCAACCCTAGGTTTTTTGTAAAAATGCCAAAAAGCACTTACCAAGTCTTTGCTATGAATATTGTCTCTAACTTGCTTTCCTTTATACCCTTTCACATAATATTTTTTATTATTTAAGTTACATTTAAATAAATATGATAAGAAGCCATGTAACTCAGCTCCTTGATGTAATGGTCCAGTTAAACAACCACCTCTAAAAACTGCTGTTTTCAATCCAAAATATCTACCATACTCTTGTACTAAAATGTCTGCTGATAATTTTGATGATCCAAATAAACTATGTTTAGACTGATCAATTGTAAAACTTTCAGGTATCCCAAATTTTTTATACTTATGACTCTTTTGTAATTCATATCGAGTTTTTTTTTCTATAAATTTAAAGGAATTTGAGGCATCACCATATACTTTGTTTGTTGACATAAATATGAAACTAGCATTTGGCGAGTATAATCTGCATCCTTCTAACAAATTTAAGGTACCATTTGCATTTATTTCAAAATCAGTGTGAGGTTCCTTTGCTGCCCAATCATGAGAAGGTTGGGCTGCACAATGAATAATTAAAGTTATTTTTTTTCTATAGTGGTTAAATAAATTTCTGATTTTTTTTTTATTTCTAATATCTAAAAAAACATGTTTGTAATTATTATATTTTTCTTCTAAAAATCTTTTATTTTTAAGAACAGGACTTCCAAAAAAATAATTCCTCATATTATTATCAATGCCTATTACTTTGTATTTTTTTTTGCTAAAAAAAATAGCTGTTTCCATTCCAACAAGACCTAAAGATCCTGTAATCAGCACTACATTTTTCATATTAATTTCAATAATTTGGATTTATTCTTTTCGACCCATAAGTATATATCTTCAATTGTTTTTTCAATATGAATTTCAGGCTCCCATCCTGATAATTTTTTAATTTTAGAATAATCACTCACATAGTACGGTATATCACCAGATCTAATCTGTTTAGATGTTGATGGTTCAATTGTGGTATTAAAAATTTCTTTACACATTTCTGTAAGTTTAATTAATGAAATTTTGCTAAACATTCCTCCTCCAATATTAAAGGTTTCATTATTAAATTTATTAAAATTTGTTATTTGTAATTCTATTAGTTGACATAAATCCTGAACATTTAAAATATCTCTAACCTGATAACCCTTGCCACCATAACCGAAATATTTTAATTTTTTTTTAAACATGTAAGCCATCATCCAATAAGCCATGAATCCCTGATCAACTCTACCCCATTGCCATGGACCTGAAATTACACCAGATCTATTAATTATAAAGTCTATTCCAAATATATTAGCATATTCTTTAATTAAATTTTCAGCACTAATTTTAGTTAATCCATAAAATGTTTTTAATCCTTGAGTGTCAAAACTTTCGGAAATTCCTTTTTTAACATTTAAACCCTTACAATTTTTGATTGGAGTTATTTCTCTATTGATCACTTTATAGCTTAAATCATTAATTTTCTCATGTGAATATACTCTGCTCGAGGATAAAAAAATAATTTTAGCTTTATTTTTTTTTGCAAGATCTAAACAATTTAGTGTTCCATTAATATTGGTCTCAACTAAATAAGAAAGACCATTTTTTATGCCACTTAAAGCTGAGGGATCTGCAGCACAATCAATCAAAAAATCGAAATTTGGTATTTTTAACAAATCTTTTTGAAATCTTATATCTCCTGTAATTATTTTTATTTTATTTTTTAACAGTCTTTTTTTATTAAGAATTGATCCTTCTCTAAAAAAATTATCAAGTACAAAAATATCAGTTTTTTTTAGTTTATATTTTAAGTGAATTGCTAGATTTGATCCTACAAAACCACAACCACCTGTAATAAGAATTTTCATAAAAAAAATTGTTTAAATTTATTCATTATTTTTTTTACTATCATAATCATTGGATAATCTACATTCAAACTTTTCAAAATTTTATATACTTCATAATTTGATTTTATAACACTGATAGGTGATTTAGTGCTTAATCCTCCAATTAACATCTTTAAAGAAAATAATTTTAAGTATTTTGTTTTAAATTTTTTATTTAAAAAAAGCTTATACATAAATTCAATATCTGATGAAACTTTATATTTTTCGTTATAATATCCAATTTTTCTAAAAACATTTTTTTTTAAATATAAACCAGTATGTGGAGGTAGGTTTCCATTTAAAACTGAAAAATGACTGACGTTAGAATTTGTCCATTTTCTTACTATTGTTTTTCCTTTATTTACTAATACAATGTCTGTAAAGACCGCATCGTACTTTTTAGTGTTAAAATTTTTATTAATTTTGTAAAGAATTTTATTTGTATAATAAATATCATCAGAATGAAGTATTCCTAAAATTTCTCCAGATGATTTTTTAATACCAAAATTAATTGATGCATATAAACCTAAATTTTTTTTTTTAAAAAAAAGAATTTTTTTTTTTTCAAATTTTTTTATAATATTGACTGTTCGATCTGTTGAGCCACCATCAACAATTATTAATTCTTTATTAATATATGTTTGTCTTAAAAATGACTTGATTGAATCTTCAATTGTCTCTGAAGAGTTTTTGCATACCATTATGATAGAAATTCTTTTCATTTGGAATATCTTAAATAATAGTTTATTAGATTTGTATAATTAAACCAACAATGTCTATTAAATTTTCAATTATAACTCCAGTGTTAAATGGAGAAAAATATATTGAACAAACAATTCAGAGTATTATTCAACAAACATATAGTAATATTGAATACATAATTGTTGATGGCGAATCTTCAGATAGGACTTTAGAAATAATTGATAAATACAAGGATAAAATTTCAAAATTAATTATTCATAAAGATAAAACAATGTATGAAGCTCTTTTGAGAGGTTTCAATAAAGCAAACGGAGATTATTTTTGCTGGATCAATAGTGATGATTTTTTATTAGATAATAGATCTGTTGAGAGAGCTGTAAGTTATATTCAAAGATATAAACACAACTGGTTTAATTGCAACATTGCAATTTCAAAAAATAACGGCAAACCAAGAAAATATTTTCCATTTTTGTATCCTAATTGGATTTTAAAAAGAGGACTTGCTAACAATTGTTTTTGGGGATTTGTTCAACAAGAAAATACAATTTTTTCAAAAAATTTATATAATAGGGTAAATGGTATAAATCCAAAATTTAGAATGGCAGGAGATTATGATTTATGGAAAAGATTTGCACAATATGAAAATTTAAATCCTGTAAACTTAGATTTTGCGTGTCATAGAAAAAGTGCAAATCAACTAACAAATTTAGATAACTATTATAAGGAAATTGGAAAACCACGATGCTTAATTAATTTATTTTATCCTTTAAGAATAATTACTAGTTTTATTTATAAATTTTTTATACCACATATTGAATGACGGAATTTATTATTTTATCATTTGCGTCTTTTATTTCAATTATTTCACTCGGTAAAATAATTAATTATAATCAAAGATACGATTACTTTATTTCCACAATAGTTTTAACTTTTATCTCATACTTATGCTTGTCATTAAATATAAATTTAGCCTTATCTTTTTTAAAAATAATTTTAATAATAATTTTCTTTTATTTATTATTAAGAAAAAAAATCAAAATTGAAAATTTTGACTACTTGCTTCTAACATGTTTTGTTTTTTTATTATATTTTAATTACAACGATATATTTGTTAAATCAGACGTACATAATGGATACGGATATCTTATCAAAGTAATATTTTTAAATTCAAATTTTCCCCAATATGATAATATAACTAATTACACAAATTTTAGATTAGACCTACTACATTCAATATATTTTAATTACTTTTTAGCTGGCTCAAGTAATTTTAGAGAAGATGTTGTGATTTTATCTCAAAATCTATTTTTGATTTTTGCCAGTGCTGTGTTGTTAAAATCCTCTGATGTTAAGGGTAAAAAGAGTTTGACTAATCTAATTAAGTTTTTTTTAATCATTTATCTGTTAATTGGTATTTTTCTTCAAAATGGCAAAAATATATTTGCAGAAGATTTTTTAATTTTTTTTATATTTGGAATTTCTATTTTTTTAATCGAAAATTCAAAAAAGATTAAACCTAAAATTTTTCTTTTTTTAATAATAAGTTTTTTTTTAATAGGACTTGGTAAAAAGAGCGCTTTATTTCTTATTATTTTTCCATTTGCTATTTTATTCTTTAACTCGATTAAATTACAAAAAAAAATCTTTCAATTATCAATTTTGACAATCACAATTATTATTTCTCTTGTTTTTAACTCAAATTTAAATTCTGATAATCAAAATAAAGCACAAAATAAACATAGTTATTTAATTCAATCAATCGATGACTTTGATGGATACACTGAAAAAGATTTTAATAACTATAAAAACTTAAAATTTACAAATTTGTTTATTCCTAAATTTATATTTAATACTGATTCTAATTACCTAAATATTTTTAAAAAATTTAATATGCGATATAATTTTTATCAGACTGAGAAAGATTTTTTCCAAGAAAAATTTCAAGTAATTAGTGATAGCGTTTTTAATACAGAGATTTATAAAGCTTCATTATTACCTGTTGTAAGATTTATCGTTAACAAGAATAATTTAAATTTTAAATTTCCACGCATATCAATTATTCTGTATTATTGGATAATTTTTATAATCTTTATTTTTTATTATATAGATTATAATTCTAAAAAAATTTTTAAAAGAAATAAGTATAATAAAAAATTTTTAATTTTATTATTGGGTATAATCCTTATAAATGTAATAATTGTTATTGAAGATGCATTTATGCATAATGAAGTAATTAATTTTGAGAGTAATATATATAGTTTTAAAACTATTTACCAGGCTCGGGATCAGTCAAGATATCTTGGTTGGTCAATCTTGTTTTCGATTTTATTTAGTTTATATCTGGCAAAAAAAACCAACAAATTAAATTATCCAAAATTTCTTAATATTATTCTTATAGTGCTTTTGATAATTTCACCTGCAAGAAGCTTTGGTCACCTTATAAAATTAGACAAATATAAAGAAGCTAATGATAAATTAAAGAAACAGTATAAATCCTTTTCGCCAAAATTTGAAAATAGTTGTAATAAAAATAATCAAATATTAATTTTTGATAATGACTCAACGAAGCTATCCTTTATTAAATTTACTTATACATTTTATGCACATAAATTTATTCAAATAGATATTGGTAAAAATAAGAATAATTATAAGTTTATTGAGGATATTGAACGAAGAATTTTTTCAAAGAAAGATATAATAAAAAATTTTGAATGTATTGTCGTTCCTAAAAATTCAAAATTAGGCAATATGATAGAGAAATTTAGCACAGACAAATTTGATGTGACACCCTTAAATCCAAATAAATTTGATTTTACAGTGTATAAAATATTCTAGCTTAATTTGATTTATAAACTACTTTACCAAGTAATGCATCGGCAATGCTCAATAAGATGAATAAGTGTGCAGTTTCTACATAGTTATAAGACATACTTTTTATCCAAAAAGAAACTCCCTTATTATTAATTCTGTTAAGTAAATTAGTTTTTTTATGCCCACTTAACGAGATAAGTTTTGCTTTCTTTTTTATACACCATTTTGCAGCATTAACTATATTTTTTGAATTTCCAGAACTTGAGACAAGTATTACAACGTCCCCTTTATCATAGTGAAAATTTAATGCTTCTTTTATCCAATTTTCATAACCATAATCATTTGAAAAGCATGTAATCAAATTTGACTCATTAAAATTAATTGCTCTAAACCTAGAATTTTTTGTCAAATCTACTGAAACATGGTTAGCAATTGAGGCACTTGCTCCATTACCAAATAGTATTATTTTTTTCTTTTTCTTTTTGCACTGTTTGAGTAAATTTACAGCTTTAATTATTTCGTCATCAAAATTTTGTTCGCTTAGTAATTTAAGAAAATTTTTTTTATAATCCGATATAAATTTTTTCAATATCATAATTGTTATATATTTATTTTGGTAACCCAATTTTTTTTGAAATTATATGATTTATCATCTATTATTAAATCAAAGGATGGTTTTCCAAATATTAATTTATGATATTTAACGTTCCAATTTTGTAATTGTTTTTTTGTCATTTGAAAACCTTGTTTTTTTGCAAGATTAATCCTATCTTTATTTCTACCCATAAATCTAGCAGTAAAAATGATGATTGTATGACCTTCATCAAATAATTTATTTATCAAATTGATCGATTTTCTTAGTGGCTTTGAGCCCTTATAATTATTATTTTTAGTTTTACAAATTACACCATCTATATCAAAACATATTTTTTTGAATTTTTTCATTCAATTAATTACCTACAGAAAAAGATTTTTTTATCAATAAGATTGTTATATTTAAGATTTTTATAGGATTTTTGATAATCTAAACTTCCACCAAAAATCCAATTCAATGAAAATAAATTATAAACAGACTGATATTTTTTCAGACTCCAATACGGGTCATATGCCCATGGTAATTTTAATTTATTATTACATTTTAAATATACTTCATCTGTAGGTATGATTTGATTATTTCTATTTAAAAATTTATTTTTCGTAATTGATAAATAAATTGGATTTACACCAGCTGATAAACCAATACTATTTATTTTAACCAAAATTTTTTTAATAAATTTTGTTATATAAAATTTATCAAATCTACTTTTTCTTGAACTCTCTGACCACGGAAGAAAGTGTACGAATGGATTTATCAGATAAGCCAAGTAATATTTTTTAATATATTTTTTATCTATTTTGTCTTCGCCACTTTTAAAATTAAAATTTATTTTTAATAGTTTTTTTACAGAAAAAATTGCACAATCTGCATATGAAGTTCCATCATAAATATAGTAGTTTTTTTTTTTTGATAGATGGACATTTTTGAAATTTACACAATCAATCTTTCTAAAAAACGTTGGATTTATACATAGTACATTTTTATCTTCAAATATTTTAGTTATTTTTTTAAAATCTTTACCTGTAATATTGGAAACAATCTGCATATCTTCTTGTAAAGTTAAAATGTAATCAAACAACTCTTCCTTTGCTATTCTTAAACTTTTATTCATTGATAAATATAAGTTTTTAATATTATTTTGTCTATTTTTGACATTACTTATTATTTGAAATTTTTTGTTAATTTTTTTTAAATATGTTTTGGAGCTATTGTTTTCTGAGTTATCAAAAATTATGAATTTAAAATTATTTGATTTAGTTGGTAAAAATTTATCTATTGAATTCAAAAGATTATCTAAATAATTTATTCTATCTTTATGAAAGATTGCTACTAAAATTTTCATCAAACTATTTGCAGTTAAAATATCCTAGTAAATTATATTATTAAGATCTAACCACTTATTAGATATTTTTGACCTAGAGTCAATGAGCCACCCTTCATTAATGCCTAAAAGATTAGGGTCAATACCGTAATTTTTATTATTAATATTTTCTATAAATTCATAATATATTTCAAATAATTCGTTCTTATCTAATAATTCTATATGTTGTTCTGAATAAAATTCTATTTTATTTTCAATAAACCGTTCTGTTAAAAGTTCTTTTATATTTTTAATATCTTTGTCTTTGATTTTTGGATGTGAAATAATTGTATTATTAAAACCTACGCCGAAATCTAAAGACTCTAAAAATAAATTTTTTTTTCCAAACATAGAAAACATTGTAGCTCCGCTCGGTCCACCAATTACTATATCTGATCCAATGCCAGCCATTAAATTGAAATAATTTTTATCTAAATTTGTTTTATCAAAGGTAATAATATTATTCTGACTATTTATCCAGTCAGGATAAACAATTTTATCTCCTGATAAAAAAATTAAATAATTTCTAGATACTAAATCCTCTAAAATTTTTTTATAATCATTTATATCTCTGCTATCTCTCAGTTTATTGGAATAATCTTTTTGACTTTTATTAGATCCTTTGGTTCTTATTGGAAATAAGACATTTCCAACACACCCTTTTTTAAATCTTGAAAAAAAAATTTTTAATTCTTCTTTAATATTTTCGCTAAAATCAAAATCTTTAGAATAATCAACTATTTCTCTCCAGCATTTTGACTCATATCCCTTAAAATAACTTGTTTCTTTTTTATAATTTTTTTTTTTTAAATTTTGATAAAAGATCATAATATTCTTTTAAATTTATTTTAAAAAAAATATTACAAAAAAATTTAATTACTGACATAGTGAGTTCGCAATAATAATGTGAAGTAATAATTCCAAGAAAATTAGTTAAAATACCATTGTTTAAAAATATTAAGTTTTTTGGAAATATTTTTTTTATGTATTTATTATGATATCTAGATTTTTGATACGAAAAAACAAGTAACCAGTCACTATCGAACTGACTATTTAAAAACATTGGGGTAGAGATTAAATGTCCAAATCCGCCTTCGGATTGATAAAAATAATATTTTTTTTTATTTAGAAAAATTAAAAAAAGACATTTTGGAACTTCAATAAGGCAAACTATTAAAAAATTTAACAGATAAAAAAAATGTAAAATTATTTTTTTAATATTTTTCAGCATATTCGAAAGAGTTAAAAAAGTTAAATTAAATTATATCTTCCTGTATAACTTTATATATTCTTGTATTCCATTTTGTAATGAATATTTAAAACTAAATTTAAAATTTTTTAATAAATATGAATTATTCGAGCACCAGATTTTTTTATCATATTTTTTTTTAAACCCTGGAATATACTTAGCTTTAGATTTTCTACCAAAAGCTTTTTCACAAAATTTTAATATTTGCAAGTTACTGAATTGTTTGCCACTACCAAAATTTACAATTTCCCCGTAATTTTTTATTCTGTTGTTAGTAATTAGTTTATAAATAAACATCATTAAATCATTGATGTAAACATAGTCATGAAAACCGTCATAGATATTTAATTTTTGATTGTTTAGAAAATGTCTAAATATATTTGGCATAATTCTAGTTTTATTTTCGTGTAAACCATAAATAGAAAATGGCCTTATAATTAGAGAAGTTATTCCAAAATTTTTAGAGTAGCCTTGAACTAGCATACTAGCAGCTGCTTTAGTTGCTTCATAAACTGTTCTTGGAATTATCAAATCACTCTCTTTTGATTTTTTATTTACTGCTCCATACTCACCAGAGGTGCCAAAGTGAATTAATTTAATATTTTTATTTTCTTTAATTATTTTATTTAAAATATCATATACTAATAATGTATTATTTTTAAACATCAAATTTTCATTATAAACATCAGCTGCAGCATTAATTATAATATCATAGTTTTTAAAGTTAATCTTTTTAATCGAATTTTTTCTATTAATTTTCTTGATAGAATATTTTCTTTTAAAAAAACTTATTATATTTTTTCCAAAAAAACCATTTGACCCTATAAGTACTATTTTTTGTTTCATAATATGAACGTATGAAATTTTTATTTAATTATCTTATATATTTTTTTTAAAATTTTTTCTTTTGAAATTCCATGCTTCTTTAGTAACGAAACTTGTGATCCATAATCGTTAATAAATTTATCTTTTAACGAATAATTAATTAATTGACCTTTATACTTATTTAAAAATGCCTCTTCTCTTAAAATAGAGCCTAACCCACCTATTTGAGAATGGTCCTCAATTGAAACGATAATTTCATACTTATCACAGATTTTCTTAAAAGTTTTTGTATCAAATGGTTTGATTGTATGACTAGAATAAATAGATGGAATTAATTTTTTGTTTTTAAGTGAGTTTGATAAATCAAAACTAATTTTCATCAATATACCATGGCTAATAATACAGATTTTTTTACCATTCTGTATTTTTCTAATTTTTGCAAATTTCCATTTTTCAACTGCATTTTGAGTAAAGTTTTTTTCTCCTGATTTTCCTAATCTTAAATAAATAGTATTTTTTTTTTTATTTTTTACACAATATGACACAGCTTCTTTCATTTCTGCAGGATCAGATGGAGAAATGACGTTAAAATTGGGCACACTTCTGCATATCGCGATATCTTCTTGACTCATATGTGTTCCACCCAAATTATTATAAATTGTTCCAGCTCCCATCCCAACTACAGTAACTGGTAAATTTTGATAGCAAAAATTATCTCTGATCATCTCAAAAGGTCTGTATAAAGAAAAAGTCGCTATTGTATATGTAAAAACTCTTTTTCCTTTCATGGCTAAACCAGCAGCAATACCAATCATAGATTGTTCTGAAACCCCAACATTGATAAATCTGTCAGGAAACTTTTGTCTAAATTTAAGCATGCTTCCTGCGGGAGAAATATCTGCTACAACAATATAAATCCTTTTATCTTTTAATGCCTCTTTATAAAGTTGTTCTGAAAATGCGTCTCTCATTATTTTTTTAGTTCTTTCATAGCTGTCAAAAATTCATTTCTGTCTGGTGACCGGTAATGCCATATTGGGTTATTTTTCATAAAACTAATTGGATAACCTTTTGTAGTTTTTGCAACTAAACAGAAGGGTTTTTTCTTATCCCGTTCTAATATCGATTTAACAATATTTTTTGTATTGTGCCCATCACATATTTTTGCATCCCATCCAAAATTTTTAAACTTCTTATCTATTGGATAAATTGAAGGTGTAGAAATTGAAGATCTTTCCAAACTTTGGAGATCGTTATTATCAATTACCGCGATAAGATTTTTTAATTTTAGATTTCTTATTGCCATAACTGCTTCCCAGGTTGAACCCTCCTGTAGCTCACCATCACTTAAAACAACAAAAACATTTTTTTTTCTATTACTTAAAGCAAAGCCTGCTGCCATAGATAGACCTTGTCCAAGAGATCCTGTAGACGCATTTAAACCCTTATTTTTTATCTCTGGATGAACTCCTAATTTACCATTGGATTTTGAGTAGTTATATAAATCATTATTACTTAATATATTTAAGTCATTTAAAATCACATATTGAAGAGCCGAACAATGACCTTTTGACAATATAAAATTTTCTCTCTCATTTTTTTTCATTAATATATTAAAAATAGAATCTAAAATTTCCGTTGAGGAAAATGTGCCGCCCAAATGAATTGCGCTTACTCTTTGTGACATTTCAAGAAGTTTAATTCTATATTTCAAACATCTTTTTTCAGCTGATAAAATAAGTTTATTCATTAAATATTTAAAATTGACTCTACGGATTTTAACAAATCTTTCTTATCAGGAAATTTTGAATTTCCAAAATTTTTTGAATGCAGTCCTGCATAAATATTGCCGATAAAAGGCACCAATTCATCATCAATTCCCAAACTTATTAAAAAGGAAGTCATGATAAAGTAGGCGTCCCCACATCCTGTTGTATCAACTGGATTCTTATAAAAATTTGGACAATAAAATAATTTATTTTTTTTATTTACAAAAAGACTACCTTTATGACCAAGAGTGACTGACATTGGTGATAATTTTCTTTTAACAATCAAATTTTTAATTTCATTGTAAGAGGTAATTTTTTTTTTAAAATTTAATTCAAATTCTCTCAAATTAATGGATAAATATGCAAAGTTCTTATATTTATCAAAGAGGTTAAACCCATAATTATTTGAATTAGATTGCACATTTAAGTAAAGATTTTTTCCTTTTATATACCTCTCTGAAGTTTCTCTAGTAATCAATCCAAGTCCAAAATCTAAAAGAAAGACTGGATAACTTTTTAAGTAAGACTGAATTTTTTTAATATAATTTTTGTATAATTTAGTATTTGAATTAAATTCCTTTAAATTATTAACTTGGAAAATTTTATTATTTCTTACTTTTGTAACAAATCTAGTTTTAATTGGAGTTTCAAAATTAATATTAAAAGGAATAATATTCATATTAGTATTAATTTTTGATGAAATTTTTGAATTTACATTTCTTTTTTTTGTTGGAATTAAATAATTTATTTTTTTCGAAAAATTTGTCATCATATTGCCTGCAGCGATAGTGCCTCCTGCATGAATTTCCTCGCTAATAAAATCACTAGTAATTATTGGTGATTTAGTGGCAGTTCCAATCACATCAATATATTTATAAACGTCTAAAATTGGTTCTCCTGTTAATATAATTTTTTTATTTTCAATTTTTTCAATTATTTTGGATATATTTTTTACTAAATATTTCTTATTTATTTTTTTTAATAAATCATGAGTCTCTTTTGAATTTTCATTAAAGTGATTATTTAAAATCTTTGTTGAACTGTGTTTGCTGGTTTTAGTAAAAAATAACTTTGTGCTATTTTTTTTACATATTTTTTTTTCTTTAATTAAGTTTTTATCATTTTTTTGATTTATGTAATCTATACCTTTTATATAAAAATTTGGTTTAAATAAATTTATTGCCTCTTCACCTGTCAAAGAATTTGAAATGTATACATAATCTACATATCTTATACTAAGTAAAAATTTTACTCTTTCTTGAATATTGAAAAAAGGTTGCAAAGGACCTTTTTTGATAAATTTATCTGAAGTAACACTTACTAATAAAATATCACAAATTTTTTTTGCTTCTTTAAAATGATCAGTATGTCCAAAATGTAAAATATCAAATGCACCATGACAAAGACCTACTTTTTTGTTTTTTAAAATCGATCTAAAATTATCAATATTTTCATGATTAATAATATTTGTTTTTGAATTCATAAATGGTAAACATACATACCATTAATTAATAAATTAAAAAAATCAATGAATATTATAGTATTAGGTGGATGTGGTTACGTTGGATCTGTTTTAGTTAAAAAACTTTTAAATCAAAAACATAAGGTTCTTGTTTTAGATACAAAATGGTTTGGTAATTATATAAAACCTCATAAAAACTTAAAAATAATTAAAACTGATATACGTAACTTAAAAAAAATATCTTTCAGAGGATATAAAGTAATAATACATTTAGCAAATATAGCGAACGATCCATCTTCAGAACTTAATCCAAACTTATCATGGGAAGTAAACGTATTAGCAACGCATGAGATTATCACTAAGGCAATAAATGATGGTGTAAAAAAATTTATTTATTCTAGCTCTGGAAGTGTTTATGGGATTAAAAAAGAAAAAAAGGTAACAGAAGATTTACCACCAGTTCCATTATCAATATATAACAAAACTAAAATGATTGCGGAAAGAGTACTTTTAAGTTTTAATAAGCAAATTAAAATATACATTGTTAGACCAGGAACGGTTTGTGGAGTTTCTCCAAGGATGAGATTGGATATATCAATTAACATGCTTACTACTCAAGCCATAAATAAAAGAGAAATTACAATTTTTGGTGGAAGTCAAAAAAGGCCCAATATTCATATCCAAGATCTGACTGATATTTTTATATTTTTTTCGAAATATAATAAAGAAACCGGAGTATATAATGCTGGTTTTGAAAATCTTAGCATTTTAAATATAGCTAAAACTATTCAAAAAAAAATTAGATGTAAAATAAAGATTAAAAAAATATTCGATCTTAGATCATATAACTTAGACTCTTCAAAACTCATAAGATCAGGATTTAAACCAAAATATTCAATAAAAAATGCAATAGATGAAATAAATCAAGCTTACAATCAGAAAAAATTAATAAATAAAAAAGAGTGGCATTCTGTAAAATGGTTAAAAAAAATTAAAATTATTTAAATCTTAAATTATTATTTTTAAGACTTTTGCTTTTGAATAATTTTTTTTTAATAAATTATAAAAAATTTTTTTTTGAGTTTTTTTATGTGGAGCACATACGACAATTTTTTTTAACTTTTTAAGCCTCTTTTCAGAATAGTTGTTAAAATTATAAATATTAATTGAATTTAAATTAACTAATTTTCCACCTACCCTATCATCGAAAGCTATGAAGTTTTTAAAATTTTTTTTTTTTAAAAAAGAAATTATTGATCTACCCATAACACCGTATCCGTAAATCCCAATTTTATCTTTTAATGACAAATTTTTTATAAAATTATTTATTTGAGAGTGTATTTTTTTTATATTTTCAATTAAATTAATAAGTTTATGATCTTTAAAAAAATTATTTTTTATCAAAATATTTCCAGATTTTTTTAAAAGTTTTTTATTATTATGATAAAGATCATTAAAATTATATCTGATGCTTCTAATTAAAAATTGCTCTAAACAGTTTTTTTTTCTGGTATATATATATTTTCTAACTTCAAAATTAATCTTCGAATAATATTTTTTTTCAAAATTTTCTAAATATTTAATTATATGCAAATATGTAGAGTCATTTTTTATGTTTACTTTTGAAGATAATCCTTTGTTATTATATGTGTGTTTTATAAGATTTATATTTAATTTTTTATAATTTCTCATGATTGAAAATATCTTAGTTATAAACAAGAAATCCTCTGCGTATCGAATTTTTTCAAAGTATAACTTTTCTTTATTAAGAAAATTTTTATTATAAACATACTGAAAACAATAATTAATTGTTTGATTTTCTTCTAAATTTTTAAGTAAATTTTTTTTTTTAGAAAACTTTTTATTTGAAAAAAGATTTTTAATTTTACCATCGGTATCCTCAAAATTTAAAAAAAATATATCCTCAGATTTAGAGTTGAATATTAAATACTTTATTAATTTTAATAAATTTTTACTATTAATATTATCATCTGAGTCTATAAAAAGTAAGTATTCTCCTCTAGCTGCTTTAATTCCTTTGTTTCTTGAAATTCCTACTCCTAAGTTTTTTTTGTTAGTAATTATTTTTATATTTATTTTAGGATTTTTTTTTTTAAAACTATTACAAATTAATAGTGAATTATCTTTAGAGAAATCATTAACTAAGATAATTTCATAATATTGACTGTAATCAACTAAAACTAAATTTTTTAAAAGATTTTTTAAATATGACGATGAATCATATATTGGAATAATTAAACTTAGATTTTTTTCTCTACTCAATTGTATTTGGTATTTCAGGTATAGGTAAGACTTTTTCGGCTTGAATTGCTGTTTCTATTCTTGGAGTTGTAAAATCCCTTCCATTACAAAAATTGCAAGCAGATAAATATTTTGGACTAAAATAAAGATCTGAAATTTGTTTTTTTAAAATTTCAGTACTTGTATCTATTTCTAAATCTATAAACTCATTCTCTTTAATTGGTATTGCTTTTAAATTCATTGTATTGGCTGAAAAAGGACATCTATATAATTTCCCATTCAATAAAGTTAAGTAATCATTAGTGCAGCAATTTTTAAATTGAAACTTTAATTCTTTTTCAGTTTTATTTTGAAAATTTATCCTTCCAGAGTCAGTCCATTTTGGAATTGTTGTTAAAAATGGAATGTTTTCTTTTGTTAATAATTCAATCAATTTATCATGGTTTCTTGAAAGATAACCGTAATTTGTAATGTCCATTACTATTTTTGAGTCTTTTAGTGCTTCTAAATTTTCTCCTTTAGGCAGTATAGTGCCATTTGTATACACTACGATTTGAGACACGTTCTTATATTTTTTTAGATTATTTATTATTTTTCCAATTTCTTTATTCATGAAAGGCTCACCGCCCAAAACTCTAAATTCATTCAAGTTATCTACACAGTCCATTATTTTTTTTACGGATCTCAATAGAATTTCAATGTCACTATTTTTTGCATTTTTATAATATTGCATTAGATTTGAACAATCTTTGCACTTCATCGAACACTTCTCAGTTATCATAATGTCAATATATTTAAGATTTAAATCTTCTAAATTTTTTGAAATACACCCAGAATTATAGATTTCTATTTTTCTGTCGATTGTTTTGCTATCAAGATAATTATTTACGTCATAAAAAGAAATTTTATTTTTATCAAACAAAGCATCACTAAATAAAGAGACACAGTTGTACAAATTCTTGAATGACATTGAACTAAGTCTTGTGCTAATTGAGTCAATTACATATCCGCTACAAATAAATATATTACATTCTCTAGATTCTTTTTGTAGCTCCTCTAAAGATATAATTTTCTTTTCATATAATATTTTTCCATGTTGTGTTGGATTTTCGTCTACAAAATATTTTATATCGACTCCTTTTTGCTTTAAGGCTGAATATGCTAATTTTCCGTAAAAACCTGAGCCGAAAAGTATAGTCTCTGCATCATTTTCTTTAAGTTTATTAATTTTATCTAAATCAAAATTATTCATCATTATTTGAAATACTTATACATATTTCATATCAAAATAACATAAGAATTTTAAGTTTTATAAATTAAGAATATTTTTAAAGAATTGGCTTAATTCTTTATCAAATATAATAGAAGAGCTTAAAGACATATGTGAAACACTATCTAAATATATTTTATTTTTTTTATTACTTAAAACTTTACAAGATTTTTTTTCAATGTTGCATTGCATTGAGGATAGTGGCAAAAATAATACTCTGTTATTATTTGATAATGATTTTAATTGAGTATTAATTGAGTCTGTATCTTTTGACTTATATAAAAAATATAAATTTTCTAAATTTTTTAACTCTTTGTTATTTGGTAAAGATTTATTTTTTAAAACAAATTCATCTAATACTGAATAATTCAAATTAAATGGAAATCTATAACGATCAGAAACTATAACAAATATTTTGTTTTGGTCCCAATTTTTCTTTATAAATAATTCAATATTTTTAAAGTAATTTTTATTCCAAGGGGAATTATATAAATAATTAATTATGATAATATCCGAAAAAAATTTAATTTTTGAATTAATATCCAAATATTTATCTCCATTTTTTTCTTCACAACTATAGTTTTGAGATAAATTTCCTTTTTCCATACACTCACTTAATAATGTATAATGAGATATATTAAAATTTTGTTTAATATATGAGTTTCCGTTGAATATATTAAATATATCTAATGACATCGAGTCCCCAAGGATCAAAATATTTTTTTTATCTACTTTATTTAATTTGTTTAATTTTTTTTTTAAATTTTCTAAATGAATATTTTTTTTATCAATTAAAAATTGATTATCTAAATTATAATTCTCAACTATATATTTGCTATTTGATAGTGATATATTTTTTTTTAAATCATATTGGTTAAAAGCATAAAAACCAAAACAAAAATTGATTAAAAATAAAAATGATAGAAATAAATAGCAGGTTTTATTGTTTATTTTAAATTGGTTTCTAAAAGGTTGCTCAATAAACTTAAAAGTAAAATGAGACAGAGTAAATAAACAAAGTATAACAATAAATTGTAATAAAAAATTTCCACTTAAAAAATTTAAGTTTCTGAATATTGCAAATATAGGATAGTGCCATAGATATAATGAATAGGATATCTGCCCTAAATAAATTAAAATTTTATTATTTAAAAAAAAGTTTGGAATTGTTTTTTCCTCATTGAACAATATGACAAAAAAAATACCAATTACTGGAAAAGCAGTTAAATATGAGGGATGACTAGTATTTTTTCCAAATAAAAATAGTGAGAAGATAATTAAAATAAAACCAAATAATGATAAAAATTTACTTGATGATATGTTTCTAAATTTATTTAGAAGTAAATGTGCTAAAGATCCAAATAAAAATTCCCAAACTCTTGAATGAAAAGAATAAAAACTAAGCGATTGATCATATAGGTTAGTTAGTAAATTTATTAAAAAACTTATAATTAAAATTGTAATTAAAATTGGAATTATATTCTTTTTTTTTAAGATTTTTAAAATTATTGAAAGAATAAAAAATAAGAATATATACATTTGGATTTCTAAAGATAAAGACCATGTATGAAGTAGTGGCTTTAACAATGCACTAAAATCGTAGTAATTTAATGTTGATAGAAAATAAAAGTAATTAGAAAAAAACAATATTGAGGATAATTGTGATTTGGAAAAATCAAAAAAAACCGATGGCAACAAATACTTCCAAGCAAATAAACTGGTAACGGTAATTACAAACAATAAAAGGGGCATAATTCTTCTTATTCTGGAATTCATAAATTTGAAGAATGATAAATTTTCTGACTGAAAATCGTTTATTACTATTTTAGTTATTAAAAATCCTGAAATAACAAAAAAAATATCTACACCTAAATAACCACCTGAAAAAATTTGTTTGCCAAAAAAATGAATTTCTGCATGATATAAAATAACAGCTATAACAGCTATACCTCTTAAACCCTGAATATCTTTTCGGAAATTTTGTTTAATCATTAATCAAAATTTTAAGTATTCCCAGTAATCTCAATTAATGCATAACTATCATCAATAATATTGATATTTTTTTTTATTCTTAAAATTTTATTTAAATTTTCTTTTTTTGTTAATATAAAATAATTATTAATATAATTACTTTTAATAATTTCTTTTGGATCTTGATCCTCATAAATTATATTTAAGTTACGCTTTACCATTTCATTGAACTTTTCAATATATTTAGGTTTGTCATAAAAAAAAGAACTAGATAATAAATAAAATTGTCTTTTAGACTGAGTTAAGTAATTAATACCTGGATCACGTCTATACTCAATAAGTTTTTGGTAATTATTAAGATCTTTGCTGTAATTTTTAAACGCAATATCCGTAAATATAATAGAATTTTCAGGAACGATTTCTTTTATTTTATTATTTAAAAATACTAATGATTTTCCATTTTGGAGAGGTGTTTTGATTAAAAAATTTATCTTGGATGGAATTTTCAATGAAAAAGATAGAGGAAAACTGATTGATAAGATTATAATTATAATCTTAAAATTATTTTTTAAATTTGAAGTATTTAAAGCTGAGAATAAAAAAATAAAAAATAAAAAATAAATACCTATTTTGTAATGGTAATTATTAAATAAATAATAAGATATTAAAAAAAAGAAAAATATAAAAAAATACAAGAAGTATTGATTGATATTAGTATTCAAAAAACGAACTTTTTCATATTTTTGTATAGAATAAATTATAAATATCATCATCCAGAAGAAATATGGGCCACCAGAAGATGAGTTGAAAAATATAATTGTAGAAAATATTATTATACTTATCAGCTTTACATTTTTATATGTAAGCATTGTCAATATAATAAGAGAAAATAATTGAAATATTCTATTTATATCATGCATGCCAGAGCCCTCAAATCCAAAAAAAAGTTGCGGTTTTGTTGCATGAATTTTAACAAGATCAAAACTTCTAGCTAAATGATCCAAATGAAAAAATAAAACTAATAATACTGAAATAAAAATTAACAATAAATAGAGATAAATTATTTTTGTTTTTCCAGACGATAATCCTCTAAAAAATAATATTGGGATTGCAAGTAATAATAAAACTTGTTTGGTTAATAAACTCAAATAAATTGTTATTAAAAATAAAAAGATTTCTAATATAATTTTTTCTTTCTTGAAACTTTCAAATAAAAAAAATGAAAGTAAAAAAATTAAAGGAATTGTTAAAATGGTTGGCATACTTTCATCTAAATAAAAATTCATTCTAAATGAAAAATAGATTAGAAAAGATATCAATAGTACTTGGTAGCTTACAAAACTAATTTGAATATTTTTCCTCAATATATCAACAACAAACAACATTGATAAAATCCAAGCTGATATGGAAAAATTTAAGATTGGCCTAAACAAATCAAAGTTTCTAAAAGGATAAGCTAAAATTAACCCAATTTGTTGATTTAAATATCTGGTAGTATCATACATCGAAAGATCACTAAGACTGTAAATATTTAGATCACTATAAATTCCAGAAATATAAAAATAAGTATCCCCATATGCCTGGATACCATTTCGACTATCTGGATCATGCAAAATTGTATTATTAAAAACTACATAGATGATAATCAAAATTAATAAAAACAATCTATTAAAAATTTGATAATTTAAATAATCTAAAATTTTCTTATAGTTATAAATTAAAAAAACACTTATAATAGACAGTACAACTGGTGTGCTTACATTAATATTCCAAACTAAAATAATAAAAATAGAAAAAATGAACAATCCTGATGGATAAATTAAGACTGGATTAGCACTCTCTCTAAATAATTTTAAAAAATTAATACCTGCTGCAGAAATTATCAAATATTGAATTAAACCAACAAATATATGAAATAAAACAACATCTAAATCGAAA
>MDSV01087643.1_pt1 | contig 58345 bp, 95 predicted proteins | sample 810851 | NCBI WGS metagenome assembly MDSV01 (sample SAMN05326640, study PRJNA326480) | marine metagenome | isolation source: seawater | place: Atlantic Ocean: North East | collected 2012
TTAATTTTGATTTATAAAGTTTATGATAATCTTTTTGATAAAGATACAGTAAGTAGATTTCTTGCAGATGCTAAGTCAGAATATTATGATATAAACTGTACAGATGACAATAATCATTTGTCTGGTGCTAGTTCTGCAATGAGTAATCATTCATATACCTTCAGTAAACTATCTGCAATTATAGATGATAAGATAGAAGAGATTGCAGAACTAGAACTTTATGATTGTCACTACAACGTATTCTTTGAAAGAGAAGTTACTAACTGGCACGTTGATAATAATAATGAAGATTCCATAACACTTATTTACTATTGTAATTCTACTCCAGATAAAGAAGGTGGTACTGAAATCTACGATCCTGAGACACATCAAGTCACAAGTATTCTACCAGCGCCTGGACGTATTATGATTATGCGAGGAAACTGTTTACATCGTGCAACTTCTTTTCGTGGTAGTAGAAGATTTACAATCGCATATAAGTACAGACCTTTCAGTCCTGATGGCATTTGATGGCAGTGGATTTCTTTCATATTAACGACAGAATATATCAGCAAAGTTTAGACTGGTTACATAATTATATTGATGCTAACTGCATAGTCAGAGACAAATATATGAAAGGTAAAGTTCCAGGCACAAGTTATTCATGGTGCTTCTATCTTCGTAAAGGTTTGTACAATCCAGAGTTCAACAAACATATGACAGTTTGTTTTCTCAAAAAGTTTGCAAACGAACTAGGTCAATTTCAACTAGGTGGTATGGAGACTGCGGCAACGCCAATGATTACTGCCATACCAATTTATGCAAAACAATTATTGAATGTTGATATTCATTCTTTTGTATTTCGAAAGGCGCCAAAAGAATATGGACTAGAAGAACCTTGGGAAGGCACGCCAAATGATTTGCCAATTATATTGTGTGATGATTTAGCAAACTCAACAATGTCTCTTCGTAAAGCATCAGACATTTGTAGAGATTATAATATGCCGAAAAAGAATAGAGCATTTGTTATAGTCAATAAAGTTAATCGTGACTATTATGATATGGGATTGCCAGAAGAATACTATGGTAAGACAGACCATGAACTGAGACAGTCTCACGATATGTATCTAGATAAAGATGTTGATATAATAAGTTTGTTCGACATGGATGATTTTAATTTGAAAGGAGCAAGTCATTGAAGCATTATAAACTGAAAGATAATATTAATGTTCTGCCAATGCTCAAAGAAGTAGTAATGCAATGGAAAGATTTTGATATAGATACCGGTCGTCAAGATACGATTGAATGTCAGAGAATGACACAGAGTATTAATCTTCGTAAAGCAAAAAAAGAAACGGCAGTAAATATGCCACAGGTTCATATCAACGATAACCATAATACGATTGATACAGAAACTTACGAAAGATATCCTAAGATAAAAGAATTTATGAACTGGTTCGAATCCACATACGGAGGAGAGATACATCGTATAGCGATTGTACATCTACCGCCAGAAGGTGTTGTTGATAGTCATATAGATGAAGGTGGATACTACGCAGATAAAGATAGATTTCATTTAGTTCTATCTGGTTACTATAATAACATTGTAATGAAAGACCCTATGCCTGAGAGTACGTTTATTGAAGATGATATTGAGATGTATTCAGCAGGAGACTTATGGTGGTTTGATAATAAGTCGATGCATAATGTAGAGAATATCACTAAGAATATTCCTCGTATTGCAATCATATTTGATGTTCTTGGTTCATACTTTCGTGAAAAAATATAAAAAAAAATTCTAAGTCACTGTTTTAAATGAAAACTTTTTTCACTTTTTATGTGGATTTCTGTTGACAATGTTATAAAAGTGTTGTATATTATATAAGTAAGATGAATTGAAAGAGAGATTTGAAATGACTTGTTTTATTGATGCTGTTGAAAATGCTAAGATTGCTGTCTACAAAGGTGCTGGTCACTGTGTTGGTCATGCTAAGACTGCTAAGATGTTGAAGTATATTCTTGAGACACACAAGATTGTGAATGAAGAGTTCTACTACGGAAGCACTATGGACTTCGCTGATGAAGTTGGGTTCGCCCACTACGATGATGCTAAGAAGATTGTCGATGAGTGTTTCGATATGATCCGGTGTGAAACTGTTGCTAAGGAGTTAGTATAATGAATGTTGTTGATACAATGCCTATGATGATTGACGTAATGAAAGAGATTGTTGCTGAAGAAGTTGACTTTATGTTTCGTGATATGATTGAGACTGGTCAAGGCATCGGTAGCAGTGATATCACTGCTTGTATGAATGCTTGTATTCCTGCAGTGAATGGTCGCTTCGAAGTTGACCTTCCTTTTGTGTGTCACTTGATCCACAATGCAATCGGTAAGTTAGAAGAAGAGGTCATGGCATAATGAAAGCATTATTTCAAGCAGTGATACTCAAAGGTAAATCACGCCATGGTAAGAACCGTATTCAACAACATGGCGACCAATGGTTTGTTAAAGAGGTCGGTAAGTTCAATGGTGAAGATGCTATGATGCTACGTTCACAAGACAGAACATTTCCAATTCGCAGTCGAGGTAATCCTAATGAGGAATGGAAAACAGTTCATATTCACGATGAGCGTTGGGTGTTGCTCAAGAATGATCCAGACTTTCTTTACTTCAAATAGGAGTGTATAAATGTTTATTAAAAATTTTCTAGACAATACGTTGTGGATTTTTGATGCTACAATCTTTCGCTTCATACACGAACATCCATATATGACGATTGCGTTTATCGCAGGCGTCAATTTTCTAATAGAACTTCCTGGTTGGAACGTAGGATGACAGAAGACTTGTTTAGACATTTGAGAATACATACTGCACAACCAGCAGATAAGCATCCTGAACTTCGGCATGAAGATTATATGCTATATAGAATGAAGCGTGATGACTTAGTGAAGAAAGTCTCTAATGAATTACGACCGTTTGTTGAGAAGTATGATGTTCGTATCGATTGTCTCTTAGACGATATTGAAGATGAGATATGTGAGAAAATAAATGTGGAATAAAATAAGTGATGGGCGAATGCCAGAAGAAGGTCAGAAGTGTTGGTACCATGCACCTCAAGTAGGCACTCATAGAGGTTCCTTTGAGGGATACTACATCAGTGAAAAGAATGTAGTCTATCGTGGTATGCATATCTTCGTGCATGAGAGTGGCAACTTTTATTTAACTGGTGACGTAACGCATTGGCATGATGACCAAGAAGAAGAACCGATAGATGTGGATAACTAAATTTAAAAACGACATTCGTGACTTTATTGTACAAGAGAAAGTTGTAGAGTTAGACGAAATCATTGTACCTTCTATCTATGAAGCACAGACAGATTACGAACTCAGTAAGAAATATGAAGTGACGTTAGTGCATGAGAAAGATGAGATGACGCAACAAGAATTCTTTTACTGGTTTGAAGAAAGCAAACAAGAGCGAGTATCGCCGAAGTTTCAGAACAAGCAAATAGCAGAGCATTGGATGAAAAGTCTTGAGCAGAACGCCACAGTCAAATAACGTATCTGACTACGTTAACAAAGAGCAACTTCTTCTTCGCACAGATGACAGAAAATACGTCTGGTGCAAACGAAAGAAGTTAGCAAGAATGTCTCCTGACTTCGACACTGAAGAAGAAGCAGTCGAATGGATAAAGAAACCAGAAGTCTTGAGAAATGAAAAAGAGAAAGTCAATCCCCTAGTAAAGAAAATGAAAGAGATATATTATGCAAGTGATGAGTAAAGTAATGTATGAGCGTGTACGAGAAATTGAAGAGAAGCAACCAGTGCATCGTCTGAATAAGCAAAAGTCGTTTCGATGCTATGCAGAGAAGTATGCAAATGAAATTCGTGAAATGTGTTCTGCAATACCAGAACGTGAATGGGCAAGTCGAGCAGGATTTCTTCTATTAGAAAAGACAGGTAACTCAGTCTTTAGAGAAGACAGAGATGATGTGCAAAACTCGTGGCGGACAACTGTGAAGAATATAGTACGTCTTGAGAAGTCTCCGCCTCCAAGTCTTGATACGTTCACTGATGTAGCAGTCGCACATGACAATCTAATCTCGACACTCAACAACGAACTTGCTGATTTGAAAGACAGAGAGAAAGAAATCAAAAGAACACTACGAGCATTGAATGAGTTTAAACCGTAACAAAGATAGTCTACATGAATTTCTTCACGGACCAACTTGTGTTCATGTAACGAAACGTGATGATGTATATCACTATGTCTGTAATCAGTGTGCATCGTTTCGTGACAGTACAGTGTTAGTCAGTACGTTTATCTGTAAGTATTGCGAGAACGTGAATGACAAAATCTTTCTAGTGAGAATAAGCAAACCATCTAAAGTGTTATAGGGTCACTACTTAATAAGTGCGTGAGGGGTCATGGTTAACCCCTCGTTTTTTTGCGTGGTCTCAGAGACCATTTTTTTGTCCGGAAAAATTTTTCAAATTCGCTATACCCCTATTGCCTTTTCAGTTTTTATGGCAAACATTATGTGTGCAGAAATTGTGCCACCGCTAAACGCACGACTAAAGCATCGACACATCACTTTGATATTGCATATGTGGGGGGTCTAATCTTTCAGTATATCACAGTTGCATACTGTTGTCAAGTATAATCCACAAAAAAAAGAGGCGCACAATGGCGCCTCCTAGGTCGACTTGGACTCTATGTTAGACCGTTACATAATTAAGTATTCGCTTCTGTCTATTGACTTATACGAGTCCTTGTCTATACTGCATAGGTAAAAGGGAGAGAGAAAACCCTATGCTGTATCTAGTTGTACATTCACTGCAAGTTCTGGTGCCGTAGGACCGTTGCTCACTGCAGGTTGTGGGGCGCCTATCCCGTTGCCGACTAATTTGTAACCGGTAACTTTGCGACCATCTTTAAGAGGTATCACACCATAAGGTGTCTTCGTCTTAATCTCCCACATATATGTACTAATTCTATACATATTCACACCAGCGACTTCACACTGTTGCTTGAATGTGTCGAGCGATACGTCTCCGCCATTCGCTTCTAGAAGCACACCAAGTACTTTTTCATATTGACCCATTGCTTTCGCCATGCTAGTCTCCTTTCATATAGATGACTATACCAGTCACCATTGTTGCTAATCCGATGCCCATCCACTTGAGAAGTTCCATCATACCTAAAGCATTCTCCATACACTTGCCGTCACAGTCGCTACCCATAGCACCGGCAATAAAGAAGAACCCAACTGCGGCAAGAGTGCCGCCTATTAATTTAAGCGTCATATGTCTTCACCTCTATAAGGTTCTCAGCAGTGACACCAAAGGCGCCCTCTGCGAGTATAGCATTCGCTTGTTCAGGTTCAAGGCACACAATCATCTGTGTTTCACCATCGATTTCATAAATTATATCAGTCATAATCATCCTTTTGTTCATTTTACTATACTAGTATACACTAGTTTCACCTGTTTGTCAAGTGTTTTTACCACTTTTTTTGCTTTTTTTTACAACTTTGCCGTCCAATATTCGTCCCATGCATCATCACATACGCTCGTAATGATATCACCAGGAAAATAATCAGGTAATTGAGCGTCTACTTTAGCGTATAACTCGCTGATATGCTCACACTCATTGACCATTGCTTCTGTAATGATATCAAAGACTTGCTCTTCGCAGTCCATCATCCATGCTTTTACTTTACCCATAGTATACCTTTCTGTTAGTATAGAGATATGCAGTTAAATCTAGCATCGTTCCAGTAGTGTCGGTGACACTTGCAGTTAAATCTAGCGATGCGCCAGTTATCTCTATATGTTCATTTCTTATCATGCTTATACTATACCATAGGCAAACATAGATGTCAAGGGAAATCCACATAAAAATTCACTTTTTTTTCGCTTTTTTTTGAAGTTTTTTGTTGACATGGACGGCGGTTCGTGCGAGACTGAAGAACCCTATTAAATTCGACATTTAATTCGCCCTATTTGCCCTAATCGATACACACACATTCACAAAGCACTACAAAACAAGCACAAAAAGCAGTGATAATTCACTGTATTTCACGCTATAATTGTATCTGTGTAGTCTTGTGAATTTACTTTGATTTGTCGTGATTGAAAGACATTATCTTATTCAATTCATCGTCTATACTAGTCGTTATCTTCTCTTTATTCCACATCACTAAAAGAAGAATTGGTATTATAAACGATGCACATACTACTGCTATTGCTATTATTATCTCTGTTATCATGCTCTTATTATACTCTATTGTAACCGGTTTGTCAAGACTTTTTTTCTATCATATACTCTTTAATGTCTTTGATGCCGTCATTGTTTATCATGTCTATTATCAGTTGTGTTAATGACAAGTCGTTATTCAGTTGTGATATCTTGATTGATATGTCTCTGAGTTGTTCTTGATAGTATGCAAGTTCTTTCTCTTTTCTTACCTTGCTCTCTATGATATCTGATAGTAGAATGATTGTCTGATTGTTTTCTTTCATAATGTTTACCCTAATATTAATGCTATGAGAATGACTGTTACTAATGAGAATGTGATGATGATTACACCCCACATTATATCAAACTCGTTCATGCTAATGCTTCTAGAACTGCTAAGAAGTTCTCGCTACCTACTACGTTGTATATGATTACCATGATGAAGATGAACCAGAGTAACCAGAAGACTGCGTATCCTATTGCTTGATATATGCGTTGCATTGGCAGATACTTACTGAACAATGTTTCGATGTCCCATATAAAGCGTAGTTGTATAAGAAACATCAATGCATAGACGTATTTGTTTGGTGTATTCTCTCTAGTGATTGGAGCGGTTGCGAGTTCTTTGTTTTTCTTATACTGTTGCTTTAATAGTTGCCAACGAGATGTCACGATCCCCAACCTGCGAAGGAATCTTTCTTGACGTTTTGGGCACGATATCCTGTGCCTTCTTCTCTGTTTTTCCATCGTTTGCACCATGCATAGTTGCTTATTCTGCCACAATATCGCTCTAGTATGAAGTAGTAATAGTCTTTAATTTGTATCAGCATTTGCTGTCTCCTGTATGTGATACTTCTTGATTTTGTGAAGTAGTAGTGTTCTGCCTATGCCTAGATAACTAGCGGCGTGTGTCTTATTGCCGTTGCTCATCTGTAGAGCATCGTGTATACGTTGTTGCTCTAGTTCTTCTACTTCATCTGCAAGTGCAGTGACATTTGGTTTGCCCCATAACTCACCTAGTTTGATGAGTTCATCGTACCATATGTCTTGTTCGATGTTATTTTCTTCTAGTCGGTTCACGGTTACGGTATGCATGATATTCCTCGTCTGTCATTTTGTCTATATCGTTCTTTGCTTGAGCAACATTGTCTTCTGTGATAGTCTTATGTTGTTGCGTCTTCTGATACAGTGTGTCACCATTCTGATACAGATATATATGTCTTTTCTTGAACGATGCTATTGCTGTTTTAATCGCCATCGTCTTACTCTCAATGGTCATAGATGTGTACTCCGTCTTGTATTTTGACTGGTTTACAGTATGCAACGACACGGTCTTTCGGATCAACAGGTGATTGAAAGTTACCGAACTTCTGTGGTATCTTTCTTGCATAGTAGATACAGTCGTTGATATCACGAAAATACATGGGATCAGGTTGCACTTGACGATGAGGACCTGTGCCTATCACTACCATTAACATGAATGCGTGTATCATCATTTGCACCTTTCTTGCAAGTATTTAGTCAAATTATCATCAAAACGTATAATTGACAGTATGTTTTGTCAAATTTAATTGGTAATTAGTTAATATTTACTGTCAATATGTTGACGGCAGTTTATAAATATCTCTGTAATGACGCTAGAGCATTACTATAATAAGAGGGAATCAACGATGTATAGAATTATATTATCTGTATTCGTTATGTTTCTGCTATCTACAACTGCATTCGCTGTCGATCCTATCGTCACTGAGTCCACTACTAATAGCACCGTGAATTCTAAAGGAGAGACAGAGACTACGGTGAAGTCTCCACCACCTAGTGCGATATCGCCTAGTATCAACAACTCAAATTCAGACGTATGTACCATTGGTTTCAGTGGTGCAGTACAGACACAAGTGCTTGGCATATCAGGCGGTTCGGCAGTCCGAGACATGAACTGTGAACGGTTAAAATTATCCAAAGTACTGTACGATATGGGCATGAAAGTCGCCGCTGTATCTAATATGTGTCAAGATGAGAGAGTATTTTCTGCAATGGAAATGGCAGGCACACCTTGCCCATTTATGGGTAAGATTGGCGATGAAGCAAAAACTCTATGGGACACATATCCTGAACTACGACCCCAACATATGAAGGACAACGATGAAACAAAAGCAATGGTTAAAGGCGGTCTGTTTGGCGCTGGTGCTTTGGGTCTTCTGCTTTTACTCTTATAGCAGTCTCGCTGAACCAGTCAAAGAAGAAGTCACTATATCAGATGACGGTTACGTTGAAGTACCACTAGACTTCACATTTCCGTTCTACGGACAGAATTTTACTACGTCATTCATGTTCAGTAATGGCGTAGTGATGTTTGTTCACCCTAATACTAATCGGTCATATGGTCTATGTTGCGATGGACCTGATATAGAAGGTCTATTGAATGGCACTGCGACAGGTAATCAGAACTATCTGCTTAATGGTAATCGCTTCAATGCTCTAAATTTCTCTATATCACCCTTTCTGACTGACTTGATACAACGTAATGGTCAAGGTAAGTTTTATGTACAAGGTGATGAAACATTTCAGCGTTACTTTTGGGAAGGTGTCATGGAGTATTATGACACTACTACAGAGAATACATTCGATTTGACTATCAAACCTGATGGCGATATAGCATACAATTACACAAAATTAGACATAAAGAACCATCAGATATTCGTAGGTACTGTAGGTGATTTGCAAGAGAATGAATACAAGCAGTACTTTCTACACAATGCAAGAGTAGATGGTGGGTACTATTGGACATCTGAAAACGGCAGTCAACCTACATGGGTGCCACCTGATACGTCTATATGCGAGGCGCAACCTCTATCTGATGCGTCATGTGAAGGTTATGCTGAAGCACTTGCTAATCAAGAGTACAATTTACAATGCTCATTAGATGCTCTATACGATCCTGGTTGTCCGGGATACGATGTGGCGAATGCTACTGAAGATAATGACTTTGATTTTGGCACAGAATTTGACTTTTCTGAACCTGAACTGACTGGCGATGCAATCATTGACGATATCATATCAGTAGAATTACCTGATTTTGACTTCTCTATGCCAGAACTTGATATGGCGCCCGTTGAAATAGAAGTAGTAGAGATACAAGATGAGGCGCCAGAAGAAGAAACAGAGATTGCTATGCTAGAACTACCTGAAAGCACCGATGATGAGATTGATGAAGACAATATAAATGAGGCGCCAGAAGAGATTGAAGAAGAAACTACTGAAGAAGCAGTAGAAGAACCTACTGAAGAGGAACAAGCACCTGAAGACATAGTAGTAGAGGAGACTGAAACTGAAGAAGCAGAGGTCGAACAACAAAAAGAAGACAAGAAGAAAGACAACGATAAGAAGTCTAGCAAGAAATCTAAGGTTAAAACTATCATTGCAAAGAAATCTGCAGAGATGACAGAGAGACTAGCAATGGCAGTATCTTTAGAACAACAAATTGAAGCACAGAACCTAGCAATGGCATTGATTAACTTCAATCAAGGGTTCGGTGCATATCGTTATAAGATGCCTGGAGGTAACTTAGGTGTATCTGAGATACCTTACAGCACAAAGCAAATGAGCGATAGTAAGAATGGACTTAGAAATGGACTAGCACAACAAATTCTACATGAGAAGATGGTTGATGCACAATACAAATAAGGAGACTAAAATGGCAGAAATAGAAGTAGCAGGAGCAAAGATAAGAGGAGGTAAACTAATGATGATTATACCTCTCATCTCTATGCTCGGCGGTGGATTATGGGGCGGTTTTGAACTGTTCTCTAGATATCAAGCAATGGAAGCAAAGATAGATGAGTATGTTGCACCAGACCTATCACAATTCGATAAGAAACTCGCTATAGTACACAATGACATGAGACTAGTGACTGAAGAAGTCACACTGTTCAAAGAAGAATTAGCAATAATCAAAGAGTCCATCACAGAGTCCGTAGGTTATGCAAGAGATATCAAGCACAGCGTAAGAGATGATTTAACTCGTATAGAAAAGGTTGTTGATGAAGTTGAAGATGATATTAAAGAAGTTGAAAAAGATGTTCGTGAGATGATAGACATTGCTGACCAACGCTTCGATAATAAGCGTGATAGAGTTACTAATGATGTCGATAGACAACTAAAAGATTTAGAGAGTAGATTAAATAAGAAGTTACAAAGAGCGTTAGACAACCCTCTTGCTAACTAGACTGCAAAACTCTCACCACACCCACACGATGCAGTAGCATTAGGATTAGAGACTTTGAGATACGACCCACCTAGTTCGGTCACATAATCGACTGTACAACCTAGCACAAACATCTCTGCTATGGGGTCTACCACAAGGTTCTCTATTGTGGGTGTGTCATCAGTTGTATCCCACACATACTGAAAACCTGAACAACCACCACCTTTTACTGATAGAAATACATTAGGTTTACCTACTTCTTTCAGGTAACTCTTCGCTCTCTCTGTTATTTGTACTGTCATCTTGACCAGTCTCCTTATACTCATTCGGTACTTTACCGATACCTACTGTTCTGTCCCATTGACGTTGAGTGTAGTGTTTAGTTATTACATCTTTTGCAAGTTGTGCAATATCAGGTGTTGTCTTCTTGTCTTTTCCAGTGTTTGATGAATTCATATCCGCCATCCCTCATTCTTTCAATATATACATAACCTTCATCTTCAAGGTGTTTTGTATACTTCTGTATTGCCCCTTTAGTAGACATTGACCTGCCTACTCTATATGATATGTAAATCGTTAAACATACGATAATTGTGTGGGTAATTGCATCCATATTATTCTCCTGGTATAGGTTTAAAGACTGTATTTACTATAAGTCTTCGTCTTGTCTGTTTAGGTGATGATGACGAATGCTTATGATATGCATCGAAAAATACACCTCTATTTGCTTTTGGCGTTACTGTTCTATTATCTTCACCAAAGAAGAACGTATCACCATCACTGTCATTCAAATAAAATATTAATGACTTGTATCCCTCGCCATCTGTATCACAATGAGGAGGATTAAATGTTGGTGCGTTAAGAAAAGGCATAGTCATATTACACTTGATGCGTAAAAAACTATCTACACCTGAGAACAACTGTTCACTACGTTCTATTGCTTTCTCTGCTATGCTATAAAACTCTGGATACTTCTTAATGTACTCGTTGAGTATTTGTGTCTCTGTATCTGTATGTTCTTCTGCACCTGTGTCCAACATAATACATCTGACCATCTGTGGTACGTCTTTATCGTCAGGTATATCAAAATTCGTTAATGTGTTTGAGTTATACATCCAAGTAAATAAAGGATCACTAACGACACGATTGATAGTGTCGAAAGTGCCTTCATCTAACAAGTCATCAAACACCTCTATCATTAGACAGTAGGTTCTGGATTGTTCTTGGACTCTTGTATGTCCTTACGCACTGTAGCACAGAACTTTGCTAACTCTGACAACTTCTTTCTTGCTCTCGTACCAGCAGACTTATTACCTTTTTCTTTAAATGTAGTAAACTCTAGTTTGAATTCACGAACCATATCGTCTATTGCAAATATCTCTTTCATAGTCTATTTCTCCTTAGTAAATTGATTAGGTTGTACATCAGTAAGTAGAGTAGGGAATGCTTTACGCACTATCTCTCTAGTGATGTTAGGAAACTTTTCTTCCATCTTCCTATCTTTAATTAGATTGAGTAAATCTGCTTCTTGCCAATGTACTCCCTCTAAAATCTGTATATACACTGCTTCTTTGCGTGTCTTAGGTAGTGGGTCAGACTTCAAGCATCTTGCTAGTCTTCTACCAACGACATATAGAGAAGCATTAGACATACCAATTGGTTCTTTTTCGTCACGACTATATGGTGGCGCACCTTCTGGTAAGTCTATTTCTATGTTCTTGTCAAAATTCAATGCTAACATATTGCGAATAGGTCTTATGTTGTTCGCTTCTAGCAGTCGAATTCTCTCTGCTTTTGTCTTAGCATCATTCACTTGTTGTAGTATTTCAGGTACGAACTTTTGCATTATAACTCCATTGTTTATCTACTGCTATTTATATTGCCTGCTACACTAATACGCTCATGGTTCTTACCTTTGAATGGGTGTACCATATGCTCTAACCAACCAGGAAATACTACTATTTCACCTTCAACAGGAAAGTGTAACATACGATTAGGCGACAAGAAATGTGTCTCGCCGTATCGCCATTCAATCATACCGTCTTGAGGATCATTGACGCTTCTATCTTCATATACATGACCAGCAGATGGATCAAGTAGTGTGTTCTTTACATATATTACGAATGCATAGTTGGACTCTTCGTGTGTATGTTGTCCAATCGTTTGATTTTCATGTTGCACGTTCATCCATACATTATCTAAATCTAACTCATCAATATCTCTGTGGTCTATAGGATTATGTGCTTGTGTAAAGTTTGAAACGTGTGCAAATATTTCTTCTAATGCTTCATAGTGTTCAGGTTTCTCTTGAAACTCTAGTCTATTGTTTTCAGTTGTCGTGTGACATAGCATATCTTTAACGCTTTCTTGTGACTGTTTAACCATGTCACACATCGTCTTGAATACTTTGTCTGTGAGTACACCTTTATAGATTGATGGACCCATATATCTATGAGTACCATCTTTAATTAAAGGTCTCTCGTATCTTCTTAGTTGCTTGACCATAATACTCCTCTGTGATTAGTCATATACATTTCATCACCAATCACTACGCAATCAGGACCATACTCATCTGCGAATGATTTTACATCACCTACTGTATGACACATGGGTTTACCAGGTGCGTTGAGTGATGTATTAATCACTATAGGTGGACATTCTAAGTCCTGTAATCTTTCTAATAGTTTTCTATATGGACCTTCTTGTCCTATCGTCTGATATCTAACTGTATCATCTGTATGTATAACGCCAGACATTGCTTCTCTACCTAATGCAGTAGGTTTTGCCGTATGAAGCATATGTGGTGATAGCGTATTTGTCTCAAAGTACTGTGAGATATATTCTTCTAGTATCATTACCCCATATGGACGCCACCACTCACGTTGTTTGACTTTACGTTCATTCAAATAGTGTGCGGCATACTTGCGATTAGGCAGATACAACAATGAACGATTACCTAATGCTCTTGGACCTACATGACTTTCTCCTTGACATACTGCAATGATTTTATCATGTATTAACATATCTGCTACACTTGCTACTGTCTCATCGTCCATCATAGGTATATCTTCACGTTGCCAATTAGTAGTAGGACAATCATCTGCTTCGATATCTAAGTGGTCTAGTATCGCATACATCGATCCGATGCTTTGACCTTCGTCACCTATGCTAGGAGGGATTTTCATGCTAGTGAACATAGCACTCAAAACTTCGTTAACGACAACATTGTGTGCAACGCCGCCACTATATACGAAATCTTCATCATGTTTGAAATGCTCTGCACAAAATTGTACTAGTTTCTCTGCTAGTACTGTTTGCACAGTGCGAAACCAGTCGAGATGCCACTGAACAACATATGGATGACCATCTTTATGCACATGAACCATAGACCATGAATACTCACTATCAGTTGTGCTACCACGACCATCATCAGTTATTGCTTTCTGACCATGACCAAAGTATAGTTGTCTTTCAGTCAATCCTGCTTTTTGAAAATATTTGTTCTTATTGAATGCTTCACCTACAAACTCTGTGAATTCATATTGTCTTAGATGATTTGCATATGTCTCATTTACTTTACCATAAGAGATAAGACCCATGAAGTTACCACTTCTATCTGCAAATGAATTACCCCATTCTCTTTTATCACCTCGACCAAGTAGGTCTGCAGAGGTATCATAATATAAATCGCCTATTGAACACATATCTTTTTGAGTATATTTAAGTACTCTTTCACGACCTTTATATACGCTTATATGCACACCATAGTCACCACAACCATCGATGACAAGTCCACTATCTGAACCATACAACCATACGCCATTCATATAATGTGCATAGTGATGTTCGCACCTATAGTATTTCTTAGCACGATAAGGTAAGTTCTCAAATACGTTTTCGAACTGTCTTTCAGTAATCTCTAGTATCTGTTCGTTATCTGGATATCGCCAGTCCATTAGTATCTCTTGTTGCTCTGTACCAGTCTGTTCACCGACAGTTACAACAATAGCATCTAATTCTAATGGCACACCCATACCTTCTAAGTCATCTGCTAACTTAGGAAAGTCCCATTTATAGTAGTGATATTTCTTGATGCCTTTGACACGTTCTATATTGAGATACGTTGACTTCTTACCATCAAAGTATGTCACGTTTGCATCGTGATTGATTAAGTGAAGTGATAATATCTTCATTAGCAGGTCTCTTTTCCTGCACATTCTGCTGGAAAGCAGTGACCTTTCATATGATAGTGGTCGTTCTCGTAACTACTCGCCCACATCTTATCTTCTATGAGCATATTACACTGTGCTTCTGAAAATGGTTGTTGTAGTGAAATTTGTCCTATGTAGTGGTCAGTTGCACCATCGTTACCCCACATACTAATGACTAATATAAATTCTTTCATATTAAAACTCTTCAATACTTTCTATTAATAAATTCATTCGCTTTGCAATAAACAAGTCTAATAGTTTACGCTTACTGCCTTGTACAGTACTATATAGTTGTTCTAAAGCAGATGCTTTTATATTATCAGGTACGAGTTCTAGATTGACTAACTGCATATTAGTCATAAATCTTTCGTTATCAGTAGGATGATTTTCTTCGAATGCTTTCAACTTTTTCTTAGTGATAGGTTTCTGTCTACCACCATTTACGAATACATCAGGTTCAGATAAGATGTTTGGCACACCATCACCTCTGTCGCCTTTGATAGCGTGTTCTAATAGATAACCAGTAGGGTCATTACACTTCAGAAACTTCTTTAAGATAGGTGAGAACTGTGTGACATTACTATACACTTGTAACTGTTGAAAGTCTTTGTCACCTGATAGAATAAGAATAGGGTCGCCCCCTAGTTGCTGACCAAGTTCGTGACATATCGTACCAATGATATCATCTGCTTCTGCACGTTCTACTTGAATGACTTTATATGGCGCATTCTCTTTTATCTCTTCACGAATATTATTCAATGCAGTAAAGATTTCATTCCAATCGTATGGACTCTTCTCACGGTCGCTCTTTCGTGATGCTTTATAGAAAGGAAATATGTCTTTACGCCAGTAGTTCATATCATCGCAACAAATAACTAAGTCGCCATATTGCTTGTTAAACTTCTGCTTGTACATTCGTAGTGAGTTGAAAACCATATGACGCACTAGACTTTCATCTACTGCGCCTTGATTACCTTGAAGGTTCATCATAAGGTTCGAAATCATCACTTGGTTTAAGTCAACTAAAATCATAATATTATTCCTATCTAATCGTCTGCGTTCTCATCTTCTTCTAATTCTTGCATCAGGAGTTCAAGACCAACTTGTGCTATTTCACCAGCACGGTTCTTTTTCAGCGTAAACTTGCAATATCTGTCAACTAAATCTTGAAAGTCGTGATGCACTTTACCATGACGATAAAGACAACTTCTTATTGCTTCAAGAGCAAATGCATAATCTTTTAGAAACTCAGGATCACTTACATCTACACCATTAGCAACCATCTCTTTAGCACCTGCCATGAGAATACTTTCTGCAAGATAGTTACTCATGTCTGAAACTTTTTGCTTTTGCATATCTTCGACAATATTATGTACTGCATCCATAGTATTGTCAACATTGTCATTTTCGGGTTTATTTACCTTAGGGAATTCAATCACGTTATCCGACATACCTATATTTACCCTTTACTAATACTTTTCTTGCTTTTGTTTGTTGCTCATAAGCAAGATTTCTTTTATCTACAAGATGACCAATTCGTCTAGAGATTGATGTGCCGAGGTTCTTCGGCAATTTGTCTACAATGTTATCGTCTAATAACATCACTCTTCGTACTTCTGCAATGACTAGTCTTTTCTTAGCATACTTTAGATTATCAATCGCTTTGAAGATTTCTTTGTCTATAGTAGTATGTATATCTCTACGTTTGACCTTTGGTACAAACTTAGACATTACCCAATCAATCTTTTTATTCGCACCTTCGTAAGACTTAGACCCATCTTCATTGATATAGTGTGCTTCTTCGACTACTTGAAACATATACACTTTAGTACCATCATCACGCACACGGATGAGTTTTTGTTCATACCTCGCTGGTCTATGAATACGATTACCTAATGTCTTATCTTGCTCACGCTTGAGTAATTCAGGAACATCTAGCATCTCATCACTCATACAGGATGACCTTCTACTTCTGCAGAAGGACCGACTAGATATGAAAGTTTGACACTATCCCATCGAAAACTACGCCAACCATTTTTCTCTACGTCCCATACTGCACAGACTTCATCATTACGCTTGTTTGATGTTGCGTTCTTTTCGACTTTCTCTGCCTCGATTATAGGTAGATACTCTTTAACTAGCGTACACTTCATAATACGCTCAGTGCCGTCTTTCTTTGTGAATGTAACCTTACATATACCTTCATGCAAGTCTTCTAAGATTTCTTCTTTCACGATAATATTCTCCTTACTATAATCAGTCATTTGCTTTTCTCTCTTCAATAATGTATTTAAGTTCATTATACCCTCCTATGTTCTCATTGTCAATAGTTATTATGGGCATAGTTCTACTTGTAGGGAATTTCGCCATCAAGTCTTCTCTGCTTATATCTCTTGGCATATGAATAATCTTATACTCATAACCACTTTCTTCTGCGAGTGCTTTTGCTCTAGTGCAAAATACACATCCGTCTTTAGTGTATACTTCAATCATTTTGTGCTACCTTTATTCTCAATCAATTTAATTCTGTTGATGTATGTCTCTCTTAGACCACTGAACTTGTTTGCTTCGTGCTTTCGTACAAATGCATCTAAGTCAATACAGTCGTTGAGATTCCATTCCCATGCTTCGTCTTTGTCTGAAGTAACCCATGTTTTGATGAGGTTCTTTCTGCGGTCAATGAAAGTATATAGATAACTATCATTGTTAGGTATAAATCTTTTCTCTAAGAACTTGACAAAGAAATTTTGTCTCTTACCTGCAATACCAACATAGTCACTGTTCTCAAACTCTTTATTGTAATTTTCTATTTCTACTGCTTTACGATATGTAGGTACCATAGCGACTACGAACCCAATCTTCTTCATAGATACTTGAGGTTCTTGTGCTATGTTGTGACACTCTAAGATGAAGTCTTTTGTTGGCGTTGCCATCTCACGAAAGTATTTTACAATCTTGTGTGCTTCATCATAGATTGCTTCATCAACACCTAGTTCGACAGGATTATTATAGTAATGTGCGACCTTGTCTTTTGTAGACTGTACACCATGTGCAGAATCCCCACGATAACCAGTATTACTGTTACCTATGAAACCACCATCAGTTTCTATTTGCCAAATCGCTCTAGCAATTAGAGTTACTAAATCAGTATTTCCTGGGTACGAATCCGTTTTGTCCGTAATCGTTATCGCCATAGTCCGCACTTTCATCATATTCTCCTTCGCAATTACAATCGCCACAGTCTATACAAGTCTCACATTCATAACAACTGAATTCATCTGTCTTACAATCAGTGTTACATTGTGAGCATTTATACATGGACATTACCTTCTTCATATTTATTCTGGTAATCCCACTTCGCCGCCTGCTCATCTGCCCATTTATCATACTCTTGAATAAATAACTGCAATTTCGCCATACGTTTCACAATAGTAGTGAACTCTGGCGAATTAGATGGGACGTGTAACATAATTAGTGTTAACTCATCAAGAATATCAGTCGCTTCAACATAGTCCATAATTTACCTCATTCATCATTATATTAATATAATAACACACACTCTGTAGATTGTCAAGGGAAAAAGTGCATATTTTTTAAATTTATTAGGTGAAAAAAATATGCAAAAAAGCACCAGCATCGTTCAGTTTTCTCACATTAAGACTAGTAGAACTGTGCCGCAACGGCATAAACTCTAGTCGCCACTTCTGCTTGTCTCTAAGTCCTAGCAAGTGGGGCAGTATATTATATATATTACTTTTCAGCAATAGTTATAACGTATTTCTTACCATTCATATCACACATCTCAATGGTCTTTTTAGTTGACTGAAAGTAACCTTTTGTAGGATGTAAATCCCACTGCGTTGGTTCAATCAACCCTATAATACCATCAGGATCGTACTTCAACAGTGCATTTCTCACTGTATCTGCTATCTTATCACAATATGCTAACATAATATATCTCCTTTTTCTCAATCTTACATATACATTATACTACAATAATATATGTTTGTCAAGTAAAAAGACGGTAATAATGGGATTATTTTGTTGTTGTGACTTCCATCTGTGTACCTTTTGCCATAATTGGACTGATACTTCGTGGACTCTGCATATCTACTTCTTGCGTGACCTCAGGTATAACAAACGTACATTCAAATGTGTCATTCTTCCAATCCCAAGGATCGCTTGAAGTTTTATCCCATGTTAGTACTACTGTTTTATTAATAAATCCGTCTTCACTATCGTTCCATGCAACTGTGATAGTCTGACCCACTAGACTTTCTACAAAGCGATTAGGATACGAGCGTATCTCTGCAGGAAATTCTTTATCATCGCTACTACGCTTAAAGTCTATAACTCTAGTGTTATGGTTCGAAAGTCTGTGTGTCATGGTACTATTTATCCACGTTAAAGTCGTATGCGTAACCTTTTGATGCAAGTATTTTGCGATTTTCTAGGTGTTGCTCTTCGATTTCTTCTTTAGATTGTCCGTGATAGGGTACTGCATATCCTTGTGCAATCATAGTATCGTTTATTGAGATATCATTGCTATCTAATAGTACGCCTAGAATACGACCAAACTTACCCTTACTATCTTTCTCTGTTCTTATCTTAAACACTGTGCCTACAGGTAGTCTGTCTTTGATAAAGTTCTTTGCAAGATTGCCGTAGTGTTTTTCTTCTAAATCTCTAGTACGACTTTCTGGCGTATCCATGCCATGTAGTCTAATTCTTTGACGGCGTAACCATACACCAAACCCTAAGTCTATGTCAACGTCTACTGTGTCTCCGTCAACAATTCTAAGCATAGTTGCTTTATATTCGTGCATCTTAACTCCTTTTAATCAATACAAGAAGGATTGCACACTTCAAACACAAATGATACTTGACTTTGGTCTTGGTCAGTGGTCAGCATCTTTGTCTGAACTGGCATAACCGTTTCGATATGATTTACTTCATTTTCGTCATGCATTATACCCATAGTTTTATGGTATATTCCGTGTGCTAATACCCCTGCCGCTATCATTTCTAACATTATATTTTCCTTTGTTTCTCTTCTATATAGTCAACTTTTTTGATACCTGAGTTTTCTACTGGACTTTCAGTTCTTGTTTTAAACTTCTCCCACAACTCACGCTCATCTTCTGTAACTATCATTTTTACTTCAGATGTTTCCTCTTCGATTGTAGTATTCTCTGTTTCAACTTCGTCAGTTTTATTCTCGGTCTCTGGACTGATTTCTTCAGTTTGCGCCTCTGGCGTCTGTACGGTCTCAATATCATTGCTATCAACCTCCGTAAAGTTTGTAATATTCTCATTATCAATCTTTACTCTTCTTATCTCTCTTAACGACTGATTTGCCGCTATCAAGAGCAAGACTGCAAGAGGGTCAAATACAAATATAAGCAATAGAATAACCCAACGAACTGCTTCATCGAAATGGTCTTTTGCATTATCGCCATAGATAAGTTCTGCAATATATTTAAGTGGACCAACTTCTGCTTCTAGTTCTATTTGCTCTTTACTTAATACAAGTTTTGCATCGTTGTATTCTGAAATCTTATCTTGTGCATCATCGATAATTGTATTGAGTTCTGCACGTTCATCTTTCTGCTTTTCTCTTGTAGCGATAGCACCTGTATCACCTCGTACTCTATCATATTCAATAAGAACTTGTACTGCTTTATCTAACTGCGATATGACAAGGTCAGCATCAGTGATGCGTTTTTGCTCTCTTTCTATACGAGTTTCTATCTGTGCTATTTCTAAAGAATTATCACCTACTGTGATTGTCTGGTCAATGTGTGCTTTTGATAAAAAACCAAAGATTCCCATTGATGTTATAAATATTAGAACTACAACTGCGATAGACAAATATGATTTAAGTAGTATAGGTGTCTTTTTCCAGTTGTGATATAACCATGTTGCAGTTACAAGTTTACCTACTTCTAATACACCACCCATAAGTAACACAGGTAGTTTCGCCGCACTAAAGATAGCGGCAAGTCCTAGTAGTGAATATAGTGCGGCGATTGCTGAGATTGACAATGCCGATAGAAAAGTTAGAAAAATTAGTATCATATATTAATTCCTGCTTTACAGACGTAATAAGCGTCTACGATATCAGTAACAGGACTGTCTAAAGTGTCCTGTCCCATGACCTCTCTTATATCATATTTATGCTCATTCATAAATGCTTCATACATTTTCTCTTTATTAGCATTGCCTTTGCCTGTAGCAAACTGTTTAACTGAACTAGGAGATAGTGTAATAACTTCGTGTTTGTTTCTCCATAATCTATACTTTAGAATACCTGCGTTCTCACCTATATGAAATACACGACCTCTTGACCCCATTGAATAGTCTTCGATTGTGATAGTTTCATATTCGTGTCGTAGAATACTCATTGCCCATGAAGAGATATTGTGATATCTCTCTTCAGGTGTGTTCCATGGTTTATGCAAGTCGCCATAGATATTCTTCCAGGTACCCTCATACTTCTTCTTAGATGTTAGAAAGAAAAACTTACAGTCATCAAACTTCATCTCTTCTGAGGTTGATATGCATATACCTGGACTGCTTAATGAATAGTCAATCCCAGCGTACATTGTACGCACTACTTCTTAAAACTTAGAGAGTAGGATCGTCCATTATATTCGAATGACGCAATAGAATGACTGTATACTGTGACTTGACTTTCATTGTATCTAGTTTCTATTCTACACACTCTTTGGTTTTTTGTACCAGCGTTCTTATCGTTTGCAATAATTGCACCTGTCAATGCACCGATACCAGTAGCGGCGTTCTTACCCCCACCTTTACCAATTTGATTGCCGATGAGTCCACCAATTAGTCCACCAACAATCATATCGCCTGTAGTATCATTACGCACTGTTTGATTTGTACACACTTCTACTTGATATGGTTCTTTGTTGATGACTGTTTTATTAACGTCACTTACTGCAACTCTACCAATTTCATTTGCATTAGCATAGTTACAAGCAGATAAAGCAATAACTGCAGTTATTGCTAAAATAGTTTTTATCATTATAAGTCTCCTTCTTTCCTGTTTTCACTAAAATATGTATCAAACTTGCCGCCAGGATATCGACTTTCTAGTTTGAATACGTTCTCTTTTATCACTTCGTTAGGGTCGAGACCCAATGCTCTGCAACTATTAATCCAATACCACATAATATCCCCAAGTTCTCGTTTGAGGTGATACTGTGTGTCTGCATCAAGTGGTTTACCTTGAAACAATGCTTTCTTAACAATTTCTGCAAACTCGCCTCCTTCACTACTTATACCCATTGCACCAGTTAATAGTAATGCAATGTTCACATCATCAGTATCTAGTAAAGACATTCTTCTAGTCAAATGTGATAAGTTCTGACTTTCGGTTGATGTTACAGTACTGACAAATTCTTCATAATCTTTTAATTTCATATTCTAATCCTCTTCAAAATCTAATTCTTGTTCTACCTCTGCACCACAGAATGGACACATTTCTATCTTATAATAGTCTTCGTCCATGTTATGCGATATCTTAAACTCTGCTTCGCAATCAGTACAGTGGTACTGTTTTTGTCTCGACATTTTCTCTCCTATAACTTGAAGTCCTTAAATGTATCCGTCTCAACATCTTGCTTAATTCCTCCAATGACATAGGATTCGATTTCAGTTTCTTGAGGTGCATTTTGCAAACCACTACTATTTAACCAGTGCATTGTCCAAGGTAACGGATTGTCACCTGGTTTAATCGGATAGATAGGGTCAAGTCCAATCGCTTTCATTCTTTTATTAGCGACCCACTCAACATAATCTGACAGTAACTTCTCATTAAGACCAATCATTGATCCATCTTTGAAAAGATACTGTGCCCATTTCTTTTCTTCATCTACTGCTTGACGATACATATCGTACATGAATTGTTCTTCTTCTTTAATAACATCAAGCATTTCTTTATCTTGTTCAGCATTCTTGTATGCTTTAATTATATGTTGCGATATCGCAAGGTGTTGACTTTCATCTCTTGCAATAAACGAGATAATCTTTGCACTGCCTTCCATCAACTTCAATTCACCGAATGCGAATGTACAAGCAAATGATACATAAAAACGTATACCTTCAAGAATGTTAACTGTTACTAATGCTCTCCATAGTAGACGTTTTAATTCTTTTGTAGTACCTTCACCAGTCACTTGATATCTCTGTGCATAGTTGATGAAGTCATCATAGCACTTTGTAATACTATCTGCACGTTCCATGATATGTTCATCATCAATTACTGTATCAAATACTTCTGATGGATGACTATACAAATTCTTAATCATGTATGTATAACTACGACTATGAATTGTCTCCATGAAGTCCCATGCAATAATACAACCTTCTAGTTCTGGTATAGAACAATAAGGCATGAATGCTAATGCAGGACCTCTACCTTGTACACTATCAAGCAAAATCTGATACTTCAGATTAGATGTGAAGATATGCTTCTGTTCAGGACGCAACTCATTATAGTCATTACGGTCTTTCTGTAATGAAATCTCTTCTGGTCTCCAGAAGAATCCTAACTGCTTCTGTGTCAACTTATCAAAGATAGGATACTTAAATTCATCGTATCTTTGCATTCCTTGATCCTCACCAAAGAACATAGGTTGCTTCGTGTAGTCTACTTTCTTCTGATTAAATACGCTTACCATTTCTTTTTGTTGCTCCTATATTGCACAAGCGTCACACGCTTCTTCTTCATTGTCGTTATTATACATCATTTCTTGTGTATTTGTCAATGCTTTTGCTGGTGAAACTTCTACATCGTCATCAGTCTTACCATCGTAAGTATTCTGATAATATGAGGTCTTCCATCCATACTTGTAAGTTGTCAATAAGTCTTGCGCCATCACCGAGATTGGCACTTCGTTATTATCATAGTTCTCTGGATTGTATGACCAGTTGCCACTGATTGCTTGGTCAAAGTATTTTTGCATTACTGCTACAACTTTGATATAACCCTCGTTTGAAGGCATATCCCATAGCAATGTATAAGCATTCTTTAACGTAGAATACTGCGGAACAATCTGTTTAAGAGTCCCTTTTTTCGACTTTTTAACGGACAGATATCCTCTAGGAGGTTCGATTCCGTTAGTTTCTCCTGACACAACGGAACTGCTCTCTGATGGCATCTGTGCAGACAGAGTTGAGTTCCTGAGACCGTACGCCTTGATATCTGCTCGTAAAGTATTCCAATCACGACTTAACTTTCTTTTTACAATGTCATCGACATCTTTCTTATAGGTGTCGATAGGTAATACACCTAGAGCATACTTTGTTCTGTCGTATAACTCACAAGCACCTTTCTCTTGTGCTAATTCGTTAGATGCTTTCAATAGAAAATACTGAAAACTTTCTGACAACTCATCAACAATCTCATGTGCTTTTGCGTCATCATACTTCACACGATGCTTTGCTAGGTAGTGTGCTAGACCTATATATCCAACTCCTAAACTACGTCTTGCTTTAGTAGACTTTTCTGCGGCGAGTACTGGATACTTTTGATAGTCAATAATCTCATCAAGAGAACGAACTGCAAGTTCACACAAATCTTCTAATTCATCAGTAGATTTTAGACTACCCACATTTACTGCTGATAAAATGCACAATGCAATCTCACCATCATCATCATCAATATGCTGAATAGGTTTAGTAGGTAGAGTAATCTCTTGACACAAGTTTGACATATACACTCTGTCTTGAAATGAACTGTGAGTATTAGTATGGTCAATATTCATAAGATAGATACGACCTGTCTCTGCACGTTCTTTAAGAATATTAATAAACAACTCTCTTGCTGATATAGTTGTTTTAGGTACAGAGTATGCTCTCTCATATTTCTCGTACAACGCATCAAATTCTGCCGTACCAAATGCTTCATATAATCCAGGTACATCGTGAGGCGAAAACAAAGTGATATCTTCACTGTTCAAAAATCTCTTATAGAAGAGTTCTGACAACTGAATAGAATAGTCTAACTTTCTTACTCTGTTATCTTCAGAACCTTTGTTATTTTTGAGTACAATGATATCACTAATTTCTTTATGCCAGATAGGGAAGTGTGTAGTCGCTGACCCACCTCTGACGCCATTCTGTGTACAACATCGTACAGTTGCTTCGAACTTTTTGAGGAAAGGAATAACACCAGTATGTTGAACTTCTCCACCCCTAATTTTTGCATTGATTCCCCTAATTCGACCTGCGTTGATACCGATTCCTGCTCGTTGTGAGACATAATAACCAATAGCACTGTCAGAATTAAATATGGAATTAAGAGTATCATCAACATCAACCAGTACACAAGAAGCAAACTGGCGAATAGGAGTCCGCACACCCGCCATAACAGGTGTAGGAATATTGATTTTAAATTGCGAAATTGCATTATAATATCTTCGAACATATTGTAATCTCGTTTCTTTAGGATACTGTGCAAACAAAGTTGCGGCAATAAGAATATACATAAACTGTGGTGTTTCGTATACATCACCACTGCTTCTGTCTTGAACTAGATACTTGTCTACTACTTGTTGTAGACCAGCGTATGTGAAATCTAAGTCACGCTTATGATTTATCATACCATCTAGTTTTGTCCACTCATCATCATCGTAATAAGTTAGTAAATCTTTGTCATAAACATTACGGTCAATGTTATGTCTAACATGGTCTATCAATACAGGATAGTCAAATTCTTGAAATACATTTTTTCGTAGTCCATACAATAGCAAACGTGCGGCAACGTATTCATAGTTAGGATTATCTAAATCGATTAAATCTGCAGATGACTTAACTAAGATTTTCTGAATATCAGAAGTTTCAATACCGTCATAGAATTGAATGCCACAATTCATCTCTACTTGTGATGAAGACACACCAGATAGACCTTCACACGCTTCTTGTGTAATCTTCTGTATCTTTCTAATGTCTAGTGATTCCGTTCTGCCGTCACTCTTTACGACACTAATTTTATCTGATACCATAACTGCTCCCTAATTTGCTAATCTAAACTGTAAAAATTCTAATTCTATTTCTGCTTTTATATTTGGTTGTTGTATTCTAACCCAAGGTGTTCCATGACTGACATAGATACGACCAGGAAATGCTGATACAATATCTTCTGGTTCAGTATCGTGATAAGTAATTATCTCACCACCCCATGTTTTATTCCAATACTTACTCATCATCACTGATACTACTAATCCATCTCCTGCATGAAATGGGTCTGGATAACTCTCATAATTCATAATTATCTTCATAGGAAAATGTACTTTAGAATAGTTACGATACTTGATATCTGTTTCTTTCAGATTTTCTAATACATTCTCACAAAGTTCAGCAAGGTCTCTAGTCTCCATAGTCTTAATATCAAATGCTTCTAAATCCATTTGCGTTATAACATTATCATAAAATTCTAGATAAGGTTCTGCCCTTGTCTCATCCCATAATGTATTTTGACCTGGTTCTCTATTTCTTTTATTGCCTTTAATGGACTCGTTCATTATCAACTCCTAAATTATTAAAAACATCATCACCTGAGGTAGCATATTCTTCATCGCCTGGTACTGTCAACTTATATGCTAGTGTATAGCGATAGTCATGTTGATACAATCGATTGAATGAACCTGCCTTATGCAACATCCATCCATTAAAGAAAACTGCTCTACCTGCTTTAGGTGAAACTGCTTGTATTACATCTTCATTTTCATCATAAAAAAGTGTTTCTCCACCATACTTCACATTATAATCTCTATTACAGTAGATTACACAAGTAGTATGATTACCATCAAAGTGAGGTAAACTCACTTCATCACATTTCCATGCGTTTATATACCCACGAAAAATACTATAGTCTTGCCTAGAAATAGCATTTGCTTGAGCAATAATTCGCTCATCTAAATGTTGTCTCCATGACACAGGCAAGTCTGCTATCATTCCGCTCTGAACTTTTTGACCTTTGTATATGTCAGTCTCAAAAGGGTTCCAAGGGAACGAATGTACATCTTGTCTTAATTTAATTATTTCATCAGGTAGTAAGAAGTTATCTACTACTGATATTCGAACATCGTCTATTCGCATTTCTTCCATTCTGTAAACCTCATCTTTGCACTTAGATTTCTATGTGTGTTGTTACTTATAATATTCATAATCTCTGATTTGCTTATTCCAGACATTATCATATCATTAATATCTTTTTCGCCAATCTTTTCTGGCCATATGACAATAGCATCATTATTGTCAATATGACGTTTCATTCTTTTAACAATCTCGGGACTTCGTGGTTCATTATCGTACACGAAAACGTAGTCATTTGTAGAAGATAATTTGTCGAGACCAGATGCGTCTGCACCTGCCATTGCGATACTATTATCTATAAACATGGAATCGATAGGACCCTCTAAAACATAAACTTTTTCGGTAAAATTTACTTTATCTAGACCATATAATTTCGGAGCATCAACATCTAGCATAATTGTAAGATACTTAGGTGTTTCTTTACCGAATGCTCTACCTTGAAACCCTACACATTTACCTGTCTTATCATAGAAAGGTATAATAAGTCTAGGGTGGTCTTCTTTGATGTTTTGAAACGTGCCAGGTACAACTCTATTAACAAATGTACAGAATTTATTCACTAATCGTAGTTCATCCCATTGCTCTTCTGGTATCATACGCTTGTTGAGATAGTCTCGTACTGGATGCTCAGGAGATAGTCTAGAAACGGTTTTAACGGTGTCTAGGAGGGTTGTCTGCTTCATTTTAACAGATGTATACTCTACAGTATCGTGCATTGTATGCTTCGTTTCGCCGTTACTGTATCTTGCCATGATATAGCGTTTATAGGATTCTGCATCGATACGTTCTAAGAGTTTACCAAATGTAGTCGATAGACCACAGTTATGGCAACGATACAACATCATGTCTTTGACACGAAAGAAGTACCCTCTTGCTTTAGTTTTTTTCTTAGAACTATCACCACAAACTGGACAAGAAAAATTATATAGATAATCTTTCTTTTTCTTAAAGTTTCTTAGTTTGTGTGATATAGAATGAATATAATCTAAATCTGTTGTCAATTGGTTCATAGTACATAATATACTCTAGTTGAAGGTGTTTGTCAAGTTAAAAAAGCACATTCCATGGTATATTTGCAAGTGCCCAACCTCCAACGGCGGCACCCCCTACCACGATCCATCTCCATTGTTCTAAACGCTGAAGACGGTCACTTACCAACTGATGATGAAGTGCTTGGTCTTCTCTTAACTTACGAATTTCATCCATAATCACTCTATGTGATTTTTCAATTTCCACTGTTACCTCGTCACGATGCTTTTCAATTCTTTCGTGTATAATCTCGACATTCTTATCAATCTGTCTGTCTTGATATTCTATTTTATTTTCTTGAACTGCCAACATCTTGTTTATTGATGTTGCAACTTCAGAAAGTTTATCTATTGCCGTATCAAGTTTACCAATCACGTTGTTTAGTTGATTGATATCTTTCTTGACAAGTTCAATTTCAGTTCTGATTTCGTCTGCCATCGTCTTCCTCTAAAGTTGCTATACGTTGCTCTAACATATTTATTCTCTTCATCATGTTAGGATATTTTTTTAGCAACTTCTCTTCGACTGTTGCTATCTTGATATCGTATCGCTTTGCCGCCCAATTATATAATCGCTCTACTTTTGCGTAGAACCAAATACCTATTCTTGTTTTCTTGAACCACTCTGCAGATGCGTCACCTATGATAGAACCTGCGATTGCTTTGATAAGGAAGAAGTACATATACTACCAAGTTCTCTTTGCTGAACTCTTAATAGCAAATCTACCAAACATTCTTACTGCATAATATGCTGACCATTTCTTCCAAGATGCAACTAAAGGATCAGTTGCTTCCATACCTTGTAGAAATACTAAGTCTGCAATTCTTCTACACTCTGCGAAATCTTTCTTACTTGTATGAGGTCGCATTGCATTAATCTTTTCATATAGAATATCGTGTACAACTGCTGGTCGTGCTACATCGAATGGTGCTATAGCAATCCAACAAATTCTAGGAACAGATGCTAAGTCAGTAACATATCCTAATGGAACTGTAATCTTACCAGTCTTTGTAATCTTGATATCAACACCACAATCGTCTAAGTGCTTAATTTCTTCTTCAGTCAGACCTGATAAAAATGTTAAAGGTTTTTCTAAACGCCATTTCTTTGGTCGCTTAAACGCTCCAACTAGTAAATCATTCCACTTCTTCTGTGCCATCTGTTTCTCCTTCGTAGTACTCACGGTACTTTATTAGTATTTGTTTTTGTGTCACTAGATATGCTTTTATATCATTCATATTTAGTGTCAATGCTTCGTAAGTATCTGTAGTCATACCGAATAGAGCAATAGGTTTACCACTCTTCTCTAACTCTGCAAAAATCTGTTCAGCATTATCTCTTGTGACAACAATCCATTTGACTTCTTCTAACTCTAGAGCATCTGGATCAGACAAGTTCAATTTTGGTTTTTCAATAGCAGTCTTTACTGTTTCTATCTGTTGAACTTTAGGAAACAATGAGCATCCAGTAAGTGCAACGACAAGTAAACTACTTAGTAATATCTTCGATATCATTCATCACCTTCAGTGAACCCTTGTTAATCACTCTCTCTATCAACTTGGGTTTCTCAGTTGCTAGAAAGTTTATGTCATGGTCTGCTAACTTCTTCTGTAAAGTTGCTTTTGCAGTATTCAGTTCTACGTTTAACTTCTGTAAATCTGAATTTGCTACCATTATTTCTTCGTAAGATTTCTTTTGTTCTGCTAGTACTTCTTTTTGTTCGGTGATTGCAGTTTCTAGTTTTGCTTGATTGAGTTTCAATACTTCATTGTTATGTTGTAGTTGCTTAACATAATAGACGCCTCCAGCGGCGCCTACTAGTGCTACAATGATAAGTCCAACTTTAATCTGTGCTATCATCTAACCACTCCTTCAGTGACATATTCTTTTTACCTTTTCGTAAAATTTTGCGCCACGCACCTCCACCGTTAGGATTGAACCGAATGCCTTTTTGGTCTCCTGTATCTGCACATTGCAGAATAATCATTCCATCGGGATTGCGTTTTGCGAATGCATACAGTGATGCTTCAACTTCATCTTCTGTATTTAAATATTTGTTCCATCTTTCGTATTTCTTCTTACCCTTTGCAAATCTTGCAAATGTTTCGGGTGTAACTTTAAAAATCTGTGTCTTACGTTTTTTCTTTTTTACTCTAACACCTACACTAGCATCGTCACCTGTGCCTGAAACTGCCGTTCCTGTAGCGTTAGCGGCGGCGTCTTCCCATGCTCTGCGTATTTGTTGTTCGCATAAATCATACATTGGACGATGCTCTGCCATTTCTAACTTCTCTAGCAGTACATCATCAGTCTCAAAGAATTCTTCTTCTTTAACAATCTTCTCTCGCACTAGTAATAGAGCGGCGGCATAGTTTGCAAGTCGTGACTTAACAAACGGAACTTTCTCTAAAAGTCCACGCAATCTGAATACTAATCTGTGTAGAAGTGTGTATGCATTACCTTGGTCGTTAGTAACAAAGTTACGCATTTTGATAAGTTGTTCACCTTTTTCATTGATGATACCAAGTTTAAATGCTTGTGTCTCTTTGTAATCGACAGTAAACAATCTAAGCATTCTTAGTGCAATAAGATTATCTACTAATTTACTTTCGTTTAACTCTTGCATTTATAAATCTCTCAGTTCTTGAACTATTCTTTGGTCCAGTTGTATATCAGTATATTCATCATCACGCATATAATTCAAGAATACAAGAAATGTTTTCAACGTAATTAACATATTATCTTCAACTTTGAAAAAGAGCATCTTCTTCGTTGCTTCAGGTCCAAATACATTATATAGAACGATTATATGATTTATAATCAATCTTGTTCTCAAACTACCAGTGTCTAGATACTTTTTGAACAATCTCTTAATATATTTAATACGTTTCAAGTCTTCTTGAAACTCATCGAGGTCCATGCAATTAGGGTTGTTATACGCCTTCATTGCATAGACCAAGAAATTTTTATTTGTCAACTCAACATCCATCATAATATACTTATAATGTAAAGTTAAATGATTTTACAATATACTTTTGTCATTCCAGTTTTGAGTGTTTCATACTCAATCTGCAGTGAAAGACCTTCGGCATAATTGTCATTATCTAATTCATCGATAGGAGTTGTTACACTCTTACCAGTAATACCACCAAATTGTTTTAGTGGCATCTTGTCAACGCCTTTGTCTTCAGTCATTGCAGGAATATCAAATGATAGTCCAATCGTTGCTAACTTACCTTGTAGTTGAAGTAAAGCACCTTTTGGATTCACATATTCTCTACAACCAATCATACCAACATGAGCATTCAGTTGTTTTAGATGTTCAGCATTTTTAATATCGTTCAGTGCTAAATCAGTACCATCACCAGTTGCATTCTGCGAATAACCATCTTCAGCAAGTACAGGCGACACAACTTGAGTGATAGTGTCTACAATATTTCTGCTTTCTTTCACTTCAGGTTTATCGTGTGTGTAACCCATCTTGTCCATTTTATCATGTGCTTCTTTATCTTTCGCTTCGTAACCTTTACCGGTCTTTGGATCATACATCATGTGAGGATATTTTACTTCTTCAGATTTTGCTTTTGCGATATCTGATTTTGCTTTATTAAGACGCTGAACGTCTGCTTTCTTCTTTTGAATTTTAGCAAGTTTTGCTTGAGCGGCATCTGCACGTCCAGAAGTTGATACTCTATTTGCAACTTTCTTTACGCCAGATACAGCGGCAGAACCCACCTTTTTGACACCTTTAGCGATAGCACCTACGATACCTTCTTCAACTTCTGTCAGTTCTTTTTCTGAAAGATTATCAAGAAGATTATCGAAATCTTTGTCATTCATATCAATGACAGTATTTACTGTGCTTTCTTCTAGGTGTTGTTTAAATGATTTCATACCACTCTCCTATTATGCTATTGTAAGGTCATGCGGTTGAACACTCTGTATTTGCCACGATGAGTTGTTGAAAATCAACGTAACACTTTCTCCAACTGCGGATAAAGTAAGTTTAGTTCCGTTTGTGAAAGCGGCAGGTGTCACATCTACATCGTGAGTACCACTAATCTTAGTGATAATTTTGATTTGACCTTGAACACCATTTGCAAGAGTAAGTGTATTACCACCAGTAGTTGCACTATTTGAAGTAATATTACTGATTGGTGAAGTTACGTTAATTGCTACTGCTGATCCAGCGGCAGTAATTGCTTCTGGTGTTGCATCGAATGCTAGAAATCCGTCAATCTTGACGTTACCAGCGATGTTCTCCATTAGATTTTGAACAGTTAGTTTTTTATTCGTACCACCTTGTACGATATGTAGTAAGTCAGCACTTGCGCCAGTTGATGCGGCGGTTAGTTCTGAGATTTTTTGGTCTGCCATGTTAGTCTCCTATTTTGCAGTTGTTTCACTCTATGCTTTATTACAAGACATAGACTTTTCTAGGGGGGCGCCGACTTAATGGCACCCCTATTATTAAGATGCGGTTACAGTTTGTGTTTCTGCGGCGGCACCAGTTGTTGCGAGTGCTACAGGTTGTCCACCCATTACTGCAGTTGCAGTTTGAGCAAGTCCTGTACCTGAAAGGTTAATTGCAGGTGCTACGTTATAACCAGCACCAGCGGCGTTCACTGCGAGTGAAGCGACAGCAAGTGTCAAGTTAAATGTTGCACCAGAACCAGAACCAGCGGATACTGATTGCTGACCGATACCTGTTACGCCACTTGCGATTGCAGAGTACACACCAGGTGCGGCAGGTTTAACTGTTGCAGTTAATACTGCACCACTGTTAACTGTTGCGACAGTAAGTACTGCGTTAGTACCTGTGCCGAAACCGTTTGCAATAGTGATTTCGTTACCTACTGAATAGTTTGATCCACCAGCATTAACAGTTGCACTAAAGACTTTAGCGATAAGTGTATTTACAGTTGCTACAGTTGCAGGTGTTTCACCAACAGTCGCTACTGCGGCAGTTGGGAATGTAGTTGAACCAGCAGTTGCAGTTGCAATAGTAATAGATGCTACACTATCATTCTTCTTATCTTTAATAGTACCACTGTTCAATCCAATAGCGGCAGATGAACCACCACCGATTGTATGAACGTCATTTGTTGATACTGTTTGAGATGCTTTGCTAAATCTCAATTTGTTAGTGCCAGAACCACTTGCGTAGTCTAGTGTATAGTTACCATCGCCATCAGTTGATTGGTTGCCGTTAGCAACTACAATCTGAGGTGTACCTGTAACAACAACTTCTTCGTTGAATGTTACATCTACAGTGATAGTTCTTGAACCATTTACAAGAGGACCAGTCACAAAGTTCATTGCAGTCACATCTGGTACGTTCAGTTTAGAACTCAAGTTACCAATAGCGACTAGAATTTCTTCTTGTCCTTGTCCATTTTTAAATACCCAACCACTTTCGGTTGCGTATGTATTCGTTTTTTCCGTTGCAGATAACCACTTAGGTTTTGCTTCGTCTGCATCAGTTGCGCCCCATGAAGACATATTATTTCTCCTTTTAAAATTTAATCTTAGAAACCTAGTTTCTTTAGACTATTTATACTAGTTCGTGCGTTGATATGGTGTATTCCTATACCACCTTTTGCTTCCCATTGTTTAATGTTTTTAAGATAGTCATCAATCAATATGTTTTGAACACCATCTATCGTAGCGTATTTCTGCTTGTCTTCTCTAAGAACAAGATTAATACGTTGTTTCGGTATCATTAAGTATCGCTTTATCCACGACCTCTTACCGTCTCGACAATTTTTATCCCACTGAGCATATGCAGATAGAATATGAGGTTGAGAAGATTTGACATATCTGAAGAGTTCTTGACCTCCAGGTTGCCATTGTAGATTATGCCAGAAATCACCTTTATCTTCAATTTGTTGCTTAATCTTACCTTTCTCGCCTCTATTCAAGTCAGGTGATGTGAAGTCAATACCAGTCGTATCTTTGACACCTTTGATGAAGTCACAAAGTACTCCGTCCATGTCTAAGTATATTCTTGCTTGTCCTCTCGCTTCAAATTGTTTTAGTGTTAATGTCATTCTATTATTCTACGTCCTCTTTTGGTTTATCTTTAATGTTGTGACTTACTTTCATAGTAGTTTCTCTATTGCTATCAACAAATGAACACTGTAACCTATTGGTTATCTCGTGGTCAGGTGTATCTTTCAACTTTAATTCTATTATAACAGATTTATCACAAAAGTCAAGACCTAAGTCTCTAGTTTTCTTAATAAAGTTAAACCACAAATCTTCTATCTTCGAAACATCGTCCTTTTGAAATATCTTCGCCATGGTTTGTGCCTGACTAGAAAATGACTTTACTAGTCAGTTTCTTTGTCTGCAGTCCAATTGGCATCGATGTAGTCGTAGAATTTTTTCTTGTCGCCACCTTTTAGTTCTGCTGGTGAACTAACACCGAACTTCTTTAGTGACTTCTGAAAGAATGCTTGATAATCTTTATCTTCAAACTTAATTTCTTCTCTACTTCTCGCTTCATCGACAAAACTTCCAATGTTTTTATCTCCGTTCTCAGTCAAATCAAATGGATTTGGACCAAAAACTAATCGTGCATTACTCATTACTATTCTCCTTTTTTTCTACTTTAGTGTCTAGATAATCCGCAGAACCATCTAGTTTATCTACTGCTACTGCGACTTTATTAGTCCACCAAGTAGGTAGTTCTTCTTCATCACTTAATTTATCTAATTCAGTCTGCATCTTCTGTAGTGCAGACATAGCAATCTGTACTTGATTTTTTGCAGATGCTACATCAGTATGTCCGTCTTCTTTTACAAACTCTTCACTCTTACCTCTGACTTTAGCGGCAAGGTCTGCGTCTGCTTTACCCCATGTTCCACTAGATTTGGTGACAAATGAATTAACTCTAGCAAGACCCCATTGTTGAGGATTCGTTCCTGGTCTGTGTCCGCCTTTCCAAGCGGCAACACCTCTCTTAAATACTTGTTTCAAGATACCTAAGGGCATACCTGACTTATCTGCTTTATTTTTTAATGCTTTTGCGTTCTCTTCAAGTTCCATTAACTTCTCGCATAATGCGTCAAGTGATGCGGCATTTACTTCTTCAAGAACTGTTCTCATGCTTTTTCTAATATCTGTCATTTTTCTTCCCAAATCTTTATTTTAAGGTTGCCTTCGCCTTTTATTACTCTATGATACTCCATTGCTGGTATCTGATATATCTTACCTTTTTCTAGTGTCACAGGTAATTCATTATCTAATTGTAATTGCCAGTTATTACCTTCTAATATGGTAATCTCTCTATAGTATTTATCCCTATGCCAAACCAACTCTTGATGTGCTACTGTACTATAAAAAGTTCGCACATCATCAGTCTGTTCGTAGGGTTTACCAGAAGTAGTTTCCGCCACCAGATAATCCTAACTGCTTTGCAAAGTATGGCATACGACACGCCCAATATCCAGGTTTAGTTTTATCTTTCTTCGTTGGACACTTATGTCTAGCAGAGAATGATTTTCTTGCTTCTGGATCGTTTAATTTAATCTTCAGACCTGTTGTATCTCCCCATGATACTTTTTTAACATTACCTGACTTAGGGTCTTTTACATACACATAATACTTCTTCGGTCCACCTGCTTTAGGTTTGTTTAGTTCTGGTTGTTTCTCTTCTTCCATCATAGGACAATCTAAAGGAACGTGATTACCTTCATATAATGCGTGTGATCCTATATCGGAATCTAATAGTTCTTTATCAAAGTAATCTAAGTTTGAACGGTCTACAGTTTTCTTCCAGTCGTTGAAAGTCTCGTAGTACATCTCTGAACCAACACGATACTGATTACTCTCAATCAATGCGGACTCTAACTCAATGCTTTCGCCTTGTGCTTTCTGTTTGTTCATATTGATTAGACGTTGTTGTTCTAACTTCTTGAGTTTAGGTTTCACTCTCATTGCAATACGAGTAATAAGACTTGATTTACCTTGCAGTCTTTTTTCAATCGCACCTTTTTCAGCAAAACTTAAATCTGCATAGTTACGACCTTTGATGAATTTTTTACGCAATAAATTTCGTGCGTGACGTTGTGCTTTCTTCTGTAGTTTCTCAGGACTAGATGGTCTTTTCAGAGCAATCTTTCTTGCTCTTGCAATCTTACCTTTTACTCTACGCATTGCTTGGGCACGTTTAAATCTTTGTGCTGGTGTTAGTACTTCATCTACCCATTTGTAGTTATCTTCGATTTGACCCATCTCTTCAGCATCTTTAGTTATCTGAAGTTTCATATCTTCATCATCATGGTCACCATCGTTATCTAAATCAGGATACAAGTCAGAAACATCTTCTAACTCATCGTATGCATCAATCATCTTTTCTAATGATGCTTCATAATCTTCATCTTCACCATCATTGTTCTTGATTGGTGCGTCTTCCACTTCTTCTAAAAATATATCAATGTTCCACTCTTCAACTTCTTCGCTTGTAGCGGCATCAGAGGCGATTTTTTGTGATTTACTTATTGAACGATTAAATGCATTTGTTGCAGTTTTAATACCAGCGGCAAGTGGTGTCCCACTTCTTTGTGCTTTTCTTTTCTTTGCTCTAGATGCACTATCTCCTACTGAAGACTTACCAATGAACGTCTTTAAGTTCTTTAGTTTTCTATCTGTCTTGAAGTCTCTTTCATCTACAGACTGTCCAGGTGTTACTTCTTTTGTATGGTCTGCATAGTCTTTGCCTATTTCATAACTCTCACTTGCTCTCGCTATTTGGTCAGGTGTTGGTGCGCCTTTGTCACCTTTTTTTCTCATCTTTTCGCCAGAACCTTGTTTAATTCTTTCTTTTTTCTTTCTGATATTATCCCACAATCCTTCGTCTTTGCGTTTACCATCTTCATCGTATTTACCAGACTTCTTCTTAGCGATTGCAATCGCCGCTTGTTGTGCTGGTGATACTGCTTCTTTCTTCGCCATCTTCGTAAGAGTAGCATAATAGATAGATGGACCTTCTTCTTCGCCATATCTGTCGATGAAGTCTTGTTGGTCTACATCTTTCTCTAATTTCTTTAGTTTATCTTTTTCTGCTGAAGTAAGTTTTCTTTCTAAGATTTCTTGTCTATCAATAAAACTTTTAAGTGTAAGTCCACGTTCTTTTTCAACTTGTTTGTTCAGTTTGTCAAGTATCTCTTTTGCATTCGATCCATCGAAACCTGTAGCAGTATAATCAGCATCAGGATCACCAGCAACAAAGTCATCTGGATTCTTAGACTTTTCAGCATCTACCATACCAGGATAATGATTGAGGTCTTCTACGCTAATCGATTTACTATCAGACCTAGAGTGTTCGTCTTCTGTTGTTCGTATTTCTCCAAACATTTGCTTGAATTTTTTCGTGTGCTTTGAAGGTTTTGTCTTTGCAGTTGCATCACCAGGTGCTGGTTCGTAAGCGGAGGGGTCATCGTCAGATTTCTTTGCGCCCTTTTTAAAGTGTGCATCACGTTTGTCTTTTGTTCCTTTTCCGAGTCCTTTGTAATATTTTGCAGGTTGGGTACCTTCTTTATCTTTAACGTCTTTGTCTTGTCTGACTTCACTGATGTCCCCAATGTCGGATAACCACTTGGTATATACATTGCCATCTTCTCCTTCACAGTATACAAAATTTGGTCCATGTTCAATAATCTTATATTGTTTCTTCTCGTTCAAATCGAATACTTGGTCTCCTATTTGAAATACGTTACCTAATAGATAATCTTCACGAATATTATCGATTGGTTCAAACTCTTCTCTATCAAGTTTTGGCATAACTTTGCGAACTGCGTTGAATATTGATTTTACATCTCTATCTGATAAAGTCTGTGGTGAATACTTTGCAAAACTCTCATAGTCATTTCTTGCGGCGTATTCACGCATCTTTGTACCTGATGCACCACTATCATCTGTAGCATCTGCATCTCTCTCACCAGACGATACAACTTTGATAGTGTCGAAATTATATTCTCCGTGTCTACCTGATTTACCATTGTACTTGTCTAGTAGAGTTTGAAACTCTTGAATTCTGTCACTTCCTGCTACCATAACAAGGTTCTTATACTTACCTTGTGCATATAGCATTGAAGCAATGTGTAGTGCAGTAGGTGTCTGTTTCGAGGAGATTTTGACGTTAGACTTAGGAAATGCTTTCGCAAGTACCTTCTGCTTTAACTTTGGATTTAAGGGGTTTTTCTTATTGTCGAAAGAGTGACTACCAAACACGAAATGGTCTTTCGCATTCTTACCTTCTGCTTCGACTTTCTTAAACAACTTAGCATGACCTACAGTTGGTGGATTAAATCGACCAAATGCAAATACTACTGTATCGTCTTTTGCTTCTTGTAACCTTTTAGAAAGGTCTGTAAATTTTAAACTCATTTGCTCACCCAATTTTTAGCGGCGGTGAAGTTCGCACGACTGAATTCTAGTCGGTTTACGAGTTTCACTGCGTTGCCTTTTATTCTATCAACTGCTACAAACCCCTCAGGTTCGGTAGTCTTTAATCCATCATCTGTTCGCAAGAAAGTTCCTATAGATTTAACTTTAGACAACTTCTGCACTAGCACATTTTTTGCTTCCATAATATTGACGTATAGTTCTGATACTGATACTAATTCAGATTTAGCACTATCAATCTTATTTATACCATCTTTAAGTATCTCACGATACTTTTCTTTAGATGCTTCTGTTTTTTTACTATCAATCTCTTTATCCATCTTAGTTTGCCAATAAGTTCTAAACTCATTAACAACTGTAGTAGCATCAGGAAAATCACCTTCACTTCTAAAGTAAGTGTTCAGGTGTGTTTTATAATTAGTCCAGACAGAGAAACGGTTCTTTTCATCAAAGTTTTCACTCATCTTATTCAGATAAGACTTGTTTGATTTCGATAACTTCTCGATTTGACTGATATAACCATTAAGTTTATCTGTCTCGCTTTTCGTCATAGTGACTGAACCCGATACGTCTTTATATGAGGCATCATCAAACCAAATCGACTTGCTCTTTCTAAACTTAGAAATATTTATATTAAAAGATGCTTTCATATCTTCTAATTTCTTACCGGTATATGTCGTATGAAAGATAATACCCATGTTAGTTTTCTTGATAAACTTACCAAATGGACCATCTTCTGGTACTGCATATACGATTGTGTTAGGTTGAAATGTAATATATTTCTCACCTTCATGTGACATTGATTTCAAGTCGCTTTTAGTATACATCATGTCGCCTTGAATGACGCCTTTGATGCCTAACTTTGATAGTTCTTTTAGTGCAACTTCTAACTTTTCTACAAGACCACCAGTATGATTTTTACGAATGTCTGCATTTGTTTTATTTAACTTTGGACTCTTATTAAATACGGATTTTGTTGCAACAAAGAATTTCTTATCTTCAGGATCAATCCCACAGAATATAGCAGGTGCGCCATCCCATTTAGTTGTGATGTTTGTTGAACTACGAGAAGAACCTTGTAGCATTTCGCCTACAGATTTCAAAAACTCAATAGCATTAACTGCACCAGCATAACCATCTGTGATGATAGTTTCTTCGATGTGTGTCAAATGCGTATTGCGATTTTCTTCTAGTTCTACTTGTTGTTTAAAATTTAACATTCTCTACCTTAGTGTCGTTTTATTTAGACCAGATTTAGAGGTATAGTCCATCAGAAAGTGAGAAGGATATACACCTGATTGTTTGTTTCTTATATTTAGTTTAAATTCAAAGAACGAATTTCCGAACCTCATATCTAGACGTTTTGCTAGTCCATTACGACCAGCATATGTTAATTCGATTGCTCCTGCGATTGTTGACATTCTATCAACCATTGCCGGGTCCATGTACCAGAAGTCTAACGACCCATTCTCTTTACCATGAACCATATAATAATTAGAACCCATAGCAGTTGCTAACAATGCTTTGAGTTGTTGTCTGTCTGCACTTTTTGATACATCTACAATGTTTGGTGTCACTGCAGGTTTACCTTTACCAAAAGCATTGAAGATATTACAGAACGATGGATTATCAATACCTAATGCTTTAAGTAATGCAACACCCATAGCGTTTGTTACTGTGCCACTCTCTACTTCTGCTTTAGGAAATGCTTTGCCAGCACCAGCAACACCTGTATTAACAAATGTCAGTGTGCCTCCAAACTTGAGTGACAAGTGAGATTTCTGACCATTCGCATGAGTGATATCTACGTCTGTAAGTTTTGCGCCATGCTCTTGGTGTCTTGCAGGTAATACTACAATCTTACCACCAGAGTAACCAAATGGTCTACTTTGATTAGCACCACCAAGTTGTTCTACACTGACTGCAGGTGAACCCATATTTTTTGATGTTACTTCTATAATATGTTTAGCGGCGTTGGTAAAAGAACCATCTACTTTTTCACCTCTAAGCATTTCTGCGATACGATTAGTTAAGTCTCTTTCAAACTTTAGACCTTTATTTTCTTTTGAACCACCTGCTGGTTGACCACCAAACTCTTCTGACTTTTCTATTTTACTTAAAGGGATTGTAACTGTGCGAGGGTTACCAGCGTAAGTACCAACGATATCTACTGAACTAGAACGTGCGTTACCTTTCATTGCAAGTATTTTGTTTGCAAGGTCTTGTGTATAATTCTTATTTTTGTATTGATTGCTTACAACATACTTTTCGCCATTCAAGACGATAGCAGTAGCATTCATTAGTCCGTTGTCGGTCATAAAGTTCGGTGTGTTACCACCAACTTCAAATATCTTATCGACAAGTAACTCTGCACGATACTCTTTACTTTCTCTAGTGATTTCGTTTATACTAAGATTTGCCATTAGAATATATCGTTCTTCCAACAATCTTTCGCAAGAGATGCTTGTAATTCATATGCTTCTTTCTCCCACGGAAGTTCGTAATAATTCGTACCAGGCATAACAGTTTTATTCTTCCAACGTGCAACTGCAACACCATTCCAATCGTCCATTTCATTACGGACATACTGTTTAACGTGTACCATTTCGTGACACAATGTCATTACAAAATCTTTAATAGATAAATCTTTTGATACTTCTATCTCATACTCTCTTCGATTATCTTGCATCATACAATAACCCACTGCGTTTTCTTCGTTCATCTTTTTCAGTTGAACTTCTATTTCGATATTACGCAATCGAGGCATCAATTTTTTTATCATATAAAAGACAACATTCTCTGCGATTTTACGCTGAGTTTTATTGCCTCCTATGACTTCTACAATGTGCATTCCAACCTCTTCTCTAATCATGCTTACAGTATAGCAAAGTTTGCCACACCTGTCAAGCACTTTTTAATAAAAAAAGTAGTTTTCTTACAAGTATTTATGAATTATTTAAAATGGGGAACTTCATACCCATGAAAGAATTTAGGTATTTGCCAGTCTGCAAACCCACATCCACTATTCAATCGTGCTATGGTCTCTTCAGACTTATGCTTGTCGCTTTGTAAATAGATAGTATCTTTGAACTTCTTATCATATGCAGTCCAAATATTTACTGTTCCGTCAAATACAAGACTAAATCTTGAATGACGAGAAGTCTTTGTACTTTTTCTCATTGCGGTTCTCCTTGAGTTTATCAAATCCATGCTCTTCTACTACTTCGACTTTTTCTGGTGCTTTCTGTTTCATATTCTCTACTAAGTCTTCTTGTGCAGAATCCTCTACATCATACAACTGCATCTTTGCTCTATCAATACCAAGTACAAATCTCTTATACTTCGTAGGATCATTATATCGATTTTTTAACTGCTTCACTAGAATTTGATTATGTTGTTCTAGTTCTTCATTCGATATAAGTGCAAACATAAAGTCACACGTTGCTGGTAGACCGAAACTTTCAGAGGTATCTTCAAGACCAATATCAGTGCTTGAGAAACCTTGTCTCGTAGTTTGAGTAGCAGAGATGATAGGCACATTATGCTCAACGGCAAGACCTCTCAATTCTTCTGCAATGGATTTAATAATAGTGTAGGAGTTATGAGAACTGCCTGCTTTAAATCTTTGTGATGCACAGATGTTTAGATAGTCAATAAAGATAGCATCAGGTTTGAAACTTTTCTTCAATAACAGTTCATTCAATAGTGCATCAAAGTGACCCTTATGTGCAGTTGCAGTCGGATACTCTTTGACTATCAACTTGCCATGGGTCTCTCTTTGAAGTTGCGATAATTTTTTATCGAACATAGACTTAGGTAATTCTTCTAGAGTTTGTATGTCCATGTTCATTAGATTAGCATCAATACGTTCAGCAATTCTTTCTTCTGCCATTTCCATAGTGATGTATAAGACGTTCTTACCATGCATCAGATAGTTTGCACCAAGATGACACATGAATAAAGATTTACCAACACCTGTACCTGCAAGTGCTACATTCAATGTCTTTCTAGGTAGACCGCCTTTTGTAATTAAATCAAGATACTTCAGATTGAAAGGTATCTTGTCTTCTTTAGTATGATAGAAGTCGTATCTATCACTTGATTGTTCAAAGTAATCGTGACCAACATTAGGATCGAATGACACTGAAAGAGCATCAGATAATATAGATGGTAAAGCATCAGGTGTTCTTTTCTTATCTTTACCTTCAATTATCTGAATACCCTCTGCAATGGCATTGTAGATTGCTTTATCTTGACAGAACTTTTCAGTTGCATCTGTCAACCATTCGTTATCAGTATTTTGAGTATCAAGTGTGTTTAGTATATCTACTGCAGACTTGAATTCAGGTTCAGGTATATTATGTTGAGTATTCATATCAATCACAATCTGTTCAGTGCTAGGAAGTTTATTATACTTTGCTACTGAAGATGCAATACTAGTATATAAAAGTTTTTCAGAAGTATCGTGAAAATACTCAGGACGCAGAAACGGCATAACTTTACGAACAAAATCTTCATTCGTTAGTAAGTTAGATAAAATTGTTCTCTCAATCCGTGCCGTTTGCATATACCATTTCACCTTTCTCTAATTTCTCTTCAATCTGTTCGACTATGATATCACCAACAACTGATAAAAAGTCATTCTCAATAGTGATATCTTCTTTGTTTTCTAGTATCTCATACTTGAAACGCATTGCTCTTTGACCAGCATCATCTGGTTCGCCAAACTGAATACGACCTACTTGATAGATGATACCTTTGTATTTACCTTCAAGTAGTTTAGTTGCTAATACTCTGTCTTTTGTAGCGTAACTATATTTCACCGCCATAACTAAACTTCTCCTTTGCATATGCATCAATCTTCTGCATCACTTCTTCAGTAAAATATACTTCAGGAGAGTGTAAAATCTCTTTGCCATATCTCTTAGAACCATCAGCGACTTCAATACGAGTTGCTACTTTTTTAAAGATACCTGCTTCTTCTGCAAGTTCGATAAGACCATAGTATCTATTCAGACCGCCTTTATAACGTAAAGACACATCAATCATAGAGTTCTCTTTAGTAAGTCGAGACTTGTTTAGTTTACAGTGAATAATATTACCTACTACTTCTGTACCGTCTTTGTCTTTTCTCTTCGATAAGAATACGATTGATGAAGCGGCATACTGAAGACCAGAACCACCACCCATTACTTTCTGTGGGAACATAGTACCCATCTGGTCATAAGTGTGATTAGTCACAATCATAGGAACTTTTGCTTTACCTAACTTTAACGTCAATACTCTGAATGCCGCCTTAGTAAGTTGCGCCCTAGTCATATCTCTAGTCTCTTTACCATCTGCAGTATCTTCAATCTCTTTTGTTGTAGACAACATACCAAGACTATCAAGAACAAACAACAGAGGTTTACGCTCTGCTTCTGATTGCTCAATATACTTGTCGAGAATTTTGATACCTTGAGTACGAAACTCTTGAATAGTAGTTACTGGCATCATTACAATACGCTTAGTATCAATACCACGTTCATCAATCATATCTTTTGTTAAAGCACTTTCTGTTTCAAAATAAACAACACCTGCATCAGGATTGCTATCTAAAAAATGCTTTACCAAACCGAGAGCAAAGAATGTTTTTCCAGTGCTGGATTCACCAGCGATTGCGGTTATCTTGTTTGATGGTAGTCCACCATAGATACTACCACTCAATAGTGCATTGAAAGCATAAGAACCAGTATCGATGTAACCTTGTACGTCACCTGCCTCGACACCATCATCGACAATGCCTGCATACTCATTCTTACTTTCTTTGACTATTTCTTTTAAAAAGTCATTCATTTGCTATACCTCATTTGTTATACATAATATATCATAAACACCTACGATTGTCAAGGTAGATGTTTGTCTTGATATGGTGAAAGTACTGGATCAATATAAGTCTTAATCATTTCCAATTGGTCGTGATATTTTGCAATTTGTTCCAGTTCTAACTCAATAGTCTCAATAATATCTGAATGCTCACCAATACCCACAGTCTGGTTCATATACACTAACACATTAGATTTATGTTTTGCGATATGACCTTCGGCGTGCTTGACTAGTGCTTCCAGCATATGTTTTGAATTATCTGCCATTCATTTCTCCTTATCCGAAAAAGTCTTCTAGCGTTGCGACTTTCTCTAACTGCCAACCTATACTCTCTGAAATAAAACTCAAAGGGTCTAGGAAGGATTTTGTGAATTGCATATCATAATCAATATATCTATGCAAATCAAACTCTGTTGGTAAATCTGACAAGAAGGAAACAATGTTCTCACCTATAGGGTTAGGCATTTTTAAGTGAACGAATTTTATCTTCTCGCCATCTTTGATTTGGGGATATCTCTTCGATATCTTTTTGTTCTTTACTGTTTGATTAAACATCAATGCGCCACGGACGTGCATCGGTGTGCCTTTTGTATAAACTTTCAGTTCAGACGCATACTTCTTAATACCATTCACCGAACGAGGAAATGCAATTTCTTCTGGTGGTAGTGTAAAGAATTCTTCTCTAGTCTTATCTACAAACTCAATCAAGTCATCATTAGAACCATTCACAATCACAGAGATTGCATTCTTGAGCATGAGGCGAACAGGTGCAGGAGTGCTTGACTTGACAACTTCTAAACCCATAATCTTGAGTTTAGGTTCTGCATACTGCACACCTTCAGAGTTGTGTACATTAAGAACATATCTTTTCTTTGCAGTCCAGATGCCACGGTCAGCGATTACTTCACGCTTCATAAACATCTTCTGTGCATAAGCATTCATATATGTAGCAAGGTCTTGATAACAACTATCGATAAACGGTTCAATTTTCTCAGAACCCACTCTATCAAGAAATTTAACCACCTTGGGAGTGAGTTCACTACGTTGACTTTTTGTGAACGGGACTCCATCGTTAAACACCTTGTGTACAAGTTTACTAAGATTAATGTATACTGAATCCGTATCACTTGCAATAACGTAGTTACTTTCTTCATCATCTTTCAATAACTTTCTGAAATATTTGTTCAGTGCTTTTTCAATCCAACGAATAGAAAGTTGACCAGATAGTGTGATACCTTCTGCTTGTCGAATATCAAAGTATCTGAAATACTGATTACCTAAAGCACCATAAGCAGAGTTTAGTGCAATCTTCTTCGCCATCTGAATATTATTGTAACGAGAGATGAAGTTCTGTAGTTCAGGTTTCTTCGTAATTTGATACTCTTGCTCTGCTTCAAGCATTTTCTTCTTATAGAATGTTCTAGTCTCATAAATCTCTTCCATCATCTTAGGAAGAAACCCTTGTACATCTGCACGAAAACATTGACCATTCGCCGCCATTGATAAATTCTTTTGCTTCAATATTGAGTTGTCAAACTGCTTATCTAACAAGTCATCAACATTAACATCTAGTCTTTCATTAGTAATAGTATCAGGCGATATGTTGTACTGCATAATCAAGTGTGGATATAGTGAATTCAAATCGAATGACATAACCCAATCATGTTGACCTACAATAGGGTCTTTCACATAAGCACCAGCATAAGCGGTGTCTTTATTATGAAAAGACTTAGGAGGAATTACAACACCTCTTCGTCTTAGATAATTATAAATCAGCATATCCCAACATCGAACTTGAGAGAATACATCTTCATAGTTCACACGAAAGTCATACGCCATCGTCATTTGTAATTCAATCAGACCAAGTTTATCTTCAAGTTGAGATACTAGTTCAACGTCACGAATGTTATAGTCTACAAACTTAGTCCAATCTTGAGTATAGAAGTCTTTGAAGTTCTGATACTCAGAGTGGTCTAATTTCTCAGAACCGAGTTCTACATTTGCAATATGTGCAAGTGCAAAACTTTCATAACCGATGCCACGATACTTACGAAACAATTCAAGATAGTCAATACCAGCGATACCAAAGATATCATAGTACTGTTGCTCTTGACCTCTGACAGTCATCTTACCGCTTTTGACAATCTTCCAGGGCGAGATATAACGAACTTGTTCTTCGCCTAGTACTCTCTCGACACGATTGACAACATATGGAATATCAAAGAAGCGAGTATTCCAACCAGTAATAACATCAGGTTTGAATTCATTCAACCATGCAATAAAGTCTTTCAGCATCTTTGCTTCGCTATCGAAATATCGATACTCGACTTCAGTGTTCTTACCGTGATACTCTCTCGTACCCCATGTAATCAACTTCTTTGTTAGATTGTCTTGAATTGTGATAAGCAGAATGCCTTCATTAGCAGTCTGAATGTTTGGGAAACCATACTCTGTTTCAGTCTCAATATCTAGAGAGATTACAGATATTTGTTTTGTATCGAAAGCAATCTCTTCTTGCTCATAGAAGTTGTCTGAAATCCATTGATAGAGAAATTGAGTTTGACCATATACTTTGAAGTTTGATACATCTTTGTAATCTTCAAGAAACTGTCGTGCTTCTTTAATAGAACCAGGTTTGAAATCTTCTACATAGTCACCCTCAATAGTTTTGAACTGCGTAGGGTTCTGCGACTTTAGAAACAATGTAGGTGAGAAGTCTTTGTATCTTTGCATGACACGCTGACCATCATCGTTGACACCCCTTACAAGTAAGTTGTTGCCCCATTGTTGAACATTAGTATAAAACTTCAATAGATGTACCTCAATAATAAAAACTCATTATATAATAAAACACACATAAAGTCAATACTTATGTGCGGTAATAGTGTTAACCAAGAATAGTTTGATTTGGAACTATAAGTCCACTTCCAAAGTTCTTATTATAACTATTTAAGATTTCTGTGTTTGGTTCAGCAACATACATGATACTTGTTTTGTTTACTGCAATCGGTTTATCTGTGAATGCTGAATACGGACCCATTTGGACCTGAACACCTTTGCCATTTTGATTTGGGGATAACATAATGATAGCAGGTTTTTCACACTGAATTGTTTCATCATCTTCTTTATGAACTTTAGTGATAATCTCTTCACCGTTCATCATCTTAATCACTACTACATTACTCATTTGGTACCTCTGTCAATTCTTTACAAGTTTGTATCGATCCTAGAATAGCATTTGCTTCTGCTTCTAATTGAGTGATTGCTTTTCGATACTGTTGTAACATGGTTTGTCTTTCACGCAATTCATTTTCAAGTTGTGTGATTTTGTCGTTAATACGAATGATTGGAACATTCATTGCTTGTAACTTATCTGTCACTGGTGTCGCTTTTTTTGTCGCCATTATATACTCCTAATTATAAAGTAAGCAGTTTATCTTCATGCTCAGGAAGTAGATACTATTTAACTTCAATAGTTCTAGGTTTCTTCTCTTCTGGTACAATACGTTCAAGTTCGATATTTAACATACCGTCTTTAAGTTCTGCACCATTCACCACTACTTCATCAGCAAGTGTAAATTTACGAGTAAACTGTCTATTAGAAATTCCTTTCCATAGATGGTCGTTCTCTTCTTCTTTATCATGCTTTACAGATTTAATAGTCAAACATCCATCTTCGAATTGAACATCAATGTCCTTCTTTGAAAAACCTGCAAGTGCCATACTGATATGATACTTGTAAGAGTTATCTTTATCCTTTACAATATTGTAAGGTGGAAAACCTGTAGATTGTGCTTGATGTGATGCGTAGTCCCACAACCTATCAAAGGTGCGGTCGAATCCTACTGCATATGGTGTTAGAAGATTATGGTCAAACGCACTAAGCGCCGACCTTAATTGTGTAAGGTTAGTCATAATTGCCTCCTTGTTAAGCAAGACTGATTTATAAAACACGACCCAATCATAGGCATCGTGCTACATATTATATAGTCAATTTTTTTCATAATACAAGTCTCAATGTCGGTAATACTATGCTTCTTGCTTTTTCTTACCGATGTTATATTTAGTTTCTAAAATCCATTCGCTCTTTTCTTTGAACGCAATAACTTTAATTTGTGACAATGGTGCTTGTTCGGCAATCTTTTCTTCAGATAAAACTTTTACAAGTCCCCAATCGTTGAGCAACTTCACAATCGTATTTCTACGACTTTGGTCTTCTTCTGAAAAGTTAGTTTGCTTACCATCTAGTCCGAATAATTCTTTAAAGTGAACGATGAAGTATCGCCCTTGCTTATGTAGAATATGACAAGACTGATATAACTTCTTATCTTTCTTTGATGCAATCCCTATGCGAGATAGCGTTTCTCTAATTTTTAGAAAATCATCAGGTTGAGATAGTTGTACCTCGACCATATTTTCAACTGTCCATTCATTCATTGTACTCCACCTTTATTACTAATCTTTTTCTTAATCTCATTTAGTTGAGTAGGTGAAAGAACTTGAAGAGCGGCAATCGCTTTGGGATATGAGTAGTTGTAGTATGCTTTGACATATTCTAAGTCTTCACTCTTATCTGCTTTTTGCCATTTATCAAATCGCTTTCGCTTACTAATACTATTTAGTAAAAAATCAAATTGTAAACGCTTCGGCAGACCATGTCGCATATTCATCTCATTTGCTTGAAGTACAGTATCAATACCCATACTCAAACCACGATTGACTATGAAAGGATTATAGTCTTTTTCTGATATGTCATCAACTATCATTTGTTCTTTTGTATAGTTGATTGCTTTAATATAATCAAATGGTGTCATCGCTTTGGTCCTTTATTCAGACACTTCATAAAATAAACTTGAGATATTCTCCAGTTGTCTACCCACTCACTGTGGTCTTGTATATATGCACCATGCACATACCAACTAGGATAGACAATACATCTATTCTTTCTAGCAGGAATAACTGTTGCTAGTTCTGCATTCTGGTCAACATCAACTCGTATATCAATGACTTCATCTTGGTCAGTATTTACATTATAATAAAATGCAGTACCATGCTTCTCACTGTCATTCATATAGATAACAGAGGCGATATGATTGAGACTATCTTGATGAGGATAAGATTGAATATTTTGACCAGGTACATCTTCAGATATCCACTTGAAGTAGTTGAATGCATAATCATATTCTTTATCTACACATTCGAAACCTAACTTATGCTTCGCCACATCTCTGATGAGCATTTGACTTTCATGCTCTGTAGGATGCTCTGTAGGCGTCACTTGAATGTTATGTCTACAATCATAGTAATCTTTAAAGTTGCGTGACTTAGCATTCAAGTGATAACTAGGAACCCATGCACTATGTAACATAGACTGAATATCATCAGGATATGCATAGAAATTATCAATGATAACTACTGGACCGATGCCCTCAATGTTCTCTACACCAGTTGATATCTGATTGCTAAGTGCAAAAAGTTCGTGATGTAAGTAAGGTATAATCATCACGCAAACTCACAATCAACCATCACTTCCGTAAAGAATGCGACCATATTTACTTCTTGGTCTGCTACATGAACATTCTTATACTGATAATCTGCTATTTTAAGAACACAAGCAGGAACACTAGCAGGTTGTAAATGCTCACTCATAGTGTCATATACTTTGCGATAGATATCATCAGCACCAGATGTGTGAATAGTATCAGCGACCCATTTACGCATACTGGAGAAGTCTTTAGTCTTACAATAACCAATTACAGTTTTTACTTCTACATCACCTGAATTACCCGCCGCTTCTGCATCAATGCGACCACCAATCGAAATCTTCTGAAGTTCGTTGAGTGTACGGCGGAAGTCAGGAAAGAATTTTGAAACCATACTAGCAACAATCTCATTCTCAAATTGAATATTCTCTTGAGTAAGAATATCTTGAACACGCTTGAAAAATGAACCAGCAAGTCTTTGTTTTTCTTCTTTCGGAGTAGTAAACTCAATTACTGAACATCTACTATGCAATGCAGGAATGATTTTGTTTTTATAGTTACAAGTGAAGATGAACCGACAATTCTTACTAAACTCTTCAATGAAGTTACGCAATGCTGGTTGCGTCACCGCAGTCAAATAATCTGCTTCATCATATATGACTACTTTTCCTTTACCACTGAAGGATACAGTACTAGCAAAGTTGACAATCTTAGTTCGTAAGGTATCGATATCACCCTCACTTGAACCGTTAAGAATGATCCAATCATAACCCATTTGCTCACATAATGCTTTTGCTACAGTTGTCTTACCGACACCTGCAGACCCACATAGCAATAGATTAGGAATCTCGCCATTCTCAACAAACTGGAGAAACGTATTTTCTAGATGCTTCGATAAGATAGCATCTTGTATAGTCTGTGGTCTATACTTCTCCACCCACAGAAATTCATCACTTTTAATATCCATAATAATCCTTTGTGTTAACCTTCAAATGTGCTATCGACTTCTAGAGCAATCCAATATTGCAAGTTCTTGTTAGCATTAATCCAGTGTGAAATATTCTTTTTTGATACAATCAAGTCATACTCACCTGGAATCATTCTTAGATTATCACGTTTGAAGTACATAGAGAACTTACTACCAGTACCCTCTGCTACCTCAACATTGAACTGATTTGAAGTTTGGTTCTTCTTGTCAGTTGCAATAAGATTAATAGTATCACCATCACTAATCAAACCGATATCAGATAGTTGCATGATATTAGATGCTTTCAATAAATCTGAATATGTTGATTGAGTGATACGGACTTTCACTTCACTACTTGGCATAGTGATGCCTTTAGTGGGTGATACTACTAAACTAGGATCAGCATACCAGAACTTAGAAACTGCTTTGCCTTGAGATACAGTTAAGTAGTCATCAAACAAAGTAACGTCTGGTGCTTCGTAAAGTGATAGAACACTTAGAAAAGAATTCAAATCATAGATAGCAAACTCTTTATCAAAAGTCTCTTCGACTTTTGCAGTTGCTAGGACATTTTTCATCACTGAAATAGTCTCTAAAGTGTTACCTGATTTGATGAGCAGGTTCTCATTAATCTCGCTGAAGTTTTTCAAAACCTCAAAAGTATTTTTACTGATTTTCATTTTGTTCCTCATCATGTATGTGCAGTTGTATTAATGCATAGTGTAAGACTTTCATTAAATCTTTTCGGGCATCACTAGCAGAACCCTTTTTACCATATCGTTGTGCATACTTTAGCACGTTACCGATACAAAAACCTGTACCGTGTCCACCATCGATGATGAACTCGGTTGCTTGAAACTTGTCTTTTGAATAGTGACCATTGATATAGGTCGCATCAATGTATGTTTGGAATTCGTCTATTAAGTTCTCTTCGTTGAACTTGTATTCTATCTTAGTATTTTTCATATTTCTCACTTTTAGTTTCATAATAAATTAAATAATAGGGGCATCGAGGAGAAAGGTGATGTAAGATGATATCCTCGATGCCCATACGTTAGACTGTTACGATGCTAGTGCTTGAAGACCAGCGGCGATAACTGCCTTAGATGGTGTACCTACACGATACGCTACTGAATTACCTTTACCGGTAGGGTTAGCATAAATCATGTTGCCTTCGAAACGAAGGTCATGTACACGCCTTGCAACATTCACTGTATTAGTGTTTGCTTTTCGTGCAAGTTGTTTAGTAGTAAATGAAGCACCGGTTGAAAGTGCATTCATAATTTTTGTCTTTACAGACGTTTTTGCTTTTGCCATTATAAGTTCGCTCCTTATATAATGTTAAAATACGAGACTGCTTTGTGCAGTCTCTATCAAGTGTTCTAAGTATAACACTTAGAACGGTGTTTTGTCAACATCTTCTTTTGGTGCAACTTCACTTTCACCGAAATCAGTATTGACTGCATCAGCATCTACCTTTGTATAAAGGTCGATGAATGCTGATTTTGTTTCATCGTCAAAACGATTGATACACATTTGTATCGCTTTCATTCTGTCACCAAAGACGGAATATGCTTTAACGATGTGGACTAGTCTACGAGTTGCAATCAACTCATCGATTCCTCCATCGAGGAAAGTCTTTCTGATAATATCTGCCCACTTGACAAGTTTATCAGCAAAGTCCTCATCTTCTTTATCGACTGCAATCAGTTCTTTTGAGACAATCTTTTTCTCAATAGCGACTGCAGGATAATCTTGTTCGATTGTAATAGGGAACCTTTCAAGGAACGCCTCGTTCAGAATGTTAGTGCCGATGAAACGACCATCTTCTGAACCCTTACCTTTTGTATTGGCAGTTGCTACAATCTGAAAACCAGGTGCTGGTTCTACAAACTGGTTAATCTTCTTGAGAAGAATACCATTGCCTTCTAGGATTGGTTGCAAACACATAATCTTGTTTGATGCAAGGTCAATCTCATCTAGAAGCAGAACACCGCCTGCTTTCATTGCTTGAATAACTGGACCATCATACCAGACAGTCTCACCATCGACAAGTCTATACCCACCGAGTAAATCATCTTCATCGGTTTCGATAGTAATGTTAACTCTAAAGAATTCTCTTTTGAGCATTGCACACACTTGTTCGAACATCATGGTCTTACCATTACCTGATAGACCAGTGCAGAAAATAGGGTAGAACATTTTAGAACGAATGATGCTTCGAACATCTTGGAACTGACCAAAAGGAACATAGTTCGCATAGACTTGAGGAATCAAGTTGTGAATAGTAGTATCACTCACTGCGATAGTTTTTTTCGCTTGTGGTTGTTCTGGAACTTGAATGTTTTGCATTACTGCATCAACCTTTGTCTCAGGCATTACACTGCCACCGATTAGTGAATACAAACCGTTACCCATTTTGTATTCGTCATTTTTGACAATCCAAGACGGAGCATATTTCATACCCATCTCATTTGCTACAGTAACTAATTCTGCTCTGGTAAAATCATTCTTACCATTGAACAGTTCTTTTGCTTTCGCAATAAAGTCATCACGTTTATTCATCATATTATCACCTTTTCTCATCATTATGTATACATTATCGCATATTTTTCAAAAGAAGTCAAGCATTATCCACACGATTTATGGCAATAATGCAAATTATTTTTCTAAATTATGCTACGTTTTCGATAAACTTTTGCAGGATTACCCTATTCTTTAGTTTACCACGACCCATTCTCTTGAATGCGGTAGTTAGTTTTTGCTTAGAAGCACCATTCATATCATCACCAAGACCTTCATCAACAACCTCAAGTGCTTTACCACCTTTGATTATGTACAGTTCATCAAGACCAGACTTTGTAGAAGTGGTAGCATTCTCTTTTGTTAAGACTTTTTTGAAGTGGTCAAAACTGACTGACATATCATCTTCTCTATTAGTCCAGTCTGCAAAGTACTGTGACCATGCATAACGAATTTCATTACGACCAGCGACAAAGAAACCAGTTGTATTAGCACCAGTTGACATTTTCAGCAACTTGTACAAACCTTTTGTGATATCATTACTATCGACACTTGACCATTTACTATTGTTTCTGATAGCAACTTGATTTTGACCATCACGCAGGATCAAAGTACCTGCTTGACGATAACTATCATCATTATGCCTCATTCGGGAAACATTGTCACGGTCATTTTGATAACCAACAACGCCATCGATAGAGTGACTTGAACCATCAGTTAAGAATGAAGTACTCATAATCTGTACATTATTTCTTTTCTGAAAATCTTTTACTAGTCGAGTAGCAAGTACGATACAATGGTTAAGAGGTGTACCACCAAGATACATATCACGAGGAAGACCCCACCATGCATAGTCGCCTCTGCTTTTTCTATCGTACATAGAACCGATTGCATTAGCAACACCGAGAGCATCATTGAATTCTTTTGAAGTCATTTTCTCATTGAACAATTCAAGAAGAGAAATATTTTCAATGTTTGCTTCGTGCATATTTCTTGATTGACGGTTTGCTTTCAATTCAGGATCAAGTCTCTTAGCATACTCGGAAGAGAACCCATAAGCGGCGAAAGGAATTTGCGCCTTCTTACAAAAGAGTGCAAGGTTAATCAACTGTTGCATAGTACCATGCATATTATCTGCCATTGAACCAGACCAGTCGAGGAAGAAAACCATACCATGGTCTTTACCATTAGGAATAATATTTTTCTTTAGGAAGATATCATCATTGTACTTGTATGAGTGTAACTTATTTACATTCAGAACACCAGTTCTGGCAGTAGTCGCTCTCGCATATCTATCTGCCTGCTTTTTCATTTCGAATTCTTTATGTAAATAGTTGATAACTTTTTCATTATCTTTTTTGAATTCTTTTACATTCTTAGTAAGAGTTGTCTCATGTTTTGAACCAGGAGTAACATTCCAATGCTCATAGAGTTTCTTTTTAATCTCTTGAAAAGGAACAATGTAGTCATCGATTTTAAGAACTTTAGGAACATCAAGATAACGAACTTGCTTGTTAGTGTCAGTCTCAACCATATCTTTAGTAGATTGTTGAGTAGCAAGGTCAGTAAGTGATTTTGCACCAGGAGTAAGACCTTTTGTCTTTTTAAGGTCTTCGGTCATGTTTGCTTTTGGAGCAGGTTTTGTATCTGCACCAGCATCACTTTCATCATCACCTTCTTGAGTAGGATTTGAACCAGCACTTGAACCTTCTTCTGAATTTTCATCTTCTTCGGTATCAGGTGTTGATTGCTCACTCTCACTACCAGTCTCTTCTTGATTGTCATCAGACTGTGCAGTTTCTTGTTCTTGAAAATCTTCTTCGTTCTGATGCTCACCAGTCATTGGCATTGAAGTCAAATACTGGTCGACTTGCTCAGGATCATCTTGTTTCTTTTTCTCTAACTCATCTTGACAATACTCATAAAGTTCTTCGGCAAGAGCAAAGACTTCATCAAAAGTCTCAGTAGTTTTTGCTCTGGTCATAAACTCTTCTTCTACACTATCGAAAGGAATATCGATTTGTGTACCGAGTTTTGCTTTAACATTCATTCTGTCGATAAGAAGAAGGTCAGCAACATTCATACCATCAAGTTTGAAAAAGTTATCTGCTTTTAACTTAGAATATGCATTAAAGAAAGGTTTTCTCAGACCAGGATACTTCTTTTGAATTAGTCGCTCAATACGAACATCTTCGACTACGTTTACAAAAGAGTGAAAATTCTTAGGTTTGTCTTTTAGTTTTTCTAGACCTTCTACTGGTGTGTATAGTGCGTGAGAAACTTCGTGACCAACAAACAAGTCTAATACTTCATCACTGATATCTTTCATTGTAGGAATACGCAAAATACGTTTTTCAACATCAAAACTAGCAGTCTCGACATTAGCAAATTCTACAGATAGATTTTCAGTGGCAAGTAATTTTGCTAGTACTGACTTGATTTCTTTAACATTGTTTTTCACATCAACCTCTTTTCTCATCATCATGTATACATTATCGCATTTTTTAGTAATAATGTCAAGCGAAAACGACACTAATTATGGCAATAATGCAAAATAAACTGAAAATCATAAAATATGTTGCAAAAATACAACAAATCAACCAATAAATCAGTCTAAATGGAAGAGTTAGTCCGAACCAAATACTTTTAAATATCATCATAGGTAAACTATACCATAAACTATTTATTATGTCAAGAACTATTTTGTCTTTTTTTGAAGAAATATTTGAATTGTTTTTCGTATAGGTGACCTAGAATTCAATGCAGTGGTCGAATGTGGTACGCCTTCTACTTGAAGTATTGCTCTATTCATTACTGGTGGTATTGCTACAATCTCTTCTTGTCTTTTATACATGAAATATCCACCATCGTTTTCATCGTGACCTGATAAGTATATTGTCATTGCCGCATCGTGACCTGCATCATCGTGCCAAGGTATATAACTGAATTCTGTCCAATAGAAAAAACTTGCAGATTTTATCTCATACTCATTTGCAGTTTCATCTATCTTTTTCTGTAGAACTTCTAATAACTTTTCATCTTCTATCTTACAACAAACAACAGGAAAACTATTACCTATTACTGCTTTAGTCCAACCAGCATTAGTACTTTTACAATGGTCTGGACTATAATAGATTTCATTCGATAGTTCTTTCACATTAAATAAATCATCGTATGATAGAAAATTTTCAAATACTGAAACTTTCGTCATCTCTGAAATACACTTGCCATAATTTTATACTCATGTCTCGTTAAGTTTTTACTAAATCTTGAATGCATAATAGACATAGAACCATCGGTGTGATATTCGAATTGTTTGATTCCTTGCAGTACATGGGCAGATATATCTTGAGATGATAATTTTTTAAGTCCGTGTATATTCTCTAGAATATTCTCATAACTATTATATTCATACTCATTGAAAGTTGATTGTATAACAACTAGAATACCGTCTTCATTTAGTGCTTGTGATAATCTAAGTAGTAATGCACTCTTGTTATCATAATCTTCGAATGCTTCATATGAAAATAAAAAGTCTGCTTTGCCTTGCTTAGACAAGATGAAGTCTTTATAGAATGATAGACCTTTTTCATTCCATATATCTTTGCAGTGATGTAGTAATTGAGTTGAACCTGTAAATCCGATACACTTTTTAAAACCAAACTCTCTCTTGAGTCCAGCGATACCACAACCTTTACCAGTGTTAATATCAACGATAGTTTGATTAGTTGGGTCTGTTAGATAAGGTAAGATAAAATGTCTGTATGCATTGTAACAATACTTGTCAATGCCAAACGCTTTGTCATAATCGAAATTACCCCAATCTTCAAAATCAACTGGAGGGTTTACAAAAAGATTACGACTTTCTAAAAACAAAGATTGGTTCATATTTTAACCAGATACCATTCACTTTACAAAAATTCTTCGCTCGTGGTTTACCTGTCTCCTCATCTACTCTATTGCCGCCAGGCATTTGAGCAAGTGCCATTTTCAACATAGTCACATATTCAAACCCTAGGTTCTTACATATATTTATGCTATCGGATTCTAGTGGAAGCATAGTGTTACCAAATTTAGCATCAGCAATGTTCCAAAGCAAGTATCTGTCGCTTTTAAGATACTTGTAAGCATTCTCTAATGTAGGTCTCAGAAAACCTTCTACCCACGTTTCGTATTGGTCGAACTTCTTATATGATTGTTCTTCGTCATCACTGTACGCTTCTTTGGCGAAATATGGTGGGGAAGTGAATACCATGTCGAGAGAGTTTTCCTCACATTCAAAGGTCTCTGAACCGACTTGATGTATTTCGTATGTGTTTGTGTGTGGGAAGAGTCCGTTGCCTCTGTATGTTTTTTCATTGAAAAATCTCGCTAGTTCTTCATACTTTGTTGATTTGGTACCATCTTCCAATACAACAGTGTGGTCAGTGTTGGGATCAGTACCAATATAGTGTATATTCCTATCATCAGTAACAGACATAGCACCGAGAATACGACCACCCCAACCAGCAGAGGGATCCCAAATACGAATAGTAGACTGTTCTTTAAAGTGTTCGGTATATTTTTCATAGAGATACTTTGCAGTTAATGGTGGAAAGTTCACGGCATATTGACACCATGATATACGAAAGGGTTTGAACCCTAGTGGAAAAATCTTCTGACCTTTTTTGAACAACATAATCTGATAAACATCGTATTCGTCTTTCATATTGACTTTACATTTGTCAGGTATATTTAAATTATCAATCTCTTCTCTTGTAACTTGCGCCCATGCTACATCTCTTAGTTTGTCATCATAACCAGTATAGTCATTTTCTTTATCAGGTTTCAACCAGTAATCATGGGTATCATATTCTCTAGCATTATGCTCAAACCAACTGATAAAAGAATTGCCATCACTAACCGTGTGTCGCTTAGTTCCAAACTCCAAGAGTTCTTTTGTTTTAACAGGATTAGAATAGTGATAAAAACTATCACGCTTGAAATGCCTGTGACCATATGTATATACTTTCTGAAATAAATCTTCATCTACAAAATGGTCGTAGATGCTCTTTGCTTTATTTATATCATTATACACAATCTTAGTCTTCATCATTGTAGGGAAGAACTGATTGGCGGCATTGCCTACTACACTAGTGTTTCGAATTACATCACGTTCACCTGTCTCTTCATTAAGGCACTCAAAGTCTTTAACATTGAAACTTGACATTTGATTTAACTGGTCAATAATCTTATCTTCTGACCAACCAACTCTAGGGGGTAGACCGAGAGTATCCCATGAATAAACAACTTCTTTACGCATATCACGCAA
>MDSV01000981.1_pt1 | contig 58320 bp, 69 predicted proteins | sample 810851 | NCBI WGS metagenome assembly MDSV01 (sample SAMN05326640, study PRJNA326480) | marine metagenome | isolation source: seawater | place: Atlantic Ocean: North East | collected 2012
ATTTCGTGATAATCACGATAATTGCTTCCAACTTCTCCAAACATTAATACCATAGCTTCATCAGTGCTACGAAATTCATTCCAGCTAGTGTGGATTTGAGAGATTATTGATTCTTGACCGTTAATCAATGCTGTTGCCATAATAAATTATGTGTAAAGTTTTTGTTTTGTTTAACTGTAAATCTGGTATTTAGTTTTAATTTATATCACTTGTTGTTATAATTTAATACAAAAAATATTTTTTCGAATCAATTTTTCACAAAATGTTGTAAAAAAATATTTTTTAAATATATAATGACAAAAGATTACGCATATAGAAGTACATGGAAACATAAATTTTCTAGAGCAAGAAATTTAGCACATAGAGGTGGGTTGACAAAAAAAGAAATGTTAAAAAAATATGGCAGATTTCCTAAAAAAAATGAATGGTGGGGACCTGAAAAAAACTATGAAGAATGGAAAGAAAAATGGATATTAAAAAATCCTGTTTATTAACGTCTTTTAGTTTTACGTTTATTTTTCTTACCTTGCTTTTTCTTTTTTGTCTTTTTATTATTCTTCTTTTTCTTTTTTGTTTTTCTGTTATTTTTCTTTTTCTTTTTATTTTTCTTTTTCTTTTTCTTACTTTTTCGACCGAAAAATGGTCTCAAAGCTTTGATTATTTTCGTAAATTCTTTTCCCATTCCAGCATGTCCTCTCATCGCCCTGGCATATGCTTTAATTGGGTTTATGGGTGTTCTGTTAATATTATTACTTTTTTTATAAACAACATTTGGTGGTGTTTTCCACTCATCATCCCAAGCATCATCATCATAAATAGACGAATCCATTTTTGGTAAAGGAATAAATTTGTCTGTTCTATTTATCAAATTTGGTGCCGAACCTGAACGTTTTAATGAAAATGAACTATTGCTTCGTTTTAGTGACATATAACTTATATATATATTATATTTTACCATTGGTAATTATCCAATTATGAACCGGTTCTCCCAATTGATAACAAATTCTACAAACCATTCCAAATGTTTCATTTGAAAATTGTTTCTTATATTTTCTTTGACGACGAACATAATCATAAAAACATTTGTTTTCATATTCCTTATGTTTCATTTTTCCTTTATAATATATACGATATGCTTGTATTAATAGATTAGATGACATTGTTTTATATAATGGAACATTAATTGTTAAAATCAATTTTTTTATAAATTAATTATATAAATGATTGAAAATTTAAGATACAAAACACTTTTTTTGATTGGGATAATTTTGACTAGTTTCTTCATTCATAAATACGCATTTATAAATAAGAAACTCACTTGCAATAACTATATTTTAAATACATATTTATATGTCATTTTATCAGTATTATTGATGGTAGTGTTTGTATCATTAATGGAGGAAAAAATGATTCAGCTTGTTCCTCTTCTAAATATTAGAAGAATACCATTTTGGTTATTCTTAGGATTGGGTATATTTGTATTGATATCGACTATGAATACTGATCCCAATAATGTATTGATAAAACATTTAGGATGGTTGGGTATTGTTGCTTTTCTATCATTTGCCATGTTACCTGTTTATTTAATATCAAAATCTACCGGTATATTTTATTCTACATTATTTGCTACTTTTGGAATGCTCAGTATTTTGACAGCAATAGCTTTTTATAATCCAAATTTAATTTCTTTATCCTGGGGAAATGGTTTGTTAATATTATTAATAGCAGCAATATTAATACGTCTAGGTTTAATATTTTTAGCTAATCCGGGAAGTGAGACAAATAATTATCATATGATACTTTCACATGCTATTGTCATATTATTTGGTTTCTTTATTTTATATGATACAAAAAAACTTCAGATTAACGCAAAAAATTGTAAAATACCAGATTACATCAATGAATCATTGGGATTATTTTTAGATATAATTAATGTTTTTGCAAATTTAGTAAGAGGAAGAATACGAGGTTAAAATACATAATAAGTATTGTAATATTTTATATCTATTATAAAGGCAATTAAATATATATCATATTATTTATATATTTAATGTGTGGTATTTTTGGAATATATAACAAAACTCCCAAAAAGAATATGAAAAATATAATAAAATATTTAAAAAATCTCCAACATAGAGGTAGAGATGGATATGGTATAGTTACTTACGATAATGAAAAATTTTATGAAAATAAATACAAAGGTATTATCAACACAGAAACTACTTTATTTGATTTTACTCGCAAAATTAAAATGGGTATAGCTCATACAAGATACACAACGTCAACTAAAAATATTAATGGAAATATACCGGGTATTCAACCTTTAAAAAAATACATTGGTTCCTTTTTAACATATTTAGTTCACAATGGTAATATTATAAACATCAAAACACATGATACAGCTTATTTATTTAACTTAATCCACACTTATAAAGGTACATTTGAAGAAAAATTAAAATATATTATTGATAATGTTCCTGCGGCTTATTGTTTAATTATAATACATAATAATTCTATGTATATTATTCGCGATCGGTTTGGTATTAGACCGTTATGTATTGGTGAAACTAAAGATAATTGGTTTATTAGTTCTGAAAGTTGTAGTATCCCACATGATAGTTATTTACGTGATGTAATGCCTGGTGAAATTATCAAGATAAGTGAAAATAAACTAAAGACAATATATCAACATCCACACGCACAACTATCATTGTGTAGTTTTGAATTATATTATTTTTTATCTGATAATAGTTTTGTTGATGGTTATTATGTTAAGAATGTTAGAAAATACTTAGGTTATTTATTAGCAAAAAAGGAGAAAATACAGGATAAGGGATATATTGTCATTGGAATACCTCAAACCGGAATTTCATATGGAAAAGAATACGCGAAATATATGAAATTAAAATATCAACAATTAATTTGTAAAAATACAAATATAGGTCGAACATTTATTCTACCAACACAAGAAAATAGAATAAACGAATGTAAAAAAAAATTCATTTATGATAAAGATAAACTTAAAAATCAAAAGATAATAATAGTGGATGATTCTATTGTCCGTGGTAATGTAATTAAAAGTATTATAGATAATTTAAAAAAATGTCAAGTAAAAGAAATACATATACGTATACCTTCCCCACCTGTAATCGATATATGTGAATTGGGTATTGCAATAAAAACAAAAAAAGAATTATTTGCTCATAATAAGTCGATACAAGAAATGACAAAAGAATTAAATATAGACAGCTTAGAATATTTACATTTACATGAAATTGATTTCTTTCCTCAAAATAGTTACGATCAATGTTTCTCAAGTAACATATTTGATGAGATAAAAAAATGGAAACCTATTCCAATTTCATTATCATCTTAGAAAACCATTTGCTCAATCCCATTACGATAAATAAAATAACTATATGAGGGATATAATAATGAAAGAAATTATCATCTCTTATTTCACTCAAATGGTAATCAAGAATAAATAACAAGAAGGCTCCCCATAAAAATGGCCAGGACAAATTCTTAAAATAAGTTAATTTCCTTGAAAATATAAAAGGGATTAAAAATGATAAGACAATTAATGCTTTTGTGATTAATAAAGAAACAAAGGAATAAAATGGATTTATCGAATCATCACTTATTTTTTCAGCTTTTTTTGAAATATACAACCCATATGCCTCAGAAAAACCATCTGATATAGCTAAAGATACAATTGATATTATTATATATAGCGGGTTTGAAAATGTTTGTGCTATGCCGGCAATCAAACCGGTTGTTGTTATAACCCCACTATTTAAACCAAAAAACATACCCTGTCTTACTGGTTCTGGAATTTTCATAATTTTATTAATAATATTACTCATTAATTAATGGTGATATTATTTTTTAAATAAGTTAGGCCAATTTGCTATATCTGTATAATCATTGGAGTGTTTATCTATCCCATATATTTTTACAGGAACTGTTGTTTTTCTCCATCGTATTTCATGTGTAAAACAATCAATATATGGTTCATCTTTTCTTATTGTTGGTATTTTATCTTTATAATAAGCAAATAAAGGATTACATTGAAAATAATCTGGTTTTTCCATTTAATTAAAATACTAATTTAGTTTTAAACTTATTTAATATATTAAAAAATTGATTTCAAAAAATATTTTTTATTATAGAATATAAACACACAATGGAATCTAAACAAATAATAAAACCGACAAGCGCGTTTCAATATTACCTTAAAAACTGGAAAAATTTATCAGATGAAGAAAAAGCACCATTTGAATTAATGGCGCAGAGAGATAAAAATAGATATAATGATGAAATTAAAATTATAAATGTAGAAGAAGAAAGTAAAGTTATGGAAAAAGAAATATACCTTAAAGCATATACTGGAGGCTACAGCAGCTCAGGCTTAGATAATGGTGCAAGATCCTATGAAATTATAGGTCCTGTAGTCAAAATACTTGAATATAGTGAAGATGAAAGTAATGATTTAGACGTTAAGGTAAAAGAATACCATTATAGGGATAAAAATAATACTAAACACATACTATATCATAACCAAAAATATAAAATGATACATGGTGGTAATCCTGTTTATACATACAGTAAAACGTATAGTAAAAAACGTGACCGCCCCTATAATCCTATAAAAACATTCTATGTTTTAAAAGAGAAACCAGAATACGTAGGTTGTATTACATACCACTATACATCATTCAATAATGATACGTGGACTACTTATCATTAAATAAATTGAATTAAAAAATATAAAACTTTTTTAATGTAATAAATATGTCAAAAAGATATAGTAATAACATAGAAAGATCACATGGAAAATTAATGACGAGATGGTGTGACCAAAAATATTATCTCATACAATTAATATATTTTATTGGACATATAACCAATCCAGAATTTACAGAAGAAGATAGAAAAAAAAAATGCGAAATATTAGAAATACCTAATGAAAAAACATGTTTCATAACTAAATCTAAGTGTAAAGGAACTGGAGATCATTTATTTGAGATAAATGGTTACGCAAAATATACTGATGGTTTACATGGAACTTATGATGAGTGGAATACTATTCCTGTAATAGGTTCAAAAAATAAATCATATAAAACAAAATATGGAGCGAGTAATAAAAATATTGGATTTCAAGAATTAACACCAGAAGAGTTGTTATTATGTACAAAAGAACAACAAGATATTTATAATAAATTGCAAAAGTGGAAATTGTATGTAAAAGAACGTGGAGCCTCATTATCTTGGAAATTAACAGAAAAAGAAAATAGAATTTTTCAAGAAAAAAAAAGACAATACATGGAATTATGGAAAAATACAATAGACGAATTAAATTGAATTAAAAAAATATAAACTTTTTTAATGTAATAAATATGTCAATAGAAGAAATAATAGAACCAACAATGCGTCCTAATTCGCCAATAAATGATATTAGTAAAGATGAATGGAACTATGGTAGATCCATTTTAAAAGGTATGAAAATACATGATGTTATAGTCCATTCAAAAAAAAAATGGATTATAAAAGATACACACACTACATTAGAAGGTTTACTAGTATTTATGCTTAAGTATGAATACAATGAAGATGATGAAAAAGTATTATATAAGATTGTTGCTTTATTAGATAATAAAAAAGATAAACATTATAAAAATAGACATGTATTTCCATTGTGTGAATATATTAATAGAAAACCTAGTTCAATAATATCAAAAATAAAAACAACTATTGAAGCAGAATAATTATCTGAACATAGCAATAATAATATAAACAAATAAGAAGAATATAAAAGCTATCCCCAAAACTTCACCTGTCACTTTTACTTCATTGGACATTAATTTCATTTCCCTATTCGATTTAGCTGAAAATAATGTATTGTTTAATACAACTACTAATAAAATAATAAATGTTAAAACGCCCCAAATTAATTCAGTCTCTTCTTTCTGTTTTTTTGCTTCTCCTTTCATATCTTCTGAATTAGCTGCCTCATTAGCTTTTCCGAATAACTTATTGAAAAATTCCCTTGCTTTTTTTTTATCTTTATTATATTTCTTATAATCAAACCGTTTCTTTCCCATATATTATAAGTAAATAATAAAATTGAAAGTATTTTTATATATTTAATCATATTAAATAATTATGAGTAATTTAGAAACCAAAAAGGAAAACGATTGTGAAGCATTAATAAATTATATTAATGCTCATGAAAATAAACAAGGTATTGTTTCAATGTTTATGAAAGGACCACCAGATGATACTGGCTTTATGTGGTGTCCTACTAAAGGCGGTCCTAATGAATACTGGAACGAAGAAGAAGCTAGGGGATTGAAACAAATTAAAAATGCTGTTTTAGATAAGGGATGGGACAGTAGTGGTTATGCTATTATGATGAGAAAAATACAAAAAGAAATTGAAAAAAATGTTTTTAGAAATAGTCCACCTTTATATCATGAAAATAAAGAAGTAGAAAATCCAGAAGAAATGGCGATGGAATATAATGATGATGAAGGGAAATGTGACGATGACCCAAAAGCAGGTAAAGGTAGTCCTTATTATAAAGAAAGATTTGCTATAAAAGTTGCTCAAAATTATGTTAAAACATCAACTTTTCAAGGTATGGATGATAATAATAAAAAAGCAATGAAAGTTTGGGCCAATAAAGGAAGTGACGTTGCTATAAATTATATGATGCATCAAGCAGGAGGTGATTATGGTAGGATGAGGTCGATGTATGGATAATATAAAATTATTTAAGTTAATAATTAAAAAATTTTTTTAATCTTAATATTTATAATGTCAAATACAGAAAATAAAGATGAAATTATAAAATTCATGTATTTTAGCGAGACAGGAGAATGTGGTAATAATGCTTCGCTTCATGAAAAATATTGCAACGATATGGTAGAAAAAGGGTATAGATTAAATAGAATTACTCCTTTAGGAAATCTAGATGATAGAAGGGATAGTTATGAAGGAACTATTATTTATCATTGGCGTAAACTAAAACGCGGATTTAAAAATGATGATTAAAATGTAAAAAATTGATTATGAAAAATATATTTATTATTACATTAATTAACAATAACAACAACACAAATATGAGAAAAACAACATTATTTATTATTACGTTTTTAACTTTATTCGTATACACTAACGCTGACGCATACAAAGATGGATTCATCATTGGATATGTTACTGGAACCATGAATAAAAGACATCGTAATACAAACAAGGAAGATAAATTTATAAAATATAACAAACAAATCATTGATACTAGTTTATTTGATTTTCCACATCAAAAATCGCCACAATGTATTGAAATTAAAATTAAAGAATTAAACTATATTAAGTTAACATTTCTACATAAACTGGCGGCTACTATAATTGTAGCGTTAGGATTACTAATTCCTATACATACTTGTTTGTATGGTAATGATGATGATAGAGACAGATTACTGGGTATTATTGTAGGATCAGCATTCGCGTAACTATAAAAATAAAATAAAAAATTGAAAACTATTTTCATTTTTTTATTTCAGACAATATCAACATGAATACGCAAATGAAAAACACATTATACATTTTAGCTATGGGCGTAATCACCCAATTAATCTTTTGGTCGTTTATTTCTCCAATGGTTGGAGCAAAGACAATGAGAGGCCTTGAACTTACAGAATCCGTAAATGATAAAATACCCTGTAAAGAAGGTACAAACAAAACGGATTGTATATGTCCAAATACTGAATGTTTAAAATTTATTGAAAAAACAGGCGGATGTCATCCAATAGATTGTTGGAAATGGGATAAATATAATTCAAAATGTGAACCGGCAGGAAAAGAATTTCTCCCAGCAGTGATATTACAGGGTATTCCAATAACCGGAGTGTTCGGTTCAGGTTTCGGAAATATGGGACGATGGGATGTCTTCAGTATTTATATGGTAACTATATTTGGAGGCTGCTTTTTAGGTTGTTTTGCTCATTGTTTGGGTTATTGTTCGCAAACAGACGAAAATGATAAAGAAATGGCTGGCAAATGTATGCATAAATGTGTAAATGTATTACTATCATTAGCTATTACAATATTATGGATTTGGGGAATTGTTGTAATAGCAAACAAAGAAATAGAAGCACCATATTATAATTGGGAACACAAGTCTATCATGTGTCCATTAGTATAAATTATTAATAAAATTGAAAACTATTTTAAAAAATTTTTTTATGATAATCTACAATGGAATACCAACAATATTACAAACAATTTCCTTTTGAACTATCTACCTGGCAAAAAGAATCTATTACCAATTTAATAAATGGTAATAATTCTATTGTTTCAGCACCTACTGGTAGTGGTAAAACACTTCCTGCTGAATTTGGTATAAAATATTTTACAGATATGGGGAAAAGAGTAGTTTATACTTCCCCCATTAAAGCTTTAAGTAACGAAAAATACAATGATTTTAGTAATAAATATCCTAATATAAGTTTCGGTTTGATTACTGGTGATAATAACATTAATAGCCATGCTGATGTTTTATTTATGACACAAGAAATATTCAGAAATACATTGGATAGAATGGAAAGTCAAAAAGATACTATAAAAAATATCAAACTTGATTTTGAAATGGATATTGAAAATGAATTAGGTTTATTGTGTATGGATGAAGTACATTGGATCAATGATAAAATGAGAGGATCTGCCTGGCAAGATAGTTTAATAAACTTACCAATATCAGTTACTTTATTGGGTTTATCAGCCACTGTTAATAATCCCGAATTGTTTGCCAAAAAAATCGAAACATTAACAAGAAAGAAAACATTATTATCTATTCATAAAAAAAGGATTGTTCCTTTACAACACAATATATTTCTTACATTTCCCAATAAACATTATAAAAAAATGGACAAGCAAATGATAAAATTGGTGGATAAATTTTACAATAAAGGTGTTATGGTTAAAAGTGAAACCACTCCATTTGATAGTAAGAATTTTTCAGAAGCCAAAAAAATATTAGATTATCTTTATCAAAACAAAATCTACGTAAATAAATATTTTGCTATAAATGAAATGGTAAAATATATGTTTGATAATGATAAATTACCTGCCTTATGTTATATATTTTCACGAAGAAAATGCGATGAATATGCAACTAAAATTCAAGTTCCGCTATTTGAAAAAGGTAGTTCTATTCCACATACAATTGCGAAAGAAGCAAAACAATTACTAATCAATAAAGTTCCTAATTGGAAAGAATATATTGAAATGGAAGAATATAAAAATATGATTAAGTTATTGGAAAAAGGTATCGCGGTTCATCACGGTGGAGTAATACAAGTATTGAGAGAAATTATTGAAATATTGTTTGCCAAAAAATATATTAAATTATTGTTTTCTACAGAAACATTGGCTATTGGTATGAATATGCCAACACGTTCAACAATATTTGTATCATTGGAAAAATTTGATGGTAATGGTATGAGATTCCTAACTCCACCAGAATATACACAAGCAGCTGGTAGAGGTGGTAGAAGAGGAAAAGATACACATAGTGATGCTTATCATTTAATCAACTTATTTAATAGTAGAAACAATGAGTTAACACCAGAATCTTATTCTGAAATATTATCAGGAAAAGCTCAAGTGATTAATTATGATTATCCTATTAATTTTGATATTATATTACGATTATATTCGCAAGGCAATACAAATGTTGAAGAATTTATTAAAAAATCATTTTTATGGGATGAAATACAAAAACATTGTGAGTATTTGAAAAAAGAAAAAAATCACGTAGAAGAAGAAAAAAAGAGGTATATAGATGTTAAAATTAAACAACAATTAGAATATATCCCATATGAAATAAAAAAATTAACGGATTTATTAAAAGTATATACGTTTATTGATAATGAAAATAAATTAACATTGAAAGGTAAGGTGGCGTCACAACTAAATGAGGTTAATAATTTAGTATTTTCAGAATTATTAGTTGAAAATATATTTGAAGATTTAGACACTATTGAAATCGCAATTTTATTAAGTTGTTTTACTCATGTAAGATTGACTGATGAAAATACAATTCATCATAAAAATGAGATAGATTTACCTGTAAAAATATATGATAAAACCATTAATCGTTTGACAAAAATAGAAAATAAATTAAATAAATACAAAGATATAGAATTATTTGAAAGAACATTGGATAATGAAGAAAAATACAATATTCATTATAATTTAGCGAACTCCATCTACTACTGGTGCCTTAGTAATAATCCACAACAATGTTTCGAATGTTATGATTATATGAAAAAATATGGATTGTCTACTGGTGATTTCATAAAATCTATTTTAAAAATATGTAACATAGCAAAAGAATTGGAAAAAATATGTGAAATAACCGAAAATATTGCTCTTTTAGAAAAAATAAAAAATATACCCAATTTATTATTAAAATCAATAGCTACAAACCAAACGATTTATTCATAATTATTTTATATATTAAATTATATATAAGATGAGTCATGCTAGTATTCATTTACCTGTTTTATTTGAAGTTAGTGGCAACACCATGGTTATTGGAGAAAAACCATTAACTGAAACTTCATATTATAATTATAGACATCAATTTACTTGTGGTGGTGGATCCGCAAATACCACATCAACATTATTAAAAAATCAATTTAAATATATTGATGAAGTACAAGATTATACTGTTACTAGAAGTGGTGGAGAACTATTAATGAATGGAACAAATCAAGAATTGCAATTGGGTTTTAATATTAGATATAGATTTTATGTTGGTGATAGTTCAATGACTGACCAAACATTACAATTTTCAACTACATCTAATGGAACCCATGGAGCTGGAACAACAACACAAGAACTTATTGTAAAAGTAGTAGATGATAATGGAACTAAAAAATTTTCTATTGATGGTGCAAATCAAGCCGCTATTAATGTAAGAAAAGTATCAACATATATTTTTGATTTAAAAGATCCATCATTAGATGGATATACATTTAGTGTAAGTACAACAAATAATGGAACACATGGAAGTGGAACTGCTTATACCACTGGAATTACTGCTACCGGTGTTCCGGGAACAACAGGAGCAAAATTAACATGGGTAGTAGATGCCGGTGCTGCCGCAACATATTACTATTATTCACCAGAAACATCGGCAATGGGAGGCACTGTTAATGTTGTTGGCAATACAACTGGTGTACAATATACAACTGGTGTTGTTAGCAATGGTGCTGCTGGAACTAGTGGATCATATATCGAAATAATTATCCCAAATACTGTTCAAACATTATATTATTATAATGGTGCTTCAGTTGGATCAGGAACAGCCGGCGAAGGTAATATGATAAAGATTGAAGACAGTATTCCATTGTTTACATTAGGTTCTGCTGCTGCGAAAACAGCATTAACTCTCGGTTTACATAAAGATTTATGCAATGAAGGTGACGCAAATGTAAAACATGATGTTACACATAGTAAGGTGAAAAAGAAAAATAATGAAGATTATGCTGACGCAATTACCGGTGCTTCCGGTCATAGTTTAGGAGAAGTTTTATTGCGTTATACTTCTACACATCTATCAGGACATCCTTTAGGTCAAGCTATGATTAAAAATGATACGGTTTTCAAAAATCAAATAGATGGTGAAACAGCCACTGATTGTGATATAGCCAACCGTTTAATAACAAAATTAGGAGATGGTTTAGTTACTGATGGAACTGTTGGAAGAAGAAGTGAAATATTACAATCAATGTTTGAACAGATGATTGCTGCTGATGTTACAAGATTTTCCGGCGTTGATGATGTAACATCTCCAAAAAGTATTCCTTTTGCTGCTGGTGACACTATTACATTATATTTAAAAATGAGATCCAAATTATTAAATGATGCGGTATCAAATGCTGCTTTCCAAGCTATTTTAAATCAAATTTTCCCTGCAAGTATGTTTGTATATATGAATGATACTACAGGTATTCTAGATGCTGGTATTTGGAGAATAGATTTAACCATATCTTAATAAAATTGATATAAATTTAAATTAATATTTATAATTAAATTTATATGATAGAATTTAATGATATTTCAGTGAAATACACAAAATCAAAAGATACAAAGTTTTTAAAAGAAAATGGTATTTATTTTACTCCGAAAACATTTCGAGATATAGCAGTAAATAGTATCAAACCTTATATAAAAAAAAATTGTGAACTATTAGAACCATCATGTGGTTCTGGTGAATTTATAAGAGATTTATTACCATATAAGGATTATTTCAATATTACAGGAGTTGAATTAGATGAAGAACTGTTTAATATTTCCAATCAATTAAAAGCAACCATTATAAATGATGACTTTTTGAAACCTAATTTATTCGATAAAAAATTCGATATAATTATTGGAAATCCACCATATTTTGAATTAAAAAAAACTAGTAAATATTATAATTTATATAGAAAATGGTTTGATGGTAGAACAAACATTTATTCGTTATTTATTCTTAAGTCTATTGAATACTTAAATAACGATGGTATTATTGCTTTTGTCATACCACCATCATGGCAAAGTAGTAAATATTTTGAATTGCTACGAAATGAAATACAACGTCAAGGTTCTATCAAATTATTACATAAATTATCCAATGGTAAATTTATGAAAACATCACAAGAAGCTGTATTATTTATATTTCAAAAATCATGTCGCGAAAAAAAATATGAATTTAACTATAAAAACAAATTATTTTATAACATCCATAATGAACGATTAAAAGAACTTACACAAAATTGTAGTAATATTTCTGATTTAAAAGGAAAGGTATTGACAGGACCCGTTGTATGGAACCAACATAAGGATAAATTAGTGAATGAAAATGAAGATGGATTATTATTGGTATATACACAAAACATTGTAAATAATGTGTTTGTAAAAAAACATAATATGTCAAACAATAAAAAACAATATATCAAACACGAAAAATACACGTCATTCCCCAAACCGTGTTTAATTTTCAATAGAGGATTTGGTAGTAAAGGAACTAAGTTTGAATTTAATTATATTATAATGGATCCAAAAAATGAAGCATTTACATGTGAAAATCATACGAATGTTATTTATTTTCCAGATAAAACAAATGAAGAAGGTTTATCGTTAATACATAAAATTGTTGAAAGTATTAAAGATAAAAGAACTGAAGAATGGTGTGAAAAATTTTTAGCAAATGGTATATTATCAAAAACTGAACTAGAAAATTATTTACCTATATTTATGTAAATTTTATATTATTATTTGTTAATCGTTTCATTAATTCACTTTTTTTCAGTTTACTTATTCCTGTAATGCCGTTTTCCTTTGCTATTGTTTTTAATTTTTTTACAGTTGGTCCTGACCTTGTTTTTCTTGTGTTATTATTGGAAGATGATTTTTTTTTTTTCGTTTTTTTTGGTTTTTTAGGCAATTTTATATTAAATTGCCAAGATGGATTACACATACCAGAAACATTTTGCCACCTTAATCGAATACTCAAATATTTTCCTGATTTGGTTGGGAATAATAAATTTTCAGGATCAACAATTACTTTTGTTGGATCTTTTATCAAATCATAATCATCTTTGTCATAAGTATCTGTTTTCCACGATAATGTATCGTTTTTATATTCACACAACATATATATTTTATCTTTTGGCTTTCCATTATGGTCAGGTGGTTTTTGTTTTTGTAACAATATATCTTGAACTTGGTTAATCAAATTCAAGTTAATAAAATTAGATTCTCGCATTAATTTTAAATAGTCGCATATTGTTTTAGTAACTACTTTTTGTCTTTGTTTATAAGTTTGTGATTTACCATGTGGAGATGTTTCGTAATGTTCTCTCAATGTTTTTAATTGTCTATTAACTGGTGATGAATTAGTATACCCCATCTCACTTTTAATTTTGTCCCAATCTTTTCCTGACCAAACACTTTTACCAATTGCCTTTGAATATGTTTTTTTATGCGATTCATCTAATTTTATATCTACACCTATAACTTTATTTACTTCTGGTAATCCTTTATCAAAATAATATTCATGATATGGATATGAAAAGAAAGGTTTTGCTACATTACCCACTTGATAAAATTGCGGTAGTTTACCTAGAGAACCCTGATGTTTATATTCTAATGGTATAAAAGTACGTTTAGTGTTATTATTATTACTTATTCTTACTGAAAAATCATAACTATAAGTACTACCACCACGCTGTCTAATATGAAATTTACCATCTTCTGTTTCTCCTGTTTCTTTTTTATACATATCTTGTAATAGTTTTTTAATTTTTAAGCTTTGTTTAAACCAATGTTTCCATCTACCACTATTATCTTTTTCTAAAAAATCATGTGAATCATTCATTCTAAATATAAACTCAATTAATGCTTCGCGCATATCATTATTTTTTTTATTATTTGCTTTTTTTGCTTCTTTTTCTGGTCTTTTTTTGGCTAATTCTTCTTCAGCATGCAAATCTAAATATCTTATATCTGTTATTTTTATTGGATTTTTCTTTTTTTTCTTTCTTGTTTTCGGAGGAGTGATGGATAAGCTACGCAATGGATTTTTTGCTGTTTTTTTTGACATAATATAAAATAACCGTATAAAAAAAATTACTTTAAATTCAATTTAATAACAACCCGGTGATAATTTATCATAATCAGCATTTGCTCTAGTTATCATATTCCAAAAACTTAGATCTTTCATCCTAGCCCAACCATAATATAAATTCATATCACGACTATGCCAATGTCTATCATTTGGCTGTCTTTCTGGTGTAATTTCAATAGCATGTAATTTTAGAGAATACATACAAATATTTCCCATTATAGTTTTTATTGGAACATTGATGAAACTATTTTTATTTGAAAAATTATGCCATGTTGGACTATCCGAAATACCTGGTTTAAATCCAGCATGAACACGCTTATAAAAACATGGTCTATTTTGTAATAATTCCCATTGACATTTTTTCAAATTATCACGGAAATCCGGTGCGTAAGATAATATCAATTCTATTATTTCTTCTGGTAAATCTATCATTTGTAGTTATATTGCGTATATAATTACAAATATTCAAATCAATTTATTAATTATTTGAGTTGTATTATTATCTTTTTCTAATTAAAGTTTCACATACGAAACTATGTGGATTTTTTCCATCCATATCCACACCACCATCCAGTAGTGTTTTGTTTAAATGATTTGTTTGGCCATTTTGTAATGCTAGTCAAATGTAAATTAGGCGGTGGCGCGTATGGTAGTCTATCATTATCAACATATTCGGCTAAAATTATATCATTAGTATTTGGCCATGGTGGAAAATATGTCCATCTGGTATATATTTCATGATAACAATTATCAATTTGCTTTTCAAGAATTTTTTTGAATTTTCTTTTATGTGTTTCTTTCCAATCAAATGTAAACTCTAATATATAGTTCCATATTTCATCGGGTAACTCCATTATTTGTATATAAATACTATGTAGCACTTAAATTCAATTTAATAATATATTAAACGCATTTAAATAAATAATACAACTTTATGTAATGAATACTAACGAACAAGTATCCAATGCTACACCTATTGTTGTAGTAAAAAATGAACCCGCGACGGTAACCGCACGTGTTATAACTATGCCTATGCCTAATGATTTAACGGAAGAAATGTTCCGTATATATAATCTTTCAAAAACAACAAGAGTTCTTGCAATGATCGATATCTTTTTTGCTTTAATTTATTCTCTTTATAATTTCTACTTTTTTATTGCATTTTGCGTTGCTTTTTCTGGTTATTATGGAGCTAAAAAATACGATAGCTGTTCCTTATTAGTATATGGAAGTTATTTATTTTTGAACAATTTAATACGAATTATCACAATAGGATTTATGATACAATATTATAGTAATCATGAAGATCAAGATACCAATAATGTAAGTTTTTCAATCGTTTTTGCTACTATTATATGTTTGTTAAATTTATATATTGCGAAATTTGTATGTGTTTTTTGGAATAAAGTAAAACAAATGTCGCAAGAAGATAGAGTAAATTTAATATTAATGGAACAACAAAATAGAGTAGCACCAAATTATATTTGGAGAGTTTAATTATTTTTCTGCAATACTAACCATGATATCTAGGTTCATTGCTGTTTTAAACAACCCATATGTTGGTAGCGTATAAAATTTATTATATTTTTTATATAAATATCCATTACATAAATTGAATAAAACATAAATCATACTTAAAAAAAGCTTCATAGAATATGATATTAATAATGAACTATAATTTTTATTCTTATATTTTATATTTGAAAATCCTGCCTTATACATATCATATAAATTTGCATCAACAAGCGACCAATTCCACGCCCAAACGGATATATTATTTTTAACAATATTCTTGTTTGTATTTGGTTTAAAACATGGAGATTTAATATACATTTTACCTCCTGGCATTAATAAATTATAAACTTGTTTAAATAATTCCAATCTATTGTTGCTATATCCGTGAGACTCTATAAAAAAAACTTTATTTATAGTCGGTGTATTAAAATGTTTTTTTAAATTATCATACGTATCAAAAATGATATTTATTTTTTTATTATTTTTGAATCTATTTTTTACAAAATCAACCTGTGTTTTAGAATTAGATATGCCGTAATACGTAATATTTTTATAATTTGACATTAAATATTCACAAAAATCGCCATTGCCAAAACCACAATCTAAAATTACATCATCATTTTTGATATCCATTATTTTTGTTTCATAATAATACGTATTATGAAAATAACTAGGTCGCAAAATAATTGCGTTATGTGATTTTTCACTTACACACCATTTATTACTATTATAATCGACATCATCATAATAATTACCTTCCATATCTTTATTTTCATCATATAATTTATCCCATTTATATAATTCATTATATGATACATCAATAGGAAAATCGTATTTCCCTAAAGATAACATTGATTTATAGATACAATATTTATAAAATAAATGTATTACCAAAATAAATAATAATACAAAAAAAATAACTTTCATCATTAATATTACTTTTATTTTTTTTAAATAAAATATACTCAATAATTGTTTCTTAGTATATTATAACATGGAACCCATTATTATGTCAAAAATACAAGATTTATTCAAAAAAAAACCTAATATTGTTTATGATATCCCACATTCTATTCAAAATTATAAAGATGTTGTTAAAATTTTTTATAATTATAGAGTAACAAACAAATTGGATTTTTATGATCCTGGTTCAATTATAAAAGAAGTATGTAAATTTCATGAAAATAATTCCGATCACATTATCATGTACCATAGTTCAGATAAAGATTATGCTCTTTTATTATGTAAAATACAAGAAAAAAATGTTAATATATTAATTCCCACTGAATTGGGAGAAAACAAAAATAAAAATATAATCGCAATCTACGCTTAATTATATTAATTGAAAAATGAATATAAAGAGTAATTCACAATGTATATTAAATTATGAGTGAGAACACTGATAATACAAGTAATTGGTCTGAAGAGACCCAGTATAGTGGCCGCGTTAAGTGGTTCAACAACAAAGCCGGTTTCGGGTTTGTAACAATTGTCGATGGCGATAAAGCAGGAGAAGATGTTTTTGCCCATCATAGCGGTGTAAATGTAACAGGTGAATTGTATAAATATTTAGTCCAAGGTGAATATGTTCATTTTCATCTTCGTGTTTCGGATAATAATGATCATCCTTATCAAGCTGGTCAAGTTACTGGTTTGTATGGTGGTAAACTAATGTGTGAAACCAGACATGAAACCAAGCAAAAATCCATGAATGCTGAAGGAGGAGGAGCAGGAAAAAAGGATTATAATTCTCAACGACGTTATCGTGGAGGCGGTCCTAGAGACAGTCGTCGCGGTGGTAATTGGAGTATGAAACGTGGTGAAGAATCAGAAAATCAATAAATATAATATATAATTAAAAAATTTTTTATTATATATTAATATATTCAAATACTTATATGAATGAAGAGGGAAATTTAGTGAATTTTTTATTTTATCGTTCGATTGGAGGACTACATATATATTTTAGAAATAAATATGTAATTTTAGCTAGACCAAACTATTACTTTGATATCCAGGATGATTAATCTCATTTAAAGGTGTATATTGTAAATGATTGTTGGATTTATTTTTTTGTTTTTTACACATTTTAAAACATTTATTTAATATAAACCATAATCCAATTACAGTTGCAATATAACCTATAAAAATTGCTCCAACCATAATGGGGTTTTTGTCATGAGATATATGTTCTTCGGAATACTTAGTAACAAATATTTGATCCATTTTAACTTTTTATGTTAAAATGAATTTAAATCAATTTTCTATATTAAAAGATTATGTATCAAATATATTTCATGTGATATTTGAAACCACATTAAAATCATAAGAAACACACTAACATATAAAAAAAAATTTTTAATATGTATTTTACTACGAGTTATACAAGAAAGTTCATCTTTTTTCATTACTAATAATAATGTATTTTTTTTATATTATTTACATTGTGCAATTGTATATAACAAAGAAGCTGGGCGTTTTGATTTGTCTTCTTCGTAATATAAATCACAACTCTTATTTGGGTCGCATATTTTTTCATCTTCATCTCTTCTAGTATGTAATCTATTGCTAAACATCCACATCCACATCCCATATTTCCAATATACCCATGTATGAAAAGCAAATTGATTGAATGGAAATGATAATAACATATATATCGGATTTATATTATATGGATTACCAAAATGTAATATATCACAATAACTCGTATAATAATAATCCCAAGTTCTATCTTCCTGTCTTATAACTTTATAACCAGCATCTTTCATACTGTCCTTCACTCCATATTTTTTATATAATGGATATAATCCACCAAACATTCTTTCTGTAAAATACATTATAGTCTTATTTCTCATTGTATTTAATAATGGATGATTTGGATTATATTGATGAAGTGTATTTGTAAATAGTTTTTTTTGATTACTATCTTTCTTATAATATTTTTTAAACATATTAAACATTTTTGACATTTTTTCATATTTGGTTTTATAACTGCTTACATGATTTGGATTCCCACTAAATGGGTGTTCTAAAGAACCTGTACACAGTATATGGTCAAATCTATTTACAAATTCTTTTCTAAAATGCGCGTAATCCCCCCAATAATAATAATCTCCATATTTTTTTTTATTATCTTTATATTGTTCTATAGATATTGTTATTCCATACGCATTTATTCCTTTTTTCCGTAAATATCCTACTAAATCACCTCTACCGCAACCACAATCTAAAACAGAATCTCCTTTTTTTATATCTAATATATCTATAAAATAATCAAATCTATTTTTTTCTCCTTCTCTTGATGATATACATTTTTTTCCTTTAAATATACTTTCTGTCAAATTTCTATCTATATGGTACATTGATGAATCAACAGTATCGCCTTTATAATTAAATAATCTATCTAATGTATCAGCACCGGTATAAATCAAATCTGTTCTAGCACCACTATAATACAAATCAAAATTAAATAATATATATAACAATTCATTTAATATATATACAAATAACCAACCAAATAAATACATTACTTTATTTGTTCGTTCATACAAAAATATACTTGAAAAAATTAAAAATAAATTTGTATAAATAACTTGATTATGTATTAAATCTAATTTCCAAAAAAAACTAATAAATATAATCAAAAATAACAATGATTTTAAATATTTTTTACCTACAAATTTATTGAAATATTTTGTTAACTTTTTAATTTTCATTATATAATTTACGAAGATAATCTTTTATGTAAATCTCTATATAATTTATATACTTTTCCTATTTTTGCCACCAGTTCAATAGGAGGTTTTTTACCCTCATTCAACTCAAATGTTAATCCAATCATAATTTCTTTTATTTTTTTTCTAGTATTGATAATATAACTATCATTGATACTCGTCATAAGACGATTAAATTGTTTTTCACTTATTTGATCTGTTGCGTATAAAGACATTTTAATATGATTAATTATTAAAATGTATTTCAATTTATTTTTTTGAAACTTTTTTAGAAAACTCACTCATATCTTCATACATCCAATCAATACACTCGTTTGCGTTTTTTATAAAAACTGGTACAATCTCAGCAAATACAGCACCACTCTTCATCAAATCAATTAATTCATTGAATTTTTCATCTACATCTTTATCTCTCCCAGGAGAACCCAATTGTTTACATTTTTCGAATACATAATTCACCAAATTATATAAATCAGCACCATTAAATGCCTTATTACGTATCATTTGTGAAAATATTTCAAGATCCATGCTTTCTTCTATTTCTACGCGTAAACTACTACCTTTCTTAAGTATAGCTGTTAATTTATATCTAATTTCTTCATATAATTTCTCAATCCAAATATAATCAGGTGGTTCTGATCTTGTTTTTTGTTCTAATAAATCAAAAAACGCTTTTTTATAAGTATCTTCAATTTGTTTATTTAAACGTTTCATTTTGTTTTCTTCTTCTTCTGTTAATGTATTTTCAACCGATTCTGACATTATATATTAACATAATTTTTATGTTTAATATTATTTTTTCCAAGAACTTTTTTTTCCTCCATCATATGATTTTGCGTATTTATGTTTAACTAACCAATCGCATATATTACCTTCTTTTTTTGTAATTGGTGTTACTAATAATCTTCCATATTTATCCCAACCCCCACAATGTATATATACAATTTTATTCAATACTAACTTTATCAAATTTTCTTTTGCTATTATCGCCAATTCCTTCTCATGTTTATCTTTTGTTCTTAATTCTGGTGTATCAATTCCCAATAATCTACAATTCCACTTATACATCTTACCATTTAAAGGAAAAACTACTCGCATCGTATCTCCATCATAAACAGATACTACTTTACATTTCAATTTTTGTCCTTTAAACGATAAAATTTCTGTTTTTTTATCATATTTACTCCATTTAGGTTGACAAACCGTACTACATATTCCTGTTATACTAATATTTCCCATATAAATTATATAAATAATATATATTTAAATTGATTTAAAGATTACTACATTTATGTTCTTATAATATGTCCACAAAAACGGAACATACTAATGTTGAAAACACTGTAAATTTGGTAGAACAATTTTCTACTATTTTGACTACTCTCACGGCTTTTAGACGTCAAATAACTACTTTACAAAATCAAGTAAAGGTTTTGGAAAAAAATGTAAAAAAACAAATGAAGGTATATGAAAAAGAAGCAAAAAAACATAAAAATAAAGGCAACCGGAAAGCATCTGGATTTGCTGTAGGTGGACCAGTATCTAAAGAATTGTGTAGTTTTATGGGAAAACCAGAAGATAGTAAGTTGGCTAGAACTGAAGTAACTCAATATTTAATTCAATATATTAAAGACCATGATTTACAATGGAAAGAAAATAGGAAAATAATTAAACCAGATAACAAACTAAAAAAACTATTGAAACCAGCCAAAAATGAAGATGTTACATATTTCAACTTGCAAAAATTGATGAACAAACATTTTATCAAAAAAAATAAACCATTAGTTGTTAGCGAAGTTTAATATAAATAATATATAATATGTTAGATTGTTTAATAACATCATGTGGTTTATACTATATTATTAATTGTGGTTGTATATGTTTTGATTTAGGTTTAGAAAAATTTTATTACAGTAATGAACCACCTGTTCATGAGTATGTTTATATTGAAACTTAATAAATTGATATAAAAATATTGTTTTTTATATCAATATTAATGACTGAAATTATTGCTAATTTATCTCCTGAATTTTTGAAATTACAAAAAGAAAAACATAATATTAATCGCAATAAAAAAAACATTGAAATAGAAGTAGCCAAATTAGAAAAAGAATTAAAAATACAAAAACAACTATTAAAAAACATCAATAAAAAAATTTTTAAAATTTGTAAACATAAATGGAGAAGAAATTGGGACGCATCTCATGATGATATATGTAAATTTTATTGTGGTATTTGTGGTTTAAATACTTGTGACAAGTAATTCCAATCTAATTTTTTTTTTCTCTCTTACCTCATCTGAAAATATATATAATTTAAATGTTTGAGTACTATTATTAAATATATCATGTCTACTAGTATATCGTTTAACCATTTTTAATTCTTCGATATAAACCATATATTGAAACAAACCATCATTCCTGTGTATTTTTTCAAACATATACCCATTAAATCTCTTATTAATTAAATCATTGTCCAATGTTAACATATTTAATAGCGAACAATTGTTTTGAACTTTTCTTATTGATCTTATAGTTTGGTTAATATATTCTATGTTTTTTTCATTTGTCCAACTTGTATAAAATTCTTTTGATTTTTCACTCATTTTAATTAAATCCAATGAATCCATTATTTGTATTATATTTAATAGATCTGGCAATCTTCTTATTGGACTCGTTATATGAATATACGCATCCAGATCCAACATATCATGACTTTTCAAATTTGGATACATAATATATACACCTCCAAAACTATTCCACATTTTCAAAAATTTTTGAATTCCAGTAGAAGCATTTGATGGAACAACAAAATTTCTATTTAATTCAGCCCCACGAAATAATCCTTTTTTATGTTCAAGAAATGTCTGTGCACATTTATAATTCATTATGATCATTAAATACGCTATTAGATCATGACAAGAATTAATATTTTCAACATATTTAAATTTCTTATTCATAATTTTAATAACATTCAATATTTTGTGATAATCTTTGTATTTTTCCATTTCTTCTGTATCATATCTTAAATTCTTTTTAACTGTAATACACGTATTTAATATTTCAAAATCAATAATTTCATTTGTAATTTTATCTAATGTTATGTCCATCGTTAACGCAAATCGTTTTCTATTTTCAACCAAACTACAAATACCATCTGACAAAATAGTAGGTAACATTGGGCGTTTTCTATCTGGTAAATATATTGTAGATACTCTACGGGTAAATGATTCCCACAAAGACATACTATCTAACCAAATAGCTACATTAGCAATATATATGCTTATTGTGTATCTATTGTCACATTCTTGAATACTTATTGCGTCGTCAAAATCTTTACTACTCTTAGGATCTATTGTAAAAATATTTATATTGTGTCTCTGTTGTATATTTGGGAATTTTTTATTAATTATATCTACAAATTCTTCTTCAGAACGTTGGCGTAATACTTTCATAGTTTTTTTTGTAAAATCCTGTATAGAAGCATATAGACTTTTACAGTATAACTGATATTCATAAAAATTATTCAGATTATCTACTTCACCTATTACGTGTTGTATCATGCCTATTGGAAACTTTGTATCCCATTTTAAAAATTTAAATGTAATATATTTATTTTTCTTTACTTTATTAAACAAAACAATGTTTTTATGTGCTATCAAGAAAATTGGCAAACGTTTATCATCAGGGATACATTTATAATAATATTTTTTTCCTTTTTTACCATATGTTTTATTATCTTTTAATGATAAAACACCAGGAATACATTTCATAGAACGTGCTGTAGAGTGCAACAACTTCATTCTATTATCTTCCATAGTAAATACATCTTGATTAAATAATTTGTTTTTAATTGGTTCAATACCATCAACTTCTATCTCTTTTGTTGATTGTTGTTCTATAACACCCCAATCGGTATAATCTCTATTACTTATCCGTATCTTGTAAATCATATTGTCTTTTTATTTAATAAAAAAAGATAATATTCATATCAATTTTTTATTACATAACATAAACTGTCTCATATCTATCTGAAAATGGGTCAGTTGTGCAACAATGGCAACATATCCCAATACACGTTCCAAAGCACATCAATGTGATAATTCCCATTATACCACCAATTATAAATGACGCCACCAATGGCAAACAACAATAAATAAATGGATATAAATTAACAGAAATTACATGACCTAAAAGAAGTATACCAACCATTAAAGCTAACCATAATATTAGTAAAAACGATATTTGACCCCCAATAATACATATTTCTTTACACTTCAAGGAGAATTCTTTAATATCTGAACAACAAAATTTAATACAATCATTGCAAAATTTAATACAATCATCAAATATATCATCACAATCTTCTTCCATACGTGTTGATCGATTTATTCTTCTTCTATTTGTGTTGCGGGTCATAATTATAACATTAGGACGGGGTGTTCTTTCAGATATAATTTCAATCGGTTTATAATTTATTGGTAATTTTATTCTACACGCCGGACATTGGTCACTGTTTGTTTTTTTTCCAAGATTTATTATACAATTTTTACATAAAACATATGTACATTTTGTATTGGGACAATTAAACATTTCTTTTTCAATATCTATACATTCATAACAACAACTACATTCTCTTATTGGAATAATTTTATTTGGTTTCATTATTTGATATATCTATTGATGTATCTTTATTTTCTTTATCTTCATTCAATTTTTTATCAGTTGTAAATGAAGGCACTATTTCTCTTTTAATATTTTGTTTTTGTAAACCACACATCAATAATTCTGGTAATATAGCAACGTTATTCATATATGTTTTATATTTAAAACAACATACACTTGATAATTTATCATATTTTATAGAATACCACCAATAAGCTGGTATAAATAATATATTACCTTTATTTAAAGTAATATCCAATGTTTTTACCTTATTAAAATCTGCTTTATATTTGTCTTGAACATCCCATGGATTAATTGGTGATATAAATTCAAAATTTTCATAGTTATTTTCTTGATATAAATATTTAGAATTTCTGGGTGGGATTAATTTAATGGTAATGCTCCCTGAAGTTACAAAATAAAAATTTCTAAAATCCAAATTATATCGTAACGGTGTTGTACAATTTATACTTCCCGATAACAAATCGTAATTACAATTACTTACCAAAGGAGGTCTTAAAAATGAATCGTTATATTTAAAACTTTTTATTACACCTGTTTCTGTTAAAAAATCTTCATTATTTTCAGTAATAAATTTAGATTCTACATCAGTTTGGAATAAATTAAAAGCTTCTTTTAATAAAAAAGGCACATATAATTCACTAGTATCATCATTATTTTTTACATTACGAATTTTAATATCAAAAGCACTATAATTACTTTCTAAATTATTCAGATTAAGACTTTCCAATAATTGTTCATTCATGTAATTAAATAAAACTGGTTGTCTTAAGTTACATACTTCTTCTAATCGATCTTTTGAAGGATTATCTATGGTATAAATATCTAAATCATTAGACTTTTTCAAATGATAATATATATGTAAATAAAAAAACAATACTAACATAAATATGAAAAAACTTATAAATAAATTCATTATTAATTGTTTATTAGAAACATTTTTTCATTTTTTACCGAATTAATCATCTACCTTGGGGGCTAAAATTAATCTTAAGTATGATCTTTCTAATAATTGTTCCATATCTTCTACTTCTTCTTCCTCTGTTATTTTTTCAAGTGGGTATATAATAACCATTGGTTTATTGTCATCAAAATGGATAAAAATTTCATCTGAAATTTTTTCAAATTTACACATCTTATCTATAAAATCCAAATTATATTCTTGTTTTATATTGATATCTTCTGAATAAGCATATTTTATAATATCTTTTTCTTGTATTTCTACTTTCATTTTCCCAAATTCTCCATATCCTTGTAATTTTATACCATATGGTGTACAATTTATATTGACATTGTTGCCAAATAATTTTAATTGATTTATCAGTTTAACAAATTCATTTGTCTTAATATGTATATCACAATCATATTCGCTTAAAGGTATTTCCACCAAATCATAATCCAAATCCAATAATGGTAATTCAAATGTTTTTTTATATTTCTTATCATTTTCAAAATCAATATATAATTTATCTTTTTTGTCATCCATATACATCAATATTTCTTGATTTTCTTCTAAACAAGATAATAATTTATACATTAATGTACATGGTAATCCGACAGTTATATCCTTATGTATAATATATTCATCAAACCAATCACCTAGTATATTTATCTCAAATAAACATGATTGCGTTAAATCCATGCCTTGAGCATATAATTTATCAGCTGTAAAATATAATTTTACATTTGCTAATAATTCATTGATATTTTTAAATATTGTGCTAAATTTGTTTACCTTTTTTTGGTTTTTTATCAGTACTCTCATTATTTATTTACATAAATTCATTTTAATATAATTTCAATTTAATTATATTAAATTACCATGATGAACCGAAACCACCACCTAAAGCTGCGTTAGCTGCCATAGGTTCGAACATTTCTTGTCCAGGTTCATTAGCATTTACTAAACCATTATAACCTGGTGATTGTTGATAATTTGCCTGTGATGTTGCACTTGGTTCTTGTGGTGTTCCCAAACTATTTCTAACAGCATTTTGCATTTTATTTGCTCCTGGGTTCATTTGTTCATGAGTGTTTACATAATCAGCACGACTAGGAACATGTCTAGCAGGATCTGGTATTCGTAAAGCACTTGATTGAACTTGAACATTTGCTTTTTTATTTGTGTTTCCTTCAATCACTTGTTTACCATTCCATAATTCAGATAATCTATTTAATAAAAAGTTCATTTTCATACCAACTTTTCCTTGAATATCATAAACTATTACTAAAAGTATCAATATTATGCTAAACATATTCAAATTCCCATAGTCTTTACCAGAATATGTAGGTAAATAAGTAACTACGCGATGAACAAAAAATATACCAACTAAAATTGCTGCTAAATGAGCCAAAACTTCTGCTAAAATTTCTAAACTACCTTTTGTTTCATTTGGTTCTGGTATAACATTATTTACAAATCTATTATATATACTTATTGGAATTATTGCCAATACTAAATATTGGACAATATTTAACAAACTCATCTGTGTGTCTTTATCAAAATTAAATACATGTTTTATAAAATTTTTATTGGTTAATTCATTTACTGTATTTTCAACCTTTTCCATTATGATTTATAAAAAGAAATTAAAAATATATTAATTAAATAATTATATGTCAAAATTAGGTAAACATTTTTTAAAACAAGAAATGCAATATTTGAACCTTGTAAAAAATATAATACAAAATGGTGAAGTAATTAGAGGTAGAAACGGTAATACTAAACGAATAGTAGGTAGCATGATGAAATTTTCATTGAAAAATAATACAATACCTTTATTAACAACAAAACACGTTGCTTGGAAAACATGTCTTAAAGAATTATTATGGTTTATAAACGGAGAAACTGATAATACAAAATTACAACAACAAAATGTAAAAATATGGAATGATAATTCATCTAGAGAATTTTTAGATTCGCGTGGATTATTTGATAATGTGGAAAATGATTTAGGACCTATATATGGTCATCAATGGCGATATTTTAATGCTCCTTATTTGAATTGCGATATTGATTATAGTGGTTTTGGTGTAGACCAGTTACAAAATATTATTGATTCTTTAAAACATCCAGAAAATAAATTATCTAGAAGATTAATAATGTCAGCATGGAACCCACAACAATTAGACCTAATGGCTTTACCACCGTGTCATGTTTTATCACAATTTCATGTAAACCATAAAAATGAATTGAGTTGTTCTATGTACCAAAGAAGTGGTGATGTTGGTTTGGGTGTCCCTTTCAATATAGCTTCTTATAGTTTTTTAACACATTTGTTAGCAAAACATTGTAATTTAAACGCTAAAGAATTTATTTATCATATTGGAGATGCTCATATATACGAAAATCACGAAAATATGCTAACTGAACAACTCGAAAGAGAAATTTTACCATTTCCCACTATTTACGTTTTAAATAAATATGATAATATTAATGATTATAGTGTAAATGATTTTGATATAAAAAATTATATTTACGCAAAAAAAATAAATATGAAAATGGTTGCTTAGTGCGATTATATTTAGGAATTATAATACAAATTTTACTATATATGGCTTGGAGAAGATACCAAAGAGAACAACGTGCTGCTGTTCAAGAAAATAGACCTGCAGCAAGAATTTTATCAAAAACACAAACGCCACAAGTAAGTACACAAACTGTTTTAGAATGGCATGAAAAAAGATTAATTAATATGAAAGAAGAAACAGACAAACAAACAGCATTAATTCAAAGTGTAAATGAAATGGTAGATAAAATAGATAGTAGAAGTCGTTTGAATGAAACTTTTATTTCACAATGTTCAAGAACAAACAAAGAAATTGAAAAAGATTTGTCAAATATGACAAACAAATTATCTGGAACAGAAAATCTAACACATCAACAAACAGAAAAAATAACAAAATTGGAAAACGCATTGTCTACCGCATTAATCAGTATTGAGCGATTAGAAACATTTATAAAAAATGTAAACACTGATTATTTAACATTCAAAGATAACTTTATAAAATCTAAAAATTTATTAGAAGTAAAAGTTTCAGAAGATCATGCTAAACAACTTGTGAAAGAAATGGTAAAAGAATCAATTGATGAAAAAGTTAAAGAAAATCACCAAACAATTAAAAAATTAGAAAAAAAATCAAAAAAAAAACAAAAAGTTAAATTAGATGTTTCAGAAAAACCAAAAAACAAACAGGTTGAAAAAATAAAAAAAGAAGAATTTATCGATATACAATAATTATTCGTCCATTATCATTGCTTCTTTTATTTCAGTATTATTACTTAATGACTTTTTAATTAATAATTCATTCTTTTCTTTTTGTATTTCATCACATTTTCCCATTATTTCTTGTATCATAGAATGCCATTCTTGTAATAATTTGTCATCGTGTAAATAATTCGGATGTTCTTCTTCCCATTTTTTTACAGTAGCCATTTGTTTCATTGTCAGATCTTGTATAGATTTATCTATTTTAACATGAGAATCATCCTTCTCCCATTTATTTTCATCTTTAATATAAAATTGTAATCGTTTGCTATCACTACAATGAATTGGTCTTTCTGTTGGTGGCATATTCTGTAGATGTTTTACAAAAATATTACTTATACCTTCAGCATAACCATGTTCCTTTGTATACATAATATCATTTAAACTTACTTGTACACCATTTACAAAATCTGTCAAATTCATTGCATTTTTACATTCTTCGTTTAAAAATACATTTATTGTCATTTTTTTGTTATGACAATTATTATAATTTACGGTTGTTTGTTTATTGGATAATTCTATTAATTGTTTTTGCAATGTTTGATTTTGTGTTACTAACTGTTTTAACATTTCTGATGTAACATCATCATCCGTTGTTGTTTTTTTATTTATTGTTATATCTGTGTTATTGACAATACCATTACATCTTGTTTTATGTCTAGATAATCCACTTTTATATCTATAAAATTTACCACAATTTATACATTTATATTTTTCATCTTCTTTTGTTTTTTTTGGGTTTTCTGGGGTTTTTTTGTTATCATTTTTATTATTTTTATGTTTACGTGTGCCTTCATGTCGTTCGTAATCTCTTTTATTATTACATTTAAAATCACAAATTATACAATGAAATTTTTTTTTTGGTTTTTGGTTTTTTTTTGTTACCATTTGTTATCTATATAATGATAACATAAAAAACCCTAAAATAGTTTTTATTAAAAATAAAATAACGCTTTATATTCACTTTTTTTAAATACTTTGTCAAAAACCGAACTTAAGCAATTTTTTTTATTTCAAAATATATGGTTTTTTTTATTATTCACTACATGTCTAGAGAAAGACCAATAAAATAATTTACAATATATCTACAAAACAACATCAGGGGTTTTTTGGGGTTTTTTTGTTATCATTTGTTATCATTTATAAAATATGGTGTTAAATATCGACCTGTAATCCATTTATTTATTATTATAATCAATCACGAATAAATATGTTATTTTGATTTGGGGTTTTTTGGGGTTTTTTTGTTATCATTTGTTATCATTTTTAAAATAAATAATATTACATGAAATTGTTTCGAAATGTCATTTTAAAACGCTTACCATAAAATCCCTACATGAATTTATAATAAATAAAAATTATTAGAGCATTATGCTGTAAAACTATAATTGTCACTTATTTTCAAAAGGATTGTGTCAAATCATGTATTTGGACATTTTTGAAATGTCCAAAATTAACTTTTCTAAAAAACTTTTACAAAATTAAACAAATTCCTTAAGTATATAATTAGATTAAATACTTATATTGATTAGAATACTTAAAGAATAAAAATAATATAAAAATAGTAAATAAAAATATTAATATAATATTAATTATGACAGAAATAAATGAATTATTAAATGCTTTAGAAAATGACAGTAATTCGTCTATTATGAAATTAACCCATGTTAAAATAAAAACACATAAAAATAATATTTTACAACAATTACAGTTACCTAAAGAAAAATTAAAAGAATATCATAAAAAATTAAAAGAGTTTCGGTATTGTTCAGATATGAATGATTTACAATATGGATATTATATTAGATGGATTCCAATAAAAGATCCTGAAAATTTAAAATTAACGAATGGAGCGGTTATAGCAGATATTAAAATTCAAAATGATCAAATACAAATTTTATGTAAAAATTTCAAAAATATGTTTTTTCAAATTAAATTTGATGAATGTGTTGTATTTCAAAAGATAAGTGCCCAGGAACATGTTATATTATCCGTTTTAGATTATTTGGAAAAGTAAATTAAAGTCATTGATAATAATACAATTAAAATTAAAGGTATTTCAGTATACGAAAAACGTAAAGCTACTTTATTGCTATTTGGATCAAATTTTACAATAAAAATATAAAATAACAGATAAAACGCAAATAATAAACCAAATATATGACTTACATTTATTTTTTTTATTGGCAAATTAACTGGTTTTTTTTTATTTTCCGAAGTTAATTCTTTATATTGTCTATATAAATTCATACCTATTTTACGAATATACCACATTATAGCAAATGAAACCCCACCAGCTAAAGCATAATTACTATTTTTAAATTTATATTTATATAAACCATTTCTAATATAAAATACGGCTAAAATCCAACCGATACCACCAATTAAACCTTCTAATAATTCTTCATCATTCATTAACAACATAATAATATATAATTATAAAATAATATATTATTTATTTTTTTTTAGTTTTATTTTTTTTCTTTCTTCTTTTCTTTTTTCTTGATTTTTTAGCTTTACGATTATCTTTTGGAAAATAACATTTTTCCTTTTTTCCATATACATTTATACATGTATCTTCTTTGTCCCCACAACCAAACGCTGAACACATACTACTTTTACATTTTGTTTTACATAAAACACCATTTTCGGTTACACCATATTTTAATGATTTTTCATAATCAGAAATATGTTCTTTATTTCTATCTATATACATCAGTGTTCGCAACATTTGACGTTTTTCTTTGTCAATATCAAAATAGTCTTTGTCTTGTTTGCCTTTGCTTTTTGTGATAATTGCTTCTTGTTTATCTATTAAAAACATATCAACAAAACGATCTCGTCCTTGTTTTTCATATGTTCTACGACAAAAATAATTCATGGCAATAATTTCATCTTGTTTTATCTTGTTTTTTGTTATTTTTTTTACATTTACATCTTCAATATTTGGATTGCAAGAATAAATATAAATAATTCTTAATGGTCGATCTTTAGTAGGGTCTGATTTAAATCTATTTATTAATTCTTGTATTGTAAATACTTTTTCTTTTAAAACATCTCTATAAAAATATTTATTTGGATTATTTCTGGTTTGCATTCTGGTTGTTCTTTTTGTTGGCCGACTCATATTTTCTGTTTTGAATTGACTTGCTTTTCCGGCATAACCCATATTTTTCCCTAATTTTTTTACATTAACAGGATTACCATACATTGTATATATATCAAAATAACTCATATCATCAGCATCAAATGAACAAGCTTGATTATACATTGGTTGTCCAGGTAAATATACTTTTGCGTTTCGCTGTAAAGGCCAGTCATCGAACCATGGCCAATTAGAGTTTCTTAAATTTTTCATAATTTCATTTTTTTCTTGACAATGATCGCTCCACGCTAAATTATCTGTAGGAGTAAATGTGAAAACAATTGTATTTTCAGGAACTATCGCAGTAAACGCACCTATTAGATTATCGACATCAAATGTTTTTTTTTTACCCTTCCACATATCTGGATAATATGTTGTAGGTGCTGAATGTATTGATGCAAATACATTTCTATTTTTTTTTCTATTTTTTGTATCAGTGATTATATTATGAATAATATCATTCCTATCAACCATATATAAATTATATAGATATAAAAAAATATATAAATAGTATTTTAAGATATTATCTAAATGTCATTTATAGATTTTTATTATTTTATTTTCATAATAATTCTATGTTTTTTTTTTATATTCTGTTTATGCGAAACCAACATAGAAAAATATTGTTATAAAAGTAAAAATAAAGTTGTTCCTATAAAAAGATATGACGTTATTTAATTAATTTCCCCCAATCGTCGATTGTATAAACGTTACTCATTGATAGATTACAACTCATACATATTGGTTTCAAATTATTTAATTTATTATTACCTCCTTTACTTACTGGTATATTATGACCAACTTGATACGTAAAAACATTTATTTTATTTTCACACCAGGGAATATAGCATTTATGTTCAAAAACATTTCCGAAGTTTTGGATCCATACTTGTTCTCTGACCGCTTTTGGTATTTGTTTGCGCTTTGTATTTTTATAACGTATAGTTTGTTTAAATATTTTGAGACGAAACATTATAAATTTGATTTAGATTATATTTTCTCTATATTTTATATGAAGCCACGAAAATATATTGTTTTTGATTTAGATGAAACTATTGGTCATTTTTATAAGATTTCAACATTATATAATACAATATGGGATTATTCTGATAAACAAATAAATTTACATCATTTATTAGAATTATATCCAGAAGTTTTTCGCCCTGGAATGATGAAAATATTTGAATATTTAAAAAATAAAAAAATGAAGAATAAATCAATAAAAGTTGTTATTTTCACAAACAACATGGGTCCTAAATCATGGACAAATGCAATCAAACGTTTTATTGAAAAAAAGATAAATTATAAATTATTTGATCATGTTATTACTGGATGGAAAATAAATGGAAAAATTAACGAACCACTTAGAACTTCTTATATGAAATTACTTCGTGATTTCAAACGAGTTACCGGTTGTAAAAATAAAGATAAAATATTATTTTTAGATGATCAATATCACGAAGATATGAATAAAAAAATGGTTACATATTTACATTTAAAACCATATAAAAAAAATATATCAAATAAAATATTACTTAATCGATTTTTGCGTTCAAGCAACAATAAAATAGTTAAATTAAATAACTGGGAAGATTTTATATCATTATATAACGAACATTACGGTGAGGATGATGATGATGAATATGATTCATATCATAGTAATAATGGAACTATGTTGAGTGGACAAATTTTACCTGCTGTAAGAAATTTTATAGAGCCATCTATAAAAAAAACAATTAAGAAGAAAGTAAAAGGACATAAAAAAACAAGGCGTTTATAATATAATGTTGTTTATAAGTCCTCCATTTGGAAATTATATTAATTTACCTAATACAATTTCTATACGCGGTAGTTTTACATTAAAAGAACGTCCTGGGAAATGGGCACAAATTTTAAAAACATTAAGATATATTCCATATTTGAATGGTTGGGTCAATAAAATAGGATTGAGAAACCCTGGCATTGATTATGCTATTAGAACATATAAAAAGGGGGAAATTATTAGTATTGCTATATTGGAAAAGGAAGAAATACCACTACTAGTAGAAAAAATACCCGACGATATGGATATTGAATTAAATGTTAGTTGTCCCAATACAGATAAACATATGGTTAATAAAGGATTAAAACCTTTTATTAATTCAAAACGACGTTGGTGTATTATAAAATTATCTCCAGTAGAAGAATTTAAAAATGTTAGAATGTTTTATGACCAGGGGTTTAGACAATTTCATTGTTGTAATACATTACCAGTTAAACAGGGTGGATTGTCTGGTCCTAGCGTAAAAGGTTATTCATTATTTATGATACAACATTTTCACAAATATTATAGAAATAAATGTGAAATCATAGGTGGTGGTGGTATCCGAACATTAAAAGATGTGAAGGATTATAAAGAAGCTGGAGCGGATCATGTATCTGTGTCAAGTTTGTTTTTTAATCCATTTATGTTTGGAAAATTCTATTCAGAATGGAATTATTTTGAATAATATTTTTTTTGGCTCTTTGCAAAAGGTTGATTTAAAAAAATATTTTTCTTGTACAAATAATAAACAAGAACTACACAAATAATCACAATAATATTATTATAAAATCATTATGACTGTAATCAAAATTAAAAAAACAAAAATAAGAAATCTAAAAAATTTAAAAAAACGTTTAATGAAACCATTGTTTGGGCGACATTTGTCAAAAGATATCATTGATTTGATATTTTCGTTTGATGGAACTTATCGTGATGTTTTCAAAAAATGTATGAATGAATATGCAAAAGGCTGTTATCAAGCACCAAAATTCGGTTATAAAAATCGTCTTGAAAGTTACCAAATAAAATTAGATAATTATGGTAAAGATTTCATTAAAAATAAAAAAATATATTTCAGCCGTCATAATTATCCTACAAAGAAATATCATGATAATTATGAAGAAAAAACTGCGGTATGGGTTGATAGTAAATATACGTGTTGGAGAGGAAATGGACAACTTTATTATAATGAAGATACTAATAAAATGGAACTAGTAAGTCTACAACATACCTGGAGCGGCCAGGAGGTAAGGGTAGATTTACAAGAGCCTTATTCTATAACATATGAAAATAAAAATAGAGATTGGACTCGTATGAGACACTATGAAAATGCAAATTTACCTCCATTCTATGCTAATCGTTTTGTTGGTGAACGAGTTCGTATGAATTTACCAATATATAAAGATAAAGCAATCTTTACATATAATACATTACCACAGAGTATTAACCCATTAATTTTATCTTGTAAGGTAAAAACATATATAGCAAAACAAAAGTGGGTTAAACCATTCTTAAAAAATATAAAAAAATTCAAAAAATACCATCCTAATTTATGTGATTTCTAAAAATAAAAAAAAGGCAAATTGTATATAAAAGACCTTTTTTTATTATATTAATTAACCAAACATAGATAGTAAACTTTTCTGTCCTGTTTTAATTCTATCAGACGCTAACAAATATTCTTGAAATATTATCTTTTTAACTTCAGCATAAATAATTTTCTCACTTTTATCTTTAAATTTCTTAGCATCATTTCGATACTCCTTTTCCAATTTCGCTATTTTCTTTTTGAACATACGAACCTTACGTTTGAATTGTGGGATATCATATAGCAACAAACCATAAATTTGTTGAACAGGTTTCATAATTTGATTTGTAATATAAAAGCTATAATCTGGTTTGATTTTATTCTTTCTAATAAAATCAGGATCTTCTATTTTATCACCTTGTAATTTTACTTTACCTTTTGTTTGGATATAAATATAAGGTATTCTTGAGCCAACTGCTGGTTTATTACCCGGGTCTCTCTTAGTTATTCTATCTGCCAATACTTTATGAGCAATGCTATCAGGATTTTTATAAAATCCTCGCAACGATTTACTAATAATCAATTTCTCCAACGGACATTTCTCATCTACGATTTGTTGTAAGCATTGTTTCGTAAATTTAATGGATTCGCTAACACTATGAGTAGACATCAATATATCAATAATACCACCATATACATCTTTTACAATAGGTGCGTTATCTCTTCGTTTCAATACAATTCCCATAGATTTTCTCTTACCTTTATTAATATCAAATTCATGTAACATACCAACATATCTTTTTTTAGATAACAATAAGAAGGGCATAAATGTTTTTTCATATTCTAAGTCATGAGGTGCTTTCAAAAATTTAGTGGCCAATTCACCGGCTTCTACTGCCAAATCAATAGTAATATCCAATGCTTTTTTACCTCTAATCTTATTGCCATCTAAATCCTCCAAATTAAATGTAAAGAATACAGAATCCGTATCACCATATATATATTCAGCACGTGTTCTTACTTTACCATGTTTTGTATCGCAAATACGATTTTCATATACAGTTTCAATGACATCCTTAGCATATAATAATGCTTTTCTTCCCATAGCAGTTGTAGATGCTGCTATATCTTTTTCATAAAAACTACTTGTTCTAGCACCACATTGACCATATAAGGAGTTGGCAACAATTTTAATACTAGCCTGTCTTTTATCGAAAACATTTTTCATAAAATCATTATAAGTATCTTTTATGCTAATCACCATTTCATTGGGTATGTCAACAACATCCCCATTTGTTTCGGTTATAATAGTATATTCATCAGTTTTTTTCATTAAACCAGTATATTCTTCACCATCTTCATCCGTTACAGTTTTATATTTGATTAATTTTCTAGTGGCTTTTCTTGATGCTAATAATTCTTTCAATACAGAAGGCATAATAGCTTTTTTTTCATCTGGAAATTGCGCATATCTACAAATCTTAGTACCAACTTTAATTTTTTGTTCTTTACTTTTTTCCCCACCCAATCGTTTCCATTCATATGTATCATATTCAATATTAACATATTTATAACCCTTCAAATTATCATACATAGACATACCAGTTTGTTTAATCATGTTACCATCTAAATCGAATTCCTGTGTCCAAACTTTACTATCATGTGAAATATTTTCACTAATCATACAACTAGGATATAGTGACGAATAATCATTACAAGCTACAGGATTGTCTGCATAAAACGCACATTTAGGAGGCAATACAATAGCACCTTCATATGAACCATCATTCATGACCGGTTCCATCACAGGCATTAATGTTTGAACATCTCTACATTTTAAAGCAATAAAACTTAATAATTTAATACCCTGACCTCTCATTATAATAAAATCCATAGGAACATTACAAATTTTACTTTGTTCTATAAAACCAGTTAATATATCATTCTTCCGAAATAAATGATGGACCAAATTACAATCCTGAAAACAATATTTAGCAATGATAGCACGTTCAGCAGGACCTTCATTTGTCAATCTAAAAATATCTTGTGGTGTTACATCATCTTTTGCTAATCCCCATCTAATTTTATTCGTCGTATTAAAATCCAGTTCTTCATTAATATAAAATGTTCCAGATACTTCATCAACATCATGAACTTTAAATTTTTGTCCATTTTTAAATGAATCTACACTGTGTGCTATAATTTCAAATTTAACGTAATTATTATTTTGTAGACCGGTTAAATTTTTACTTTTAAATTTTGTTCTACCATTAACCAGTTCATAGGATTTAACATTGTCTCCAATAAATGTAGAAGCGACAAAATCCAATTTATAAGATGATAAATTAACTTCTTTACGAAAATGATTGTATAGATCAACTTGTAATCTACCCGGAATTTTTACATAAGTTAAGTTATGTTCTCCACTGGCAACTTTAACGGTTTTGTGAATGATTTTACACTTATTATATTTTTCTCTCCCTAATTTTAAAAATTCTTCTTTACAATTAAGCTCCTCACTTCGTTTAATCATAAAGTCCCAATCAAAACCAAATATGTTATACCCAATAATAACATCAGGATTTTCTCGTTTAATCATTTTAGTCCATTCCAATAAGACTTCTTTCTCCGTATCACACGGAACAATCTCGCTATTTTCTACTTCGTCAGTATCATCACAAGTATTTAATACTACACAATGATTAAAATAAGGATTAATTCCACCATTTTTTATAAAAGTAGAACCAATAAAAGTACATTTATCTCCTTCAAGTTCTGGAAGGAATCCCGGTATTTTTTTACGATATACCATTCTAGTCATTCCATTGGGTTGTATTTCCGGATAACCTTTATCTCTTTCCATAGCTCTATCCATGACTAATAATTTTGCATCCCCTGCCATATCAGAATCTAATAATCCAATTAGATTTTTGGATTTACACAAATTAAAATAGGGTTGTGGTCTAGGGTGCCATTTTTTAAGTGCGGTATAATATACATCTGGTTCTTCTTCTTCTTCGATTCGTTTAAGTTTTTTCCATTCATCTTTAGATCGATCTACTAATTCTTTCAATGGATATTCTAGTGTAGTTTTAATTGCGTTAATCAAATTATTTTTACGCGGATTAGTTTTTGGATATACATCACTTATATCTTTTTTATTAGCATAACCAAAAGCAGTTAATATTAATTCAATAAATAAATTTTCTTTTTCTTCATCTGATAAAGAACGAACTGTAGATTTATGTTTTCTCCAATATTCTATAATTTCACTAATCATTTTTTTATATGTTTTTTTAGGCACGGGGAAATCGCCATGACTCGAAGAAGCTTCAATATCAAAACTACATATTTTATATGGCACTGGGTCTTCTTTTTCTGTCAATGCTTTTATATTAAATTTATTTCCTCCTCTCAACCAATTCATACTAAATTCATAATCGCAATTTGTTTTGCGAGATGTGTTATTAATATATCGTTTATCAATTTCAATCCAACCAGAAGGACTAATTTCTTGAATATGAAAGAATCTCAATAGCGGTGGTATTTGAGCTTCATACAATTGTAAATAATCATTCGTTTTTGGAAATTGTATACCAAATTCATTTGTTTTTGGATTTTTATGTAATTTTCTTTTTTTAAACGACTCATCTGTATACCATATATTTTTAGCTTTATTAAAGACATTCATATTTTTAAATTTAACAACCATAAATTTATAATTTTGACCAGCATCAAACCCATATAATTTCTTTTTTTGAACAATACGACAATCAGTAATACTATCACTATAATATTGTCCTATCTTATTAATCAAAAAGTCTTTAAATTTATAAACGTGTCGTTTATTCCATTTATTTGGAATACGAACATAAAAGAAAGGCTCAAACCCTTCAACAAATATACAATATGTTTTACCTTCTGTATCAATACCATACATTTTTACAACAAATTCTCTTGAGTCGGTTCTTTTTTTCTTATTATCATCATCACTATCTTGTTCATCTAGGACGATATTTAAAATATCAAAGTCAAATAAACGACATTGGTAATTATTCATGTTTTTATATATAAAAATAGAATAGGTTTTAATCAATTTTTATATGAAATATAATAAGTATTTAAATATTCATTATGGTAATTCCCGAAACAATAAGAAGTGTTCCTACTAATTTTTTCATTGAAAAATTTTCATTAAAAATATAATAACCAGCTAAACTAATCATAATAATAGTCAGTCCAGCACGCATAGGTTTTAGCCAACTCATATCATGATTAGCTACCAACCAAAATCCAGAATAAATAGAAATTACTATTAAAAATGTAATAAGTAAAAAGTGAGGAATATATTTTTGAATTAAACCATTTTCCCATTTCTTAGTTAATTTTTTTCGATCAAGAGTAAAATATAACAGTATTAATATGCCAATTGGATATAATAATATATCAATAAACATATTTTCTTCTATAGTGAACTGTTTTAATAGAGTTTTTCTTATTGTATATATTGATGTTGCTAAGATACTAGATAATAGTAATATGGGAAATGACAAATGATTCATATAATAATATATAATTAGATAAATTAAATATTACTAAAGATTATTTATTTTTTTTTCATAGAAACAACACGACCTTTTCTTTTGTAAAAAACTTTTCCTTTTCTACTTCCTTTCATGCATCTGGTTTTGTTTTTGTATGGATTACTTTTGCTTCCTACTTTAGATTTTCTTCTTTTCGATTTACGCGATTTTCTACGACGACGTTTCGATTTACGCGATTTACGCCCGGTTCGTTTGCGTCTACGTCTGCGTCTGCGACCACCACCATATCCATAATCTTCTTCGTCATCGTCTAGACCAACCCAAGTCCCCCCGTAACTCTTGCACTGCTTCTCCGACTCATTTGGAGCTGGTTTTCCAGGTACATCATCACCCTTACAATCAATTTTTCCAATGCTAATTTCATCACCATCCAGCTCAACGTAGAACGGTTGTCCCTGTGTTATAATCATGGTTTGTATGGTAGATTGCCCTAAATTCGAAGTAAAACCCTCTGCGACGTCTATTTTATTTGCTTTCATATTTTTTTCTGCTGTTGTCAAAAGCATAGAAATTGGATGATATTTTATATCATCATAACCGTCGTCACCAGGAATATATGTCCATTTACCACCGCTAGTGGCAAAATTATTTACTGCCGATTTTACCTTATCCTGAAAATCAGAAGGAAAACGATTCTCTTCGGATGCGGCTGTTAAAAATGCTGTATAATCTGTCATTATAAAATATGATGAGAAAAAATTTTTTTTTTGCTAAAGATTACGCGATTTTCTACGACGTTTCGATTTACGCGATTTTCTTTTCTTTGTTTTTCTTCGTCTCTTTCTACGAGATTTTCTACGACGACGTTTCGATTTACGCGATTTTCTACGTTTTCCACCAGAATGATTTGGTATACTTTGAACAGACCCTAAATCTAATTTCTTTTTTAACCAACTTTTCAAATGTTCTTCGTCACGTTCTTCTTCAAATGTTTCAAATGTTTCTAAAGGTTTTGGGTTAATAGGATAATAATTAATAGTTGGAAATCCTTGAACATTTTGGTCAACGTCAGGACATTTTTTTTTATCATAAGAACCATCTTCTAATGCGATAACATATTTGTTAAAATCACCATGTATAACTTTTTTTGGATTAATCATTTTTTCCATTTTTAAATCATCGGTAGCTTTATTCCAATGCGGTTTCATAGCTTTACAATGTCCGCACCAGTCAGCAAAATATAAAACAACTACGGGCTTTTTCCCAATAATTTCGTGGAATAAATCATTTACCATTTTATTATTTTTTTTACCACCAGCTACTTGAACATACGCACAACTCATTATAAATTAAATATATATATTATTTTATAAAAATTTTATACTGTGTTAATATATATGAAAAATAGTAATAGAGTATTATTAATAGTAGTGGCTTTTGTAATTGGATTAGTATTTTGTAGTACAATAAGATCGAAAGATGTTATTGAAGGATTTAATAATAATAATGATTGTCCAAATTTATTAGTAAAAAAAGGGAATATGTTAATTTTAACAAATACTGGCAAGGCAGAAATACCTGGTATTAATCCAATAAAATTTAATAATTTAGAAGAATATGTTGAATTTTTACAATGGCAAAGAAAAATGGGAGTTAAATGTCCAGTGTTATATTTTGAAGAAACATATGATGCGCAAGGAAAAGTAGGTTATAAAATGATGCATGATGTTATGGATAAAAGAGGAGGTTTGCCTACAAAAGTTCCCGAACAATTTCGCCAAGCACCAGTAGTAAAATTAAGAGATTCGAATAGAAATGACCAACCATATAATAACAATAATTACGCTGGATTTGATAGTGATGATCAACATGTAGGTATAAAAACCCCATTAGATCAAGTTCAATTTTCAGGAAGAGTAAGTGATAATGCAATGGATAGTAATTGGGGTGGAATTAAACATAGTGAACATTCGGTTGATAGTGGAACATATGAAAAAAGAATGAGAAAACCAACATCATTTGCGGTAAAAGAAACATTTCTATCGAAATTTAAACAAGTCAAAAAAAAGAAAATGGAAAATAAAGAAATGCATCCATCATTGATTAGAAATATACCACAATCAAGCAAATAACTTAAATAAATATATTAATAGTATAATATATTTATATCACATTCTGAGACAACGTGCTAAATAAATTAATATTCTTCAATAATCGCACGGTATTTATCTACCATTTCAATTTTGTCTAAGATTTTACTTTTCGCTTCACTCTCTATAAATTTATCTAGAGTTCCAGTATTTTTTTGGTCTATTAATTTACTAATCATCTGCTTTTCTAGAACTTCTTTGTATTTATCAAGAATATCTCCTAATTTTCTGGAATTTTTATCAATATTAATTTTAGTCGTAAGGTTTTCATTAGCTTTATCTAGCATTTTAATCATATCATCAAAACGTTTATCAACAGCTTCTTGTGCGGTCATACCTTCTCTAATTGTCATACCTTCAATTCCTGCTACGGAATTTTTATTTAATGTTAATATAGCATTTGTATTAAAATCTAAAACGGATACAATTAAATAGATAACCATTAATCCAGCAACACCAACACCTAAATATTTAAACATTTCATCTTGCTTCATTTATATATTAAACATAATAAAATTTATGTTTTGATACTTATTATTGTTTTTTTTTGATAAAGTAAATACTGAATAATATTATCAATTGCTTTTTTAGGAACTTTTTTTGAAGCGTTTGTATCAATTTTCAAATTTTTTAAACAATTATGATTTTCATATAATTTGGTTAGTAAATCATGAAGAGATGTAAAATGTTTCATGATACCCATTGAAATTTTTGGACTAACACCTGGAATTTGACTTAATATTATTTCACCTATATTTTCTGGTGTAATATTATTTTTTTTTACTTTAGAAACAACCTGGCAATAATTGGAATTATCTAAAGATTTATTATTATCAGTATAAAATGCGGATTTCTTACTTTTACTCATTTTAGAAATATATCTTAAAATATATTCTGATGTTTCTAACATACTAAGAGTTCTTATAACAGAAAATCCTTTATAATATTGTAAAGAAATCATTGCGTTAATTAATGTAGTTTTTGGTACACGTGTGAATTTGGAATTATATCTATTTAGGTCTCCTTCAATTATATACATAATATTATGATTATGAATATTTTGATTTGATAGACGAAATGATTGTTCACTATATCTTCCATCTTTAGTTGAACTAGCCAGGTCAGAAAGAGCTTTACGTTCAAATATAACAATATCTTTATCTTTATCTTGAATAATAAAGTCACCCAATGGCAGCATTTGTATCTCAATTTCAATATTCAATTCTAAATCATGGTTTAAAGCTTTAATAAGTGGGATAATTTTTTTTTCCCTATTATCTATTATTAACTTCATAATATATGATTAATATAATATCATTTAAATACTTTTAATAAATAAATTGATAAAACATTATAAACAAAAACAAACATAATATAGCAATGGAAATAGCAGTAAGTGAAAAAGTTTTACTACAAGATGGTGATATTAATAAAGATTGTGATGAATTAATATTTGATCCATTTAACGAACGAAACAAAGAAATATCGATTAATCAAGTTCAAAATATTTTAAAAATGTATGGCGTACCTGATAAAGTTCATAACATTAAATTATATAAACGTGCGTTCGTACACAAGTCGTATGTTAAAAGACCTGTATTAGAAAATGTCGCAAATGAAGTTATTATTGTAGATAGACCAGACAATTGTTTGACGTTGAAAACAAAATCAAATGAGAGATTAGAGTTTTTAGGGGATGGTATATTGGAATGTATAACAAAATATTATTTATATAGAAGATTTCCGAAAGAAGATGAGGGATTTATGACTGAAAAAAAAATCGCGTTAGTCAAAAACGAATCTATTGGTAGAATGGCTTATGAGATGGGATTAAATAATTGGTATATAATTTCTAAAAACGCTGAAGAAAAAAAGACGAGAACAAATTTAAAAAAGTTAGGTTGTTTATTTGAAGCATTTTTAGGAGCTTTATTTTTAGATTTCAATAAGATAAATATAAATGATGAAAAAGAGTGGTTTAAAAATGTATTTGTTACTGGACCAGGGTTTCAAATAGCGCAAATTTTTGTAGAAAGTATATTTGATAAACATGTAAATTGGATGGAATTATTGGAGAAAAATGATAATTATAAAAATTTGTTACAAGTAATGTTACAAAAAGCATTTCAAGTTACTCCTATTTATAAAGAAATATCAACAGCAAATGAAGATGAAGGCTATCATATGGGTGTATATTTGTGTGTAAATAAGGAATCATATGAATTTGTCCATGGAGATACAATAAAAATGAATGTAAAAGAAAAATACAACCATTATGTTAATTTATGGAAACAAGATGAAGAAAGTAGACATTCAATATCATTTGTTTTGTTTTTAGGAGAAGCAAAGCATAAGATCAAGAAAAAAGCAGAACAAGAAGCATGTAGATTAGCATTACTTAATTTAAAGTAATAATAAATTAAATATATAAAACTTTTTTATATTTAATTTTTATATATGAGTGAAAAGTTATTTTCTATATTGGAAAAAAAACCGATGTCAACTAAAAATAGAGGATTGCATATAAAAATAAAAAGTGAACAACCTACAGAACTGGGTGTTATATTCGAGGATAGAAGAGACGGTGATTATAATGGTATAAATTTTCGAAAAAAGATGCGAGAAAAATATATGAAAACACAGACAGTGGTTGAAAAATTAATAGAAAAAGAAAAAGTATCTATCAAAAAACCTAAGAAACGAATTAAGATAAAAAAACCAAAAAAGAAAAGAATGCCTACAGAAGAGTTTGAAAAACAAAGAAGAAAAGCTATAAAAGTAAAAGGAAAACATAAACAATTTGTTGAAATTAAACCAGAAGCTGTTAAATTACATGGAGAAGCATTGATAAAAAGACTACCAAAAAATACAGAAAAAATTAATATTCGAACTTCAAATTATTATATGAATAATCGTGAAATTTTCACGTCGTTCATTAATAATTTATTAAAACCTTATAAAGAAGTAGAAATGTCGGAACAAAACAAATTTTCCTGTGATAATAAGGGTGATAGTGGTAAAGGTTATTCGTTAATGAAACAACAGCAAATAGTAAGAGATTATATGAATTTATATACACCTTATAGAGGATTATTATTATATCATGGGTTAGGAGCAGGTAAAACATGCGCATCAATTGGAATAGCTGAAGGATTAAAAAGTGCTAATCCAATAGTAGTTATGACACCGGCATCATTAAAAGATAATTATGTTAGTGAATTAAAAAAATGCGGTGATATATATTATCGTTTAAAACAATATTGGGAATTTGTGACAATTACAGACAACAATGATTTGTTGAATGCGTTTTCAGAATTACTACATTTACCAAAAGAATATATCCAAAAAAAGAAAGGAGTGTGGTTTATAGATATAAATAAAGAATCAAATTACGATACATTATCAAATATGCAAAAATTTAGCTTAGATGATCAAATAAATGTGATGATTCTAAGAAAATATCATTTTATATCCTATAATGGTTTGAGACAAACTGATTTAGAAAGAGAGTTTGGTGGTGAAAGACGAAATCCATTTAATAATAAAACAATCATAATAGATGAAGCGCATAATTTTATTAGTTCTATTGCAAATAAATTAAAAAAACCAAAATCATTATCATATATTTTATATCAAAAATTAATGAACGCAGAAAATTGTAAAATTATATTCTTGACAGGAACACCAATTGTTAATTATCCGAACGAGTTGGCGATATTGTATAATATATTAAGAGGTCATATTAAATCAATATCATTTAAATTAGATAAGAAAACACCAACAAAGGTATCTGAGGAAATTATCAAAGAGTGGTTAAAACCATTGCGATTGATAGATTTAATTGAGTTCAATGGAACAGAATTTGTTTTAACATTGGTAAGAAATCCACTTGGATTTATAAATAATGAAAATAATGGTAAATACGTAGGTGTATCAAAAGTAGAAAATTCCACTTTAACAACTAGAAAACTTAAAAATAAAATTAAGAGATTATTGAGTGACAATAAAGTGGATGTTATAAAAATAACAGATAATAATTATGAAGCATTACCATCAAATTTAGATAAATTTAAAATGCTATTTGTTAATGAAAATGGAACAATTAAGAATATTAATTTATTCAAAAAAAGAATTATGGGATTAACATCATATTTTAGAAGTGCGAAAGAAGAATTAATGCCATCGTATAATGAAGAAACTGATTTTTCATTAATCAATATAGAAATGAGTGATTATCAATTTAAAGAATATGAAAAATATAGAAAAGAAGAAAGAGATCAGAAAAAAAGGAATCAATTAAAAAAGAAGAAGGCTAAGGAAGGAGATGTTTATTCAGATGGAACATCTACATATAGAATTTTTTCAAGAGCAAGTTGTAATTTTGTATTTCCAGAAAATATAAAAAGACCTATGCCAATTAAAGGAAATAATATTAAAACAATTATCGATGATAAAAATGTGAATGAAGATATTTTGGATGCTACAACAATAAATGAAAAATTAAATGCTGTAGATGGGAAGTATGATATAAGCGATGTTAAAGAATTAGAAAAAAATAAACTAGTAAATAATGATGTTTATAAAAGAGATATACGATTGGCATTGATGGAATTAGAAAAAGGAGGAGCTAATTATTTTTCCGAAGAAAAATTGGCAAAATATAGTCCAAAATTTTTACAAATATTGAAAAATGTTCAAGATGAAAAACATGAAGGATTGCATTTGCTTTATTCAAATTTCAAAACATTAGAAGGAATAGGTATTTTAAAATTGATATTGGAGTATCATGGTTGGGCTGAGTTTAAAATTAAAAAGAACTCAAAAAGCACGTGGTTATTGGATATAAAAGAAGAAGACATGGACAAACCTAAATTTTGTTTATTTACAGGAACAGGTCAAAGTCGCGAAGAGAAAGAATATTTAAGACGAATATATAATGGTGAATGGGCAAATGTACCTACCACAATAACAGATGAATTAAATAAAATGAACCCAAATAATTTATTAGGTGAAATAATAAAACTATTTATGATTACAGCATCTGGAGCAGAAGGTATTACATTAAGAAATTGTAGACATGTTCATGTAACGGAATCATATTGGCATCCGGTAAGAATGGAACAAGTAATAGGTCGAGCGAGGCGTATATGTAGTCATCAAGATTTACCAAAAAAATTTAGAAATGTAAAAGTATTTATGTACCTGATGACATTTTCAAAAAAACAATTGGAAAGTGAAGATGCTGTAGAATTAAAGATTCATGATGGTAGTAGATTTGATGAAAATATACCGGTATCTAGTGATTATGCGTTATATGAAATTTCGCTTCAAAAAGCAAAAACAATTCAATCATTATTGAAAGCAGTGAAAGAATCATCAATAGATTGTGCGATACATTCATTGTCAAATAAGAAAGAAGGATTAGTATGTTATAATGTGGATACAAAAGATCCAGAAAAAACATCATATAAAGCGACAGACGCAATAAATGATGAAAAAGATGCAATAGCTGATTTAAATAAAGAAACGAAAAAATGGAAAGGTAAAGTATTTCAAGTGAATAAAGTCAAATATTTATTAAAACCTACAACAAATGAAGTATACACGATTGATGGGGCTGAACAATTGGGAGAATTGGTAAATATAAATGGGAAACAAAAACTGAAATTATTCTAATTTAAAGAATAAATATTAATATTTTATATAATATATCATGGAAAAAAATATCATTTTTAAACAACAAAAAGCTTTGGAAAATACTAGATCATTTATTAATAAATCAGATTTAAAAAATCCAAATTTAACTGGGCCTATATGGCAACTTTTAAATGATGAAAATATTAAAATAAATATAAATAAGAAAGAATCATTAGAACTAAAAAATAATTGGTCAAGAGATTTAATTGGTCTTCTACAAAGAGAATTGGTTAATTATCAATTATATCAAATGAAATTATATAATCCACCAAAATTAATGGATATAATTAAATCAGTTTTTAATAAAATAGAGAGCAAAAAAGATAAAAAACATAGTATTCTAGATATTGGATGTACTAGTGGATATTATTATGAAATTATAAATTTTTACCATCCAAATAAATTTAGTTATCAGGGATGTGATTATAATAAAGGATCTATAGAATTAGCAAAACAATATTATCCAAATGTTAATTTTTTTGTAGATGATTTAACTAATTTATCGATTGACGATAATACGTATGATATTACATTTTTATCTGGTGTAATTGAGCATATCCCATTATATATAAAAGGATTAAATGAATTATGTAGAATTACTAAAAAATATATTATACTTCATCGAATATGGTTAAAAAATGGTAAAACAACGTGTACTAAAGGAACTCAATATTTTGTTCCTATAATTAGAAATCATTACAACAAAAATGAATTTTTTTCTATTTTAAAAAGCAAATCATTTACACCAGTTTGGGAAAGTGAAATTTACGATAATAATTGCAAAACATATTTATTAAAACGTATACATCAGTAACATTATGATAAATCGTTGACTTTTATAGTTTTGATAACACCACTGACTAAATCTAGTATTTTACTCTGATTTTTTTCCATAGATTCAAATTGTTCTTTCAATTGAACAATCTGTTTTTTTAATTCTGAAACTTCATTAACAACAGTATCATACATATCCTTCTTTTTTAATTTGTTTAAAAAATTATTAGTTGGTTGTTGTGGTGGTTTTAAAATGTTATCATTTAAAATGTTATCATTACTAGTTTGATCTTTAATATCAAATGTAACACGTTTTTCAATTTTTGGTTTATCCATAAGTATGGGTTGGATTGTGTTATCAATGGGATCTTCAATAATTTTAATTTTATCATTGTCACTATTTTTTATGCCATTTTTTATCCATGATTCAGCATCAGTATTAGCATATTGTTTTGTAATTTGTTTTAATTCACGTTCTCTATCTGCCAATGTTTTATCTACAGCAGATTTATCTACTGGTAAATTGTCAAATTTATCTGTAAAATCAATTTCTTTTGGAATTTTTTTATTTATCAGAGAATCGAATTCGTTTTTTTGTTTTTTCATACGAATTTCAAAAACATCTTTTTTTGAAGGTTCTTTGATATGTTCAATATTTTTTTCTATAAATTTAATACAATTTAATAATGTAACTTTATTCATTTCCATAGTGTTGTTGTATTTTTGCTGATTATTGTTTACTTGATTTATAGTATCGACAAAAAATTTATTGATCGATGGATTATTATTATTTTTTAAGTTATATGAAAAGCGTTCTTTTATATTTTCATTTAATAATTCCCATACTAAACTAGTATTTTCATTGCTTGTAAATGAAGATTTATACGTTGTATTCATAATATATATAAATAGAACGTAATTTTAAATTAAAATCATATATTAAAATATTTTTTTCTACAATCCCATACAGTTTTATCAACTATTCTTTTTTTGTTTAAAAAATTAAAGGATTTTCTTTTCAATAGTTGTATTATCATATACAAACAATACATACCACATTCACTATTGCCATATTGATGTTTAGTTTTGTTGTATTGAAATGTATATGTTAATTTGAGTTGGTTCGCTTGCTTTTGAATTTTTTTAACTAATCGCATAATAGAAGTTGGTATTTTTTCGTTATTGTTTCCATAACTATCAAAGTAATAAATCTCATTAGCATTACCATTAATAAATAACATAACCCAATGAGAACCAGGTTTATAATGTGGATCTAAATTAAATATAATACCTATTTTATAATGTCCCATTTTCAGATAATTTTTCAAATCAAACTTACATAGTTCTTCTAAAACACATTCATTATCATCTATAGTATCCCAATTAATTGGGCTTGGACCTATAAATTGAAACGTTGGATTATATTTTTTTTCGTATTGTTTCATAACCTTACTAATATCCAGACTATTTAACCATGTATTAGGATTATTCTTCCATTTAGCGGGAGTAGCAGGTGCAAATGTATAATCCATAATATTTTTATCAACTGCTTCGTTAATGGTTTTATGTTTCAACCAACAAGATTCTCGGTCACATGTGCTTTTCATATATTCTTTAATTTTACTCCATATTTGTTTTGGGTCATTTTCTTGTATTTTTTTATCAGGATGTCGTTTATTCCATGCTATTTTAATTTTTATTAAAGCATCAACAGTATAACATGTAAAATTCAAAACGTCATCATTATTTTTTGGAGCACAATTATCTTTGACAAACTTTTTTGGACGTGTTCCACCTTTTAAATTTTTCCTTCTTTTTTTTGTTTGTTTTTTTCTTACTTTTTTTCTTTTTGTATATTTCCTCCCCATTAATAATTAATCATATTTATTTTTTCAAAAAATTATTAATTTCTTTTTTGTGGTAAAATCATAGGAGTTTTTTTTTTATTTTTTTTTATTTTAATATCTAATAGGTTGGTTAATTTAACTGTCGTTATTTTTTTAGGTTTCAACATATTTTTATTAATTTCTTTTAAGTTAATTTTCTTAGGAGGTTCTTTAATGGAATCTGGTATATCTATATGTTTATAATCGTTTTGTATATTCTTTGACAATTCAGTAAATTTGAAATGTTCTACACATTGTTTGATGTATTGATCAAAAGAATTATTTATTTTTTCAACAGATTTACCACCTCGTAACATATCTTTGGTTAGTTGTAAAATTTTTTTTCTATATAATAAAATATCTTTCTTAGATGTAGAATTATTTTCTTCTAAACCTAATTTTTTTTTATCATGAAAGTTTGTTAAGAAATGTAAATCAATCATATTTGCAGATATATCCATATAAATATGATTGTATAAAATAATTTATTGTTTTAAATTTTTTGTTTGTTGTCTAGTATGATTATTAAACATATCATTTCCCAAATTAATGTTCGCGTTATGTCCAGAAGGAAAATAAGTTCTTTCAAATAATAAATTATGTTTCATTTCAACTTGTTTTGAATGTTGTGCTAAATAATTATTATCATATAAATCACTTTTACTATCTGGAATATATTTACTTTGTCCAGCTTTTTGTAAAGGAAAAAATATATTTCTCATTTTTGATTCTTTATCAATATTATTAGCATAACCAAAATTAGGAGCTGAAGAGCCAGGATTAAAAATAATTTCTGGATCATATAAAAATGTTTTTTCCATTGGAACTTTATTAGGTTTTCTACAATCAACAATGGGCATTACAACACGTCGTGTATGAACCGGTCGGGGATCATATGTCATTTCTAATTTTGTAGTAGGTTCAATTCTATCTTGTATTCTAGTATCTAGAGATTCTCTCCTTGCTACATTTTGAATATATATGTATTTGCTAGTATCCATATTATATATAATATATAAATATATTTTGTAAAACACCTAAAGAAATAATATTTGTTATATTTAATGTGTGGGATATTTGGAATTCTAAATAATGACAATAAAAAAGAAGCAATAACAAGGTCTTTTTTAAAAGGTAAAGGGAGAGGACCTGAAAGATCGGTGTTAAATTTTTATGAAACACAACAAGAAGAAAATAATATTGTTCTAGGATTTCATAGATTAGCAATTAATGGTTATAATATAGATAATTCGGAACAACCATTTGAAAAAAAAAATTGTATTTTGATATGTAATGGTGAAATTTATAATTGGAAATATTTACTAGAAACATTATTAAAAACCGAAAAGATTGATTATGGAACATCAGATTGTGAAATTATTTTGCATTTGTATAAAAAATATGGCATAGAATATACTTATCAAGTATTAGATGGTGTGTTTTCTTTTATATTATATGATCAAACATTACAAAAAACATATGTATGTCGCGACATGTATGGTGTTAGGCCTTTATTTATAGGAATGGAATCAAAAACATTGGGACTATTCCAATATTTTTTAGCTAGTGAAATGAAAATGTTTATAGATTTACAAAAGGATGAAAATTCAATGTTTATAACTCAAGTGAGACCAGGAAGTATATATACATTTGATATGGGAAGTGTGTATAAAATTAAAGAGATGAAATGTAATTCTTTTATGAATTCAGTTTTATATAATGAAAATATCATATTAGATAACATACGAGATTCGTTGTTTGAAGCTGTTAAAAAAAGAGTAGATAATACAGACCGACCCATAGCATGTTTGTTGTCTGGTGGGTTAGATAGTAGTTTGGTAACTGGGTTAGTTTCAAAAATATTAGGTGGACCTCAAGTTCAAACATTTAGTATAGGAATGAATGGTTCAGAAGATTTGAAATACGCTAGAATGGTTGCTGATTATTTGGAAACAAATCATACATCTATAAAGTTAGAACAAGATGATTTTTTGAATGCCATTGAGGAAGTTATATATAGTATAGAGAGTTATGATACGACAACTGTAAGAGCAAGTGTTGGTAATTGGTTAGTTAGTAAATATATAAAAGAAAATTCAGATTGTAAAGTTGTATTTAATGGTGATGGTTCAGATGAAGTAACAGGTGGATATATGTATATGCATTGCGCACCTAATTCATTTGAGTTTGATAAAGAATGTAGAAAATTATTGGATAATATTCATTATTATGATGTATTGAGGTCAGATAGGTCAATATCATCACACGGCTTAGAAGCTAGAACTCCGTTTCTGGATAGATCATTTGTTCAAACATATTTGTCAATACCACCAGATAAAAGGTTTCATGTAAATAATAATAAATGTGAAAAATACTTACTACGCAAAGCATTTGAAAATTTAAATATATTACCAAATAAAGTATTGTGGAGAACAAAAGAAGCATTTAGTGATGGTGTTAGTAATAGTAAAAAATCATGGTATGAAGTAGTGCAAGATTATGTTAAAGAAAAAATTTACAATGTAAAAAATGTAGATATATATATTCAGCAAAAAATAGATTATTATAAATGGACAAAAAATTTACCAAAAACATTAGAACAATTATATTATCGAGAAATTTTTCATAAATATTATAAAAACGCGGATAATGTGATACCTGATTTTTGGATGCCAAATTTTGTTAAAGCAAATGATGCAAGTGCTAGAACATTGGATATATATATAAAACAGATGAATGATGAAGAAGAATCTACTTATTGTTAATGAATATTTAGTTAAATGAATAAATTTTATTTATAATTTATATAAATGAAATTTATAGAAAAAACATATACTTCAATATCACAAATTATTGTAATATTATATATATTGTTAATATTTGGATTATGGAAGAAAGCTCCGCATTATTTGGAAAATGTATTTTTCTTTACAAATATATTTATTGGGTTAATATTTATCATATATTTTAATCCATTTACAAAAACACAATTCAAACCGTACCATAAAAAAATGGTATTCTGGTCAGGAGTTGCTCTAATTACTAATTTATCAATTGATAATATTTGGGAAAAAACTTATAATTTCAAAAAAGATGTTGTGGACGATAGTAAAGAATTAAGTAGAAAAGCTAAAAAAAGAGTTAAAAAGTATTTTGAATTTTTAATAAATACAATTCTAAAAATATTAACTTTACTAACAGGTTTTATACAAAATAATTTAGCTTATTTAAATGAAAGAATAAGACAAAATGTTTCGATTTTATTTGAAACTATTTTTGGAAAACCAAAAGCCAAAGAATCAGTTGTTCGTATTATTGGAAATAAGCGCACCTGAAATATCTGTATTTTCAATAATTTGATTTGCTAAGTTATTGGCAAAGTTTATCATAGACGTAAGTGCTGGACCAGAATTAATATTTCTAACAGTCTGTTCTAATATAACTTCTAAATTCACATCATTTGTTGATACGGTATTCGATGAAACATCATTAGATGAAACATCATTAGATGAAACATCATTAGATGAAACATCATTAGATGAAACATCGTTAGATGAAACATCGTTAGATGAAATATCATTATTAGATACATTATTATTAGAATAATCACGTATATCATATCTACAAACAGGACACCGTGATGAATGGTTAAACCAATTTTTTAAATTATGTGATTTAAAAATATGACCACAATATCTAATTTTTAATATATTATCACTAGGAACAAACTCTTGTTGATCAATTGGACATCTTGTTTGGTCTGATGTATTTTCAATATTTTCAAATGTATCAGATATAGTTGCATTATTTATTTGTTCTTCACATGGAGTAATAGGAACACTGGATAATGATCCTGGTTGGTATTCGCCAAATGTAAACGAAAATCCTCCATTATTGGTTCTTGTAAAATCTCTAAATATATTGTTAAGACTTGTTTGGGTAGACATATTATTTTGTCTTGGAGGAGGTGGAGGTGGAGGTGGATGTGATGGTGGTGTAGGGCTTAAAATAGAATTCATAGAACTTCTACGCAAAGATCTGTGTGTTATAGGTGATCTATTTTGTCTACGATAATAACGGTTCGCACGATTTAAAGACGAAACACTTCTACCCAAATACGATGGTGTGTTGAGTTGTCTAGCACTTCGCCTTGAATTATCCAAAAGATTCAATGAATCAGAAATTAATATATATTGTCTTTCGATTGTATTGTCTATTAATTCATTAAACATTTTAATAGCATTTTCATTTGAATCTATAAATGATTGTAATAGATTAATAGGTAAAACAGTAATTTCATTATTTGACATAATATATAATACTACTATATTTTGTTTAAATTAAAAAGAATATAAATAATGTTTTTTATATATTATTATGGCTCTCATGGAAGAAAAAAATAATAAATATGAAGGTTTAGGTTTAACAGGATTAGCTAATTTAGGAAATACGTGTTTTATGAATTCAGCACTTCAGTGTTTATCACACACATACGAATTTAATAATTTTTTAGATATGGAAACATTTAAAAATTTTAAAGCAAAAAATGTAAATGCGTTAGCATTATATGAGTGGAATGAATTAAGAAAATTAATGTGGAGTGAAAATTGTATTATTCAACCAATTAAATTTGTTACAAAAATACAATTGATAGCAAAAAAAAAGGAAAATCATAATTTTGTAGGATGGAACCAAAATGATTTAGAAGAATTTTTGACATTTTTATTTGATTGTTTTCATGACGCAATAAAAAGAGATGTTGAGATGAATATATCCGGAGATATAGATAATAATCAAGATAAGATGGCAGAGGCTTGTTATAAAATGATGAAACAGATGTATAAAAAAGAATGGAGTGAAATAATAAAAATATTTTATGGAATTCATGTATCTACAGTAACGAACCATAACGAAAGTTATATAAGTCATTCGCCGGAACCTGTTAGCATTATAAAATTATCGATACCAAAAAGAAGGGGAAATACAATATACGATTGTTTTGATAGTTATATTAAACCTGAATTAATTGATGATATTATTACAAATGAAAAAAATAATACTAGAGAAACATGTGAAAAATCAATTAAATTTTGGGAATTACCAGATATATTAATTTGTAGTTTAAAACGGTTCTATAATAATGGACGTAAAAATCAAGTTTTAGTAACATTTCCATTAGATAATTTAGATTTATCAAAATATGTAGTAGGTTACGATTCAAAAGAACATGTTTATGATTTATATGGAATTTGTAATCATAGTGGTGGAACAGCAGGAGGTCATTATACTGCGTATGTAAAGAACGCAAACAATAGATGGTATGAATTTAATGATACAAGAGTGAATGAAATAACTAATTTATCAAAATTAGTATCTCCATATGCTTATTGTTTATTCTATCGTAAAAAAAAAATACAACTAATTATATATATAAGAATGGAAGAACAAAATAAAAAAATGCAAGTAAATGTTTCATCAAATACAGGGTTGCCTAATTTATTCAGTCCAATAAATGATACAGTGTATAAAGTTAATCCCACGATTTTGTTTGTATTGTGTTTGATAATAATTTTATATTATACTATTTTTAGTTATTTAGGAGAACCAGCATCATCCATGGAACCAATGAAAGTTTCAAAAGGTTTAAATTCATTGGAAATTTTATTATGGGGTTTATTTTTATTTTTAGTAATGGTAAATGGATTACAATATTTTTTTAATTTAGACATTAAAGCAAGTATAAAAAATTTATTTACAGAAACCCCTGAAGTTGACATAACATTAACAAGTCCTGATCCAATAACACAAGAGGAAGATGAATCCGCTGAAAAACAAAGAACGAAACCACAAGTATTTCATATAGGAGATAATAAATATACATACGATGACGCAAAAGCATTATGTAAGGCATATGATTCTAAATTGGCAAATTACAAACAAATTGAAGAATCATATAAAAAAGGTGGCGAATGGTGTAGTTATGGTTGGTCAGAAAATCAAATGGCATTATTTCCAACACAACAAGAAACATGGGAAAAATTACAAAAAATAAAAGGACATAAAAATAATTGTGGTAGACCTGGAATAAATGGTGGATTTATAGGAAATGAAAATGTAAGATTTGGTGTTAATTGTTTTGGAACAAAACCAGAAGCAACTAGCGATGAATTACAATTAATGAATAATGCTACAGCAATACCTTTAACAAAAGAAGAACGTTTGTTAGATGCGAAAGTATCAAAATTTAAGAAAAATATTGATGAAATATTAGTATCTCCATTTAACTATAACAATTGGAGTCAAATATAGATATATATTAATTGTTTGAATATATATATATGAATGATGATTTCTGTGAAATATTAAGAATTGAAAATATAATTGATAAAAAAAAATTAGAGGAACAAATAAAGAATGGTTGGGAAATATTAACAGAGGCATATAAAGATGATCATGTTATAGTACATAAAAATGATCACGGTGGTGATTTTATTACAAAATTTAAACACATGAATACTATTGATGAAGAATTAGTTTTAGGAATTTTGGGAGTGATAAGAAAACATATAATAAAAAAAATGTTTAAATGTATTGTTTCTCAACCAAAATATAAAAATTTTAATCATACATACAATGCGGCTGGTAGTACAAATATAACATCAGACTATGATTTATCTATAAGCGGTCCTTATAGTAATGAAATTATGTGGAAAATGTTTCTATTGTTTTTAAACAGTTGGGGCGAAGCAATACCACATTCGTTTGATACAAATATATATACAGGTGCAACTTCATATTATATACAGGGAACTATAAGGGATAATGATAAAAGAATCCAGCAATTTGAAAATCATGACGGTGAAAAATTATTTTTAATGGTTCCAATATCTGATAAAGACAAAGAAAATTTATTTACATGGGCGTGTGTGAAATTAATAGAAGCGGGTATTGAACCAACAGATAAAAAAAACACATTAAATAAATTATTAAATAAAGCAAAAGCATTAAAAAATGCTTTGAATACAAAATATTGTAATGGTGATATAAAAATAAAAGATGAAACAGGAGAAGAAATAGATATTGGTGGGTTTGATGATGCAACAGCAAAAATAATAAAAAATTATTATTTACAATATTTATTTGGAAAACCGGTTGAAGATTATTTACATGGTCGCGAAACAATAACAGGGAAATTAATAAATCCACAACCTATAAATAACATAGATGAAAATGAAAATAATTTATTTTATTTAAGAGGATTAAATAACTTTTTTTCATCAGAAGCATATTATACGGATGCCACTGTTTACGCCATTGTTTTAGAAGAGCAATTACATTATCATACTTTAAATTTAAATGCTGAAACATATTTAGCTGCTGCTATAGAAAATTTAGGCGATTTTATACATCATATTCATAAAGCAATGAAAGAAGGAGATGATGAAAATAAAAAGAAAAAAATTTTAATAAAATTTTCAAAATATCTTTATCGGTTTAATCTTATGGTAGGACATTATTATCAAACTAAAGGAGATAGTGATAATAAATTCATAAGAAACGCTCATGATATAAATAAATATGTTATACCATTAAGAGCTACATATGTAATTCATGGAATGAAAGCCAAAAAAGCATTTGAAATATTAAAATATAAATTAGGTTTGAAAGAATATGTTAAAAAGATAAAAAAAGAATATTTATCAATTATAAATGAAATGATGTCCAATAAAGAAGAAGAAAAAACTGAAGGTGGTGGTCTTGAAAAGAAATTCAAAAAGAAATTTAAAAAAGCAGTTAATAAACTATTAAGAAAAAAACAAAAAAAGAAAACAATCAAAAATAAAAAAACGAGAAAAAATAGAACATTTAAAAATAATAAAAAGGTACGATAAAAAATTGAAGTAATAATA
>MDSV01097309.1_pt1 | contig 58277 bp, 54 predicted proteins | sample 810851 | NCBI WGS metagenome assembly MDSV01 (sample SAMN05326640, study PRJNA326480) | marine metagenome | isolation source: seawater | place: Atlantic Ocean: North East | collected 2012
CCGTGTCTTAAGACAAAGTACCATTGGCGCTGAAAGGCTTGACTTCCGAGTTCGGAATGGGATCGGGTATCACACTTTCGCAATAATCACCAGGCATGGTCTTTTACTTAAAAAAATTAAATTAGTAAAGAATAAAAATTAATATTTGTTATTTATTTTAAGTCTTTTTTGACTTTCTACTCCAAATTAAAAAAGGCAAATTTAATATTAAAGCAATATTTAACCAATTACTAAATACATTGCCAGTTGGCACAAACGGCCATAAATATATTGCTATTCCTGATAAAATACAAATTTCAAAATCATTAAAATAAGTTTTACCATTAAACCTAAATAATAAATGTTTAAAGATGAGTTTAATAAAATAAAAAAGCAAAGTTATTAAAAATAAAAAACCAATAATTCCAGTTTCTGCTAATATTTGAACATACGTATTGTGAGGATGGGTAGCACAAGATAAGTTGCTTATTTCATATTTTTTGTCACTACAAAAATATCTAAAATTTTTAACTCCAACACCTAAAACTTTATTATCTAAAAACATTCTATAAGCAGAAATGTAATGATGAGTATGTGCTTTCGAAAAAATATAAATTCCCTCATGTTCTTCTTTTTTTTCATCAATTAAGTTCATTTCGCTTATAGTCTGGTCAATTACCCTTTCTTTTGCAGTAGGATTAATTAAGCTAATAAAAATAACTAGTAGTATACTTGATAATAAAGTGAACAATCTTAATTTACGAACATTTTGAGCAAATAAAATAACAAATACTGCAGATAAATTAATATAAAAAAAAGCTGTACGATCACCACTCAAGAAAATTAAAGCTTCTGATAAAATAAAAATTAATATAAATAAATAAAATATTTTTTTTTTTTGTTTGAATAAAATAATAGATAATCCAAAAAAAATTGGCCACAATCTGCTCAAATAACTTCCTAGAATTTTTTCATCACCAAAAAAACTGCTTACTCGGGAATTGGTCTCTACAAAAAAATATTCATAAAAACCATGGGTAATTAAAACTATAAAACAAATTAAAATACAATAAAAAAAATATTTTATAAATTTATAATCAAAATTTAATAAAGCTACTAAAGCAATTACAAAAATGCCATATCTAAAATAAAAAAGAGAAATTTTTAAACTATCAATGTTAAAATTATTGACCAAAGTATTAAATACTAAATAAGCCCAAAAAATTAAAAAAAAATAAAAGTACTTATTTTTAAAATAATTAAAGTTTTTTTCTTTAAAGCAATAAATTAAAAATAACAAACTGATTAAAGAGATTGATAAGTCGCTTAAAAAAGGTCCAGTTATTAAAAATAAGGGAATTAAAGAAAATAATATAATTGGAAAATTATAAAATATAAATTTCTCTTTAGTGGATTTAAAAATCATTTTATAAAGAATTTTAGAGATAAAATTAGTCCATAACAATAATATTTAAATAAGTTAATAGCAAATTTCATAATTTAAGGCGTTTAAAGTTAATTATAATCTATTTATTTTTAATTTAATTCATATTAAATTCAAAATTTTCTTATGAATTATATAATGATAATCTATACTTTATTAAGTTTTTTATTTTTACTTTCATTCGCAAAAATTTCTTATAAGCTAGATTTGCTCGATCTTCCAAATAAGAGAAAGATTCACTCTAAAGCTACTGCTTATACTGGTGGAATTGCGATTTCAGCTTGTTTAGTTATTTCTATTTTATTACTAGGAATCCGTGATAATTATTTAAATTTAATATTATCGATGGGTTTTTTGGTATCTATAGTCGGTTTAATTGATGACAAATATGATTTAAATGTAGGTGGAAAATTAAGTCTACAAATTATTCCCATTTTTTATTTAGTTGTTTTTGAAAATTTATTTTTGAATCATTTAGGAGACTACAATTATTTTAAATTGGAGTTAGGAACTTTTATAATACCATTTACTTTAATCTCTGTATTATTCTTAATTAATGCCTTTAATTACTTCGATGGAATGGATGGAACATTAAGTTTTACTTCAATTTCTGTATTATCTATTTTGTATTTTTTAATTCCTGATCAAAATTTTCGATTATTTATATTTATTATAGCAATTCCAATAATTATTTTTTTTAATGTTTAACTTTTCTATTTTTAAATTACCCAAAATGTTTTTAGGAGATAGCGGCAGTTTATTAATGGGATTTATAATTTCATTTACACTAATATATTTAGGTAACAAAAATTTTATCCATCCAATACTGCTTGCCTGGTCTATAGTAATTTTTGTTTATGAATTTTTATCTATTAACATTATTCGATTAAAAAACAAAAAAGATCCCTTTAAAGCAGGACAAGATCATTTACATTATATACTATATAGAAAAACAAAATCTATTTTGTTAACTAATTTTTATATATCTATAGCAAATATTATTCTTTTTTTTATTGGCTATTTTTGTTTCTTACTAATTAGTCCACTAACTTCTTTAATTATATTCATATTATTATTTTTTTTATTTTTAATTTTAAGAGATAAATTTTAAAAAAAAAGTACAATTAGTTTTTTTACTTCACAAAATATAAAAACTAATAAAATTTCAGTGTATTCTTTTCCTAATTCAAAACTTTATTTTAGGTTATTGTTTAAGAGATCTTCATATATATCAAGATGATTTTGAACAATTTTTTCAATTGGAAACTCTTTTTCTGCAAATTTTCTACCCGCCTTACCCATAGCAATTCTATCTTCAGGATTCTCTATTAGCCATTTTAATGCATCAGCTAATTTTTGAGGATCTTTTGATGGTACAAGTATTCCTGTTTTGTTTGGAATAATAGCATCCCTGCAACCAGGAACGTCTGTAGTTACTATTGCTCTACTTGCTGCTGCAGCTTCTATAAGTGATTTTGGAAAACCTTCACGATATGATGGTAAACATATGATATGTGATTCAGCATACAACTTTGCAATATCGTTTTGGTGTCCTAAAACTTCAATAAAAGCTTCTTTCTTAATTTTATTTAGATCATTAATATTTAATCCTCTTTTATTACTAGCATCTAAATTTCCAGCTAAACAAAATCTAGCCTCTATACCTTGTCTCTTGAGTAATCGAACTGCTGAAATATATTCGTAAACACCTTTTATTTGTAATAAACGAGCAGCAAAACATATAACAGGTTTTCCCTCTGGTTCATCAAAATTTGTAAAGTTTTGTAACTTTACTCCAGAACTTTTTATCAATTTAATTTTAGATACATTTAAAACACCCCAATTAACTAAAACATTTAAATCATCTTTATTTTGAAGAATAACTTTTTGATTTTTGTGATTAAAAGTTAATTTATAAAATGGATAAAGTAATAAACGTAAAAACTTAATTTTTAAATCTTTACGAATAAATAAAGTTCCAAGTCCAGAAACTGCTGAAACTAAAGCAGGAACACCTATCAGACGTGATATAATTCCCCCATAAAGATAGGGTTTAATTGTAACTAAATGAACAATATCAGGCCTTTCTTTTTTGAAAAATTTCCAGATATAAAAAATAGTTTTAATATCTTTTAATATACTAGTACCTCCACTATGCATGGGAATAAAATTCATATTAAATCCTTTTTGTTTTAACAACTTAGGATCAACACCGCCAAGTGCACCATATCCTATAACAACATTAAACCCTGCAGATAAAGCAGCTTCAGCAATTGATAAACGATGTGATACAAAAAAACTTAAATCATTGATAAGAATTAAAAGTTTTTTATTTTTTTTCATAAATTAAAAAGCAATAGATAGATTAAAATAAATTTCTTTTTTTAATAAATACAATTTTTTATAAATTTTTTGCATCCATCCAGGCTTGAAACATCAAAACATTCCATAACTGATTTTGCCAATTTTTTTTTCCAGAAAGATGTTCTTCCCACTTATCTCTAATTAGTTTTGAATTAAAGTAACCTTCTTTTTGTAATCTTTTTTCATTTATCAAATTCTCAGTCCAATCTCTGAGTGATCCTCTCAGCCAATAACCAAGAGGTATCTCAAATCCCATCTTGGGTCTTTCAGTCAAATTTTGAGGTACATATTGATTCAAGATTTGTCTTAAAATCCATTTTCCTTGACCATTTCTATATTTTAGAGAATGAGGTATTTTCCACACAAACTCAATAAGTTTATGATCAAGAAAAGGAGCCCTAGTCTCAAGTGATGATGCCATAGCAGCCCTATCAACTTTAACCAAAATATCATTTGGCAGATAAGTTATAAAGTCTAAAACCATCATTTGTTGTTGGCTGTTAAGACCATTTAGTTCTGGTTTAAATTTATTCAATATTGTATCGGGTTCAGAACTATTTATTAGGACCTCTGTTGGATTTTGCCAGTATGAAGAAAGTATGTAATATAAATCATATAACGTGTTTGCCTCCAATGCATTAGCTCCTTTATAAATTTTATCTCCAAAATTAGCATAGCGATTCAAGCCAGGTAATAGTTTTGATATTTTGGACCAATTTTTAGGTGAAATTGACTTAATTCCTGATGATAAAATTTTTCTAAATGATGATGGGATTAATCTTAATATATTAGAAAATTTTTTACTCATTACATGTCGATTATATCCACAAAATAATTCATCACCTCCATCACCTGAAAGAGCAACTTTAACATTCTGTTTTGCTAGCTGTGAGACTAGAAAAGTTGGTATTTGTGAAGAGTCAGAAAATGGCTCATCATAAATAGTGGGTAGGCTTGGTATTACCTCTAAAGCTTTTTTTGATGAAACATATAGCTCAGTATGATCGGTACCAAGATGATTTGCTATTTGTTTTGCATATATCGCTTCATTATAATCATTTTCATCAAAACCTATTGTGAATGTTTTTATAGGATTGTTGGATTGTGATTGCATTAATGCTGTAACTGTTGACGAATCAATTCCGCCAGATAGAAAAACACCTATTGGAACATCTGACACCATTTGTTTTTTTACAGATGAGAGTAAAAATTTTTCTAGTTCTATTTGAATATCTTTCTTTTCCAGATTAAGCTTATTATTATTTCCATAAATTGCTTTTTCAGTCAAAGACCAATAACTTTTAGAAGTTGGTAATAATTTTTTTTTTAAATCATTTTCACTTAATTGCAAATAGTGTCCTGGTAACAATTTATAAATATCTTTATATATCGAATAGGGTGCTGGTATACAAAGATGACGTAGTTGAAGAGCAATTGCGTCCCTGTTAATCTCTCTGTTAAAATCAGGATGAACTTCTAGTGCTTTTAATTCTGATCCAAAAAGAAAAACTTTGTTGTCACGTTTTCCTTGCCATCCAAAATATAATGGTTTTTCTCCAATACGGTCTCTTGCCAATGTTAAACTACGTGTTTTTCGATCCCAAACCGCAAAAGCAAACATGCCATCAATTTTTTGTAATGCAATTTCGACTCCCCAAAGATCTATTGCCTCTATAAGTATTTCAGTATCAGAATTACCACGCCATTTTATATATGAATTTTTATTTTCAATTTCTTTTCTTATTTCTAGATGATTATAAACCTCGCCATTATAAGTTAAAATAAAGCGACCTGAACTTGATCTCATTGGTTGATGACCCGCCAATGATAAATCTATAATAGATAGTCTTTGATGGCCTAAAACAATACCGGAGTCTTTATCAGACCATGTTCCGTTTGAATCTGGGCCTCGATGTGAAATAGCCAAATTCATTTTCTCAACTACATTATCAAATGTAGATAAGGACCTTGAATAAAAACCATTTATTCCACACATTCTTATTTTTTTTTAAATCCAATAGCTGTCCAAAAAGGTAGGCTATCTTTAAACTTTATATTCTCAAGTCCGGAATCAATCATCATTTCATTTATTTCCTTTTTTGAAAAACGTTTTTCTAGAGGTGTTCCAAATCTGTCTCTTGAATCTGTACGCATAACATAAAAACTTTTAGACCGATAAAAATACAATGGAAAATTTTTAAGTTCTAAACCAATTTTTTCGGATATTAATGTAAATCTTGCAAGTGGATAATAAATAAAAAACGCAATAAAATCACAAATTAAAAACTTTAAATAGTTTGGTAACCTATGAACTCCGAGTCTAATATAATCTGTTAAAACCCATAAAAACTTAAACCAAATAGGACGATTGTCAAAAGAATAGTAAATATAAAGTAAAAATGGTGCACCAGGTTTTAATAGCTTAACACAAGATTTAATTGCAGAGGTTGTGTTTGGAACATGGTGTAACACTCCCAATGAATATCCAAAATCTTGACTTTTTTCCTCCAGCTTACATTCATCTAAAGATTGTTGATGATATTTAATATTTTTAAAGTCTTTTAGATTATTTTTAGCAACTTGAATTGCGGCAGATGGGTCTATGCAATGTAGCAAACCAACCTTTGGTGCAACAAATTTAGCCCATCTTCCACTACCACAACCCATATCAAAACCCACGGAATCTTTTGGCAATTGATTAAAAGAAAATAACGAAAAATAATTTTTAAAAATATTCAAAGCTTCTTCATTTGTCATTCCTCTTTGGTCGAAACGCAACCACTCGTCTCCAAAACTTTGAATAGTTTTATTATCTATATTATTAATTTGAATATTTTGATTAACTAATTTGTTTAACAAAATTTGATAAGTAGTATTGAATTTATTGATTATTTTATAAGTTTTAATTCTAAATAAGTAAAATATAGATGAGAGAATAAATATAGTTAAAATTAAAGGAAGGAAGTATAGCATCTTACGCTTTTTTACAAAATTGATTCTAGTCAAAAACATTGAATAGACTAAATTTAATTTATATTTAATTTTTGTGTCTTCTGGAACATTGTAAAACAACAATGGTTCTTTAATAACTGCATATTTACTAGAATCTAATCCTCTGAGTAGTAATTCAAAATCCTCACTTGCTATATTGGAATAATACTTAAAATTTTTAAAAAAACTACTACGCGCCATCCATGTAGGATGAGGTAAACCTAATGGACGAAGGTAAAATTTAAAATCTTTAGGGTCATGAATCCTTAAGTCCGATACACCAGATACATTGTAATTCGTAAAGTAAACAATATTTGAAGCAACTAAAGTAATATTTGGATTATTTTTTAAATAATTTAACTGTATTTCTAATCTTTCAGGAATTGCGATATCATCACCATCCATCATAGCAATAAAATCTCCTTTAGCTTTTTCAATACCTTTGTTTCTTGATCCTGCACCACCTAAATTTATATCATTTTCTAAATAAATTATTCGCTCATCATCGAAAGACTTAATTACTTCCTCCGTTTTATCATTAGAGCAATCATTAATAATAATTAATTCAAAATCACGGTAAGTTTGGTTTAAGATTGATTTTATTGAATCAAAAATAGTTTTCTCATTATTATAGGTTGGAAGAATAACTGAGATCATTACTTTACTATATATATCTTTTTAAAAAAAACGAAGCATAAGTAAATAGTTAAAAAAAACAATGAAATAGACCAAAAGTAAAGGTAAACTATAGTATTTAATATTTGCAAATAGAGAAGAGCTGTTAACAAAATAAACACAAAAAACATAACTACTAGTGGCTTTTTAATGTATGTAATTTTATTTTCTCCAATAAATAAAATTTTTAATGAATTGAGCAATGAAATTGACAACGCACTTAATGATAAAGGTATAAGGAAAGATAAAACATCAAAACTATTTATATTTTTTCCTAGCCAGATATTAAGTATTTGCTCTAAGTAAAAATTTATAATTACCAAGGGAACAAATAAAAAAACGAGTTGAATATTAATTAGTTTTGAAAAATATTTTTTTCGATCTTTTGAATTAACCTCTACAAACTGATAAATTTCAGGTGTCAAATATCCAATCAGTGGCGACATAATTAGAGGAACAATTGAAGACAACATAAAAGCAATTCCAAAATACGAAAGAGACAATGGTTCTAGAATTCCAAATACTAAAACTTTATCAAATTGTTGTAATGACATAAATAACAAAATTACTATTCCAAAATCATTTTCTTTAAATTCTGAAATAATATTTTTACTTTGGTTTACTAATTTTTTTTGAATTTCGTCAGAGATATTTACGATAAATTTTCTTTGAACAAGCAAAAGTAGTATAGAAAAAATAATTACTGTAAATAAAATAGTATTTATATCTATTTCTTTTATAGAAGATAAACAAATTATTGTAACCCATTTACAAGTTGTAATAATGAAAGTAGATAAATGTAATTTGTAATGTTGTTTAAGACCATTTAATACAGAATCATAATAGAATTCAAATATTTTTATTAATACTGCGATGGATACGAGAACTAATGAAAATTCAACCATTATAGATGAGTGGTAATTTCCTGAATTAAATAAAATTAACAAAATAGATAAAAATATTAATGAAGGGATAAACCTGAAAAAAATTAATTTTTCATGTTTATAAAACATATTTATACTTTCTTTGGCTTTATTGTTACTCAAGATAATATTAATCATTAATCTTCTAACAATTTGACTGCTTCCAAAAAGAACAAAATAAACCACTGGTAGCATGATATTAATTAAAGCAAATAATGACCATTCCTCTAGCCCTAAGTTTGAAATTAAAATAGGTGTGGCTATTACACTTCCCACTAAAGCGCTCAAAGGCCCCAAATAGTTAATGTATAATTGACCTTTTTTTAAACCTTCTTTAATCATAAGTACAAATAACCCAATTATATTAAAAATAATTATTAATCGAATATTATTAATTTTTTAAAATACCATCTTAATAGTCTGGTGACTAGTTCTCTTTAAAATTTGTGATCGATTACATTAATGATGGATCTTATATTTATTTAGTGCCATAAAATTTTCGATAAAGATGATTTATTATATAAACTAGATAAGCTATAGGATTAAAATTTAGACTAAATTGAATTAATATTTGCTAAATAAATTTGTATTTTTATTATAAGAGTTGCAATTTCTAAAAAAAGGAATAATGAATATTTTGTTAAATAATAGCTCCTTTAATTATAGATGTTAAATAATACAATTAGTAAACTTAAAAATAAGAAAATTTTACTAGTTTGCAAAGAAAGAACATCTTTCACAATGTATTTTTTAGGTAAAGAATTAGAAAAAAATAATATAGTTCATTATTTTTTTAACCATCATGCAGATGTTTTTGAAAAAAATAATTTTAATGAAGGTACTTTTTTTTATTTTAAAAAAAAGATAAACAATGAAAATATTCATGATGTTAAAGATATTTATGTTAATTTTTTAAAAAACAGAAAAAATATAAATATTAATTTTAGAAGGTTAGAAGAGATTAAAAAAAAATATACTTTTTTTAATGGACTAAATAAACAAATTCTATCCTCACAATTTATTTCAACACCCTATCATGATCTAAATTTTTTTCCACCAACAACATACGAGGAAAATCTATATTGGTTAATATTGAATTATGATAAAGCTGAACATCTTGTAGAAAAAATTAAGCCTGATTTTATATTTGATACTGAGACTGGTGAAATTCAAAGAACTATAATTAACGAGATTGCTCATTTCAACAAACTTCCTTATATAAATTTAGAAGACTCTCGCTTTAAAAATTTTATTGTTCCAAGTTTTACTTTGGGTGTGAAAGTAGACAAGTATTTTTCTGATGCCTATAATAAAAATAGAAATGATATAGATAATAAATATTTATCAGAAGTAGAGAATTACAGGAATCAATCAAAAATAATGCCAGATATTTATATTGGTCAACGTGCTTCTTCTTATGATTTTAGTTTATGGGAAACTATAAAATTTATTTTATTCAAAACCTATAAATTTATAAGATACAGATTGTACGCAATTAAAGAAAATAATAAGGAAGTTCCTTTTAATACACCATTTAATCAACATCCTATAAAAAAGATTTTTTGGAATTACTTTTTAGCTATAAGAAAATTTTATCTTTACTCAAAATTAAATAAATACTTTGAAATACCAAAGGATGAAAAATATGTATATTATCCACTACATTACATACCTGAGTCTTCGACCTACATAAAAGCACCAATGTATATGAATGAAATTAGTACAATACAAGCAATTTCAAAATCAATTCCAATAAATTGGAAATTATATGTAAAAGAACATCAATCTATGATTGGAGAGCGTCCTTTAAAATTTTATAAGGAAGTAAAAAAATTACATAACGTAAAGATTGTTAAGTCGAATTTTTATAAAGATCCCAAACCATGGATTGAAAAATCTGTATGTGTGATAACCATAACAGGAACTGCTGGTTTTGAGGCTGCAATGTTAAACAAGCCCGTAATTGCTTTAGGAGAGGTATTTTATAATGTTATTCCAGGAGTTAAAATTGCAAATTCTTTTAATGATTTAGAAATGCTATTTAAACAAATTGAAACTGATAATTTGCAGACAGATAATACGATAGATTGTGCTGCATATATAAAAACTATAAATGAAGTTGGTGTACCTTTTTCACCTAGACGTCTTAAAGAGCTTTCTCAAAAAAAGATAAATTTAAAAAATCTTGATACAGGTGAAGAAAAACAATTAGAAAACTTAGTTAATCAGATTAAAATTTTTTATGAAAAATCAATAAATATTTATGAAAATTCAAAATAATAAAAAATAATGAGAAATCTATCTCAAACAAAAAATATTGGATATCAGATACATGAATTAGCCACTAAGCTATGGCCTTTAAATAGGAGCATAACTGGTGAAGGAGCAAGGGAAACACTCAAGATTATTTCTGATATCCTACCAAAATTGAAAATATATTCTGTACCTTCACATACTAAAGTGTTTGACTGGGTTGTTCCAAAAGAGTGGGCAGTTAAGTCAGCATACATAATTACTCCCAACGGCAAAAAGATATGTGATTTTTCAAAAAATAATCTTCATTTAGTGGGATATAGTATTCCATTTGAGGGTAGTGTTACTCTTAGTGAATTGAAGAAACATCTTTACACTTTACCTGACCAGCCAAACGCAATTCCATATATAACAAGTTACTACAAAGAAAGATGGGGATTTTGTATGACTCAAAATCAATTTGATAGCTTAGAAGATGGGGAATACAAGGTCCAAATTAATTCAACCTTAATTGATGGTGCTCTGAATTATGGAGAATTATTAATTAAAGGTAAAAGTGATAAAGAAATATTTCTAAGTACTTACATATGTCACCCATCAATGGCTAATAATGAACTATCAGGTACAACTGTTGTTACCTTTCTTGCGAAATGGTTACAAGAAATTAATAAACCCGAGTATAGTTATAGAATAATTTTTATTCCTGAAACCATTGGTTCAATTACATATCTAAGTCGTAACTATATCTACATGAAAAAAAAGATCTTTGCTGGATTTAATGTATCTTGTGTAGGAGATGATAGAGCTTACTCATTTCTCCCATCCCGAGATGGTAATACTATAAGTGATTTAATAGCAAAGCACGTACTTAAATGGACTGATGCAAATTTCATTAAATATAGCTGGCTTGACAGAGGAAGTGATGAAAGACAGTATTGCGCACCTGGAATTGATTTACCAATAGCATCAATACTTAGAACAAAGTATGGGCAATATCCTGAGTATCATACATCATTAGATAATTTAGAAAATGTTGTTACTCCACAGGGTCTTAGTGGAGGTTATTGGGTTATTAGAAAAGCCATAGAAGCAATTGAAAATAATAAGAAATATAGAACAACTATTTTATGTGAACCTCAGCTAGATAAACGTGGTCTTTATCCAACGCTTTCTCAAAGAGAAAGAGATAAAGAGGTTAACCTGCTTTTAAATTTTATTAGCCTTTGTGATGGAAAAAAATCACTTCTTGAAATTGCTGAATATTTAAACGTACCAATCTGGGAATTGTATGATGTAGTTGAAAAACTTAAAAGTCATAACTTGATTGATGTTAATCAATAATTAAACTGAAATCGCTGAGAATTTTAAACTTATTTTATCATTTAATAAAACTAAATTTATAGTCTTAAATCCACTTGATTAGAATTAAATAAATTTTTTAAATCAAAAATTACATGATTATCTTTACACATATTTTTTATAATATCTAATTTCATAATTTTAAATTGATCATGAGCAACTGCTATTAGGACTGCATCATAAGTATTTGAATTAGCATTTGAATTAGGATACATGCCATATACAGTCTTTATTTCTTCTTTATCGGCCCAAGGATCTTGAAGATCTAAGTCACAATCAAATTTTTTTAATTCTTTAACAACATTTTGGACACCCGAATTACGGATATCTGGACAATTTTCCTTAAAAGTTAGTCCCAAAATTAAAATTCTAGCTCCTTTAATTTGTATTTTTTTTGCTTTCATTTTCTTAATTAATTCTGAAGCTACGTAATATCCCATGTTATCGTTAAGCTCTCTGCCTGCTAAAATTATTTTAGGATGATAACCAATGTTTTCTGCTTTATAAGTAAGATAATAAGGGTCAACACCAATACAATGACCTCCTACTAATCCAGGTTTAAATTGTAAAAAATTCCATTTTGTTCCTGCTGCTTCCAATACTGCATGTGTGTCAATATTCATTTTATTAAATAGCATCGACAATTCATTTATTAATGCGATATTTAAGTCACGTTGAGTGTTTTCAATAACTTTTGCTGCCTCTGCAACTTTTATACTTGGGGCTTTATGTGTACCTACAGTTATAATTTCATTATATAAATCATCCACTAAATTTGCAATATTAGGTGTAGAGCCTGAAGTAATTTTCTTAATATTTGCAATTGTATGATCCTTATCTCCAGGATTTATTCTTTCTGGACTATATCCACAAAAAAATTCTTCATTAAATTTTAATTTTGAAAATTGCTCTAAAATAGGTACACACACTTCTTCAACGCATCCAGGATAAACTGTTGACTCGTAAATAATTAAATCATCTTTTTTAAGAATTTTTCCAATCATTTCAGAAACTTTTAATAAAGGTTTTAAATTTGGCTTTTTAAATTCATCCACAGGTGTTGGAACAGTAACTATATAACAATTTGCAGATTTAAGATCTTCCTCATTAGAGGTGAATTTTAAATGATTCGATGTTTTTAAGTGATTTTTATTAAATTCTAAATTTTTGTCTATTCCAATTTTTAAATCATTAACCCTTTTTTCATTAATATCATAACCAACAATATCTCTTTTTTTTGCAAATTCTAAAGCAAGTGGTAAACCGACATAGCCTAAACCAATAATTACTAATTTGATATCTTTAGAATTTTTTATCATAATTGATAATAATCTTTATACCATTTGACAAAATTATTTACTCCCTCAGAAACTGATGTAGAGGGTTTATAATTAAATTTTTTCACTAAATTATCTACACTAGCGTAAGTATCTGTAACATCTCCTGGCTGTAATGGTAAAAAATTAATTTTTGCTTTTTTTTGTAAAATTTTTTCAAGGATATTTATGTAATCCATAAGTTGGACTGGTTTGTTATTTCCTATATTATAAATTTTCCATGGCACGATACTTGTTGCTGGATCTGGTTCATCACTTTTCCATTCACCATTGCTGGTTGCTGGGTTATCAAGAGTTTTTATCACTCCATCTACGATATCATCTATGTAAGTAAAATCTCTAGTATGTTTACCTTGATTAAAAACATCTATTGGCTTTCCCTCTAAAATATTTTTTGTAAATTTAAACAAAGCCATATCAGGTCTTCCCCATGGTCCATAAACTGTAAAAAATCTGAGACCTGTTGTAGCAAGTTTATAAAGATTGCTATATGCATGTGCCATTTGTTCATTAGATTTTTTAGAAGCAGCATAAACAGATAATTGATGATTCACATTATCATGCTCTGAAAAAGGCATTTTAGTATTTGCGCCGTATACACTAGAAGTACTTGCATAAACCAAATGATCAACACTATACTTTCGACAGTTTTCTAAGATATGAGCAAATCCAACAATATTACTATTAATATAGGCAAGAGGATTTTCCATTGAATAACGAACACCCGCTTGTGCTGCCAAATTAACTACTCTTTGAATTTTATTTTCTTTGAAAACTTGATCTAAACTTTTTCGATCACTAATATCTACTTTATAGTGTTTATAATTTGAATATTTAATTAATCTTTTAAGTCTAGCATCTTTAATTTTAGGATCATAATAATCATTATGATTATCAACACCTACTACAAAGTCTCCTCTTTGTAGTAGTTTCTCAGTCAATGCATGACCTATAAAACCTGCTGAACCAGTGACAATTGTAATCATTAAATAATCAAGTTTTTTAAATCTTTTCTTAAAGAGTTGGAATTTTAATCCAATAATATTTTAAATTAAAATCCATGTCAGTATGTTTATATATTGTTTTTATTATTTCAATCCCTTTGGAAAATAATAGGTTTTTTTTTAAATATTTTAAAGAAAGGTTTAAATTTATAACCTTTAATTTTATATAATTCATAAGATAAACCAACTACATAAGATATAAAGATTGGATACTTATAACGCACTGCAGTTCCAAAATTATATATCACAAGTCCATATACCGTTGCTGCAAAAATTAAATATAACAACCACCTATTAGTAATAAATACGCTTTGTGCATACGCTTTTTTTGTAAAGACCATTAAAAAACATAATACAAAAATATTTTCAATAGATTGTATCAGCTGATAACTGTTTGCCACCTCCCACGGTAATGGTTTAATAAGAAAATATGGAAAAGCAGTAATACCATAAATCATAAAGTTGTATAATCCATCTATAGGTTCAAAAAGTTCCTCAGGTCTCCCATCCTCAAGAAAAAAAGCATATCTGTAAAAATTTACTTGCGCTAAAATCTCATTTAAAAATGGTATAAAACATAAAATTATTATTACAAAAATTGAAGTTTTTATAAAATTATTAGAATTTTCTTTTCTAAAAATTATAAAAAAAATAAGTAAAAATAATAGAAAAAAATAATTTTGAAATTTCAATATCATTAAAGGACTAGTAGCTATAAAAAATTTTAAATATTTAGCTTCAATTAAAAACACTATTCCTACTAACATAAAAAATACAATTAATGGATCTCTTAAACTTAATGATGTGTACAAAATAAGACTTGGATAAAAAAGGAGAAATAATAATGGTAAGCCAGAAAGAAATTTTTTATTATACAACCAAGCAAATAACAGTATAGACAAAAACCAATTATAAAAAGCTAAACTACTTATAGTTTCTATATAAGGTAATGGCAAAAGAGACATAAAATAAGATGTCCATACAAATTTCGAAAATTCTCTAGGTATATCATTTATAGAAAAAAAATTTAGCGCTCTAGTATTTGCCATTTCAGCTATGTAACCAAATTGATCAGGGAAATAATGAGCAGGAAATAAAAAATCATTTAATAAAAATGGTAAAAACGAACAGAAAGATAGTATTAGGCCTATCCATAAAGGTAGTAGTTTTTTTTTACAAAGTATTATTATTAAAATTATACAAACAAGAAAATTGGCCATATCAAAAAGCCAAGGCATAGATTGTGTGATATCAAATGCCAATTGTTCTCTTGCTAAATCATTGTCCCTAGTCCACATAATTAATTATTTTCTTAAAATTTTACAGTAATTTAAATTTCATTTAATTTTTTAAGTAAATTTTAAACTAGATTTAATTAAACACCTTATACTGGGCATTTATTAAAATAAACTATAGATTAATAATTATCTAAATAGTTTTTTGCCATATTTTTAAAGTTGAATTTTAGAGCTTGTTTTCTAGAAAATCTTGAAACCTTTTTGGTTCCTAATTTTTTAAGATTGTTGATTGATTTGTGGATCCCTATTTTCCAACTTTTGCTAGACCGTGTTTTATTAACTAATGTCACAGAAGGATTTGGATAACCCAAAACTTGTTTCAATCCCTCAACATTTGAAGCAACAATTGGCAAACCTGTAGACATTCCCTCTACCGCAACTAAACCAAAACCTTCGACTAAAGAGGGTATAATTTGAATATCAGCATTATTGAGATATTTTTTAATATTATCTGACCAACCTATCAAATTTACTTTATTTTCTAATTGCATACTTTTTATCATTCGTTGTAGTTTTTTTCTTTCTGGACCTTCACCAACAATTGTATAATTTTCAATATCGTGCCTTAATTCTGCAATAGCAGCTACTACTGTTGAAAAGTTTTTTTTATAAGTCAGAGAACCTACCGAAATTAGTCGGGGAAGACGTTTTTTTAATGAAGGTCTATAATGAAGTGGAAAAATCCTTGATCCATTTGATATTGTTAATAAACGTCCTTTAATTTTAGGTCCTACCCATTTAGATAATGCTTTTCGAACACCATCACTTATGCAGACAATAGAAAAATAACGCGCATAAAATAAACGATCAACAAACTTAAAAAAAGGAATCTTTCTTCGTCTATTAGTCGTATCATGCTCAGTATAAAAAAGTTTAATATTTTTTAATCCTAATATTGCCAAAACCGTATAAAAAAAAGGCCAAGTAAGATGCACATGAACTAATAATTTTTTTTTTTTCATTAATAATTTTTTTATTATTTTACGTAAATAAAAAATAATTAAGGGATTTGTACGATGTAAATTTAAAATTTTTTCGTTTTTTTCCAATTTTACAAATCCACCAGTAAAGTAGATGGCATAAGAATCTAAATTTTTACTTAAGTTTATTTTATGAAGTTCTCTAACAGAAACTTCGGCTCCACCGCCTTTGATTGAAGATATTATATGAACAATCATTTTTAGTTATTAAATTATTTGAAAATAAATAAACTTTATCATAATTATTAATCTCTTAACATAATATGCTGATATTCACTACAGAGAAAATTATAAATTATTTTTTTTTATTAAAAATGAAATATGAATTTTAATTTCTTTTTTTTAATTTTTTAATTTGAATTTTTAAAAATTTTTTCTGACCTAGTATCTTAATAAGAATTAAATTTTTTAATAATCTTAAGAACTGTTCAAAAGTTTTTATTACAGTATGCCACTTTGAATAGTATTTTATATACAATCGATATTCTTCTAAAGTTCTATTATAAACGGAGCTTATATCATATGAAGAAGTAAATCCTCCCAGTTTAAATACTGATAATATCTTGTTTATTTTTAAAAAAAAAAAATTATTTTTATGAGCTCTTAATAAAAATTCCCTATCAGCTGCTCTACTAAAAGATATATCAAATAAACCAATTTTATCATATATAGATTTCGATATAAAAACTGTTGGATGATTAATTTTAAACCTATCTTTTTTAAAAGCAAAATTTGAAAGATCTCCACTAGTAAAAGATTTTATGCCATCATAATCTTGATACATGTCTCCATATAGTATTATATTTTTTTTATTTGATGCTTCATATTTTTTTAAAACTAAGCTCAAAGTGTCTTCTGTATAATAATCGTCAGCATTAAGTATGCCAATTAACTCACCTCGAGCAGCTAATATACCTTTATTCATTGCATCATAAATACCTTTGTCCTTTTCAATAATTATTTTTGAAAAATGAGATCGATACTTCTCAACTATTTCTAAAGTTTTGTCAGTACTCATACCGTCAACTAAAATATGCTCAACATCCTTGACCTTGACTTTTTGTGAAAGAATACATTGAATATTATTTTCAAGAAATTTTTCTGCATTATAGGTAGCGGTAATAATTGAAATTTTTGTCATTTATAATTGCTTATAAAAATATTTTTTATAATACTAATAATTTTCTATAACATTAAAGTTTTCCTCTAGATAGTATAATTGAGCTTCACATGATCGTAAATTTCATCAAAATTATTTAAATTATTTTTATTTTTGAATCCAAATTTTTTGTGAATACCAATTATTTTAACAGGAAACTCACATTTTATTTTAAACGCTTTAATTATTGCAAGTCTATGACATCCATGAGCACATTTAATCATTTGACCATTTCTTCCAATTAAAACTTGTGGAACATCATTTTGATTTTCTGAAATAAAGTTATTTTTTTTTAAAGATTCTATTAAGTTGATTACATAATTTTCAAAAAAATGAGTTAATTCCTCTTTATTTGTTATCTTTGTTTTTTTATGAAAATAAAACCCATTTAAATTTATTTCCTTCATAATTAGTTTATACCACAATGAAGATTCAAGTTTTTTAATATTATCTTTAAAATCTTTAATTTGTAAAAACCAATGTGTTTTTTCAAAAAAGGTTGCTCTAATATCCCAGTCACCGCCATAAAACGTTTTATACAAAGCATATTTTTTTAGAGTTTTTTTAATATAAGAATTTTTAATCCTTTTATCTAAAAGATTATACCACCACCAATTTGGTGGTTCAGAATAATAAATAATTGCATGAGGGTTTACATTCAATATTTTGCTACTTAAAATATTTTCCATTATCAATTCTAATTAAGTCTTTCTTCTATAGTTTTATTAATAAAACTAAACTATTATAAATGCATATTCTTTTTATTAAAATATCAATTTTATCTATGAAAATTTTTTTAACCAATCTTCATAAATATTTGATGGTTTACCATCAAAGATATTATTAAAAATTTTAAAAGCTTGATCTTTGCTGAATTGGCCTTTAATTACATTTGGCCAATATTCTAATTCATCTAACCTAATAATTTTTGTTACCAAAACTGGTATATTTTTAAATCCTAGCGCGGCAGCGGCAGCAATTCTATGGTTACCCTCTGCACCAGGTTTCCAACGTAATTTATTTTTTGCTATAAAAATTTCAGCAGATACATAGCCATGTTCAGAACCAAATTGAAAACCAAAATCTTTAATTTTATTTATAAGGTTAACATATTGTTTGGCATGAGAAGGCCAGCTATTTTCATAGTTTTCTTTTATAATTATATTTGGATCATTAGATGAAATATACATTCCATTTTCTGCTCTATTTAGTTTTATTTCGTATGGGTAATTTTTTATTTTATCTTCAAATGTATAATCATCCCAAGGATATACAATGGCCCACCAAGGATAATTTTTAATATCTGAATCATCATTAGACTCAATATTCAATGAATGTGATGCATTTTTACATTTCATCAAGGAATGATTTTCTCTTAGAGTATTCAATATATCTTTATACAATGCTTCGCCTTTTAAATCTTTTTTTAACGCATTTTTAATTGCAAAGATTGCTGGATCTAAGCTTTCATCTGACATATCAAACCCGTTACTGGTCCTTCCATCTTTTAGACTAATGTCTATAACTACTGGTCTGTAACCAGCCAAATATTGAGCTGTCAGAGGATTAATTTTAATATTTGTTAAATCATATGGTTCAAAAAAATTAAGTTTAATAATTTTTAAATTAAATAAAGCTAAAAATTTGTTTATTAATTTCTTAAATTTATTTTTAATCATTAAACACTCTGTTTTATTAAATTTTATTATAAATAACGTATGCTATATATTTTCAAAATTTAATTTTTCCTAATCTTTCACCCTGATAATTTCCATTTTTAACTCGATCACACCAAGCTTTGTTTTCTAAATACCATTTTACAGTCTTGTTTATGCCAGTTATAAAAGTTTCTTCTGGAGTCCAATTTAACTCATTCTTCATTTTGGTTGCATCAATAGAATACCTTAAATCATGACCAGGTCTATCATCTTCATGACTAATAAGTTGATCATATTTATTAATTCCTTCCAACTTACTTGGCACCAAATTGTCTAGTATACTACAAACAGTTTTTACAACTATAATATTTTGAAATTGGTTATGCCCCCCAATATTATAAGTTTCTCCGATCTTTCCATTTAACATTACATGAAGTAGTGCTTTAGCATGATCATTAACATAAAGCCAATCACGAACTTGCTTGCCATTTCCATAAATTGGTAATTTTTTACCTTCTATAGCGTTAAGAATAATAAGTGGGATAAGTTTTTCGGGAAACTGATATGGACCATAATTATTAGAGCAATTAGTGATCAGTACTGGAAGCTTAAAAGTACGATGCCATGCTCGAACTAAATGATCAGAACTTGCCTTTGTTGCAGAATAAGGAGAACTTGGAGAGTAGGATGTTTCTTCTGTAAATGGTTCATCTTCAGGCCCCAAATCACCATATACCTCATCAGTTGAAACATGGTGAAATCTAAATCTTTTTTTTTTGTCACCATCTAAACTCATCCAATAATCCCTAGATGCTTCAAGCAAAACATAAGTACCAACAATATTAGTTTGAATAAATTTAGCAGGACCATCAATTGATCTATCAACATGTGACTCTGCAGCTAAATGTATTACAAAATCAGGTTGGTGTGTTTTAAAAATCTTTGAGATCTTAACGGAATTACAGATATCTATTTGCTCAAAAATATATCTTTTATCATTATTAATAGATGATAAAGATTCTAAATTACCTGCGTAAGTAAGCTTATCTACATTAATAACGATATAGTTAGTATTTTCAATTATATGACGTATAACTGCTGAACCGATAAAACCCGCCCCACCTGTTATTAATATTTTTTTATTCATAGAAAAATATTTTTATAAATAACTTTCTTAATAATTTCTTAAATTTGCTACTTTCAGAAGATATTTTCCATAACTATTTTTTGATAATTCGTTGCCAACTTTAATTAATTGTTCTTTTGAAATATAACCTTGATTATATGCTATCTCCTCAAGACAGGCAATTTTTAGACCTTGCCGTTTTTCTATAACCTCAATGAATTTGCTAGCTTCAAGTAATCCTTCATGCGTTCCTGTATCAAGCCAAGCAAAACCACGGCCTAGAATTTTTAAATCAATTCTTTCTAAATTTAAATATTCTTTATTTATTGATGTTATCTGTAACTCTCCTGAAAGTGATGGTTTAACTTTTTTTGCCATTTGAATAACATCATTAGGATAAAAATATAGTCCAATAACTGCATAATTGCTTTTTGGATTCTGGGGCTTTTCCTCAATACTTGTAACTGTTTTATTTGAGTCAAAATCTACAACTCCATATGAAGAAGGATCATCTACGTAATAACCAAATACAACACTTTTATTTTCATTTTCAACCTTTTGTTTACTATCTTGAAGTAATTTGATTAATCCTTGACCATGTATTAGGTTGTCTCCAAGCACCAAACAAACTTCATCCTTTCCTATAAATTTTTCTCCTATAATAAAAGCTTCCGCGATTCCATTTGGATGCTCTTGTTTTTCATATTCTATTTTAATTCCTAAATAACTACCATCTCCAAAAATATCCTTAAATCTATCTATATCTTTTGGAGTAGAAATTATTAAAATTTCTTTTATTCCAGCAAACATTAGTACTGACAAAGGATAGTAGATCATTGGCTTATCGTAAATAGGAAGTAATTGTTTTACTACCCCTTTAGTTATAGGGTAAAGCCTAGTCCCACTTCCACCTGCAAGAATTATTCCTTTCATTTTAACCATCCATTCATTGCTTCACATACTTTAAAAATATCTTCTTTAGTGTGAAAATAAGATATTGGTAAACTTAAAGTTGTATTGTGTATTTCTTCACTTATAGGATATTCCCCATCGATTAAACCCTTCATAGCGTTTTGTTTGTGGGGAGCGACCGGATAATGTATTTCGGTTTTAATGCCATTTTCTAACAAATAAGTTTTAAGCTTATCTCGTTTATCACATCTAATATTAAATATATGATGAACATCATAAAAATCCTCATGAAGGACTGGCTTAATAAATCTATCATCTAAATTTTCAAAATAAATATTTGCTAATTTTTTCTTATGATTATTAATATCATCAAGCACTTCAAGCTTAACTGATAAAAGCCCAGCTTGTATTTCATCTAATCTTGAGTTGTATCCTAAATCATCATTGAAATATTTTTTTGAAGAACCATAATTTCTTAAAGATTTTAATTTTTTTGCTAAAATTTCATCATCTGTAGTGATCGCACCAGCATCCCCTAGGGCTCCAAGATTTTTAGTAGGATAAAAGCTGAAACAACCAACTCCAAAACTTCCTACAACCTTTCCTTTGTATTTTGCCCCATGTGCTTGCGATGCATCTTCAATTATTTTTAAGTTATACTTTTTTCCAATAGATATTATATTTTTCATCTCACAAGATTTTCCATATAAATGGACAACTAAAATTGCTTTAGTGTTTTTGGTAATCTTTTCCTCTATTTTATTGTAATCAATATTATATGTAGAAATATCTGGTTCAACCAATATAGGCTTAAATCCATTTCTTACAACTGCCAAGATAGTTGCAATGTAAGTATTAGCAGGAACTATTATCTCACTATCCTTAGAAAACTTGAAAGAACCTATAGCTAATGTCAATGCGTCTAGTCCAGAACCTACGCCTACACAATATTTTGTATTACAAAAACTAGCGAATTCATCTTCAAACTTATTAACGTGACTTCCTAATATGAACCAGCCACTTTCTAAAATATTATTAAAATTATTTTTATACTTTTCAAAAAGTTTTTTGTTAACAAGCTTTAGATTGTCATATTCAATCATTTTGGATACTTTTCATCTATATAATCTTCCTTATCATAATATTCTGATGAAAAAACTAAAAGAGTTGAACCTTTTGAAAACTTGTCCATAGTATGCCAATCTTTAGTTTCAATTATTAAACAATTGCTTGGTGAGTCCAAAATAAATATTTTTTCCTTATGGCCATCGTTGGTATATATTTCACATTTTCCCCCCAAACAAATAAGGGCCTGGGTAGTTTTTTTATGCCGATGCCCGCCCCTAATATCTTTAATATCATAAATATAATAAAATCTTTTTATCTCAAAAGGGAGTAACTTTTCAACAACTGTTAGATTGCCAGTTGTGTCTTTGAATGTTGGTAAATCTATTAAATATGCCATTCTATAATCCTAAAATATAATTTTTACTGTAAATATTATAGCTTTTGTTTAAAAATCTTTTTATAAATCTAACTGGATCTTTCCAATAAAATTTTTTTGGCTTAATAATGCCATGATAATCATAGCTATCGTCAATAATTGAAATTTCATTTTTAATGTTTTCTAAATGCGCTAAATATGGTTTATAAAGTAATTTTATATCTATTTTTCTTAATTTATAATTTCCTAACTCTACTTTGTTATGAAGTAAAAATTTTAATGCATGAAAATGATAAAAAACCAATTCAAAAGCTTTTTCTTCTAGTTTGTATTGCTGAATATTCCATGGTGCTACTCCACCCCCTAAATGTTCTAATACATGGACATCTTCAAATCTAGAAGTCCAGTCGTCGAGATATTTTTGATCACCCATTTTTCCATCTTCAACTCTAGAATAACACCATGCAATACAATTTTCTCTCCACCAATTTAGAGCTTTCATAGCTTTTTTATTATTTTTAAAAGTTAAAAACTGTACATTATAGATCCCACAATCTAAACTTTGATCATATATAGGAGTGTAACGGTGTTTTGTTAATAAAATCGATTTGCTTCCCATCTCATCAATTAAAACATCTGGATTTGAAAAAAAGTAAAGATCTGCATCTAGATAAGTACAAGCATCAAGATTAAAATTTTCAATACAATATTTAATAATCGATGGCGTACATGTCCAACAATACTCTATTGGTGTTCTGTCTTTTTTTACCTCCAACAACTCTTCGTCTTCAAATTCTTTCAGTGAAATGACTGTAGTAGAGACTAAATTAAGTTTTTTTAATAAATTATAACTCCTTAAATCAAAAGCAAAAATAAACAAATGAAAATTATGGCTATATTTTTTGAGAGACTCATACATTGCCAAACCTCTTGTTAAGTAGTTGCTGTCAAATAACGTGCAGTAGTTATGCATTTATTTCATTTTTTTGAATTATAAATCCTTTAAAATTACATTCTTCACTTTTGTCATCTTTAGCTTCAAAAGACTCAATTATAATATAATTATTTTTCTCGAAAAAATTAATAAATTCCAATTCATCAAAAAACCAACAAGGATAGCTACCTTTATAAATACTGGGATGAACTGTTTGCAATTTTATTTTTTTATTAGTTTTACTAAATGGTGTTCTATCCACTAAAATAGTATCAAAATCATTTTTTAAAATTTTATGAAGTAACTCATAAGGTTTCTCAATGTAATGTAATACAGCAGAAAGTATCAAAATATTAGGTTTTTCATGTTTTATACAGCTTTCTAAATTATGATAAAACTTAAGTCTATAATCTTCAAATTCACTTTGTCCTACATCTACAAAATGTTTTTGCTCTACAATGCTCCAAGATAAATTATCAAATCTATCTAAAAATTTTTTATTTTGAAAATATGTACTCCCCAAACTTCCACCAAAATCAAGTACTTCCAACTTTCCATTTGAATTCGCAGAAGCAAACATAAGTCCAGCTAATAGTGGCCAAGAATAATGAATTTCATCAAATAGTAGACTGTCTCGCTCATAAACAGCATCACCTTTTTTAACTTTAAGCAAAGACTCTTTAACTTTCAAGATTATTTCACTGGTTTCATAACCAGTAGAAGCATCTTTTGCATCTTTCCATGATTTATAATCTCCTTTCCAACCATATTTTCTATTCTTATATCTTGAGTAAAAATCAAGCAATATAGGAGGTAACAATCTTTTCATTTTATTAGACTTAGAATTTTTGATATTGATCTTTTATATATACTTGGCTTTGCACTTTTAAAAAAATTTTCTATTTTTTTCCTAATAATTAAGTTCTCATTCACATCAATTCTAGATAATTTAAATTTATTACTCAAATTTACCTTGAAAAAGTCTGTTTCAGTTTTGCAGTGTGTTCCCTCTACACCATGTCCAATATTTTGAACGTAACTCTGGCCAGGATAAAGCGTAACCATATTTTTTAAGAATGCACTCATATACCACCTTATTGCCCAAGAATTGTTTTTTCCATTTATTTGTTCTTTCAGCATTTTTGTATAGTCATATGAATTATTAAAATCTGCTTCCTTTTGAAGATTTCTTTCATTTATTTCATCTAATAATTTTTGACCATTGCTTTCAAATATTGACCATTTATTTCTCCAAGTTGCCCACCCCCAACAATCAGCACCTTTGATAAAAAAAGTTTCTGGTAAATTTTCTATTGGATAAATATAGCCATGAATAGACGCAACTCTTACTTCATATTTGTATAATTCTAAGGCTTGGTTCATATATTTTAAAAAAAATGGACTTGTTACTAAATCATCCTCTAGCACAATCACTTTACCATAATCATTTACAATTTTTGTAACCCCATCAATAATTGAACCAGCAAGTCCCAAATTTTTTTTTCTCTCAAATATAGTAACTTTTTTAAAGCCATCTATATTTTTAATATATTGTCTAACCTTATTTACTTTGTCTTCTCCATTTTTATTTTTAGCTGCGTCAGAATAAATAAATAACTCACTATCAAGAGCTAGCACATTTTTTTTTAACGCTTCTACTGTTTGTCTTACATGATCTGGTCTATCATATACAAATAATACTATTGGGGTTAAATTCATTTTACCTTCAGTCTACCCTATTACATCCTTACTATAAAATCTTTTAAGCTTTCTAAGAAAACATGTTTGCGTATTCATCTTTTAAGTTCAAATATATACATACCTAAAGATCTCAATGTTTCAGGATATGAATTTGGTATCAATATTTTTTTTTAATATCATATTTGTATTATATTTCTTTCTATAATCAAACTGTCACGAATACCAATACAACTGTGTCACTTTTATAAATCATAGTTATAAGTAAAATGAATATTGGTGTTATTGACAAGCACCTGCTTCGAAAGTATTAAGAAGAAATGAATGTTACTTTCTATGGTCATAACTGTTTTTTTCTAAAAGGAAATAAAATTAATATAGTATGTGATCCCTGGCTAAGCAATAAAGGTGCTTTTTTTGGTAGCTGGTTTCAATGGCCAATTAACCACAGCTATATAGATCAACTTATAAATCAATTGAAAAATGAAACTAACAACTATTTATATATTTCGCATGAACACCAAGATCATTTTGATAAAGAAACTTTGGCTATTCTTAAACCCTTTTTCACGGCTTGTATAATACCTAAATATGAGGACCCATTTCTTTATAATGCAATTGATGCTTTGGGTTATGAGGTGAATGAATTAAATGATCAAAGCAAGTATTATTTTAATGAAACTGATTTTATTGAATTTATGATAATTGATACTGGTGTTTACCACGATAGTGCAGCAATTATTAATTTGGATGAAGAGACCTTTGTAAATCAAAATGACTGTAAAATTTTTGATAGATTAAGTTATTTAGAAAATATGGATATTAAATACTATGCAGTACAATTTAGTGGCGCTTCTTGGCATCCAGTGTGTTACCAAATGGATGAATCTGAAAAAACTCAAATATCAAAGAAAAAAGTTCTTTCAAAACTAATTGCAGTAAGAAATGCTATTAAATTAGTTAATCCTGAATATTATATTCCATCAGCTGGTCCAGCTATATTTCCTTTTCTTGATGATAATTTATCATTAGGTAATGGAAACATATTTGTTCATCAACCCGACTTAAAAAATTTTCTTAAGAATATCAATAGTAAGTTAATTTATATTCGTCCAGGTGAATGTCTCGATGTAAACAAAGTAACAGATCCAATTGAACCGCCATCAATTTCCGATTTAAATTCTTTGAGAAATAGTCTTGACTGTGAATTTTATAAAAATCAAAGTAACGAATTTAATATAGATAACTTATATAATGAAGTACAAAGTCGTCTTAATCAAATTAAAGGTATTAAATTTGCTGAATGTCCAAAATTAATATTAGATTGGAAAGACGAAGGGTTAGAGATTGATTTAAATAGCAAGAATGCAAAACGAATAAACTTTTCTAATTATCAATTGCCAAACAATTTTATGAGAATTAAAGCATCAAAAACTTATTTTGGTTTAATGGGAAATTCCGATTATAGATGGCAAGATATTTATTTATCTTTACGAGCAAAAGTGGAACGTAAGCCTGATACTTTCAATACTTTTGTTAATGCCTTTCTATTTTCTGATTCAAGCAATATTAGATCTGGATTTACAACAACCCTTGATATAAATGATGAGCGTATAGTGATTGTTAATCCACTTGATGGAAAAAATTATGAGATAAATCGTTATTGTCCTCATAATGGTGCTGATCTTAAAAATGCAAAAATAGACGATAAAGGGAATTTAATTTGTCCACGTCATTCTTGGCTTTTTGATCTTAAAAATAATGGTATTTGTAAAAATACCAATGTAACGATTGAAGCAAACGAGGTTATTGATACGATTTCACTTTGTGAAACAATAAGCACCAGATTGATAAAAGAGAATTAGTATTTATTTTTTGAGTATTAAAATCTGACTGCATACACTTAGAAATATTTTTAAAATTGACACTATTTATTTAATGAAAATTTTTATTTTTTTTTATTTGTAATATTTTTCGGTTTCGTGATGCCATCTTTCAAAAAAGGATAAGACATCATTATAATTATCTACTTCAAAAGTATTATTATGAAATTTATCTTCTTTTTTTCCAATCAAACAAAGATAATCGCTATCGATATATCTGTTCATTTTTGTAATTTTAAAACCAACTACTTTAAGCAGATTGGCCAAAGAGTTAGCACTGTAATGATATGGATGCAAATCTGTAGATATTGGAGATAGATAATAATTTAATGGTTTTTTAAATGGCACCAAGATTCTACTTCCCTCAGCAACAACAATATATCCGCCAGGTTTTAACATATGATAAGCCGCTTTAACTATATCTATGCATGATGCAACATTAACCAGTGTCCACATTATTGTTACAATATCAAATTTTTTTTCAGAAAATTCAGAACTCTGAGAATATTCTTCAGCTGTTCCAACGAAAGATTTGAAACCTTTTTTGTTTAACTGGTCGCAATTATTTTTAGATGGTTCTATACCAAAGCAATTAGCCGTGTATTTTTTCTCTAAAATAATTTCAAAAAATTGTCCCTCACCAGCCCCAATATCACATATATTTTTATTATTCAGATTTAAATTTACATGGGTAAAATCAGCAACATATGTTTGTCTTGCTTTAACAGCAGGAATAAGCGCTGTGTAGTTCTTTTCATCAAACTTAGATCCATAAACCTCATCTGACCAAGCTGTAGCTATCTCCTTGGAAGACCTAATGTTTTTAGCTCTTATTAATCCAGAATATTTACAGACATATAATGGATTATTTTTTTTATAAAATTTGCTAGTAGGAATTTCTATCATTTCCCCTAGACCCTTAAAATCATCTAAAATTTTTTCTTTCATATATTTATGCTATAGACCATTTTAGTTTCCATTCATTTTTATTATTTTTTATCCAAATCTCCTCATTACGATGTTGATCAATTATTTTTTGAAAATCATCCTCAGTCAATTCTAAATATCCTAATACCTCATCTAACCATTTTGATGGAAATTCACCATCATACTTTTTAGAAAGATTTAATGCTTCATTTCTATTCATATGTCCATTTTGTATAAATCTCGATGTATCTCTAATACATCTTCCAAAACCAAATTTTATAAACTGTAAGTAGTAATATAGATCATCAAATTTATCATCTAAACTATCAAAATCCGTAAAGGTTCCACATGTTCGATGACTTGATGTTTTAAAGTCAATCTTATCTTTAATATACTTATAATTTTCAAACATACTCCAACGGTGAAAATAAGCAAAATACATAGATTTAACACCTACTTTATCTATACTTTCTTTAGAGGGATATAAATAAGGATTTAAATCATTTTGAGAAACTCCTTCCATTTCCCAATTTCGAGGATCATCTCCAATTTTGTTTTCTATAACCTCAGTAAAATCTTTAATTTTTTTTGAATCTTTATTTAAAATTTTTCCACCATATTCACTTTCTCCATGTTCTGCATAAAAAATAAGTTTTATATTGTAATTTACAGCTACTTGCACAGGTATTGTATTAACACCTGCATCCCATGCAACTTTTGGGTTTCCTCTTTCTATGAAAAATCTTTTTGCTAAAATTTGATGAACTTTTTGATTGGGTCTAAAAAAAATATGATCAAAACCATTTCTTATCATAGCCTCCCTGTTATGTTCACCTACGCTATTTGGTAATATTGGTGAAAATGTAACTAGCAAGGGATTCATGCCATACTCATATTTTAATTTCCATGCAATACTAGAACTATCTTTTCCACCACTCCATGGAACAATACAATCCCAAGAACCATCTTTGGATTTATACATTTCAATTAAAGATATGAATTCTTCTTTTCTTTTGTTCCAGTCAATAATTTTTTTCTCCTCAGCATTAATACATGCGTTACAAACACCATTTTTATCAAAAACAACTCTTGGTCTAGCATTAGACATAAGACATTGAGTGCAATAAATAATTTTTTCTGGTATCATTGCTTTAATTAAGAATTAAATTATCTTCTTACGTTAAGACCTTTTAAATACATATATTTTTTGGCGCTGGCAATACTGGATTTTGTAAAATGGTAAATATTTGTTGTGCATACTCCAGCTGCTTTACCAATATTAATTCCATCGACGAAATCTTGCCATTTACCAGCACCTCCTGAAACAAGCACTGGAATATCAATAGCTTCTGATACGATACTATTTAGTTCATTATCATAACCTTCTAATGAACCATCCTTATCAATTGAAGTGAGCATAATTTCTCCAGCACCATAATCTTGTGCCTGCTTAGCCCATTTTACTGGATCTAAACCAGTTGGATTTGTTCCACACTTACTAAATACTTCATATTTACCATTTTTTACTTTTTTAGCGTCTATTGAAACGACTACGCATTGAGTGCCATATTTTTTTGCAACAGTGGTTATAAAATCTGGTTGATCTAAAGCTTTAGTGTTAATAGCTACTTTGTCAGCACCACAATTTAATAATTTTGAAAAATCATGCTCTGAAGCAACCAATCCACCAACAGTCAGAGGAACAAAACAATCCTCAGCAAATTTCTGAACAATTTCATAAAATTTTTCACTATTTTTTTTTATTCCTCTTGTGATATCAAGAATTATGACTTCATCAATTAACCAAGAATCTACAAAATTTAAAGTGTAACGATAGTCTGGAATAAAATTTTTTGTTCTAAAAAGAACACCATTGTTAAATGTTAGAGTTGTTATAAGTCTTTTCCTTAACATGATTATGCTTTTTCAATAAAATTTTTTATAATTTTAAGTCCATAAAATTGACTTTTTTCAGGATGAAATTGAGTAGCAAATATATTTTGTTTTTGAATTGCAGATACAAATTCAATTCCATATCTGCATTTTCCAGTAATAACCTTCTCATTTTTGCAATTCACATAATAGCTATGAACATAGTAAAAAATAGTATCTGTAGGAATTCCATCCCAAAGTATAGTATCTCTATGTTTTAAAAGATCATTCCATCCAACGTGTGGTACTCTTATTTTCTTATCCTCAAAATTAAATTTTTCAACAGAAGCATCAATCCAACCTAGGCCCTTATGATGTCCAAACTCAAAACTTTCTTTAGCCATGAGCTGAAACCCCAAACAAATACCTAAAATTGGTTTCTTTTTTAAATTTACAAGTTCTTCCAAAGATTCAATTAAATTAAGTTTTTTTAAATTTCTCATGCCGTCAGCATAAGCTCCTACTCCAGGAAGTATTAGCCTATCAGCATTTTGAATCTCTATTTTTTTATTTGTTATTACGGCATCATAACCTACTTTACGGACCGCTCCTAAGACTGAATGTAAATTTCCAAGCCCATAATCAATTATAGCTATTTTCATTTTTTATCTACTAAATTCTTCTAAAAAAAATTTTGCTCCTATAAAAGAAAATAAAAATTTAGATACACTATTTGGAAGTTTCTTGTTATCTAATATTTTTTCAATTTTACTTTTCTCTACAAAGTTAAAAATTTTACTATCATCTAAAAGTTGTTCACGGTTTATTGAATCATTCATATCTAATAAATCTTCGATTGGAGCGTTGAAACCTACTTTTCTTGGACTTTCTAATATATCATCAGGTAAAATTCCTCGCATTGATTCTCTTAAAACTGATTTAGCTTTTCCATCTTTAATTAGAAATTTAGTTGGAATTTGTAAACTAGTCTCAAACAAATTTCGATCTAAAAAGGGTGAACGATTTTCAATTGAATTATGCATAGCATTAATATCATCCTCATGCAATATTACAGGCACTGTTTCATAAAAAAGTTCATTAAGCATTCTTTTTCTAAGCAAACTAACAGGATAATCTTTTTCATGAAATTCCTCTAAAATAGGTTTGTAGAAATACTCACTAAAATCCTTTGCAGAATAGATGTGATCACGAAAGTTTGGATTTTTTAAAAATCTATCAGGGTCCTGTAAAAACGGATTTCGAACATAAGGAGAAATATATTCAAACCAATTTTTTTTTGACTTTTTAAATAATTCTTTGTTTTCAGAAATAGAAGCTAGGTATAATAAATGATGATCATAATAACCACTATAGAGCTCATCAGCTGCTGTGCCTGATATTGATATTTTATATCCATTAGCACTTATCTCTTTCATTAAAAGCCAATGAACATAATAAGAAATTGTAGCTACAGGAGCATCATGAGCTATTGTGATGGCTCGCATATTTGATAAAAAATTTTCTTTAGATAGTGTTACTTGTGTATGTTTAACACCTAAATTCTTTACTGCAATATTTACTAGGCTTTGTTCCTCATATCTAGAATCTTCGTTTGTGATAGTAAAACCATGAACATCACAACCTAATTTTTTTGAAGCAACAGAAATTAAAGTATTGGAATCAACACCACCACTCATACAAAAAGCTAGTGGAACATCTGATCGAATTCTAAGCTCTACTGCATTTATAATTGACTCTCTTGTAATTAAGACTGCTTCTTCAAAAGATAGTTTTTGATTTTCAACTAATAAAGGTTTCCAGTATTTTTTTTTAGAAATTGATCCTTTAGAATTAATTGTAAATAAAGTTCCTGATGGTATCTCTACAACTTCTTGAAAAAATGTTTCTTTTTTTTTGTAGAGTGATTTATATCCATTAAGTAAGCTCTTTAGTAAATGATGCTCGTTAATATTTGGCCATTTACCTGCTAAAGCAGCCAGTCCTTTTACTTCTGAGGAAAAATAAAATCCCTCATCTTTTTGCCAAATATATAATGGTTTTTCACCAAATCTATCCCGCGATAGTACCAATGTTCCATTTGCTTGATTATACCAAGCAAAGGCCCACATACCTTCTAATCGATCTAAAGCACCCTGACCCCATTGACAAAGAGCATGTATCAAAACTTCTGAATCTCCTTTTGTTTTAAATACATGTCCGAGATCCTCCAAATTTCTTCGAAGTTCTAAATAATTATATATTTCACCATTAAAAACTAAAACAGTATTTTGATAAATAAATGGTTGATTTGAACGGTCATCAAGATCAATAATAGCTAAACGACGATGAACTAAAGTTACATTATTATTTTGAAATTTATGAGTATAAAATCCCTCACCATCAGGTCCTCTATGTTTTAAAATTTTGCTAGTATACTTAAGATTTTTAGTGTTTGGTATATGTTTGCCAATATATCCTGCTATTCCACACATAGTTAAATTACAACTCTATTAAAATAAAAAAAATCATCAAATAAATTATGATAGAAATAATTTTTAATAGTTTTCTGAATTTTAAGAATACTTACTATTAAGATCATTTAATGTCACTTTTTTTTATAATTTGTCCAAATTTTAAATTCCTATTTATTCTTTTTCCTAAAATTTTTTTTTCTTCCCCTGGGGAAAAACCTATTCCCGGTCTAATACAAATTAAATCAGAACTTAATAATTTATTTCCTTTAACAAGATTATGAGCTGCTGCAATTGACCTTCTGCCAGCCTTTTTTAGCTCTTTTTCACAGACCTGGGGTTTCTTTTCTTCTTTACCTAACATTTTTTCTGCTTTACGAATTTTATTTACCATTAAATACATTTTCTCTGGATCTGCTGATAATTTATGGTCTCTAAAATCAGAATAATTATTATCTAAAGTAAAGTGTTTTTCTACAATTCTTGCTCCAGCCATTACTGATAATACTGCAGCATCAATTCCTAAAGTATGATCTGAGTAACCAATAACAATTTTGGGAAACATCTTTTTTAAGCATAAAATTGATGCAAGATTTGCTTGTTCATCTGGGACTGGATAGCTACTCACACAATGTAAAAAAGCTAAATTTTGATTGCATTTTTTTTTAGAGGACCAAAATTTTAAAACTTTATTGTAAATTTTTTTAACAGAATCAGCATCAGCTATTCCCGTGGATATAATTATAGGTTTTCCAAATTTTGCAACGGTATCAATTAATGGATAAAAATCATTATCACCTGATGCAATTTTAAAAATTGGTTGAATATTATTTAAAAATTTTGCACTTCCAATATCTAATGGTGTAGAAAAAAATATTAGCCCCTTTTTTTTTGCGAATTTGGAAAGTTCAATGAATTGATTATAGCTCAATTGAAAACTTCGTAGCCGATTAAGTCTTGATTGCTCTTCACAAGAAATAAAATATTCTGGAATAAATGTTTGAAATTTAACTGCATCCACGCCTGTGGCCGCAGCTTCACTAATCATTTTTTTAGCAATTTTAAAGCTACCCTCGTGGTTATTACCGATTTCAGCAATTATAAAAACTTTTCTATCAGTATCTATCTTGCCAATTTTCATTACTTATTATTTATGCATGTGTAGCACATATGTGGCTGAATTCATATGAAAGCCTAGTTTTGAGTAAAGTTTTATTGATGGCTTATTAGCAATTTGTGTTCCTACTTCTATGGTGCAATCTCTTTTTAAACAATTTTCATAAGCATATAAAATCATTTCTTGTGCCAAACCCTTTCCTCTACTATTTTTATCAATCGCAATCAAATCAATTACAATAGTGTTATCATTTTTACTAATAAGTTGGAGAAACCCTTTAATTACTGAATTTTCTTCAACAACTATCATCCACTTACCCCTATTACCTAAAAAAAAGCTACCAACCCACTCCTCTTTAATTTTACTCGCAATTTGATTAGAAATATTTGGATCTCTATAAAAGCGACTATAATCAAAAGCACTCTTTGCAATTGCTCTTACTTGGTTCTCATCGCTAGACTTCACAAATCTTAAATTAGATTTTTTTGATTGATTAATTTTTTTTGATAATGAAAACTGAATATTAGTATCTATTATATAAAAACCTAATCTCTGAAGACAAATTAATCTTTCTAGATCGTCAACAGAAACTTTAGACCAAATAAATAAATTGCCTTCTGGCAAGTCTTTTTGGGTCAAGTTAATATTAAAATTTTGCAAACAATAAACAGGCTTGCTAATTATTTTTGATAACCATTCATCTGAAGTAATTTTATTCAAAACCTATCCTAAATTAATTTTCTTAGTCAATTAGATTTGGTTTTTCTTTTACAAAATTTTTATACCAATCTATATACTGTGGATACCCTTTTTCTAAAGGCCAACTTGGATTATAGCCAATTAAATCCCTGGCTTTATCCACATTTAATGTGCCTCTTTTGGGCATCAATTTATCCCTTTCAACATTTCTAACTTTAATGCCTGGAAAATGTTGTCTGATTATTTCAGACATATTAGCAATCGAACAAGCTTTACCGTAAGTTAGGTTGAATACTTGATTTAAAGCATTTTTGTTTCCTATACATTTAGTTACTCCATCAACTAAATCATTTATATAAGTAAAGTCTAATGCTTCCTGTCCTTTATCAGACATAACTATTTCTTTACCCATTAAAGAATTTTCAATAAAAATTTGTCCTACTCTTCGACTAATACACCTCTCGCCGTAAAGAGCTGATGGTCGAATTATTGTATAGGGCAAGTCAAAAGTTTGATTGTATCCAATTATAATTTTTTCAGAACCATATTTAAGAGCTCCATAAATACCTAGAGGTTCACAGTGATTATTCTCATCTACTTGATCACCTTTAAAATTTCCATAAACCATGCTTGAGGAAAAAAATATGAATTGCTCTAAACTGGATATGTTGCTTCTTGCCCAATCTAATGAATTTTCCAAAGTACGAAAGCTATGATCGAATGTTGAATAAGGATCTTTATTTGATCGATTTGCATGAGACACGGCTGCAAGTTGAATTATAATTTGAGGGTTAATCTCGTTTAATAATCTCGATAATGCATGATAATCTCTTGCATCTTGGACTCTGATATGAATTTTTGCAGTCTTTAATATTTGAGTTCTCTCATTAATTATTGCACGGGATAAATCTGGATAAGGAAGATTGTCAACATTATCAACCAAAGATAATAAATTATTTACTTGCATACCATCGATTATATTTACTTTTGCGCCAAGTGATTGCAAATGCACAGCTAAGTTATGTCCAATAAACCCCGCTCCACCAATAAGTGCAATTTTTTTACCCTCTAATTTTTTAAGATTGTTCATTTTATTTTCTCCATAGAATTTTTAAGCCCTATTGCAATATTTTCCATATCCTCAAGATCTAGATGCGGTCCTACTGGTAAAGCTATCATTCCATCACTTATTCGGCTAGCATTTATATATTTTTTTTCATCATATCCATATTTTTCTTTATAATATTTCATTCTTGGGACCGGCTGTGGATAGTAAATACTTGAGCCTATACCTTTTTCAGTAAGCAAATTAATAATTTCTGATCGATTTGGAACTATTTCGTTATCGAGTAAAACACCAAGACAATAATGGCAGCTTTCAACAAAACCATCTGAAGGTTGAGGTAAAATCCGCAACCCTTTTATCTTTTTTAAATGTCCTTCTAATGCCTCAAAATTGTTTTTTCTTTTAGTTAAAAAACCTGAAAGTTTATCAACTTGTACGACACCAATTGCTGCATGAATTTCGCTCATTCGATAATTAAATCCAAGAGCAACAGTATCATAAAATCCAGGGATTTTACGTTCGCCATGTGTACGATTTACACCAAAAGCTTTGAGCAATTTTAGTTTTTCAGCTAAATCTTTATCTTTAAGAATAATCATGCCGCCTTCAGCTGTAGTTAAATGCTTTACAGGATAGAAAGAAAAAACACCAGCATTTCCATGAAGACCTACATGAATACCATCAATCTTTGCACCAGGTGCAAGAGCACAATCTTCAAGTAAAAAAAGATTAAATTTTTTTGCAATTTGCACAACTTTAGGCATATTAACAGGGACTCCCAGATAGTGAACTATTGCTATTGCTTTTGTTTTTGAATTTATAGCTGCTTCAATAGCTTCAATGTCAATATTACCTGTATTCTGCTCAGCATCCACAAAAATAGGTTTTGCTCCAGTCAGCTCAACTGCATGAGCTGTTGCAATGTGAGTTTGGGCAGGAACTATCACTTCATCTCCTGGGCCATATCCTAAAGCAAAGTATATTAAGTGCATTCCTGCTGTACATGATGATACACTTACTGCATGTGGGGCATTGGTAAAACTTGCAAATTTATTTTCAAATTGAGTTGCAATTGGACCATGAACTAAAATTGAACCATTCATAACATTCATTACTGCATCTTTTTCTTGATGGTCTATCATGGGCCTTCCAAATGGGATTTTTTTCATATCAATGATCTATATCAATAAACTAAAAAAAATTTAAATAAACTATAAATATTCTATAGTAACAGTTTCTCTCAACTTTACCGCCTGCTCAGCAGCTAAACATATACTCATTACTTTGAATACATCATCTTTAGAAATCAAAGCATTTTGTTCTGGATACAATAATGAATTAATAAATGATTCAAGGGCTTGACCTCTCATAGATTTTGCTGGGTAGGATGCGCTTTCATTTCTTAATTTTTGGCTAGGATTGCTCGAATCAACCCAAACAGTTTTTGCATAATCGTGGATAAAACTTGATTTCTTACCAAAAATTTTTAATGCGTGAAAATGAGGATGAACACCTCCGCCATGAGCACTTATCTTCACGCTCAATTGATCTTCAAATTCTAATAGTAAAATTGCAAAGTCATTATGCTTTTGCTTAGTTCCTGAAACCATCATGTTGCTACCTAAGGCTTTTACACTGACTGGTTTTTTTTGAGTTATCCATAAAACAAGATCAATCATATGAACTGCTGCTCCATGAATTATAGAGTAAAAATCTGCCTCAGCTCTCCAGCCTGATACTATTTTTTCTTTTCTTCCCCACAAATAATCTGCTTCAAGGTGATATATTTCACCCATTTTATTTGATGTTACTTCATCTTTTACTTTTAAAAAAAGTGGACATGTTCGCAAAACCATATTGGAAGACAAATGGAGTTGTTGGTTTTCTTGAAGTTTTTTTTGTATATTTTTTACTTCTTCTATTGATAAACAAATTGGTTTTTCAACATAAACATGTTTTCCGTTGTTTAAGCAATCCATCACCTGCTGATAATGAAAATGGTCATAAGAGGCCACACAAACTAAATCAATATTTGGATCGGTTAAAATTTCAAGATCTTTTTGAGTTTGAATTGTATTAGAAAATTCCAATCCAATTTTAGAAAGTTTGTTTTTATCAAAATCACAAATTGAAACTAATTCACAATCAGGATGATTAAATAAAGTTCTTGCTTGATGGGCCCCTACACCTAACCCTATTACTCCTGCTCTAATTTTTTTTTTTATATTCATTTTGTTTCAATAATAGGAAAAACTTCTTCATAATCTTTATCTCGTCTCTTCTCCCATTTTTCAATCCTTGTTAAATCACCTGGATTATCAAGTGCTAAATTTAAATTGGGATCCAAGATCCTCATACATTCAATATTGTGTATCTTAAATTCTTTTTTCTTATCATAAAAATATTGAGTAATATGCTCTCGATCTCTTTCATTTTTAATTTTTTTTTCTGTTTCTTTAAATGTTTTAGTTTTTATAAGCTCAATACTCATACCTTTAGGAAAAGTTCTTGGAAACACGTTGGTAACTAAATCATATTCAGATTTCCTATATATTGAAGCAGCTTTATCAAACATAAATGGAAGTAATAAAGGACTATCGCCACATACTCTAAAAAAAGCATCACATTTAAATTTATCTAATGTTAATAAAAATCTACTCATAACATCATCAAGTGATCCGCGGACTACGTCTATACCAAGAAATTTGGCATAATCAACTAATGGATCGTCAGTAAAATCATCACTTGTTGCTAAAACAATTGGTGGATTGACTTTTGATAATTTAATTCGTTCCACCACATTAGCCAGTAATGGTTTACCTAGAAAAGATACAAGCATTTTACCTGGATAGCGCTGGGAAGTCATTCTGCTTTGAATAATTGATATTATATTCATATGGATGAAGACAATTTTATAATTTAATGATCATACATTAACAAATAATTTAAATGTCTTGTAAAAAATTTTTCATAGTAAAGATAAAAAATATAGACAATACGCCTAAAGAGCTAATTATTTTCGTTCTTTTATTAATCTAGCAGGTACACCAGCTATTATTGAGTAATCTTCAAAACTTTTTGTAACAACTGAACCTGCTGCAACAACACAGCCTTTTCCCAAAATAACACCTGGCAACACTATAACATTGTAACCAAACCAACAATCATCACCTATTTTAATAGATTTATAATCATAAGTTTGTTCATTAATTGGAACATTTTTATTTTCAAATACATGATTGCGAGTAATAAATTTACAATCAGCTGCGATTGAACAATTATTTCCTATTTCAATTTTTCCATGCGCAATTAAATATAAATTCTTTCCTAAGTAATTATTGTTACCAATTTTAAGATTATTTGGTCTATTGATTGTAATATTGTCATCAAAATAATTACCTTTGCCCTTATTTTGTATTGATGAAATAAGGCTTGTTGTATTAACATAATTTAAAAATTTTTTGCAAATAGTAAAAAATTTATTTAGCACTCTTATCATAAATCTAGTTACTCCTCTTTATTTATTAAATAATTGATATCATAAGAAAGTTTCTTTTGAAGAAAATTTGATAAATTATTCCACTCAAATAACTTAATTGGTCCACATTCTAAAACTAGATTATGTTTGTGGCAAGCTCTGAATATTTTCTCTCGATTCCATTGTGGATTTAACTCTAGATCACGGACATAATAGTTGTACTCAAATTCATGATTGATATTATCCCAACCTCTTACCACACCCTTAAAATTTTTCATATAACGATATGGAACTTTTATTTTATATTCTAAATAGTGTAACTCAGTAGAAATTATTGGTAAATTCAAATTTATATTAACTATATAATGTGGATGTTGGTTCAGATATTCCCAAATAGAAGAAGGGCCAAACGAATTATTATTAAAAATATGATTTCTAAATGAGCCGTTTTCTGTCTCTACCACACTAAAAACAGGATCTAGTGTACGATAATGTTTAGAAGCAAAAATATTGCGAATTTCTTCACTAAATCGGCCAACTTCAGATGAAGTATCTTTTACATCAAAGAAATTTTTTTTAGTAAAACTGTATGTAAAAGTAGGTACATATATTTCACTAGGTCGCAAAAAATCACGTATCATATTAAGAAGTGTAAGTGCTTGAATTTTATATTCATCTTTACTATCAATTAATCCCTTCAATTTTACGTAGACAACTATCTTTGAATTAGAAGGTATCTTGTTTCCAATATTTTTTAAATAAGCAGCAATCAAATTCTAATGTCTCTCACTAACAAACATTTAAATAATGAAACTAAATTCTTTGGAAAAAATTTTTTGATGACCCTATTATAATTTAAATTAATTATTAGCACTTATTCCAAAATTTTCGTTAACATTAATCAATTCTTTAAAAGTCCCCTCGCTTTTTAACTGACCTTTTTCTAATAAAAAGATTTTATCACAATTCTTGACGGTGTTTAAACGATGAGCAATCAGGATAATCGTTATATCTTTGTCTAGATTGTTAATCGCATCCATTACGGCTTGTTCAGTTTGATTATCTAAAGCACTCGTGGCCTCATCAAGAATTAGCACTTTTGGATTATGATATAATGCTCTTGAAATTCCTATTCTTTGACGTTGACCACCAGACAATCTAACTCCACGTTCACCAATTGTGGTTTGATATTTTTTTGGTAGTTCATCTATAACGAAGTTGTGTAAATTTGCAATCTTTGCAGCCTTTTCAACAGCTTCTTGACTCAAATCTTCAGGGTTTACTCCAAAAGCAATATTGGCCGATACTGTGTCATCAGAAAGGTAAATATGTTGAGGTACATACCCAATTGAGCGCTGCCAAGATCTTGAATTTTGTTTTGTTATAATTTTTCCATCAACTTCTAAAGTACCTTTTTGTGCTTCCAATAATCCTAAAATGATATCAACTGTTGTTGTTTTTCCACTACCAGTAGCTCCTACTAGTCCAATGGTAGATTTTACAGGAATATTTAAATTAATATTTTCTAAAGCTTTACGTGATGCATTGGGATAATTATAATATATATTTTTTAAGTCAATTGATCTATTAAATAATAAAGCCTCATTATCTTCTTTTTCATTAGAAGTTTTAAGTTTCTTTAAATCATCATACAATTTGTCTAACGAGGGACCAACAAAAGTAATTTGAGTTAAAGAAGCATAGATCTGTTGTAGTGCTGGCATCAATCTATAACCAGCAAACACATATAAACTTATAATGGGTAGCGCATTATTAAAACTACCTGTTTGTGAAATCATATAAAGAACTATTAACATTACACCACCAAAAGCTATTGCCTCTAAAATAAAACGAGGTAGCTGAGCGATAACTGATGAGTGAGCTTTAGATAAAGCAAATAGCTCTGCTGCATCTGAAAAATTTTTAATATAAATTTTTTCCAATCCTCCTACTTTAACTTCTTTTGCAGCGCCAAAGGCCTCACTTACAGACGTAAAACGTAACTCGTTGTTTTTTAATCTTTTTTTTCCAATTTGATTAAGATAAACTCTCAAAAAGTAAAAGATAAAACCATAAACTCCACCTAACAAAGCACCAACAATTAGTGCAAGTTTAGGATCAGCTATAACCAATAAAATTATAAGTGCAATTGCAACCATTCCTTTAGCTATCAGTTCAAGCATTCGACGTATACCATTAGAAATTACTTGTTCTACCTCTGATAAAATATTTTTTCCAAGGTCAGCGCTATGGTGATCTAAAAACCAGCTATAAGGCTGATTTAAATAGCCTTCTATTAAACGTTTACCAATTGTATATTCTCGCATTTGGACAAATCGAACTAGTGCGTAATCTGTAAGCGCTTTAAATGCTAGTGAAATAACTAATAATAATAATACTAAAACCCCTAAAGCAAAAAAAAATTGTTCATTACTTTCGACTCCAAAAAAGCTTGAGGCTTTATACATGGTATTAAAAATAAAATTTGTTTCAATAAGACTTGGATTTGTTAAAACTGCAATAAAAGGTAAGATTGATGCTACACCTATCGTATCCAGCAATGCCATAATTAAAATCATTATTAATAATAAACCAGCACGTTTTTGTTCATGAGGTGTAAGTAGAAATAATAATTTTTTAATTATTTGCATTTAATTCTATATAGTTTTGATATGTTTTCATTAGACCTTGCTTTAGATCTATATGGGGTTTAAATCCAAGATTATTTATTAACTCACTATTCATAAGTTTTCTAGGACTTCCATCAGGTTTAGTTGTATCAAAATGAATTTCTCCTTTAAAACCCACTGTTTCTTTTATTACATCTGCAAGTTCTTTAATTGTGAGATCTATACCACTTCCGACATTAACGTGGCTACACATTGGTGAAGTGTATTTTGAATAAATTGCTTTGTCTACGTTCATTAAATAAATTGATGCTCGGGCCATATCATCAACATACAAAAATTCACGCCTTGGAGCACCCGAACCCCAAATAGTTACTTTTGGAAAATGTTTAATTTTTGCTTCGTGAAAACGATAAATTAACCCTGGTATAACATGACTGTTTTCTGGATGATAATTGTCTCCTGGTCCATAAAGATTAGTCGGCATTATACTCCTGTAATCTATCTTATGACTTTTGTGATATTGACGTGTATAGCTTTCACACAACTTAATTCCTGCAATTTTTGCAATAGCATAAGGTTCATTAGTTGGTTCTAACTTTCCATTTAATAACTCTTTTTCTGTCATCGGTTGAGTTGCATTTTTTGGATAAATACAACTTGAACCTAAAAATAATAACTTTTTAACACCGTTTAGAAAAGCATTATGAATTACATTATTTTGGATCATCAAATTTTCATATATAAATTCAGCTGGATAAGTATTATTTGCATAAATACCTCCAACCTTAGCAGCAGCTAAATATACTTGATCAATTTTTTGATTTTTAAAAAAATTTTGAACTTCATATTGATTAGATAAATTAAGTTCTTTTTTATCTTTTGTTATAATTTCAATATCTTGAGTTTTTAAGTTACGAATAATAGCGGACCCAACCATACCTTTGTGACCTGCTACAAATACTCTTGGTTTAGACATATTGCACTATTATATTCAAATATAATTTAATTAATTTTTAATGATTAATAATTTCATCATCTTTTGCTAGTTTTAAATCTTCCTCTACCATCTCTTTTACTAATTTTTCAAATGATATTTTAGGAGACCATTTTAATTTTTCTTTTGCTTTACTGGCGTCACCAATTAGTGTTTCAACTTCTGTAGGTCTAAAATATCTTGGATCAATCATTATAATTTTTTTACCGTTATACGATCCAACTTCATCTAAATCATTTCCACTCCATTCTATTTTCATATCTAAATTTTTTGATACTAAATTTACAAAATCTCTAACTGAATATTGTTTACCAGTTGCAATTACAAAATCTTCTGGATCCTTTTGTTGAAGCATTAACCATTGTGCTTCAACAAAATCTTTTGCGTGTCCCCAATCACGAGATGCGTTCAAGTTTCCAAGATATAAACTTTTTTGAAATCCTAATTTTATTCTTGTAAGTGCCCTTGTTATTTTTCTGGTAACAAATGTTTCTCCCCGAACAGGACTTTCATGATTAAATAAGATTCCATTACATGCATAAATGCCATAAGCTTCTCTGTAATTAACTGTTATCCAATAGGCATAAAGTTTAGCAACTCCATATGGGCTTCTTGGATAAAATGGCGTTTTTTCATTTTGAGGAGTTTCTTTTACTGCTCCATACAATTCTGAGGTTGAAGCCTGGTAATATTTAGTTTTATTTTGTAATTTTAAAATTCGAATAGCTTCTAAAATTCTTAGCGCTCCCAAAGCATCTGAGTTAGCAGTATATTCCGGTTCCTCAAATGACACTGCGACATGGCTCTGAGCTGCTAAATTATATATTTCATCAGGTTGCACCTCTTGAATAATTCTGATTAGAGAAGTAGCATCTGTCAAATCACTATGATGCAATATTAATTTTCGATTTATCTCATGAGGATTTTGATACAAATGATCAATTCTATCTGTATTAATTAAAGACGTTCTTCTTTTAATACCATGAACTTCGTAACCCTTATTAATTAAAAATTCTGCGAGGTAGGATCCATCTTGACCAGTTACTCCAGTTATCAAGGCTTTTTTCATATAATTTTATAATGGTATAATTTATCATATTAAAATTGCAATAAATACTCAATAATCAAAGTATTTTTAATAATATGATTATTCAGAATAATAGAGATATAACAATTTTTAATTAAAGTACTATTTACCTTTTTTTTAATTATTGCTCTTTTAATATTCGTAGTATGAAAAATAATTAAGAGTTATTTATCAATTCATCTAATATTTTTTTTGTATTATATTTTTGCTTCCAATGAGGATAATCTTTTTTAAATTTTCTTGTATCAGAAATATACCAAATGTGATCTCCTACTCTTTCCTTTGAGGTGTGCTTTATTTTTACTTTTAATTTTTTTTTATCCTCAATATATTTAATACACTCCAAAATTGAACAATTAGAATAAGTCCCTCCTCCAATATTATAAACAACACCTTTTTTTGGTTTTTTTATAAATTCCCATAAACAGTTTAATAAATCATAACTATGGATATTATCTCTTACTTGCTTACCTTTGAATCCAATAATGTTATAGCTTTTTTTTGTAATACATCTTTTAACTAAATAGGATAAAAAACCATGTAATTTTGCTGAAGAATGATTTGGTCCAGTAATACAACCAGCTCTGAAAATTCCAACATTTAAATTATAATTTTTACCAAATTCTTGAGCCAAATAATCAGCATAGGTTTTAGATACTCCAAAAAAACTATGTGTACAATGATCAGTACTTAAATTTTCACCAAATCCATTCTTATATTTTTTTGAGTCTATTGGCTCGAACCTTAAGGGAGCTTCTTTTAATTTTATTTTATTTGGATTGTCTCCATAAACTTTATTTGTTGATAGCTGTATAAAAGTTGCTTTAGGCGAATACTTTAAACAAGCATTAAGCAGGTTGGCTGTACCTTGAGCATTTATTGAAAAATCAGTCATTAAATTATTCTTAGCCCAATCATGTGATGGTTGAGCGGCTGAATGTATAATCACTTTTGTATTTTTGGAATATTTTTTAAAAATCTCATAAACTTTTTTTGAGTTTCTAATATCGACTTGATGATGTATATAATTTTTATTTAATATAAGTCTTTTTTTGAGCCATGAGGTATCCCCATCTTTACCAAAAAATTTTTTTCTATAGTTATTATCAATCCCGATTACATAAAAATTTTTTTTTAAAAAAAATTTAACCGCTTCAGAACCTACCAACCCACAAGATCCTGTAACTATAATTATTTTTTTCATAATTCTTGTTTTAAAAACATTTTTTTATGTTTTACTAGTACTTCAAAAGTTTCTTTAATAATAGTGTCTATATCTCTTTTCACTCTCCATTGGTAAAAACTATAAATTTTTTTATTGTCAGTAACATAATAAGGTATGTCATAATTTGATGTTTTTTTAATTCTACCAACATTAACATTATTATTAGTAATTTTTCTTGATTTAGCTGTAAGTTCCTTAAGACTTATAGTGTTTTTTAACCCACCACCTACATTAAAAATTTTATTATTAATTTTTTTAATTTTTTTAATTTGTTGTAAAATTAACTCACTAACATCATGAACATGAATAACGTCTCTAACCTGATTACCAAGACCACCAAAACCAATATAATTTAACTTCTTTTTATTAATAAATCTCCAAAGCCACAAACTTACAAATCCCTGATCTTGTTTTCCAAATTGCCAGGGACCCGATACAACTCCAAATCTATTAATAATAAATTTAATATTATTAGAAAATGCATATTCTTCTATTAATTTTTCTGAACTAAGCTTTGTAAATCCATAAAGACTTATTGGAGATTTTTTTGAGAAATTCTCATTGATTTTAAAATTATATTTTTTTTTATTTATATTTTTTGCCTTGGAAAGTATTTCTTTTATTGAATAAACACGACTAGTAGACAAAAAAATAATTTTACTTTTATCTTTTTTTGCTTTTTCTAAAATATTAAATGTTCCTACTAAATTTGTAAAAAATACTCTTTCTGTTTCCAATTTTGAAGCCTCAACTGCTGCTTCTGCACAACAATCTATAATAAAATCATATTTTATTAAGGAATTAATTTTTGATTTGTTGGAAATATTAATATTAAAATTTTTTATCTTATTTTTTCTTAATCTATCTAAATTTATTTTTGATGAATTTCTGCTTAAATTATCTAAACTATGAATTGTTAATTTATTAATTTTATTTTTTAGAAAGATTGCAATATTTGATCCAATAAATCCACAGCCACCAGTTATCAATATTTTCATGTCATTATCAATTATCATACCAATTAGAAACGAGGAAGAAAATATTAAAAATATTACAAAAAAAATATCTAAATTAAGTATAGATTTAGAATTGTGTTTTATTGATGATTTTAGTCAGGACAGATCTTTTGAAAAAGTTTTAGAAGTTCAAAAGGAATTTGAATTTGTGAAAGTGATTAAAAATAGAAAAAAAGGTTTGGGATCAGCTATTGATACAGGTTTAGATAATGTCAAAAAACAATTTACATGTATTATGATGTGTGATGAGTCTGACAGTATATCGGACCTTCAAAAATATTACGATATAATATTATCAAAAGATTGTGATGCAGTTTTTGGCTCTAGATTTTATAAAGAATCAATTGTGAATAACTATCCAATAAAAAAATTAGTTTTGAATAGGATTTTTAATTTCATAGTATCAATTTTATTTTTAAATAAATTTAATGATTACACTAATGCATTTAAAATATATAAAACTAGTTCTCTTAAAAATTTAAAACCGATAGTCTCAGAAAGTTTTAATGTTTTCTTAGAAATTCCCTTAAAAGTAATATCTAGAAAAATGAAATATGAAACTACATCTATTTCTTGGATGGGAAGAAAAACTGGTGTATCAAAATTTAAAATTAAAGAACTACAATCAAAATATCTTTTTACATTACTTTATTGTCTTATTGAAAAAATTTTAATCAAAAAATAAAAGAAGCATAATAATTATTTTAAATAAAAAAAGTTTTTAAGCCTTTATAAAAAATTCTAAATTTCAGAAATTATATTTTTTCACACTCTAGAAATTATTTCTTAATTAATCAGTTTATCAATTACAAATTGATGAAGGGGTAATGGTTGATCAACAACAACAGTACCAAATGGAGCACATAAACAAAAAATAGCAATTATTATGTTCCATTTATTGTGAGATAATCCATCTCTAGCTACTAATTTCAAAGTAATTAATATTGCCATATTTGCACTCATGGCAATCCATCTTGGAAAATCCCAGGCAAATAATGAAACGAAAATAGGAAACATTATTACTACAATGAGAAGAAATTTGTTAAATTTATATGGAACAAAATTCAAAACTCTCAATGTTAAAATTGTAAGATAAAATAGAACAGGTAAAAGAAAAATAATTTTTCCATTTTTAAAGTACGACACAAGAGTTACTAATGAACTTTTTACATGACTTCCTAACGTAGAGCTAATCTCCCAATGACCACTCCACAATGAATGCATCATGTAAGCATTGGGAATTTTTGATTGCATTATATTTTTAAACTCAATTTCTGCCATGTCTACGTTTCCAAAAAATAAAATTATTAGAATAGCTATTATTGTGGTAACTGTAGGAATTATACTCTTAAAACTTAGAAAATTTATATTGTAAGATTTGTTACATAAATAGAATGCAAAAAACTGTGCTGGCAATGTAAAAACGAACAATTCATGTAAAAATATACCTAATACAATATTCAAACTAAATATAATATAATTTTTAACATAAAGAATGTTGATTAACGCGATTAATAAAACAAATATGTCTGAGTTACCTGTATTATATCCTTGATAGATTATAAAAGTAGGTGAAAATGCAATTCCAACAATGAATAAAAAGTTTTTTATATTTTTTGATGAACAATAATGCACAATTAAAATAGTCAAAATCAAAATTGAAATATGATGAATAAACATTGCAAACACATACTCATTAGAAAATAATGAATTTATTCCACTCTCAGATAATAAAGATCCCAAAAGACCACGCTTAATGAATCCAAAATCAGCGTAAGATACATATAATTGCCAAAGTCTGCCAAAAGATAATAAACCTAAATCAGTGACTAGCCATCTATTCAATATAATAATTGAAAACATCATGCCTAGCATAAATACTAGATACATAATAATAATTTGATTTTTATCTTTAAAACTACTCATAACTTATTTTAAAACTTTTATGATAATTATGTATACAATATTTATTTATAACAAATTAATATTATTTTAGTTTTTTTTGTGTTTTATGCTTAATTTATATCTAAACAAAAGACTTTAAAATTATTAAAATTGTCTTCAATCAAAGAATTAAAACTGTAATATTTAAGTAAGTCATCTAAGTTATTATAAAGATACTTCATTCCAGCTGCTGGAAATGGTCCAGAATAATTTGCATATTCTGGTTGAACAATTAGCATACCTGGTGGATCTGAAATAAGATTTTTTAATATTAATTCAGCTTCTGTTAATGTAATAGTGTCATGATAAGGTAAATCATATCCAGTGGGATTTATTCTTGAGGTAATTTCATAAGATATTGGCATCCAAGTTAATTGAAATAAAGTATTTTTTTTGCAGCTAACTGATACCTCTCTTAATTTGTTGATAGCTTCTAAGGTTTTTTTTGATACTTTCCAATCTCTTAAACTTTCTGGTTTTTCAATTTTTACTAAACCATTTCTTTTGTGATCATATGCTTCACCGGCATTTCTGATTTCAATAAAAAATATAGATATAATAAAAATTAAAATTAAATAAGAAATAAAAAATTTTTTATAAAAAAATAAATTTTTATAATCATTAATGTAAAAGATAATTAATGATATTAAAAATATAAACATTATAATTGACGGTCGTATATAATAAGGTCCTGTCCAACTTAATTGCTCAGCTAGAAGAGAGCCAATTACTGGAAAAATTGAAATTAAAATTATAATTCCTTTTAATTTGTGATTATCAAATTTTTTAACAAAAAAAGTATGTTTTATAAAAATATAAAATTGATAAAATAAAAAACCAACTAATATGAAATATGAAAACATCCAGATTTTAGAATAATAGTATGACAATAAAGGAAATATTAGTAAGCAAATTGGGAATAATTTTTTTAAATTATTTTTATGTAAAAAAAATTTAAAGAAAAAACCCACAAATATAAAAAACATCGAAAAAACTATTGAATTGAGTGAATAATAAGCACCAATAACTGTTAAAAATATTTCAAAGGGTCTTTCAATCGAAAGTCCTTTTAACTCTAATGAAGCGGAAGATTTAGATAATGAAATTGGTAGATCAATTCCAGTTAAGTTACTAATTAAAAATATATTTATTAATTGAAAAATAAAAAATAAACTTATTATTTTAATAATAAAGTTTATACTTTGTCTCTTTAAAATTGAAATTATAAATATTGAAAAAAAAGTTAAAAATAAATTAATTAAACCGTGAGATTGTTTTGTAAAAATTTGCAAAGAAATAAATAATGTAATAAAAAAAATTATTAAAAAAAAATAAAACTTATTTTTATTTTCATATAAGAAAAAAATAAGTGTAGCTATAATGAATGAAAATGTTATCGCTAAATTAGTAACATCCCAATATAATTGTATTCCCCAAAAGGATGTAAGAATTGAAGAGGATAAAATTACTGACCAAAATTCATAATTTTTTAGCTTATAATCTGATAATATTTTACTAAGGAATAAAACTGAACATAAGTACTGGGTTATAGGAAAAATGAGTCCAAAATTTCTATGATTTTCAAAAGTTATTCCAAAAAATTTTAGCAATAAAGCTTCTAAAAAAAAACTTAAACCTGGAATATGTGTAAAAAAATCTTGATGTATTTTTTTATTATTTAAAATGTTTAAAGCTTGCTGAAAATTATAAGCTGGATCAGTCCAATCAAAGCCATATAAGCCGAAAATATGCCAAGGCAATAAAATAATTAAAATAATAAAAATATTAAAAGGTATTGAAATTTTCATAGTCTTAAATATTAGTTTAGAATATAAAAAACTATTATTTGTAATTAAATCAATTTTCAATATTAATTATGTATATCTATGCTGAAAAAGAATAATTTTCATCCAGAAATTTGCATCATAACAGGCTGTTCATCTGGATTAGGCTTAGAAATACTAAAAAAGCTTTCTAAGTCAAAAAAAATAATTTATGGAATTTCGAAAAATAAAAAAAAATTAGATAAGCTTAAAGCTAATCTCAAAAAAGAAAATATTCTTACAAAGCATATAGTTTTAAAAAATCTTGATATTTCAAATGAAATAAAAGTAAAAAAATTTATAAAAAATATAATTTCTAGACATAAAAGAATTGATGTACTCATTAACAATGCAGGAATAAATGGACCAATGGGTGAATTTGAAAAAATCAAAACAGCTATTTGGAAAAAAGCTTTTGAGGTAAATTTCTATGGTTCTTTTAATTTCTATAAATATGTGCTCCCAAATATGAAAAAAAATAGATATGGAAGAATTGTTCAAATTTCAGGAGGAGGTGCAACTTCGCCATTTCCCATGTTTACACCTTACGCTGCTGCTAAAGCTGCAATAGTAAGATTGGCTGAAACTTTATCCAAAGAGGTTAGAAAAGAACATGATATTAAAATAAATTCTATTGCACCAGGAACTTTAAATACAAAATTTACTAACCTCAAACTAAAGGCAGGTCCAAAAAAAATTGGATCAAAACATTTTTCGCTAATGAAAAAAATTAAAAAGTATGGAGGAGATGATCCTTCAAAAGCTGCCGAACTTTGTCTTAAACTTATTGAAAAAAAAAATAAATTAAACGGAAAAATCATAAGTGCTGTTTGGGATAATTGGGAAAAATTTAGTAAAATTCAAAAGAAACTTAATGATAACGATGTATTAACTATAAGAAGAATATCTGGTAGAGATAGAAATCTTAAAATTATAGATAAATGAAAAACCCTATTTCAAAAAATTATTTACAAAAAATATCTTTAAGTTTTAAATCAATTGAAGATATTAGTGATGAAATAGTTAGAGCTGCAAATATTTGTTTAAAGTCAATAAAAAAAAAAATAAAATTATTTTTTGTGGAAATGGTGGTTCTGCAGCGGACTCTTTACACTTATCGGCAGAACTTGTTGGTAAATTTTTAAAAAAAAGAAAATCTATTCCAGCACTTTCCTTAACATCCAATACATCTATTTTAACTTCTTTATCAAATGACTTTTCATATGAAATCATTTTTAAAAGACAACTAGAGTCAATGGGGACTAAAGGAGATGTTTTATTTGCAATATCAACTAGTGGAAAAAGTAAAAATGTAAATCATGCAATTAATTTTGCTTTGTCTAAAAAAATGAATGTAATTTATTTAACAAGTCTGAAATGCAATATTAAACCAAGAAAAAATTTACATTTAATCAAAGTTAAAGCTGATAGGGTTGATCGTATTCAAGAACAGCATATAGCCATAGGGCATATTATTTGTGAATTTTTAGAAAATTCTTTTTAATGAACTTCCCAAACCAAGCTGTAATTTTATGTGGTGGTCAAGGAACAAGATTAAAGCATGTTAGTAAAAATATACCAAAACCATTAATAAATTTAGATGGAATTCCTTTTTTAAAATATCAAATTAATTATCTTTCGCAGTTTCCATTCAAGGAACTTATTCTTTTATGTGGATATAAAAAAAAAAAATTTGAAACTTTTGTAAAAAATATAAATCAAAATAAAATTCCCATTAAAATTATATATGAAGATAAAATATTAGGGACTGGAGGTGCGATTATAAACGCAAGAAAATATTTGGATGATATTTTTTTTTTATGTAATGGAGATACTTTTTTTGAAATTAACTTAATTAATTTTTTTAACAAATTTATTAAACAAAAAGGAGATGGAATAGTAGCTCTTAAAAAGTCTTATAAAAATAACAGATATGGTGAAGTTAAAGTTAATAGAAATAAAATTACTTCGTTTAGTAATTATCCTGTAAAAAAAAATAAATTATATAACTGTGGGTATTATTTTTTTAAAAAAAAAATATTCTTAGGAAAAAAAATAAAAAGATCACTAGAAAATGAAATATTACCCGTGGTTTGCAAAAAACATAAAATTTATTATGAGGTATTTAAGGATGAATTAATAGATATTGGTATTCCAAAAGATCTAAACTATGCAAAAAAATACTTTAATAAATATAACAAAAGAAAGTTTATTATATTAGATAGAGACGGCGTAATTAACAAAGAAAGAAATTATGTCCATAAGTGGAAAGATTTTAAATTAATTCCAGGAATTTTAAAACTGTTAAAATATTTAAACAAAAAAAAAATACCAATTTTTGTAGTATCCAATCAAGCTGGTGTGGGTAAAGGATATTATAAAATCTCAGATGTTGATGAGTTGCACAACAAATTTACAAAATTTTTAATTTCAAAAAAAATATATATAAATAAATTTTATTATTGCTGCCATCATAAAAATGCGATTATTAATAAATATAAAAAGGATTGTCTTTTCAGAAAACCAAATAATTCATTTTTTAAATTAATATCTGATTCTTGGAATTTAAAATCTAACAATGCTTTATTATTAGAAGATAATTTAAAAAATAAAGGGTTTGCATCTAGATCTAAAATTAAATTTATTTTATTTGATTTAAAAAAAAATAAAAATATATATAAATTCTTTCTTAAATCATGCAAAAAATTCTTATTATAGGTGGCGCCGGTTATCTTGGGTCTTATATGACCAACAAGTTAATAGAAAATAAGCATAATGTAACTGTAGTTGATATTTTTAAAAACAGTGAAAAAGTTTTTAATCATATTATTAGTAGTAAACATTTAAATGTTTATAAGAAAGATGCCAGAGAATTAACTAAAAATGATTATAAAAATTATGATATTGTTATACCTTTAGCTGCTTTGGTTGGAGCTCCAATATGTAAATTAAATCCTTTAGAAGCAAAATCTCTAAATTTTGAATTAACAAAAAAGATAATTAAGAATTTATCAAAAAACCAAAAAATTTTATATCCTACTACAAATAGTGGATATGGCGCTACTACAGGTAAACTTAAATGTAATGAGAAAACTCCATTAAATCCTATTTCTTTATATGGTATTTATAAAAAACAATCTGAAGAAATAATCATGGATAGAGAAAATTCTGTAAGTTTTAGATTAGCTACTGTATTTGGAGTTTCACCTAGACATAGAACAGATTTATTAGTTAATGATTTTGTTTACAAAGCTTACCATGAAAAATGTTTAGTGCTATTTGAACAACATTTTAAAAGAAATTATATTCATTTAAATGACGTAAGTGAGGGCTTCAAATTTGCAATAAAAAATTTTCAAAAAATGAAAGGTGAAGTTTATAACTTGGGTCTTTCTAGAGCAAATTTAAGCAAAAGAGAATTGGCTCTCAAAATAAAAAAATATGTTAAAAACTTAACTATTATTTCATCAAAAATAGGTACAGATCCTGACAAGAGAAATTATATAGTAGATAATTCAAAAATAGAAAAAATTGGTTTTAAAGCAAAAACATCAATAGATAGTGGAATAGAGGAACTAATAAAATACTATTCTTATCAAAGTAAATTAGAAGCTAATGTTTAATGAAAATCAAACTTAATAAAAAAGTTAAGTGTTTGGTAACTGGTGCGAATGGGTTTTTAGGTGCTCACTTAGTAAAACAATTAAAAAAAAAAAATGTAAAAATTATTTTTACATCTTCTAAAGTTAATGATTTAAGAAATTTAAATGAGTATGAAAAAATATTTAAGAATCAAAAGCCAGATGTTGTTTTTAATTTAGCGGCTAAAGTTGGGGGAATTTTAGATAACAAATTAAGACCAGCTGACTTTTTTTATGACAACATGTCTATAATAGTTAATACTTTTTATTTATGCAAAAAGTATAAAGTTAAAAAAGTGATTAGCGTAGGAGCCGGGTGTGGATACCCTCTAAATATCAAAGAACCTCTTAAAGAGACGGATATGTTTGATGGTCTTCCACAACAAGAAAGCAGGGCATATAGCATGTCAAAGAAAATGATCTTTATTGCTAATGAGGCCTATTTAAAACAATACAAAATAAATTCAAACTCAATAATACCAAGTAATATTTATGGAGAATTTGACAATTTTAATCTAGAAAAATCTCATGTAATACCAGCTTTAATTAGAAAATTTTATGAAGCTAAATTAAATAATAAAAAATATGTAGAAATCTGGGGGAATGGAAAAGCAAAAAGAGATTTTATTCATGCTGAAGATGTTGCAAAAAGTATGATTTATCTTACTGAGAATTATAATTCTATTAATCCTGTAAATATATGTTCTGGAAAACAAAACAGCATTAAAAATGTTGCAATATACCTTAAACAAATATCTAATTATAAAGGCAAAATTAAATGGAAAACAAATATGCCTGTTGGTCAAAAAAGTAGAAAATTTTCAACTATAAAGATGAAAAAAGTTTTAGGAAAACGAACAAAAGATTTTAAAAAACTATACGAGGGTTTACAAGTTACTTATAATTGGTTTGAAAAAAATTACAGATCTAAAAATATAAGACTGTGAGAAATATAATTCTTTTAGGACACAAGAGCAGTATTGGTAATTCATTCTATAGTGCTTTTAAAAATAAATATAATTTTGTTCTTATTGATAAACCAACAATTAATGCTAATCAAAAAAATAGTTTAAAAAAGATTATAACAAAAATTAATATTAAAAAAAAATATATTCTTATTAATTGTATTGGCATGATGGGTGCTGATAAATCAAAAAAAGAAATTGATAAATTTTTAAGAGTTAATGGTATTTTTCCTATAGAGCCAATATTTTTGAAAAATAGAATAAACATTTCTAAGTATATATTTCTATCATCTGAAACAATTTACGGCAAAGGTATTAACAAAAAAGAGAATGACTCTAAGAAACCAATGCACCCCTATTCAATATCTAAACTTTTTGCTGAGGAAAATATAAAAAAAAGTATAGCTATTACTAATTTTAAAGATTTAAAAGTTACTATTTTGAGAATTCCAGTTGTAATTTTTCAAAAACAAAAATTTCAAAATACTTTAACTGCAATTTACAATGATTATAAAAATTCAGATAAAATTACTATATTTGGTAATGGTAAACATTTAAGAAAATATATTTATTTTTCAGACTTAAACTATTTAATCAATAAAATAGTCAAAAAAAATCAAAATAAAAATATTGAAATTTTTAATGTCCCTGGTGTGGAAGCAAGCTCAATCCAAATCAAAGAAATTATTCAAAAAATATTAAAAATTCGAAAACCTTTAAATTTTATTAAATCAAATAAATCTTTTTCATTAACTTCAAATTCAAAAAAATTTGAGAAAGATTTCGGAAATACAAAAATTAAAAACTTGTATCAAATAATAAATCACTATAATCAAGTTAAATAATGAAAACAGCAATTATTACAACGACAATTAATTATCCAAGTTTGTTAATTGATTATGCAAAAGATTGTAAAAATATTAAAAAAAAAATAGATATTGCCTTTATTGTTGCTGGAGACCTAAAAACACCAAAAAATACAAAATTATTATGTAGTCAAATCGAGAAAAAATATAAAGTAAAAACTTTATATTTAGATCCAAAAACGCAATCAAGATATCTTAAAAAATTTAAAGAGCTAAAAAACTATCTTAGTTGGAATTCAGTTCAAAGAAGAAATGTAGCATTTTTAAAAGCCTTGGAGCTAGGATATGAAATTATAATAACTATCGATGATGATAATTTTATAAAAACGAGAAATTTTGTAAAAAAACATTTAGAGGCTTTTATAAAAAGTAGAAATACTATTATTAATTCAAGCACTAATTGGTTTAATGTTTGCGAATTATTAAACGAAAAAAATAATAATATATTTTATCACAGAGGATTCCCTGTATCTAAAAGAGGTTTAAAAAGTAAGATTAATTATATTAAATGTAGAAAAAAAAAAATAGGTATCAACGCTGGATTATGGTTAGGAGACCCGGATGTTGACGCCGTAACAAGACTCGCAGGAAAAATAACATCAACTAGTTATAAATTTAAAAAAAATTTTTTATTAAGCAAAACAACAAATTCACCATTTAATTCTCAAAACACAGCAATAAATTATAAATTAGCTCCCTGCTATTTTTTATCTTCTGATGTGGGACGAATGGATGATATTTATGCAAGCTATGTAACAAAAAAAGTTTGTGATCATATGGATTACTATGTTTCATATGGTGAACCAATAGTTGTTCAGAATAGAAATGATCACAATATATGGAAAGATTTAGATCTCGAAAGACCATATCACGAAAATTTAGAAATATTTTTAGATGTACTTGATAAAATAAAAGTTCCAAAAAAAATTAATACTGTTTTAAAAACAACAAAACATATATTAAAAATATTGTTAATACAGATTAATAAAAGTAATAATAATAAAATTAAAAAATCACTTAAAAAATTTATTAAGAGCTACTTAATATGGTTAAAAACAATAGATCGTTTAAAAATGTTTTAAATAAAACCCCATTAAGGGTAAGTTTTGGTGGAGGTGGAACCGAACTGCCCAGATATTTTAGAAACTATGGTGGCTGTGTCATTAACACAACTATTAACTTATTTATCCTAACTAAAATTGAAACAAATAAAAAAAATAACATTGAATTCATTATTGGCGAAAAAAAACAAACATATAAAAGGAATATTAAAAAATTTGCAAAACCAAAAAATAAAAATTTTCTTTTTCAATATACAGTTTATAAAAAAATATCTCAAAAATTCTTAAATAATAAAATATACCCAGTAAAAATTTCAACTTATAGTGATGCACCTGTTGGATCTGGACTTGGTACATCCTCAACTTTAACAGTATCTTTGATAAAGGCTTTTTGCGGATACTTTTCAATTAAATTATCAAAAATCCAAATTGCATTACTCGCATTTGAAATTGAAAGAATTGATTTGAAATTAGAGGGAGGGCTTCAAGATCATTTTTCAGCAAGTTTTGGAGGCTTAAATTCAATCAAAATAAATAAGAAAGGTATGGTTAAAGTTAACAAATTGAGAGTAAACAGTAAAAATTTATTTAAATTAAAAAGTTCAATGATGTTAATTTATACTGGCATAAGCAGAGATTCTTCAAAAGAAATCAAAAAAATCAATAAAACACTTGATGATAAAAATTCTTCCTATTTGAAATATTTACACTTTCAAAAGCAAAATGTTTTTAATCAAATTAATTATTTTAATAAAAATGATTTTTTAAATTTAACAAAAATTATTGATGAATCATGGGCACTCAAAAATAAACAGATAAATAAAAAACATAAAAAATTAAAAAAAATTATATATCAAATTAAAAAAAATGGTGCTTATGCTATCAAAATTTCTGGGGCTGGAGGAGGTGGATTTCTATTTTGCTTATATAACCCTTTTAAATTCTATAATATTAAAAAGATCATAGGAAAACAATTGAGAATGTATATTTTAAAATTTTCAATACAAAAAAGAGGTTCTGAGAACCTTTTTATTTAAATCTTAAAAAAAATAAAATACACAAACTTTTCAATGCATTAATAATTGCGTTAAAAGATATTTTAGAAGGAGATTTTTTATAAGATATACTTATTTCCTTATAATTGGTATTTTTTAACAAATACTTTAGCTCATAATGAAAAAAATGAGCTGGACTATAAAACTTATTTTTTATTATTTTCATAACAGAATACCTGTTCATACATACATAGCCACCAGTATCACTAAAACTAGCACTCAAAAAAAAATTTGCAATTTTGTGGCCCAAAAAACTTAACAATATTCTACTAATATTTTTTTTACCTAAATATGATTTTTTATAATTTTTAAATCTGGTACCAAAAACAGCATCTAGATGAAAATTTTCAATTTCTCTTTTAAATTTAATTATAAATTTTGGATCATGGGAGCCATTACCATCAAGATCAAAAAAAAAATGACAATTTCTTGATTTTAAATTTTTTAATCCCTTTATTCTTGTTTCAGTAAAATTTTTGGAACGAATATCTAATAAATTAAAATTTTTATTTTTTTTTATATAATCTCTTAATATTAATTTTGTTAAATTAGAAGTTTTTTTATCTACCAAACAAACAACTATGTCTTTTTTCAAATTAATATTTTTTTTTAAAGATTCTAAAAACTTTAGGGCTTTTTTACCTTCATTTGAGAAAGGAATTGAATATCCATATTTTTTATTTGCAGACATAATTTTATGATAAATAGGCAATAAATTATTTTCTTACATTTAACTATTAAACTTAGTTAATTAATAAATCTTATAGTAGTGTTAAAAAACAGGAATTAAAATCATAATACTGATTTAAGTATTTATATTTGTGAATATATCTTTTATCTAAATTTATTAAAATTTTTTTCAGTGCATAAATCAAGCCAATTGAGCTATTAGTACTGGTCAGCTGCACGCATTACTGCG
>MDSV01045277.1_pt1 | contig 58272 bp, 68 predicted proteins | sample 810851 | NCBI WGS metagenome assembly MDSV01 (sample SAMN05326640, study PRJNA326480) | marine metagenome | isolation source: seawater | place: Atlantic Ocean: North East | collected 2012
ACATCTTTAGCGCAATGTATTCGTTTCATCAAGTACATAAATCAATTTATTATAATAATAAGCAAATTAGTAAAATATATATAGAATGGATTGAGGTAAGAAAAAATTTTAAAGATTTTTTTAATGCTAATCTACTAAATCAAATGTCAAACAATAAAGAGTTAGAAGGGCTTGGAGGGCTTGAAATTTTAGTAACAGGATTTGCAAGCAAATTTGTAGATATGTTTATTGATACGTATATTAACCCTGAAGGATTAAGTCTATTAATAGAAGAAACAGATAAAAAATCCGAGATTCCCGAACCAAATTTTCTTACTTTAGTTGGTGGGATATCAATAATGAAATTTAATAGTTTAAATACTTTTTATGTAAATTTAGAAACTAATGATGAAATAATACCTATTTTCTTCAAAAGATTTGGAACGAAATGGAAAGTTGTAGAAATTGAGTTTCCCGAGGATATTTTTAATGAAATTCAGTAGAGAATTTTATATAGAATAAAATAATTATTATTATGATAATATAATTGAATGAAGAGAACCTTATACATACTTATATTTGTAGCCCAATTTTTTATGACTACCAAAAGTTTTTCAGAAAGTATCTTTCAAGATAATTTTAATAATCAAGCCGAATGGGAATTTATTACCGATAATGTTATGGGTGGAAAATCAACTGGGAAAATTGCATATATTCCAAATGATGCAGGCGTAATTGCAGTTATGTCAGGGAATGTAACAACTGAAAATAATGGTGGCTTTATCCAAATAAGAAGAAAATTCAAAGACATTAGTTTAAATGGCGCAACACATATAAAAATTTTAGCTAAAGGCAATAATCAAAAGTATTTTATACATCTACGAACAAGAGGAACAATTTTGCCTTGGCAGTATTATCAAATTGGGTTTGAAGTTGAAGATCAGTATAAGGAGTATATTCTTCCAATTCAAAAATTTGAAAGATCTGGTTCTTTTCTTAGTAAAGAAATAGATGCAAATAGTATAAAATCTGTTGGTATAGTTGCTTTTGGAAGAGATCATTCCGCAGAGATTCATATAAAGGAAATATCTTTCGTAGAGTAATAGGTAAATTTTTATTATGAAAATATTATTCAATACATTAATATTATTTATACTTGTTAATGTTGCTTCATATTTTTATTTAGATAGTGTATTAAAAAGTAATGAGTACTCAGAGTACGTATTATCAGATAAAATAAAAAAACTCAAAACTACATATCCCAAGCTTTCAGATGAAAATTTAATTAAACTTATTCAGGAAGATTACGCTGCTAGAATAAATTATTATTCACCGCTGTTAGAATCAAGACCACCGTATATGGAAGGAAAATATTTCAATTATACAAAAGAAGGATATAGAAAGAGCAAGTATCAAAGTGAATACAGTGCAAAAAATTTTAATATATATTTATTTGGAGGCTCAACAACATTTGGGACGTCTATAAGGGATGAGGATACAATAGCATCCGCAATGAATAAAATTTTTCATGAAAATAAAACTTGTGATAGAAAAATTTCAGTATTTAATTATGGAACTCCTGGGCATTTCAGTACCCAAGAGTTCATAAGACTATTGCAGTTAATTAAAAATGATAAAAAACCAAATATTGCAATATTCATAGATGGGTTAAACGACTTTTTTAGATATGATGATTCAACAATGACATCACATGCAATAAAAACACAGATGAAATTGCTTAATGAAAAATCATTGCCAGGTAATTATAAGCATTTATTTGGTGAGAAGTTCACAAGAGAATTATTTAATATATCTGGCGATTTAAATAATAATTTTCAATATATAGAAAATAATCATCTGAAAAAATTTATGTATGATTTTATAAATACTTTAAATGGCTTACCAATTGTAATGTTCTCACATTATTTAAACAAAAAACTTGATAAATATAGAGAGACTAGAAGTTTTTCAGCAAGTTTTGCGGGAACAAATTATATAGAAAATAAAGACGATAAATCAAAATTAGTAATGAATAGACTTATTAAAAATCATGCAAATATAAAAGCTGTTAATGATTTTCATAAGGTTGAAACATTATTTATTCTCCAGCCTGTCCAAGTCATAGATTATGATTTAGAAAACTCAGTAAATCTTACAAAGAAGGAATATGATAGATATCCTCACCTTCAATTTATTAGATTTGGCTATGAATATTTAAGAAATAATAATTACGAGAGTAATTATGATTATAAAAACTTTCTTGATCTTACAAAAATACAAAAAGATGAAAAAAGGAATTTATATGTAGACCCGGCTCATTATGATCCATATTTTTCAAATAAAATAGCCAATAACATTATTGAAAAAATGAAAAAATCAAATTTTATAAAGTGTAATTAAAAAATATGAAGATCTCAGAAGAAATAAAATTTGGCATTACATTTATAATATTATTTTTAATATTAATATCATACTTTTTTTATATTAAAAGTTACACCCCAATCTATTTTTTAGTGCCAATTATAATATTCATATCTATATCAATATTTATAAATAAATTATTATTAAAGTATTTAATGGAAAAGTGGATGAGATTTGCGATATTAATATCAAAAGTAATGAATCCAATAATCATGTGTCTTATTTACATTACTACTGTAGTTCCGATAGGTTTATTTATGAGAATATTTAGAGTAGACTCATTAAAATTAAAAAAAAATAATAAAAAAACATATTGGCAAAATAGAGAAAATAATATTCCTAATGATATGAATGACCAATTTTAATAAAATATTATGGCTTTCTTAAAAGAATTAATAAGATTTATAATTAGGAGAAAAAAATACTGGTTAATCCCAATTTTATTGGTATCAGCTTTGTTTGGATCGCTCATTGTTTTAAGCGAAGGATCAGCTTTAGCTCCTTTTATTTACACTCTTTTCTAAATTATCATGAAAATTATATTAGGAATTTCAGCATACTACCACGATAGTGCAGCAGCACTATTGGTAGATGGTGAAATTATTTCTTGTGCACAAGAAGAAAGATTTAGTAGAAAAAAAGGTGATGCAAGTTTTCCAACAGAAGCAATAAAATATTGTTTAAAAGAAGCTAATATAAGTATCTCAGATGTAAATGATATAGTTTTTTTTGAAAAGCCTTTTTTGAAATTTGAAAGATTATTGGAAACTTATATTGCTTTTGCTCCAAGGGGCTTTAAATCCTTCGCAGTAGCAATGCCATTATGGTTGAAGCAAAAATTATTTCAAAAAAGACTGATAATTAATGAGCTTAAAAAAATTGACAAAAATAAGTGTAATTTTGATGATAAGTTGAATTTCAGTGAGCACCATTACAGCCATGCAGCAAGCGCATTTTTTCCATCACCATACAAAAAAGCAGTTGTGTTAACTGTCGATGGTGTTGGTGAATGGGCTACGAGCACTTATGGAATTGGTGAAGAAAATAATCTAAATTTATATGGACAAATCGACTATCCACATTCGTTAGGACTATTATATTCAAGTTTTACATATTTTCTTGGTTTTACAGTTAATTCAGGGGAATACAAGGTAATGGGTCTAGCACCATACGGCAAGCCAATATACAAAGATTTAATTTTAGAAAAAATAATAGATGTTAAAGATGATGGATCTTTTTTCCTTGATCAAAAATATTTTAATTATTCAACAGGCCTAGAAATGATTAGTAAAAATTTTCTCAAATTATTTAATGCCGAAAGAAGAATTCCAGAAAGTGAAATCACTGATTTTCATATGGATATCGCCGCATCCATCCAGGCTGTTGTAGAAGAAGTAATGCTGAAAATTACAAAAAATCTTTATAAAAAATATAATATAGAAAATTTATGTTTAGCAGGAGGAGTTGCTTTAAATTGTGTAGCGAACGGAAAAATTTTAAGAGAAAGTGGTTTTAAAAATATTTGGGTACAACCGGCTGCTGGAGATGCCGGAGGAGCTTTAGGAGCTGCATATTCATTATGGTATTTAAAATATAAAATGAAAAGAAAAATTATAGAGAAAACCGACTCTATGAAAGGCTCTTATTTGGGACCAAGTTTTTCAAACATAGAAATTAAATCTTTCCTGGAAAAAAATAACATAGATTATAATGAGTACGATGATAAGACATTGCTCACACAAACTGCAAACGAGCTAAAAATGGGCAAATCAGTTGGTTGGTTTCAAGGAAGAATGGAATTTGGGCCAAGAGCACTCGGGTCAAGATCAATATTAGGTGATCCTAGATCAGAAACTATGCAAAAAAATATGAATTTAAAAATTAAATTTAGAGAATCGTTTAGACCATTTGCACCAGCTATACTTAACGAGCACTTGAAAGAATGGTTTAATATTAATTCTGAAAGTCCGTATATGCTTTTTGTAACCAATATTTTAGAAAAACATTTTGCTGCAGTTTCAGAAAAAGATAAAAATAAAAAAGGTATAGATTTACTTAATATAAAAAGATCGTCTTTACCTGCCACTACACATGTTGACTACTCATCAAGAATTCAGACGGTACATAAAGAAACAAACTTAAAATTTTATAATTTACTGAAAGAATTTTATGAGCAAACAAACTGTCCTGTACTTATTAATACAAGTTTTAATGTTAGGGGAGAGCCTATAGTCTGTAGTATTCAAGATGCGTACAACTGCTTTACCAAAACAAATTTAGATATACTCGTATGTGGTAATTATATTTTAAAAAAATAATGAAATTTTAAATAAACGGAGTATGTATGGTAAATATAAAATATATTAAAAAACTTGTATTTTTTTTGGTTATTTTTATATACGGATGTTCAGAACAATACAAATTTACTGATAAAGAAAATTTAAATAAAATTTTAAATGATTTATCAAATGGGGACTTTTACTCATGCAATTTTGAAAGAGTAATAGAAGAAAAGAAATTCGATTTCAAACCAAATAGAAACATAAATTTAATTTATACAGATAAAATAATAGGCTTAATTTATAAAAATGATAAATGGAATCATGGCAACAGTATTTTTAAAAAGAAAATAAACTCTGAGTATGAATATATTCTGGGTAGTTTTTACTCAGGAACTGACTTTAATGAAAATGAAGAGCAAGATATGACGATATTAAAATTTGATGGAAAAACTTTACAAGTTAACTTGTTTAATGAAAATAGATATAGTTCATATAATTGCAAACATTTGAAGGAATTAATATCAGAAGCTATGAAAAAACAAATTTTAAAGAATTTTTTACTTCAACGTAATGAAGACCGATACTAAAATTAACAATTAGAGATAAGAAACCAACATGGACCCTTTATCGCAAGGAGCTGTAGCTGCCGTTGTTGCGCAGCAGCCAACTAAATTCAAAAATATATTAGTAGTGACAGTACTTGGTTTTTTATCAGGAATGGCACCAGACCTAGATATTCTTATTAGGTCTAGCAGTGATCCTCTGCTTACTCTTGAATTTCATCGGCAGTTTACTCATTCATTATTATTTATACCAATCGGCGGCTTTGTATGCGGTGTATTCTTTTACAATTTATTTGCCAAACGCTTTGGATTAGATTTTTTATCAACTTATTACATTTGTACATTGGGTTATGCTACACATGGTCTTCTTGACGCTTGCACATCATATGGAACGCAACTTTTATGGCCATTTAGTAACGATAGAATTTCATGGAATACAATATCAATTATTGATCCTGTATTTACAATACCAATATTATTTCTAATAGTGCTTTATGTTTATAAAAAAAATAAAATATTTTGTAGATTAGCACTTGCATGGATTATGATTTACATTTTATTTGGATATGTTCAGCATGAAAGAGCAAAAAATATTTTAGAAGATATTGCAATTTCAAGAGACCATAAGATTATAAGAGCAGAAGTTAAACCAAGCTTTGGTAATATCATAGTCTGGAAAATAATATATAGTACAAAAAATAGTTTTTATGTAGATGCTGTGAAGCTAGGATTCAAAACTAAATTTTATGAGGGATCTAGAATTGATAAACTAAGCATAAAAGATGTTTTTCCATGGTTAGATTATAGTAGCCAACAAGCAAAAGACATAGATAGATTTAGGTGGTTTTCTAATGAATTTATTGCCTTAGATGAAAAATTTAAAAATCGAATTATAGATATAAGGTATTCTATGCTACCAAATGAAATTAAAGGCTTGTGGGGAATAGAGCTTGATGAGTTAGCTAATTCTGATAGCCATGTAACTTATGTGTTTAATAGAGAAAAAAATTTAGATAAAATTAAAAAATTATTTAAAATGATCAAAGAATAATTATGCATAAAAGGAAAATAAATGGATAAACAAATAATTGCAATTGGCGGCGGTGGTTTTGGTCGAAATCCTGGAGACGGGATTATTGAAAAATATATTATAGAGCAATCTGAAAAAAATAAGCCAAATATTTGCTTTATACCTACAGCAACAGGTGACGATGAATCTTACAAAGTAAGTTATTATGCGACATTGAGTAAATTAAGTTGCAATCCAACACATTTAGATTTTTTTAAAAGAACTCCAGACTTAGAAAAATTAATAAATCAACAAGATATAATATTTGTTGGAGGTGGTAATACTAAAAGTATGTTGTCAGTATGGCGTGAATGGGGATTAGATAAAATTTTAAAAAAAGCATATGAAAATGGTGTAATTATGTCTGGTGTAAGTGCGGGAGCTATATGTTGGTTTGAAAAGGGAATTACAGATTCATGGGCAGATAAGTTAAACGTAATGAATTGTTTAGGTTTTACAAAAGGAAGTTGCTGTCCACATTATGACGAGGAAGCAGAAAGAAGACCATCTTTATTAAAATTTCTTAGAAATAATGAAATGGAGCAATGTTTTGCAATTGAAGGTGGCTGCGCTCTTCATATAAAAAATGATAATAACTATAAGGCAATATCTTTTAAAGGTGAAAAGAACTCATATTTAGTTGAATATATAGATGGAGAAATTAAAGAAAACAGCTTATCGGTTACAAATATCAGAAATGCTGAATAACTTTTCCCAAAATATAGGATTATTAGCAGCAATATTTACAACTATAGCTTTTGTGCCACAAGTTTTAAAAATATATAAAACAAAAAGCGTTGAAGACATATCATTGCCAATGTGGATTATATTTAGTTTTGGAGTATTTTTATGGTTTATTTACGGTATCTTAATAATGTCATTACCGGTAATTTTAGCTAATATAGTTACTTTAATGTTGTCATTATTTATACTTTTTTTTAAAATTAAATATGGCTAGCTGGTTAAATAGGGAGTTATTGTGACAGATTGTTTATTTTGTAAAGTGCAAGAAGCTATGTATGAAAAAGAGATAGTTTTTGAAAATGATTTTTTTTATGCAACAAGAGACAGTTATCCTGTTACAAAGCTTCATACTTTAATTATTCCTAAAAGACATTTTCAGTCTTACTTTGACATGAATATTGATGAAATAAACTCAATAAATTCTATTTTAAATAATCAAAAAAATGAGATCAAAAAATTGGACTCAGAAGTAACAGCATTTAACATTGGAATAAATGATGGAAAAGATGCTGGCCAATCAATATACCATCTCCATGTTCATTTAATACCAAGAAGGAAAGGTGATATTGAAAACCCACGCGGTGGAGTAAGGGGAGTAATTCCAGCTAAACAAAAATACATAAAAAAACAAGAGCTAGAAAAATGACAGAAAAAATAAAACAAGAAAAAACATTACTAATGACTCGTTTGATGACACCAGATATGTCGAATTTTTCAGGAAAAGTTCATGGTGGAACAATTCTCAAATTATTAGACGAGGCTGCTTTCACATGCGCATCAAGATATTGTAAAACTTACGTTGTCACAAAATCATTAGACCAAGTTGAATTCAAAAATCCAATAGAGGTAGGAGATCTTGTAACTTTTAAATGTAACGTAAATTATGTTGGCAAAAGTTCTATGGAAGTAGGTGTGCGCGTAGAGGGTGAAAGAATTAGGGAAAAAAAAGAATACCATGCTATTTCAAGCTACTTCACTATGGTTTCAGTAAATGAGGAAGGAAGACCAATGGAAGTGCCAAGGTTAAATTTTGAATCAGAGACTGAAGAAAAATTATTTGAAGCGGGAAAAATGAGATGCGCAATGAGAAAAGAAATTCAGGCAAGAAATAAAGAGTTACATGTAAGCCTAGACAATTGGATTAAAATTTGGAGTTAATAAAAAAATGAGTACTGATATTACAGCTGATATTAAAAAAATTGTTAAAAAAGGGAAAGAAGATGGATATATATTAATTTCTGAGTTAAATGAAATTATTAAAGATTTAAAGTCTGCTGATCAGCAATATATTAGAGATGGTATGGAAGAACTTGAAATACAAGTTGTTAAAACTCCAAAAGATTATGATGAATATAAATATATGACAGGCGAAGAGGCAATAGCTTTTTTGCAGGGTTTAAGCGATGGGAAAACAAAAGCTTTTGTAAAAGAAGAAGAATAAAAGTACAAAACAAAAGACTTTAATTTTTAAAAATGAGGGTCCAAACCAATAATAAGTACATAAGAAAACCAAATTGTTGATATTATAATTAAAATATAATAAATAGGGCTTGCAATAATTTCAAATTTTTTATCTTTATTTAAAAAATTATGTCTTACATTAATAATCAAAAATAAAGTAAGAAGAGGAATAAAAATGATACAAATTATAAATAATCCTGTGCTCATAATAATTTAGGTATCTGGTTGAGGCATTGGAAGTCCAGCTAATTTACAAATTTCATGAATAGGGTCAAACTTAAATAAATTATAAATATGGTGCTCATAAACCTTTTTGTTATGAAATTTTCTTATATTTGGAGTTAAATCCATTAACATCTGGTGCATAGTTGGACACTCAAGATTAATTTGATAATAATCTCTAAAATAATAAATTAATTCCCAATGATCGGTAAAGAGATTAATGTGATCCATCTTAGCAACTTCTAATGCAAAAGATTCAGACCAATCATCCATTTGTCTAAGAAAACCTTGCTCGTTAATTTTTATAATTTTCCCATTAACTAGTAGTTCATCCATAAAGACCTCATAAGTTTACATACATATATTTAGTATCTTACTAAAAAAAAAATAATCAAATATATTCACAATTTAATTAAATTATTATCCGCTAATAATGTTTTATAAATAATTTTTATATATACAATTAAAAAAATCAAAAGAAAAAGAAAATTTGAAGTCTATAATAATAATAAAGTGGAGGTAAAAATATGATAAATATTAATAAAGAAAAAAATAATTTTTATTATGAAAATAAAAAGGAAAAATTAAGAAAAAAAATTTTAGAAAAAATAAATTTTATTCAAAACAAAATTAATCAAAGTAGTTCTTTTGATAATAAAGTAAAATTGACAAATAAATTAATAAAAATAAAAAATATTTATAATTTTATATTAATTAAACCAAAAGAAAAAAATAGAAAGAAAGAAATACAAAATATAGATTTTAGGATTAGTAGATTCGAAAAAGATTTGCAATCTCTAGATAATAATATTTCTTATGATTATAAGAAAATTGTAAAAATTAAGCTAAAAATTAATAAACTTAAAAAAAGAAAAAAAAGACTAGATGGAAAAATTTTTTATAAAAAGAAAATAAAGATACAGCCATCATTAATTAGACGAACGTTTAGAAAATATAGTGTTATAGATAATTTTGTAGCATGAATTTTAATTGGCTTAAAAATAAGTATATAAAATTTTTATTACTACTAATAATTCACTTAATGACTACTTTTTTTAGTAAAATCAGTAATTTACAAAACAAGTCAATGAATTGCTGACCAATATTTCATAATATGCTATAGTATGCTTCATTAAATGATGTAAACCATAGTAAGAATTCATGAGCGATTTTCTAAAAAATTACGATGCGATCACTGATTCGCAATTAAGGTCTTGTGTGAAGCTTTTGGGAAAGCTTCTAGGCAATGCAATTAAATCACATGCTGGTAAAGATGTTTATCTTGTGGTGGAAAAATTAAGAAAAGGTTTTATTAATCTTCAAGAAAATCATGATGAAAAAAAACATGATCAGCTTATTAAGTATATAGATAATTTAAATCCAGACGTTCTTAAAAATGTTGTAAGATCATTTTCTAAATATTTTGCCTTAGTTAATGTTGCTGAAGAGGCATATCAACATATTCACAGAGAGAGCATAATAAAATCAGGGAAATCTGGATCTGCATTATGGGAAGGTTCTTTTGATCATATGCTAAAAGATTGTAAGTTGCATGGAATTACTACAAGTGACTTACAAAAACTTTACAATAGCCTTCAATTTGTCCCCGTTTTTACTGCGCATCCGACAGAAGCTATGAGAAGAAGCAAAATGGAAGCTACCAGAAGAATTTTTGCAACAATATTAGAGCTGCATGAATTTAGAGGTCAGTCAATTAGAAAAGAAGAAATAGTAAAAAAACTAGAAGCACAGATACTGATACTATGGAAAACAGATGAAGTAAGAATGAAGAAGCCAACAGTAGAGGATGAAGTAAAAAATGGTCTTTACTATTTTAATACTTCTCTATTTAAAGCAGTTCCTCAAATGTATAGAGATTTGGAAAATGCGACTAGAAGAATTTATTGTGATTCATTAAGTGTGAATTCTGTCAAAGTTCCAAGTTTTTTAAGATTTGGTTCTTGGATTGGTGGTGATAGGGATGGAAATCCATTTGTTACACCAGAGGTAACTCAAAAAGCTGTATATATGCATTCTAAAACCGCTTTGAAAGAATATATAAAAAGAGCTCAGAAACTATCATTATTCTTTACTCATTCTGATCAATTAATGAAACCTTCCGAAGATTTTTTAAAATCTTTGGATGAAGACAAAAAATTTATTAAGGAAGCATTTTTTAAGAAGAATAATGATTTCCCGAAAGAGCCATATCGTAGGAAGTTTAAGATAATTAATTATCGTCTTAAAGAATCACTCAACAGAATTATTGAGTTACAAGATGGAAAATTAACATCTAAAAGACCTAACGCATATTCTTGCGAAAAAGATCTTTTGAAAGATTTATATATTATAAGAAATTCTCTTGAGCAAGATGGGGATAGTGTTCTATTAGAATTTGGTCTTGATGACTTTATAAGGTTAGTTGAAACCTTTGGTTTCTTTTTAGTAAATTTAGATATAAGAGAAGAATCGACAAAGCATACAAACGTAGTTAATGAGTTGGTAAAAAACATCAAAGATATTGATTATCTTAAACTAGAAGAATCAAAAAAGGTTTCTTTGTTATCAGACATGCTTGAAGAAAGAGACAATTTTGAAAATAATTATGATTTATTGACTAGTGATTCAAAACAAATCGTAGATGTTTTTAAAACAATGATTTTGTTAAGAAAACAGGTAAGTCAAGAAGCTTTCGGTCACTACATTATATCAATGACGCATGACGCAAGTCATGTTTTAGAGGTTATGCTCATAGCAAAAATGGTTGGTCTTGTGGGTCAAAAAAATGATGGTAACTTTTTTTGCGATATATTGATAACACCTTTATTTGAAACTATTGATGACCTAGCCAGAATAAAAAATATATTAGAATCACTTTTTTCAAATTCAGTTTATATTAAATATTTACAATGCCACGAAGATAACTTGCAAGAGGTTATGTTAGGATATTCTGATTCATGTAAAGACGGGGGTATTCTTGCTTCTTCATATGGCTTGTATGAAGCGCAGCAAGAAATAATTGAAATTTCTAGAAAGTATAAAGTAGAGTGTAAAATTTTCCATGGGCGTGGTGGTACTGTTGGTCGTGGAGGTGGTCCAACACATAATTCAATACTCGCTCAGCCTGCGAAAACAGTTAATGGAAAAATTAAAATAACTGAGCAAGGTGAAGTCTTATCTTATAAGTATGCACAGTACGAGACTGCATGTTATGAATTAGAGATGGCTATAGGTGGATTGATTAAAGCAAGTCAGCATATTGTAGTTGAACAAAAATCTGATACTAAAGAATTTGAAAAAATTATGAAAGATATGACAATTAAGGGCGAAGACGAGTATAGAGAACTTACTGATAATACCCCTGGTTTGACAGATTATTTTTATGAAGCAACACCTGTTCAAGAATTAGGAGAATTAAATATTGGATCTAGACCGTCGCATAGAGCTAAAGGGGAAAGATCAAGGTATTCAATTCGAGCTATTCCTTGGGTTTTTGGTTGGTCACTTTCAAGACATACATTGCCAGCCTGGTATGGTCTTGGATCAGCACTAAATAAAATCTATGACGAAAATGGTTTAGAAGTTTTAAGGCAAATGTATAAAGATTGGCCTTTCTTTCATATGATGATTGATAATATTGGGCAAGCAATTGCAAAAGCAGATTTAGCTATTGCAAAAGATTATGCAACACTAGCAAAAGATAAAGAAACTGCAAATCAGATTATTAAAAAAATTGAGAAGGAATATAATTTAACCGAAGATTTAATGCTACAAATTATAGAATCAGAAAGATTACTAGCAGATAATAAAAAATTAGCTTTATCACTTTACAGAAGAAAACCCTACATGGATCCATTAAACTATATACAGGTTATGCTTTTAAGAAAACACAGAAACTCAGAAGAAAGAGATGATAAAATCTTTAATCCTCTTTTAAGAACCATTCACGCAATTGCTGCTGGCTTAAGAAATACTGGCTAGGCTTTATTCTTGAAATTCTTTAATAAAATGTTATATTTAACTTTCCTATAAGGTGCATCAAGCATGCATGACAAGCTTACCCACTAGAATTTATTTGGAGATTTAATTATGAATAAAATCTATAGAGGGGCGGATAATTCGTCAAATGATAATAAAGAAAATACTAAGATAGATAAAGATAGTTTATCTTATAGAGGATCAAAATCTATAATTGAGGGTTCAAATGTAGATATCAAAAAAAGCGATCTTATCTATAGAGGTGTGTCAGAGAACACGACTTATTATAGCCTTGCCAAAATTAGGTCTGTTCAAAAAAGAAGAAAGTTATATCATTCAGGGTTAGAGTTATATGGTGCTAGGCAGTACGCCTAGCCTAGCCTTCTAACCTTCTAAAGCTCTTAATTCGGATTCTTCAGGTTCAAAAAGTGTTCTATCAGCAATTAAGCTTTCTATTTTTTCAAAACCAATAAATGTTAACCAAAGATTCATATAAGGCTTCTGAAAGTCATACGATTCAAACCCTGTACCATCACCATATCCATCACCACTTGCGTATATAATTGTCGCCTCTTTCCCGGTCATTAAACCACTATAGCCATTTTCTTGCGAATAACTCCACGAAAGTCCTGGTTGGGTAATTATATCAATGTAATGTTTCAATTTATATGGAATACTAAAATTCCACATAGGCACACTGAATATATATTGATCTGCATCTTGAAATTCATTAAAAATATCAATTACTTTAGCCCATGCATTATCTTCTTCAGGCGTTGATTCTGTGCCTGATATAGCTGTATATTTTGCATTAAGCAAATCTCCATCAAATTCAGGTAGCTCATAATCCCATAAATCAATTTTTTTAATATCCACTTCATTGGATGACTTTAATTTTTCTAAATATTTTTTGGTAACATTTATTGAATGTGATCTATCTTTTCTAGGAGAGGATTCGATATAAAGTATCTTTTTCATTTTATTTTCTCATAATTATTATCATAAACGTGATACGAAAATATATTTTAATTTTAAATAAGAAACATTCGCAATATTGATCATCACGCACCTTTGTGCAGTGGTTATAATACTAATCTATAAATAATATAAGAATTTTCTTAGATCATACCAAAATCGATAAATATATACTGAAAATGCTTTGTTTATTAATGAATACAACATATAAGGGGAAAAATTATGAACAAACAGCATTTAGCTTTATCACTTAGCGTTGGTGTATTAGGGGGAATATCCTTAATTGTCGCTACAGCTTTCACTCATTATCTCGTGTGGGTGGGTTTCATAGCATGGGGATTATTTTTCAAAAATGGAGGAGATAACACAGCACTAAAAATGGGAATTACGGCTGGAACTTATGGGGCAGTATTAGCAGGGTTATTTTTTGTCCTTTCGAGCGCAATTAATATTGGAGGTTCATTGAATGGCCCAATATGGATAGCAATTACAGTATTTGCTCTTATTTATGGAACTCAAGTTCCTATATTTAGTTGTGCACCAACAGCTGTATGTGGATACGCAGTGACAGCAGGGTACTGTATTCACGCAGTGGATGGAGCTATGATACCAATGATAAGTACAATGGCAATTACTAACCCAGTTGTCTCAATTGTAATTTCTATAATCATTGGCTCAATTTTTGGGATGCTGTCAGGCAAACTTGCAAAAGCAATAGGTGGTTAATTTTTATATCGTTGGACTTAAATTAAACCGAGATCATATCTCGGTTTTTTTTTAAGTAATATATACAAAAAGTTCGAGTATCTTTATTTTCAGATTTATTAGTTAAAATGTTTTTTTTAACTAATTTCCATCCATTTTTCCTGTGATAAAGCAATAAACTAGCGCTTTCTCTTCTATATTTTTTTTGTTTCCACCATGAGGAGTTTTTAACAACAAGTTTTAGTTCTTTATAAATTGACATAATCACACTTTAAATCGTTTTTTAATTTATGTTAATATTTACAAAATCTTCTTATTTAAAAATTTATGGAGAATATTATGAATGTTTTGTCAATTTGGATAATAAGGCTCACACTAGGTATATCTTTTTTTCTTCATGGGTGGGGTAAATTACCATATCCGCCAGAAAAATTTGCTTCATGGCTTGAAAGTATAAGTATAGCTGAACCAATGTTGATAGCCTCATTAGTTGCATTTGGAGAAATGGCTGCGGGAATTGGTATTATTGCAGGAGGATTATTTGCCGGAAAACTTGGAAATTTTATAACTAGAATTTCAGCATTTGGTATTACTATTATTATGATTGGTGCGTTTTATTTAGCGCATCCAGATTGGTTTATTAATGAAAAGTTATTTAAAAGTGAGCAAATTTATATATTTGCTTTGAGTATATTCTTTTTAATAAATGGAAACAGGAAGTAATTTATTTCTTAGATTTCTTTTTTGCTGCATAAAATCTTTTTTTTGGTTTTGCCTCTGAACTTCTTACAGTTTTTTTCGAAGCACTGCCATTAGATTTTCTTTTCGGTTTCTCTCCAAAACTTTTTCTTTTCGAAGCACTGCCATTAGATTTTCTTTTCGCTTTCTCTCCAAAACTTTTTCTTTTCGCAGTATTGCCTCTTTTCTTTTTTGATCTTCCGCTAGTATTTTTTCTTGGAGTATATTGATGTTTTGCATCTGGATTTATTAAAATATCTATGTTTAGCCATAAATGTCCTTCACTCGGTGAAATAAAGCATATTGCTTCACCGCTTGCCCCCGCTCTTGCCGTTCTGCCAATTCTATGAATATAGTCTTCGGCAACTTGAGGTAGATCGTAATTTATAACATGTTTCAAATGTGGAACATCAAGGCCGCGTGAAGCTATATCAGTTGCTATTAAAACTTTTATTTTATTTTCTCTAAAACTCTTCATAATCTTATCACGCTTACTTTGTCTTAGATCACCATTCAAAACCCCTGCTTTTATTCCATCAGTTTTAAGATTTTTTGCAATTTTTTCAGTGCTGTGCTTTGTTTTTGCAAAAACAAGAACTGCACCTTCTCTTTTTTCCAATTGTTCTACAAGGAGTTTATACTTATTTGAATTATCAACATTTATAATTTCATGTTTAATATTTTTTAATAAAGTATTTTCTGCATCTACAGAAATTCTCTCAGGATTCTTTAAATATTTTTTAGATAGGGTAATGATATTTTTTGGGAATGTTGCAGAGAACATTAAAGTTTGTCTTTCTTGGGGCATATATTTTAAAATCTCATCAATCTGAATTCCAAATCCCATATCAAGCATACGATCTGTTTCATCTAGAACAAGATAGGTAGCTTTTTTAAGGCTTAAAGACTTTCTTTCTAAATGGTCATTTATACGCCCAGGTGTACCTATGATAATTCTTGGCTTTCTCCTTAATTGATTTAGTTGTTTGCTAATTGCTTCACCACCAATAAGACAAGACGCTTTAATTGGACATGATGGCCCCAATAAATCTCTTACAACATTAACAACTTGTTTTGCTAATTCTCTAGTAGGTGTAACAATTAGAGCGCACTCATCATTAGACGAAATAATTTTATCAATTACTGGAATAGCAAAAGCTCCAGTTTTTCCTGTGCCAGTCGACGCAGAACCCAAAAGATCTCTACCACTCAAAATTAGCGGTATTGCTTGTGCTTGAATAGGAGTGGGTTTTTTAAATCCTATTTTATGCAAAGATGTATTTAGGGCTTTACATAGGCCTAATTTCTCAAAATTCTCCATTTGGCTTCCATATTTGTTTTAGAAACCAATGTGTATTACCTGAAACACAGTACTTTTAGTAATTAACGCGGGAATCTTTAATAAATTACAATTTGGCGGTACTTTGACAGTAACTTAATGATAATACAAGTAATAAATATGCTAAATATTTAATAATAATTTGTATTTATATCCTATTGAATTAGAATTACAAATTCAAAAAATCTATAGAATAAAATTTTATGTTTAAAACACAAGGTTTAGAAATATCATTTTCTGGTCAAGAAATTTTTAAAGATGTAAATGTAATTATTAATAAAAAAGAAAAAGTTGGTTTTATTGGAAGAAATGGATCAGGCAAAAGTACATTTTTAAAGTTAATATTAGGCCAACTCGAACCAGATAGTGGAGAAATTATAATTCCCAAAGGTTATAAGATCGGGCATCTTGAGCAACATATTAAATTTACCCACAATACCGTATTAGAAGAGGTTTGTAGCATACTTACTGGTGATAGAGAATATGAAGGATGGAAGGGAGAATCTATATTAACTGGACTTGGGTTCACATATGATGAAATGATGAAAGATCCTAATGATTTCTCAGGTGGTTTTCAGGTAAAAATAAACTTAGCTAAACTCTTGCTAGATGAGCCAAATATGCTTTTACTTGACGAACCCACAAACTATTTAGATATTCACTCTATTAGATGGCTAAAAAAATTCTTAAATGATTGGCGTCAAGAAGTTATATTAATTACGCATGATAGAGAATTTATGAATAGCGTAATTAGTCACACGCTAAATATACATAGAGGTATTTTCAAAAAGACTTCAGGAAATACTGAAAATGTAATGGAGAAAATTTTAGAAGAGGAAGAAATTTATAATAAAACAGTTTTAAATGAAAGTAAGAAAAGAGCAAAAACTGAAGAATGGATAAAAAGATTTGGCTCAAAAGCAAGTATGGCAAGTCGAGCTCAATCAAAATTAAAAATGTTAGAAAAAAATGGTAAAAAAGAAAAACTAGCAGCTATTACAAACTTGGACTTTAAATTTAATTATTTACCATATCAAAGTAAAGAAAATCTGTTAAATATTAAAAAACTAAACTTTTATTACAAAGAAGAAAATTATCTTATAAAAGATATTTCCTTCAGTATTAAAAAGACAGACAAAATTTGTGTAATAGGGAAAAATGGCAAAGGAAAATCAACGCTTTTAAAATTGATAACAAACGATTTAATACCTAAGTCTGGTGATATTAATATGAACCAGAAGACAAACTATGGTTATTTTGGGCAAATGAATATTGATCGTCTAAATCCAAATAATAGTGTTTACCAGGAAATACAAAGTTACGTTCCAGAAATGGAGGAAACTAAAGTAAGACAAGTGTGTGGTTGCATGATGTTTTCAAGCAAACTTTCAAGCAAACCAATAAAGGTGCTTTCTGGAGGGGAGAAAAGCAGGGTAATGTTAGGTAAAATATTGCTAAAACCCACAAATTTGCTAATGTTAGATGAACCAACAAATCATTTGGACCTTGATTCATGTGAGTCGCTATTACAAGCCATAAAAGCTTTTAATGGTGCCGTTATGATGGTAACTCACGACGAATATTTTTTAAGACAAGTAGCAAATAAACTAGTAGTTTTTGATGATAATAAAGTTACAGTATTTGATGGTTCTTACGACGACTTTTTAAGTAAAGTTGGATGGAAAGATGAATAATAAATTTTTTTAAATACTAGATGAAAACAAAAGTATATTTTAATAATTCATGTTCAATATGTAGAACAGAAATAAACCAATATAAAAAACACTCAGGCGACAAAATAGAGTGGGTTGATATTTCATCTGAAAAAAATTTAAAAAAAGAAACAAATAAGAATACTGATGATCTGTATAGAAGAATGCATGTCTTGGAAAATGGAAAAATAATTTCAGGAGCTAGATCTTTTTTAATTATATGGAAAGAAATTCCGAGATATAATTTCTTATGTAAAATTTTTTCAAAGCCAATAATATTTCCAGTTTTTAATATAATTTATGAAGTAATTGCTTATTTTTTATATTTAAAGAGCAAATTATCTAGATGAAAATATTATCTATTAATGTATCTTTACCAAAAAAAATTGTTTTTAAAAATAAATCTTTAACAACAAGTATTTTTAAAGAGCCTACTAACAGGGTCATTAAATTGAAAAAGATTGGGCTAGATGGAGATAAACAAGCTGATTTAAAATCTCATGGAGGACCTAATAAAGCTTTATATCTATATTCATACCAACACTACAAATATTGGGGAGATATTCTAAAAAAGGATTTCTCCAATAATTACGGATTAATAGGCGAAAACATTACTGTAGATGAACTTGATGAAGAAAAATATTTTATTGGTGATGAAATTGGGATATCAAACGTAGTAATAAAAATTACTCAACCGAGAATACCATGCTATAAATTAGGTATTAAAATGAATGACAAAAATTTTGTAAGAGAATTTATTTCATATGGACACTTAGGATTATATGCAAAGGTATTAAAGACAGGAGAAATTAAAAATGGAGATACCCTAAAATTACTGCATAGAGAAGAAAATACAATGACAGTATACAATATTTCCAGGCTTCTTTTTGATAAAGATGTAAATATAGAGGAGTTAAGAAGAGCAGTAAAAATTAAATGTTTATCTGAAGAAATAAAGACCCGTTTTAATGAAAGACTTGCTAAACTAGGGTACTACGAAAATATATAAAAATAAAAATGGAAAAAATTAGAAATTTTTTTAGAGTTCAATCTAATTATCAGTTGTTAATTATTAATATAGTTTTTGCTGTCACAGGGACATCTTCTTTGTTTGTAGCAGATTACATTTTAAATTATTTTTTAGTTAATCAAGAAAATTACAATAATTTTTTATATTGGACTACAAGAATTATTTTTATTTTACCTGTCTATCAAGTTTTACTAATATTTTTTGGAGCTCTATTTGGTGAATTTTCATATTTTTGGGAAATGGAGAAAAAAACATACAATAAAATAAGATTAATGTTTAAAAAAAATAAAAAGTAATTAAATTAGTTATTTTTGATACAATAAATTATTAATTTAATACAATAATTTGTAAATGAGAGGCAGTAAAAAATGGAAAATGTAGACAGAAAAAAAGTAATTTCTTTATTAAACGATATTATGAAATATGAGCTTGCAGGTGTTGTAAGGTATACGCACTCAGCTTTAATGGTGGTAGGGCCTTATAGAGAAAGTTTAATAACTTACTTTAATGAGCAATCCTCAGAATCTCTTCTGCATGCTCAAAGCGCAGGAGAACTTTTAGTAAGTTTAGGAGGACATCCTTCGCAAGATATCTCAATTATTGATGAATCAAATGACCACTCAATAACTTCTCTTCTTCAAGAGAGCTTAGAACACGAAAGAAAAGCTGTTTCTCTATACAAAGATTTATTAAATGAAGTGGAAAACAAAAGCATATATTTAGAAGAATATGCTAAAGAAATGATTAAAAATGAAGAAATACATAGTTTGACTGTTGAGAAAATGCTTAGAGATTATGAGTAAAGAAAGCAGTTTTACACAGAGAGTATTGTCTGGTGTTCAACCAACTGGCGGTCTTCACATTGGGAATTATTTGGGCGCAATAAAAAATTTTGTCCCGCTGCAAAAAGATTATGAATCTTTATTTTGTGTTGTTGACCTTCATGCAATTACAGTATGGCAAGATCCTAAAGAATTAATAACAAAAAAACGCGAAGTTGCAGCAGCATTCATCGCTTCTGGGATAGATCCTAAAAAAAGTTTAATTTTTAATCAATCCGATGTTCCTGAGCATACACAACTATCCTGGGTACTTAATTGTGTAGCAAGAATGGGATGGTTAAATAGAATGACTCAATTTAAAGATAAGGCTGGCAAGAACAAAGAAAACGTAAGTGTTGGCTTGTATACATATCCTATATTAATGGCGTCAGATATTTTGATATATAAGGCAACGCATGTACCAGTTGGTGAGGATCAAAAACAACATTTAGAACTTGCAAGAGATATAGTATTAAAATTCAATAATGATTTTGAAAAAGAGCTATTTCCAATGCCAGAGCCAATTATCATGGAAAAGGCCGCAAGAATAATGAGTCTAAGGGATGGATCAAAAAAAATGAGTAAATCTGATATATCAGAGTATTCAAGAATCATGCTTACTGACTCTAATGATGAGATAGAAAAAAAAATAAAAAAAGCAAAAACAGATGCGAAGCCAATACCTGACTCATTAAAAGAATTAGAATTAATGTTAGAAGCAAAGAATTTAATAACAATTTATGCAGCGTTTGAGAATATAAGTTTTAATTTAATTCACAAGAGGTACGGCGGAAAGAATTTTTCAGAATTAAAAAAAGACCTAATAGGTACGGTGATAGATAAGATTGAACCAATTAGAGAAGAAATGATCAAACTAACAGATGATCAAAAATATCTAGATAGCATTCTCGAGTCTGGGTCAACTAAAGCACGTAATATTGCAAAAGAAGTTTTAAATGAAGTATACGAAGTTACGGGACTAAGTAACTAAAATTTATATAAGTTTGATAAGTCAAAAAGAAATAATACAAGAATTAATAGCCAAAGATAAAAATCTAGAAAAAATCCTGGATAATACAAAAAAATGTCCTTTTTTATCAAATCCAATCATCAAAGAAGAGTTCCTATTTTTTGAGCTTGCACAGTCAATTGTTGGTCAACAAATATCTGCTAAAGCAGCTGATGCCGTGTGGAAAAGAATTATCTCAAGCTCTAAAGATAAAAAAGAATTATTAAAAAATTTATCAGATTCAAAGTTAGAGTGGGCGAGAAAACAAGGTTTGTCAGAAAGAAAATATAATTATATACAGTCAATCGCAAAAAAAATAACCTTGAAACAATTATCTTTAGAATCAGTAAAAGACTTAACGGATGAAAAAGCTATAAATTTTCTATCAGATCTAAAAGGTGTAGGACCATGGACTTCAGAAATGTTTTTAATGTTTGCATATAAAAGATTAGATATATTTTCGATAGGTGATATAGCACTTAGAAGGGCAATATCTGATATTTATAATGTTCAGAAAGATGATTTAAAAAAAATTATTAATATTTCTAACAAATGGCAGCCATATAGATCTGTCGTTTGTTGGTATTTATGGGAGCATTTGGGGGTTTAAAACTAAAAATCGTAGGTAATACCTTTTCTTTCCCAATCGCCATATCTGGTTGGTTCCAGGCCTTTAGGCCCATTTTTTTCTTTTGCTCTAAGAATACGTATCTCTTTCCTTTTTCTCTCTTTAGCTTCATTTAAAGCATTCTGAGCATTTTCTTTATTTATATCTTTTAAAGTTTTTTTCATAAATCTATATGAGTATTTTCTAATATAATAGAGTATAATACTTGGGTTTTAAAATTTTACAATAAGGAAATTAATATGAAAAAAATTATAAAATTAGGCAGTTTATTTTTTGTTATATTAACATCGAACATTACATTTGCAGCAGATACGCACGTAGTAAAAATGTTAAATAATGGTGAATTAGGCTCTATGGTTTTTGAGCCAGGGTTTATAAAAATAAATTCTGGTGACAGTATTACATTCGAAATGACTGATGCTGGCCATAATGCAGTGACAGTAGCAGGACCAGAAGGTAGCATTCCATTTGATACTAAATATAAGCCCAGTGTTACAGTTAAATTTGATGTCAACGGATTATATTTATACAAGTGTGCCCCTCACGCAATGATGGCAATGGCTGGAATCATCCAAGTTTCTGATGCAAGCAACAAAGCTGAAATGGCTAAAGAGGTAGAAAAGTTTGAAGCAACAGTTATGATGCCAAATGTAAAAACAAGAATGTCAGATTTAATGAATAGTAATGTAAAGTAAATAAAGTTAAATATAGAGATTCATCATGTTGTTATGAGTCTCTATAAGCTTTCTCAATTCTTTCTTGTCTGCTTTTTTCTTCAGCGCAAAATAAAGCAGTTGGCCTAACTAAAAGCCTCTCAATACCGATAGCTTCGCCCGTGTTTATACAATAACCGTAACTACCATCGTCTATTCTTTTGATTGCTTCATCAATTTTTGGTAAAAGCTTTGATTCCCTATCGAGAATTCTTAATCTTAAATGTATTTCTTCTTCTACTTGTGCTCTATCAAGATCATCGCATTCTCTAGATTGTTGAGATAGTTCTGATCTCTCATTTTCAAGATGTTTTCTTAAGTCTATTTTCATACTTATTAATTTATCTTTGAAAAAATCTAATTGATCTTGATTCATATATCTGCTTGCAGCAGCTTTTTTTATTTTTGCTTCAGTATATTTCATAAAATCATTTTCCTTTATAGTTTATTCTAATTTCGACGAAATATTATGTTAGGCGCGTATTATACAGTGGAATTACTAACACTCAAGATCTATTTTTTATTTTTGTCTTTGATTTTATTTAATTTTTTGTCATTGAAATTATATTAAGACCTTTTAATAGGTTAATGGCTTCAGAAAGTTGATAATCATTCTTTAGTTTTTCATTTTGCAGTTTTTCCTTATTACCTTTATCTTTATTATCAGTATTTTCTAAATGCCCTTTTAAATCGGATTCTTTTAATATTTCGTTTTTTAAACTTGAGCTTAATTCAAGATTTTCTACAATAATATCAGGCTCAATTCCTTTGGCTTGAATCGATCTACCATTAGGAGTGTAGTATCTAGCTGTTGTTATTTTTACAGCTGTTCTAGAGGTAATGGGAAGAACAGTTTGTACAGAACCTTTTCCAAATGACTGTGTACCCATTATTATTGCTCTTTTATGATCTTGTAGTGCTCCAGCAACTATCTCAGATGCTGATGCAGAACCGCCATTTATTAAAACAACAATTGGTTTTCCGTTTGCCAAGTCGGTATTATTTGACGTAAATTCATACATTGCATCTGCAGCTTTGCCTTTTGTAAAAACTAGTTTTTTCTTTCCTTTTATAAAAGCATCACTAACATCTACAGCAGCACCTAAAACGCCGCCAGGATTATTTCTCATATCTAGAACATATCCTTTAATGTTTCCCTTTGATTTTGTATTTAAATCTGAAATCGCATTCTTTAGACTTTTCCCAGTTTTATTTTGGAAACTTGATATTCTAATGTAACCGAATTTATCATCGATTATTTCATACTTCACACTTTTTATTTTTATTTTTGCTCTAACAATTTTAATTTCTAGTGGTGCGTTTTGATTTTCTCTTGCGATGGTAAGTAAAATTGGAGCGCCAACTTTACCTCTCATAAGATCAACTGCTTGATTTAACGACATGCCTTTCACAGATTTACCATCAATTTCAATAATAAAATCACCTGGTTTTACACCGGCTTTGAATGCTGGGGTATCATCTATTGGTGTAATAACTTTTACGAAGCCTTCTTCCATTGTGACTTCTATACCAAGTCCACCAAACTCTCCCTTAGAACCAATTTGTAAATCTTTAAAATCTTTTTCATTTAAAAAAGTTGAATGTGGGTCTAGTCCTTCAAGCATTCCTTTTATTGCATTATCAAAAAGTTCTTTATCAGAAATATCTTGAACGTAATTTTGTTTTATTTTCAAATAAACTTCTGAAAATGATTGCAACTGATTAAGGGGCAAACTTGTTTTTGCTGCGTGAGCATTATTTTCTTGATAGTAAAAAAGAATATTAAGTACAATTACTGCACTTAGGATAATAAAAAAGCTTTTATATTTAATAATTTTCATTTAGCTATAGTATTAGAATTTAAGCATCTAGCCAAATTAATTTAATCAAATAATAATATTTATATTTAAATTTATGATTTTAAAGATGCATATTATCTTGAATTATATATATAAGAATTTACTTATATATATAAAAAACTCTATATAATCAATCAAATAGTTGTAAATTAATTTATTAGACATATCTAATATTGATTGGTACCATGCTATAAGTGTTATTTTAAAACTATAATAATCATAAGGAGTAAGACTTAATGTCTGAAGCTGCAGGTGAAAGGATAGATCATAGTAGTGTATCGCAAGATGATATTGATAGAGCATCTCGTTCTATTAAAGCAATGTCTCATCCATTAAGATTAAAGATTCTGTGTATATTGGGAGATTCTGAATTTAGCGTTCAAGATATTGTTGATACTGTTGGCACATCACAAAGTAATATTTCTCAGCATCTAGGTATTTTAAAAGATAAAGGTGTATTGGTTACTCGTAAAGAAGCTAATAAAGTTTTTTACAGGGTAAGCGACGAAAGAACTTTAAAGTTATTAGAGATGATGAGAGAAGTTTTTTGCTCTTCAGGGAAGTAAGTAATAAGTAATACTATGGAAGTCTATTTTAATTTTATCTCAAATAATCCAGTGCTTTTTATTCTCTTTTTTGTAATATTAGCATTTATATTATTCAACGAATACAAGACAATAACTCAAAAATTTAAAGATATAAGTCCTCAAGATGCTGTATTTTTAATAAATAAAGATGCTTTTATTCTTGATGTTAGAGAAAGCTCAGAATTAAATCAGGGCGCAATTAAAAATTCAAAACACATAACTTTCTCTACCGTAGAATCAAGTATAGATTCAATAAAAAAGTATAGCGATAAACCAACTATAGTTTATTGCAAGTCTGGAATTCGTTCTTCAACAGTATCTAATATTTTGACAAAGAATGATTTTCAAGAAGTATACTCTATGAAAGGTGGTTTTGAAGCATGGGTTCAAGACAACTTACCAGTGGTGAAAAATTAAATATGAAAGCAGTTATATATTCAACAGCAATTTGCCCATATTGTGTCAGAGCAAAAATGCTTTTGGACAAAAGAAATATTAAATATGTTGAACATAAAGTTGATCAGGATAATAAAGCTTTTGAAGAAATGTTGAAGCTATCTAACGGGAGACAATCAGTTCCGCAAATATTTATAGATAATAAACATATTGGCGGTTACGATGATTTAGTAGATTTTGATTTAGAAGGCGGCTTAGATAATAATTAATAATTAATGTGGATAATATAAAAAATAAATGTCATCTCATGATGTAACAATAATCGGGTCAGGGTCTTGGGGAAGAGCTCTTGCTCATACTTTATCAACTAATAATAAAAAGATACTTATATACTCTAGAAATCTTAAACATCAGTTTAAAGATCAAAACATAAAATCAACGTCTGATATTTTAGAGGTATTATCATTCAACAAGCCAATAATAATAGCGACACCAGTTAATTCTTTAAACGAGATAGGTAATAAAATTAAAGAAAGTAATTATCAAGGATCAATTATCTTAGCTTGCAAAGGCATAGATTCGGAGCTTGGTTTATTCCCGTCTGAAATTATAAGTAAGTATATAGATATAAAAAAAATTGCTATTATTTCTGGCCCTTCTTTTGCTGAAGAGGTTATAAAGAATAAACCTACAGCTGTCACTCTTGCTGCAATTGATAATACTATTTTGAATGATCTTGCAAATATTTTTCGTAGTAAGTTTTTTAGAGTTTATACTTCAAATGATATAATTGGTTGTCAACTTGGCGGCGCTATGAAAAATATACTTTCTGTTGCTATCGGCATATCTGATGGATTAAATTTAGGCCCCAACGCAAAAGCTGCATTAATAACAAGAGGTATTTTAGAAATCAGAACGCTTGGCGAGATTCTAAAATGCAATGAAAATACTATATATGGATTAAGTGGTTTAGGTGATTTAGTTTTAACATCTAATGATGATCTCTCGAGGAATAGAAGGTTTGGACTAGAGATTGCAAATGGGTTGTCCACGAAAGAAGCTGAAAAAAAAATTGGTAATATTGTAGAGGGTATATATGCATCAAAGGGCTTAAAAATTCTAACAAAAAAATATTCTTTAAAGTTGCCAATATGCTCTAAAGTATTTGATATAATATCAGAGAAAATAACTCCTAAAGAAGCAGTAAATGATTTATTAATTAGGGAGCAAAAAAAAGAGTTTGTTTAATCTAAAATAAAAAAACGGAATCAAACTAAATATATGCTATACAAAATTTTTAAATACTTTTTAAATCTAATAGATCCAGAAATTGCACATAAATTAGCAATTAAAATAATAAAAAATCCTTTTATAAAATTTAATTTTTCCGATAATAAATCGCATTTAAATTTAATACAAAATATATTTGATATAAAATTTAAAAACCCTATTGGTTTAGCAGCAGGATTTGATAAAAATGCAGAAATATATAATCAAATTTTCAAGCTAGGTTTTAGTTACTCAGAAATAGGTACAGTTACACCGCAACCACAAGAAGGAAATATTAAGCCAAGAGTTTTCAGACTTGAAGAAGATAAGGCAATAATTAATAGATTAGGTTTTCCAAATTATGGAATGGAAATTATTAAAGAAAGAATGATTCAAGATAAACCAAAAGGTATTTGTGGAGCAAATATTGGCCCAAATAAAGAAAATGCAACTTTAATAGACGATTATTTACTATGCTTTGATAATCTTTATGATATTGTCTCTTATATAACAATTAATATATCTTCGCCCAATACCCCAAATTTAAGGTTGCAGCATGAACAAGATAATATAAAAAAATTAGTAGATGCCATTTTAAAAAGAAGGAATCAAAAAAATTCGAAAGTACCAATATTATTTAAAATTTCACCTGATATAGATGATTCAAAAATTAAAAATTTATGTGAAATATTTCTCGAAAAAAACATTGATGGTGTAATACTAACTAATACGAGTATAAAAAATAAAAATTCACTTTTAAGTCGTAATAAAGATCAAGATGGTGGCATATCTGGCGATCCAATTTATAATTTATCAAACAAAATTATAGAGAAATTTTATTTACAATTGGGAAAAAATATCCCAATAATCGGAGTAGGTGGAGTAAAAGACGGTAAAACTGCATATGAAAAAATTAAATCTGGTGCTTCGTTGTTACAGTTATATACTTCATTTGTTTATGAAGGTCCATTGGTTGCAAACAAAATAAATAAAGAACTTAGTGATTTAGTTAAAAAAGATGGCTATGAAAATATATCTCAGGCAATTGGTATAAATTGCAAGTAAAAAAACTTAATTTTTTGATGATCTTATTTTATTTGAAATCGTATTTCTTCCCCAGCCTAAAATCTTTGCTGCTTCTGTTTTGTTACCATTTGATAGTTTTAAAGCAGAATCAATTAAAATAGATTCGTATAAATTGTTTATATCTTCAGAAATATTTTTTGAATTTTGGTCATATTCTTTAAGTATCCAGGAAGCTAGCATTTTACTCCAATCTTGATCATTTTTTGATTCCTGATCTTCTTTTAATATATCTTTCGGAAGATCATTAACTGATATTTTTTCGCCAATACCCATTATTGTTAAGAACTTACAAGTATTTTGTAATTCTCTTATGTTTCCTGGCCAGTAATATTTTTTTAAAACTTTTTTTGCGTCATCAGTAAGGTATTTTAAAGGAACCTTGTATTCTATCGAATATTGTTTCATAAAATGTTCCGCTAAGTTAATAATATCATTCTTTCTATCTTTTAAGCTTGGAAGTTCAATCTTAATAGCATTAATTCTATGAAGCAAATCTTCTCTGAATAAGTCTTTTGAAACTAGTAACTTAAGATCTTTATGTGTAGCTGTAAGAATTCTTGTTTTAACTTTTATAGATTTTGATCCTCCAACCCTAAAAAATTCACCTTCTTGAAGGACTCTTAAAAGTCTCGTTTGAACATCTATTGGCATATCACCAATTTCATCCAAAAATAGCGTACCATCTGATGCCTGTTCAAATCTTCCAATTCTTTGACTGTAAGCACCAGTAAAAGAACCTTTCTCATGTCCAAATAGTTCTGATTCAAGAAGCTCAGTTGGTATTGCCCCAGTGTTTATTGCGATAAATGGATTATTTTTCCTACTACTTGATTCATGAATTGCTCTTGCTATAAGTTCTTTTCCTGTACCTGTCTCACCAAGTATTAATACTCCGACATCTGTTTGGGCAATTTTACCAATAGATTTATAAACATTTTGCATTGATTCAGAATCACCTATTATTTTAGGAATTTCTGATGTCTTAGAAATATTTTTATCTTCTTTTATTACATTATTATTTTTACAGGCTTTCTCAATGAGAGTGATAACTTCATTAATGTCGAAAGGTTTTGTTATATAATCGTATGCTCCTTTTTTCAAAGAATTTACTGTTGTTTCAAGGTCAGAAAATGCTGTCATAATTATAATAGGAATACTTGGATATTCCCTTTTCATCTTATCAAGCATATCAATACCACTCATATTTGGCATTCTAATATCAGAAATTATTACATCAGGAACCTTATCTTTTAAAATGGAAATCATGTCTTCAGCATTGCTAAAACATTCAACACTAAATTTATTTTTTGTGAGCCATTTATCAAGGACCCACCTTATTGATTTATCATCGTCAACTACAAATATTTTTTTACTTTCATTTTTCATTTTTAGTATTTCTCGATTGGCAAAATAATTTTAAAGATTGTATTATTTTTATCTTGTTCAAATGTAATTATTCCATTATTTATTGAAGCAAGTCTTTGTGATATAGATAAACCTAACCCCGATCCTTTTGCTTTATCAGTTACAAGTGGTAAAAATAACTTGGTTTTCATTTCTTCATTTATGCCAACACCATTGTCAATTATACTTGTGATAGCAACTAAGTTATGTTTTATAGAGTTTATAGTATAGTTTCTTTCGACTCTTGTTTTGATTTCTATAAATCCTTCTTTTGTTATTGCTTCTTGCGCGTTTTTAACTAAATTTATTAAGCATTGAATAATCATATCTTTATCAACATATATATCTGGAATGCTTGGGTCGAAGTTAAGTAATAAATTTTTTTTCATTTTTTTATCTGCAAATAGAATTTTGATAACTCTATCAATTATTGAATGGATATTAATATTTGTGAAGCTAGGTTCATTGTTAGGACCCAACATTTTATCAATGTAATTTTTTAATCTATCTGTCTCATTTATAATAACTTCCAGATATTCTTTGTATTCATTATTTAATTCATTTTCAAGCAATTGCGCTGCTCCTTTTATCCCCCCAAGAGGATTTTTTATTTCATGAGCAAAAGATTTAATTATCATTTGTGTTGCATTACTTCTATCTGCATAACTTGCATTTTCAGCAATTTTTTTTTGTCTGTGAACTTGACTAATCTCCAGTAAAACATGTTTTTCATTATTAATGTAAATTGCTTGAACATTGCAATCTAATTTATGCTTTGATTTTGTTTTTAGTGAAACTTCAATATCTCTCGAAACTGAGGATTGATTAAGTGCTATAGCATCATATACTTGATTAATTATAATATTATTTTTTTTTGCAAAAATTTCATTAATTTTTATATTTTTTAAGTTTTTTTTACTATTTTTTAAGAAATTTTCACCAGAAGAGTTGATATGGACAATTTCCATAAATTTGTTTGTAATTATTACAGAAGTGCTTATGTTATCTAGTAAATTGTATGTATCCATAATGAAGATAGTATACAATAAATTGTGAATATATGCACAAAAAAAGTGCTATTGAGGAAAATCAAAACGCCCTTTTTAAGGGCGTTTCTTTATTTTTTATAAGCTATAGTACATTTCAAATTCTAATGGATGAGTGTTGGCTTGAAATGCCTGAACTTCTTCCATTTTAAGTGCGATGTATGCGTCTATAGTATCGTCGTCAAATACTCCGCCAGCTTTTAAGAAATCTCTATCCTCATCAAGTGATTTTAAAGCCTCATCCAAAGAAGAGCATACATGAGGTATTTTTGCCTCTTCTTCAGGGCTTAAATCATCAAATAAATCAATATCCATATTCTTACCAGGGTCAATTTGATTTTTTATACCATCTAAGCCAGCCATCATCAGGGCTGTAAATGTTAAATAAGGGTTGCCACATGCATCAGGGAATCTAACTTCAATTCTTCTAGCTTTTGGATTAGCCTCAAAAGGAATCCTTATACTTGCCGATCTATTTTTTGCGGAATAAGTTAAAATTGTTGGGGCTTCGAACCCAGGTACAAGTCTCTTGTAGCTGTTAGTAGCTGCATTAGAAAAAGCATTAATGGCCTTAGCATGTTTAATTATTCCTCCAATATAATAGAGTGCAGTTTGTGATAGACCTCCATATTCGTTACCTAAAAATAAATTTTCACCATTCGAAAATAATGACATATGAACATGCATTCCATTTCCGTTGTCATTAATAATTGGCTTAGGCATGAATGTAGCTGTTTTTCCATAATTGTGAGCTACATTATGTATAACGTATTTCATAACCTGGTTTTGGTCAGCTCTTTTGACCATTGTATTGAACTTTGTGCCAATTTCACATTGACCCGCTGTGGCAACTTCATGATGATGCACTTCAGTTTCTAAACCCATTTCTTCAAGCACATTACACATTGCAGATCTAATATCTTGTAATGAATCCACTGGCGGTACAGGAAAATAACCGCCTTTGACGCCCGGTCTATGTCCTGTATTGCCGTCAGCGTAAGGCTCACCAGAGCTAAAACAACCTTCTTCAGACTCAACTCTATAAAAAGATTCGCCAATTTCGTTTCCAAACGTTACTGAGTCAAAAATAAAGAATTCTGGCTCCGGGCCAAAATATGCTGTGTCAGCTATACCCGATTCATTAAGATATTTTTCAGCTCTATTTGCTATAGATCTTGGATCTCTGCTATAACCTTCTCCAGTACTTGGCTCTAAAATATTGCATCTTATTGTAAGAGTAGAGTCACTAAAGAAAGGGTCCATAATGGCTGTATCTGTGTCTGGCATTAGAATCATGTCAGACTCATTTATTGCTTTCCACCCGGCTATAGAGGAGCCATCGAACATTTTTCCATTTTCAAACAAAGATTCATCAACTGCGCTTGCAGGAAGAGTGACATGTTGTTCTTTGCCTTTAGTATCTGTGAATCTTAAATCCACAAATTTTACGTCATTCTCCTTTATTGTTTTCATAATATCTGACATTATTCGCTCCTATGTTTATTACATTTTTACATTATTGTTTGTATTCATGCATATTTTATGCCAAATGATAGTAGACATACAAAATATGACTAAAATTGTGTTAAATTGTTAGTACAATTCAATAATATATGAGATTTATATAGTAGTATATTAATAATTCAAAAATTAAACTTTGTTTTATAATATAGCTTTTATATCAAGGTGTTTTTAAATTATGACATTTCAAGAGATTATATTTAATTTAAAGTCTTTTTGGGCAAATAAAGGGTGTGTTTCTTTGGAGCCTTATGATTTTCCTGTCGGGGCAGCAACATTTCATCCGGCAACTTTTCTAAGGGCTTTAGGTCCAGAACCATGGAAAGCAGTATATGCTCAACCATGCAGAAGACCTACGGATGGAAGATATGGTGAAAATCCAAATCGTTTACAACATTATTACCAACTTCAAGTGTTATATAAACCTTCACCAGACGATATTCAAGATCTATATTATGAATCTTTAGCTCATATAGGAATTGAGAAAAAAGATAATGATATAAAATTTGTGGATGATAACTGGGAGTCCCCTTCATTAGGCGCGGCTGGCGTAGGATGGGAGGTTTGGTTAAATGGAATGGAAATAAGTCAATTTACATATTTTCAACAGGTAGGAGGTCAAGAGTGCAAGCCAGTATCTGGCGAACTTACATATGGTTTAGAAAGAATAGCAATGCATCTGCAATCAGTAGACAATTTGTACGATATTAAATGGAATAATGAAATTACATATGGAGAAATATATCTACAAAACGAAGAAGAAAATTCTAAATATAACTTTGAATTAGTAGAACCAAAAATACTTATAAAACTATTTGATGATTTAGAAACAGAATGCAAAGAACTTATACAAAAAGAATTACCTATACCAGCATATGATATTTTACTTCAAAATTCTCATGCGTTAAATTTACTAGATTCAAAACAAGCTATATCCTCAACCGAGAGACAAGCATATATCTTAAGACTAAGAAAATTATCATTTTTAATAGCTGAAAAATATCTAGAAAAAAGAAAAAAAATTAACTATCCACTAATGAAAAATAATTAGTCATGTCAAAGAAAAATTTACTTTTTGAAATTGGTTTAGAGGACCTGCCGTCAAAAAATTTAGATATTTTTTCGGAAAAAATAAAAAATAATATTGAAAAAAATTTTAATAAAAATAATATAGATTTTTCTTTTATTGATAATTACTTTACCAATATTAGATTGATATTTTTAATTAACGATATTAATGAGATAATCACAACTGAAAAAAAAACTATTAAGGGACCTCCTTTTGACAAATGCTACGATGAAAATAATAATCCTTCGAAAACCGGCTTAGGGTTTGCAAAAAAATATAATGTAAAACTTGAGGATTTAAGCAAGGTCAAAGTTGATGGAAAAGAATATTTATTTTATGAACAACCAAAAATAATAACTAACTTAGTAGATGTATTACCTAAAATTCTTGAAGATTCTTTAAAAAATATTGAGGAACAAAAAAAAATGAGGTGGGGTAAAACCAATACCTCTTTCATAAGGCCTATTAGGTGGTTATTACTTATGTTAGATAATAAACACGTAGAAGGAGAAATATTTGATATTAATATAACTAAACATACATTCGGAGATAAAAGTTTATCTAATAAAAAAATTAATCTTGGAAAAATTAATAATTATTTCGATTTACTCAATAACGAGAAAATTGAGATTAATCAAAATTTAAGAAAAAAAATAATACAAGACGAAATAAAGTTAATATGTTCAGAAAAAGACTTTGATGAAAAAATCGATACTGAAATTTTAAATGAAGTATCAAATATGGCTGAATATCCTTATCTTTACTTAGGCAGTTTTCCAGAAAAATATTTAGAACTACCTGAAGAGGTTTTAAAGTATGTTATTCAAGATACTCAAAAATATTTTTTAGTCTATAAAAATGGCAAGATTTCAAATTATTTCTTTGGGGTTTCTAATGTAAAAATAAATAAAAAAATTGTGGAAGGTAATGAAAGAGTAATTAATCCTAGATTAGATGATGCTAAATTTTTTATATCAAAAGATTTATCTAGTAACATATTTAGTAAAAAAGAATTTTTAAAAAGAGTAATATTTCACAAAAAGCTAGGAAGTGTATTTGATAAAGTTGAAAGAATATCAAATATGTCGTCACATATAATTAAAAAAAGTTTTTCTGTAGAAAATTTAAAATGTGAAGAAATAGCCAATGTTTGTAAATTAGATTTAGTGTCAAGTATGGTTGTGGAAATCCCAAAACTACAAGGTGTAATGGGCAGCTATTATGCTACTAAATTAGGATTGGATGAAAAAATTGCAAACGGCATTAAAGAGCATTATGCGCCAAAGAACCCGGAAGATAGAATACCAAGCAGTATGGATGCACAAATAGTTTCAACCGTAGATAAGCTTGATACTGTTGTAGGAATTTTTTTAGTAAATGAAAAGCCTACTGGAACTAGAGACCCATTGGGTATTAGAAGGTCTACAAATGGATTACTCAAGATATTACTTCAAGTAAATTTAAAAATAAATTTAAATGAACTGGTCGATTTATCTGCTAATTTAATATATAAAAATTTTGGTAAACTTAAAAAAAATAACGAAGCATTAGCTGAATGTAATTCATTTTTGAAAGAAAAGTTAATCTTAATACTGAAAGAAAATTATGAATTTGATGAGAATATAATATCTTCAGTAATTAGCCCAAGTAATGAAATAAACCCTTTCGAATCTTTAAAAAAAATTAAGATTATAAAAAGTATATTAGGAAATACTGATTATGATGATTTATTTGCTAATGCTAAGAGGGTATCAAATATATTAAAGAAATCTAACGAAAATGTATCGCCAAAGATTAATAAAAATTTACTAAGAGAATCTAGTGAAAAGATATTATATAATGCTATAAATGAAATTGAAGCTGACTTGCAACTATCTTTAAAAGAAAATAATTATGCTAAATATTTAGAAAAACTTAATAACTTAAATACTGATATAAAAACATTTTTTGAAGAAGTTATGATAAATGCCAATGAAGAAGATATTAGAATTAACAGATTAGCATTATTAACTACCATTAATAATTACTATAAAGGCGTAGCAGACATTACAATATTAAGTCACTAAAAGAAAACGACCATGGTCAATAGTTTACAAAGATATATTTTAAAGAGATTCTTTCCATTTAAAGATTGGATTTCAGATCTTAAAAATCCAAAAATTCTTCAAGCAGACATTATTGCGGGTTTGACCGTGGCGTTGGTATTGGTTCCACAATCAATGGCTTATGCACAATTAGCTGGTTTGCCACCTTACTATGGCTTGTATGCCTCATTCTTGCCCGTAGCAATTGCTTCTGTGTTTGGATCTTCAAGGCAGTTAGCAACTGGACCAGTAGCTGTTGTTAGTCTTTTAACAGCTGCCGCACTAGAACCAATAGCGAGTAATGACCCGAGCGGTTATGTTGCATATGCAATAATGCTAGCATTTTTAGTTGGAATATTTCAGCTTTCCTTAGGTCTACTAAGGATGGGTGTGCTTGTAGATTTTTTATCACACCCTGTAGTTACTGGGTTTACAAATGCAGCTGCAATAATTATAGCTACGTCACAATTATCTAAATTATTTGGTGTAAATGTTGTTTCGGCAGATCATCATTATCAAACAGTATTAAATGTAATTTCTGAATCATTAGTCAATACTCATTCACCTACTTTAATGATGGGACTCTTAGCTATATTTATAATTTTGCTAGTTAGAAAGATTTCTAGTAGATATCCAGCAGTTTTAATTTCTGTTGTAATAACGACATTTATATCATGGTATGTAAAATTTGAATTAAATTATGGTGGTAAAGTTATTGGAGTTGTTCCAGATGGCTTACCTTCTATACAAATGCCACAAATAGATTTAAGTCAACTTATTAATTTAGGAACCGTTGCAATAGCTATAAGTCTTATTGGTTTTATGGAAGCCATCTCAATTGCAAAAGCAATGGCTACTCAAACAAAACAGAGATTAGATGCTGATCAGGAATTAATAGGGCAGGGCCTTAGTAATATTGTTTCAAGTTTTTTCCAAGGATATCCAGTGTCAGGGTCATTCTCAAGATCTGCCGTAAATATATCTGCTGGAGCTGTAACAGGTTTTTCTTCTGTGGTTACAGGAATAGTTGTAGGTATAACGTTATTATTTTTAACTCCTTTATTATACCACTTACCGCAAGCAACCTTAGCAGCAGTAATAATAACTGCTGTAATTAATTTGATTAAATTTAAGCCTATAAAATATGCATGGAGAGTGCAAAAACATGATGCAATAATATCAGTGGTTACCTTTTTTGTTACTTTATTACTGGCCCCAGAATTAGAGTTAGGGATTATTGTCGGTATAGTATTATCTCTTGGAAGTTATTGTTATAGATCAATGAGACCAAGAGTAATTTGTTTATCAAAAAATAATCAAGGTGTTTTTAGAAATTCAGATACCAACAATATTCCAAAGTGTTGCTCTATATCGGTAATGAGATTTGATGGTCCTTTGATATTTACCAATGCAGGTCATTTTGAAAACGAAGTTATCGAAAGGGTAGCAACAAAGCCTGAGTTAAGATATTTTATAATAGATGCAATAGCAATTAATGAAATAGATGCTACAGGCCAGGATATGCTTCATAGTTTGTCTTCAAGACTATATGAGCAAAAAATAAATTTATATTTTGCAAGAGTGCACAAACCAATACAAAAAATCTTTAAAGAAACAGGGTTCTCAACTGGTGAATGGAGTAATCATTTTCATAGAACTATCGATGATGCTATAGAGTTTGCATGGGCAGACTTAGGCTGTACAAATGTTTCTCCACCGTTTTGCAAAAGTGAAATATGTCCAATGAATAGAGATACAGCAGGCCTATCATCGATTTACGAGGCGAGTATTAAAAAATTAAAAAAAGAGTAATTATTTTAATTTATAAGAAAGCTCGAAAATTTTATGTCCTAAAGTTATTCCTCTTTTTTCGAATTTGGTGATTGGTCTAAATTTGAATAAACCAATATCATTAGTTTTTTCAAATTTACTATTTTTTTCAAATGTTTCAATAATATCATTTCCGTAATTTTCCCAATCTGTTGCAATTTTAACAAAACCTCCTGACTTAATTTTTTTACTTAATAAATCTAAAAATTTTGCATTAAGAATTCTTCTTTTATGATGTTTTTTCTTTGGCCAAGGATCTGGAAAAAATAAAGAAATACCATCTAAACTGATATCGTTAACATTATTTTCTAAAAATTCTACCGCATCAAAGTTTGTAATTTTTAGATTATATAGATTTTCTTTAGATATTTGTTTTAGTATATTACCTATACCAGAATCATAAACCTCAATACCAATAAAATTTATTTCTTGATACTTTTTTGCAATATTTACTAATAGTTTTCCATCACCAAATCCTATATCTAATATGCACGGGTTAGTATTTTTGAATAATTCAAAATAATCTATTATTTTATTTGGAGTAAAATAATTTATATTTTTATTTTTATTACAAAGATATAGCTTTTGTGCCGAAGTAAGTCTTTTGCTCCTTTTTACAAAACTTTTTATGCTTTGTTGGTTTTTCATGATAATACGTCTTTTTTATTACTTGATGGTATAGCAATTTCACTGATTCTCATTCTTTTTGCTTCATATGCCTTTCTTCCGGAGATTACTGCATGTTTCATTGCTTCGGCCATTAAAATAGGTTTTTTAGACATCGCTATTGCTGAATTTAGTAAAACTGCATCACATCCGAGTTCCATTGCAATTGTTGCGTCACTCGCAGTACCAATACCTGCATCAACAATTATTGGAACATTTGCATTATGTATAATTTTTTTTATATTTGATGAATCTATAATACCTTTTCCTGAACCAATTGGTGATGCCAAGGGCATTACTGATACGCAACCAATTGTTTCTAACTCTTTTGCGAGTGAAACATTATCAGTTGTGTATACCATTATTGAAAAACCTAGATTAACCAGTTCTTTTGCCGCTATTAATGTTTCGCTTTCATTGGGAAGAAGTGTTTCTTGATCCTGAAGAACTTCGAGTTTTATTAGATTATCACCTAGTAATTCTCTTGCTATTAGAGAAATTCGAATTGCATCTTCTGAGGAAAAACAACCAGCAGTATTTGGCAGTATCTTGTATTCATTTGGATCAATAAAATCTAATAAATTTTTTTGATTAAAATCTTGACCTATATTAGTTCTTTTTATTGCAACAGTAATTATTTCTGCCCCGCTTGCGACTAATACATCTTTGGTTTCTTGGAAATTTTTATACTTCCCACTACCAATTATTAATCTTGACTCATAAGTATTGTTATTAAGAAAAAAACCCATTTTTTCATCCACCACCAACAGCTGTAATTATTTCTATACTATCATTTTCGTTGATTTTCATATTTTCCCAGTGGTCTCTAGTTATAATTACTTTATTTATTTCAATGACAATGTTTTTTGTATTTAAATTATTATCTTTTAAAATATTAATCAAATTAATATTTTCATGAACACGAAATTTTTCCCCATTGATAAAAATATTCATTTTATTTTAAATGCTCTTTCATCGTTTTTACATAATGCTTTGCCGAAAAACTTATATATTCAATTTCCTTGTCTGTAAGTTTTCTAGAGGGCTTGGCAGGCGACCCTTTGTAAAGCATTCCTGACTCAACAGTTTTATTTGGGCTTATGAGGCTTCCAGCAGCAATCATAGAGTTACTCTCAATAATTGCACCGTCTAAAACTATACTGCCTATACCTATTAAAGATTTACTATTTATAGTGCAGGCATGGAGTATTACTCCATGACCAATAGTAACATCATCTCCAATATTTAAAGGAAAACCTTTCGGGGTATAAATGTTATCGCTTGTAACATGAAGTATTGACCCATCCTGTATATTTGTTCTTTCACCAATTGTAACTTTTTGTACATCGCCTCTAATAACAACATTTGGCCATACTGAAGATTCTTTGCCGATACTAACATCTCCAATTATTGTGCAACTTTCATCGATATACGCACTATTATGTATAATAGGCTTAAGCTTCTTAAATTTTCTTATTGTCATTTTTTTGTTGTATTATAGTTTCTATATTAATCATAATAAATTATTTTTCGAATGTTTAAAAATAAACTTTATCTATATATAAAATTAATGAGATTAGATAGGCCGGTGGGCATATTCTTATTACTTTGCCCACCATTTTGGGTTATAACATATTTATGTGAGGGAGGGATAAATAATATAATAAGTTTAATATTTCTTATTGGCGTCATAACAACTAGAACTATTGGGTGTGTTGTAAATGATTTTTTTGACAAGAAATATGATATAAGAGTAGCAAGAACAAAAGAAAGGCCATATGCTTCAGACTTAGTTAGCAAGAAAGAAGTATTACTTATATTTTTTTTATTAGCTATCTTAAATATTTCTTTATTATATTTCCTAAATTTAAAAACTATAATCTTGGCTTTAGCAGCTATATTTTTAATTATAACCTACCCATTAACAAAAAGATTTTTTATTGCGCCACAGTTTTTCCTTGGTATTACATTTGCTATTTCCACTTTAATGGCATATACAGCTATAACAAATATGTATCCCGACTTTCTAGTATGGGTATTCTTTTTTGCAACTGTAATCTGGGTTACTATGTTTGATACAATTTATGCAATTTCAGATAAAGTTGATGATTTAAAGATTGGAATTAATTCTACTGCCATTTTATTTGGAGAAATGGATAAGTTTATGATTGCAGTATTACAGATCATTTTTTATACGATATTTGTTTATATTGGGTATATTCAAGAGTATGGATACAGTTTTTTTTCTTTTCTTGTTCTCGCTATTGTAGTTGGCGTGTATAATCAGATTTTGATTAAGCATAAAAAGTCTGAATCATACATGAATGCTTTTAAAAATAACCAGTATGTAGGCTTTTTAATTTTTATGGGAATCTATGGAGAATATATTATATGAGTAACTTTCGAAATAATTGGGAAATAGAAGAAGTTCTTGATCTTTTTGATAAGCCTTTTAATGAGTTATTATATGATGCGCATGAAGTTCATATTGAGAATCATAAAAAAGATATGGTTCAAGTGTGTACTTTATTATCAATTAAAACAGGCGGTTGCCCTGAAGATTGCGGATATTGTTCCCAAAGCATACATAGTGAAGATCCAATTGAGGCAACACCTTTAATGTCTTTAGATGAGGTTAGAAAGCAGGCAAAATTAGCTAAAGAGCAAGGATCAACAAGGTTTTGCATGGGAGCAGCATGGAGAAGACCAAGTAATAAAAATATAGACCGCGTTATTAAAATGATAGATATTGTTCATGATTTAGGAATGGAGAGCTGTGTAACTTTGGGAATGCTATCGGAAGATCAAGCACTAAGGTTATCTAAATCAGGATTAAATTATTATAATCATAACCTGGACACATCTAGAGAACATTATACCAAAGTTATAAGCACAAGAAATTATCAAGATAGGTTAAATACTTTAAAGTATGTAAGAAAGTCCGGCATAAAAGTCTGCTCAGGTGGAATATTGGGTCTTGGCGAATCAAGAGATGATAGAGCCAAGCTTTTAATAGAGCTAGCAAATTTAGAGCAGCATCCAGAATCTGTCCCTATAAATATGCTAGTTCCAATGGAAGGAACAAGACATTATAGTAATGAAAAAATACAGGAGTTAGAATTTATTAGAACTATAGCAATCTCTAGAATCATGATGCCTAAAACTTATGTAAGACTCTCTGCAGGAAGAGAATCTATGACCGAATCAACGCAAGCATTATGTTTTTACGCTGGGGCAAATTCAGTATTTTATGGTGAGGAACTTTTAACTGCGCCAAATGTCTCAGTTGAAAAAGACCGAGAACTTTTTTCAAAACTAGGTATGAAAATCGAAGGAGATAATAATCCTGAAAAAAAACCAAGTCTCACAAAAAAAGTACAAAAAAAAATTCATAATCTAAAATTAATTAGTTAAGTATAAATTTGAAAACAACTATAAAAAAAAATCTTAAGAATCTCAAGATAGCTGGAAATTATAGAATAAGAAGGAAAAGAGATTCTGGCAACTCTCATATATTTGTATATAAAAATAAAAACTACCTTTCGTTTGCAAGTAATGACTATCTTTCATTGTCAGATGATAAAAGAATTATAAATAGTGCAAAAAAATCGCTAGATAAATATGGTTTTGGAACAAGTTCTTCACCATTAATATCCGGATACACTAAGTCGCATTTTAAGCTTGAAGAAGAAATATCAAAATTTTTAGGGCAAGAAAAAACACTGTTATTTTCAACAGGGTATCAAGCAAATATGGGTGTAATTAAATCTCTTGTAAATAGAAAGGATACTATATTCGCCGATCAACTTAATCATGCCTCCCTTATTGATGGTTCTATTTTGTCCAGAGCTAATTTTAAAAGATATAAACATAGTGATATCAAAAATTTAGAAAATTTAATTTCGAATTCTAAATCATTGGCTAATAATTTAATAATTAGTGATTCTTTATTTAGCATGGATGGAGACCTAGCAAATTTAAAAAAACTAAAAACATTGTCAAAAAAAAGTAATTCACTTTTGTTAATTGACGAGGCCCATGCTCTTGGTGTCTTTGGAAAAAGTGGAGAAGGTTTAATAAGTGAGCACGGGTTAAATAATGAAGATAATATATTTTTAACAGGAACATTTGGAAAATCTGTAGGAACATATGGAGCTTTTTTCTCTGGAAATTCAGATTATGTCGAATATGTTATGCAAAAAGCAAGAAGTTATATTTACTCTACATCAATACCTGTCAACGCAGTTGAAGCTACAAGAAAATCATTAAAGATAATTGAAAAAGAAAGCTGGAGAAGAGAAAAATTATTTAGCTTAATTCAATACTTTAAAAAAAATATTAAGAAAATTAACTATGAATGTTTAGATAGTGATTCTCAAATTCAAGTCATTATAATTGGTAAAAGTATTGATGCAATTAACGTAAGTGAAGAGCTACTTAAAAAAGGAATTTATTTGCCTGCAATTAGACCCCCAACAGTAGAAGAAGGAAAATCAAGATTAAGGGTGTCGCTAACTGTAAATCATGAAGAATCAGATATAGACTACTTAATAAATATTCTGGATACGATATCAAGAAATCTTGTACAATCTAAAAATGACTAATAATTATAAAATAATACTTGGAGTAACAGGAGGTATCGCTGCATATAAATCTGCAGAGATAGTAAGGTTATTATTAAAAAAAAATTTCCAAGTAAAAGTTATAATGACAAGAACTGCGGAAGATTTTATAACGCCTCTAACTTTTGAAACATTAACGAATCAAAAGGTATATCAATACAATACGACTGAAAAAGATAAACCAATGTTGCATATCGATCTTGCAAAGTGGGCAGATGCCATTTTAATAGCACCTACTACCGCCGAATTTCTTTCAAAAATATTACATGGTAGAGCTGATGACATGCTAAGTACAACTTGTTTAGCTCATAGTAAAAAAATTATATTAGCACCAAGTATGAATAAAAATATGTGGGAAAATAAAGCAACACAAGAAAATTATAATACCTTAAAAAAAAGAGGCGTATTTTTTTCAGGACCTGAGTTTGGAACCCAGGCATGCGGGGACGTAGGAGCTGGAAGAATGAAGGAGCCTAAAGATATCATAGAGGATGTTGAAATATTGCTAAAAAATAAATCTAATTTATTTAAAGATAAAAAAATTTTAGTGACAGCAGGCCCAACAATTGAGCATCTTGACCCAATAAGATATTTATCTAATAGAAGCTCAGGAATGATGGGCTGTGAGATTGCTAATGCTTTTCATAGGGAAGGAGCTAAAGTCTTATTAGTGAAAGGACCTTGTAACTATAAACATAATGATGAAATTAAGCATATAGATGTTAAAAGTGCAAAAGATATGCTGACATCAATAGAAGACAACATTGACGGGTTCGATATATTTGTATCAGTAGCGGCAGTATCTGATTTTACAATTAAAGAATTATCAAAAAATAAAATTAAAAGTAATAAGTCCTTAGAAATTGAATTAGTAAAAAATATTGATATTTTAAAAACAATTTCTAGGAAATATAAATTATTTACAATAGGTTTTGCTGCAGAAACTGAAAATCTTAAAAAAAATGCAACAAAAAAATTAAAAGAAAAAGAAATTTCCGTAATAGCAGCAAATAAAGTAAGTTTTTCGGAGGGAATTGAGAGTATTGAGAATTCAATAACTTTATATTGGGGCGAAGGAAAAGAAAAGTTACTTAAGCTAAAACACAAAAAAGACTTAGCGAGAGAATTTGTTGAAGAAATATCTTATATATATAATTAAGAGGTAAGCATGATTAAAAAAGTACAGGTAAAAATCTTAAATTCTAAAATCGGTTCAGATATCCCGCTACCGTCATATGCAACTGAGGGCTCTGCCGCTATGGACCTTAGAGCTTGTATAGATAAAAAGCTAGATCTTTTATCTAAAAATACTATTTTGATACCAACTGGCTTAGCTTTTTATATAGAAGATAGGGATTATGCGGGAATTATTTTACCAAGGTCGGGATTAGGGCATAAGCATGGGATTATATTAGGAAATTCAGTCGGCTTAATAGATTCTGATTATCAAGGAGAATTAATGGTGTCCTTATTTAATAATAGTAATTCAGTCTTTACAATTAATCCGGGAGATAGAATTGCTCAGTTTATGTTAATACCTGTAATAAATATAAAATATAATTTTGTGAATGAGTTTGATTCTACTAAAAGGTCATCTGGTGGTTTTGGACACAGTGGAACAAGTTAATAATGGAAATCAAAAAAAGTATTTTCAAGGCTTATGATATAAGAGGTATATACGATAAAGAATTATCAGTTGAAATAGTGGAATTAATAATAAATGCACTATGTAGCATTTATAAAGAAGGAAACAACAAAGTTATAATCGGTAGAGACGGAAGATTATCAAGTTTTGCTTTATCTAAAGCGGTAGAAAATCAATTTTTAAAATGTAACAGAAATGTTATTAATATTGGCATGGTCCCAACACCTCTTACATATTTTGCTACCGAACATTTAAAATTAAACTCTTGTATTATGATTACAGGAAGTCATAATCCAAAAAATTATAATGGGTTAAAGATTATTATGAACGGTCATGCGCTGGCTGGAAAAGAAATTGAAGATATTTATGATGAAATTTTATGTAATAAATTTTCTAAAGTAGAATATATAAATTCTAATTCAAAAAAAATAAATATCGAAAATCAATATATTGAAAAAATTCAAGAAAATATAAAAATTAAAAAAAAGATAAGAGTAGCGGTGGATGGTGGAAACGGTGTCGCTGGACCATTAGCAATAAAAGTTTATAAAAAATTAGGCATTGATGTAGAAGATTTATATTGCGACGTAGATGGTAATTTTCCAAATCACAGTCCTAATCCGAGTGACCCAAATAATCTTAAGGATCTAATATTTCATGTAAAAAAAAATAAATGTGATTTAGGTTTAGCATTTGATGGAGATGGTGACAGATGTTTAATAATTGATAATAATGGAAATATACAATGGCCAGATAAACAAATGATGCTTTATTCAAAGAGTATCTTAAGGAATAGAAAGAACTCAAAGATAGTATACGATATTAAATCAACTAAAAATCTAGATAGTTTTATAAAAAAATACGGCGGACAACCAATCTTATCTAGAACAGGACATTCATTTATCAAAAAAAGAATGAAAGATGAAAATGCAGTATTAGGTGGAGAGATGTCAGGTCATATTTTTTTTAAAGACAAATGGTATGGTTTTGATGACGGCATCTATACTGGTGCTAGAATGATTGAATTGTTATCTAATGAAGCTATTTCAAGTAGCGAATTATTTAATAAATTACCACAATCTTTTTTTACACCTGAAATAAACATTAATGTTTATAAAGATGGCATTCAGCATGATTTTATGAAAAAATTCAGCAAGAAAGCTAATTTTCCAGGAGCAAAAATAGTAAAGATAGACGGATTAAGAGCAGACTATGAAAACGGGTGGGGTTTGATAAGAGCTTCAAATACCACGTCATGTTTGGTAATGAGATTTGAAGCAGAAACAGAAGAACAATTAATTGTAATAAAAAAGAATTTTATAAAAGAAATTCTCAAAATAGATTCTACACTAGAGATTCCTGATGGATAAAAATAAAGCAGAACAAGTAATAAAAATTTTAACAGAAGCATTACCTTTTATACAAAGATTTTCAAAAAAAATATGTATAGTTAAGTATGGTGGTGCTGCAATGGCAAAAGATAATTTAAAATATAGCTTTGCAACTGATATCGCTTTAATGAAGCAAGTTGGAATAAATGTAATTGTCGTTCATGGTGGCGGCCCGCAAATTGATAAAGAGTTATCAAAAGTTAATATAAAAAGAAACTTTGTAGACGGTATAAGAGTTACAAATGAAGAAACAATAGAAGTGGTCTCAGAAACTTTAAATAATATTGTAAATAAAGAAATAGTCGATTTAATAAATAGTAACGGAGCAAATGCAATTGGAATTGCTAAGAATGATAAAAGTTATATTGAAGTAAAAAAATATTCATCAAGCAAAACTGATTATGGATACGTTGGTGAAATAATCAATATTGATACAAATTATTTATATGAATTAATGAACTCTAATTATATACCTGTTATAGCGCCCTTGGGTTATGATCAAAATAATAACGTATATAATATAAATGCTGATTCAGCTGCAAGCTCAATTGCGTCACATTTGTCAGCAGAAAAATTAATTTTTCTTACAGACCAGCAAGGAGTACTGAATGAAAAAGAAGAATTAATTTCATCTCTTGACTTTAATGAAATAAATAAGCTAATAGATAAAGGAACTATAACAGGCGGCATGCTACCAAAAATTAAAGCATGTTTAGATGCAATAGAAAAAAATGTAAAAACAGCACACATAGTAGACGGAAGAATACAGCATTCTGTATTACTTGAAATTTTTACAAATGAAGGTATCGGAACATTAGTTAAAAAATGACTAATTGCTTAATAATTGGCTCAGGATTAGTAGGTCTATCAACCGCTTACGAATTGCAGAATTCAGGTTTTAATATAACAGTTGTAGATAATGAAAACGATGGTCAAGCTTCAAAAGCTGCAGCTGGCTTATTATTCCCTCTGAGCCCATGGAAAAATTCAAAATACATGCAAGATTTATGTATATCTGGGCATCAAGAATATAGTATTTTATATAAGAATCTAAATAACAAAGATCGAAAAAAAATAAATCTTCAAAAAAAAGATTTATTAATTTTTGGGGAAGATGTTAAATCTGCAGTTAGTTGGTATAGAAATAAAGATTTTATACAGTCAGAATTTTATGAAGAAAATTTAAATTCAGTAGAAAAAAATATAAAAAATAATTACAAAAACTTTTTAATTATAAAGAATATACATACTGTAGATCCTATAAATTTAATTAATTATTATAAAAAATATTTAGAAAAGTCTAACGTAAAATTTAAAAAAGAAAGTATACAAGATGTATATTCATATATCGAATTAAAAGAAAATTTGATATACGACTATATAATTATCGCTGCGGGATCATGGAGTAACCAAATTATAAAAGAACATAAAATTGCATTAAAACCAATAAAGGGTCAGCTTCTTCATTTAAAAACTGAAAAAAAATTATTAGATAAAGTTTTATTACATGATAGTAATTATATTGTTCCAAAAGAAAATAATACAATAATTGTAGGTGCTACTATTGAAGATGTTGGTTTTAATAATAAACTTAGCACTGACGCAGAAAATTATTTAAGAGATATACTTGCTAACACTTTCTTAAATAATTTTAAAATTTTAGACGAAAAATTTTTTTATGGCTTTAGACCGCGATTAGCAACAGATATACCTTATATAAAAACTGATCCTAATAATAGTAGAATAGTTTATAATTTTGGTCATTATCGTTATGGTATTTTAACTGCTATATCGTCAGCTAAAATTGTTAAAAATTTAGTCACTTAGTTTTTTAGCCTATGTAGCTCAGTTGGTAGAGCATTTCACTCGTAATGAAAAGGTCGTCAGTTCAATTCTGACCATAGGCTCAAAATATATATTCAAATAAAATGTTTTTTATGTCAAAATACAGAAAAAATTAGGGAGACGTTATGGATATTTTCAGAGTAGTTGCTTTATCTTTAGGTATAATTATTTGTGTTTTAACTGTTTATTTTGCGCTTGCAGGCATTGGTTATTTTTAAGAATTTTAACTTTTAGCCATTAGTTCTTTGGGTATTTTAAAAGTTATATTTTCTTCAATTCCGGAAGAATTAATTACATTTATTGCTCCAAAACCCATAAGTTTATTAATTATAGATTGAACAAGAATTTCGGGTGCTGAGGCCCCAGCTGTAAGACCTATATTTTTTTTGTTATGCAACCATTCTACATCAAGGTCATCTGCACTATCTAATAAATAAGACGGAACGCCAGCTCTAGTAGCAATTTCTTTTAACCTATTTGAGTTTGAGCTATTTTCTGATCCTACAACAAATATAATATCGCATTTATCTGTTAGTTCTTTTACAGCATTCTGTCTGTTCGTTGTTGCATAACAAATATCTCCTTTTGCTGGTTCAATAACATTTTTATACTTAACTTTAATTGCATCAATTATATTTTTTGTATCATCTATTGATAAAGTAGTTTGTGTGACATATGCAACCTCAGCTTCATTATTAAAATCAAGCTTTTCTAAATCTTTTTCATTCTCAACTAAAACAATTTTTGAATCAGTCTCAGAAACATATCTTCCCATAGTACCTTCAACTTCAGGATGACCTCTATGCCCAATTAAAATTGTATTAACTCTTTTTTTAGATAGCCTTGCAACTTCCATGTGTACCTTAGTAACTAAAGGACAAGTTGCATTGAAAACTTGAAGTTTTCTATCTTGTGATTGTGAAATTATTTTTTCCGATACTCCATGTGCACTATAGATAAGAATGGAATGCTCAGGAACTGTTTCAATATCTTCAATAAAAATAACGCCTTTTTCTTTTAGCTCATCAACAACATAATTATTATGGACAATTTCGTGTTTAACATATATCGGAGCTCCAAAAATATCTAGAGCTTTATTAGTGATTTCAATTGCTCTGTCAACTCCAGCACAGAATCCTCGAGGGTTAGCTAATATAATATTCATACACGTTTTTCATTATTATAAAATACAGAGTATAGCAATAAAATTACACCTACAGAAATTGCAATGTCTGCAATATTGAATATTGGCCAATAAAAAGAGTTATAGTGAAACTCAATAAAATCAATAACATATCCATAGAAAATTCTATCGTAAAGATTTCCAGCCGCACCACCAATAATAAAACTATATGCAATATATTGTGAGTCCATCTCAATATACAAGATATATATAATTACTAATATAACAATAAAGCTAAATATTATAAAAAACCATCTCTGCCATCCTCCAGCTTCGCTCAAAAAACTAAAAGCTGCTCCATAGTTAAAAGCTAAAGTTAAATTTAGGAAACTATTAATAGTTACAGAATGATTTATTATTAAGCTATTAATAGCATAATTTTTTGATATTAAATCTAGGAGAAATGTAAATAGTATAATCGAAAAAATTATTATATTTCTTTTAAGCATTTATTCTTTTTTCACCTTTACCATAAACATTTTCAATACATCTGCTGCATATATTTGCATATTCTTTATTCTTACCAACAGTTATACATTTATGCCAACATCTTTCACATTTTTTATTATTTGAATTTTCAATATGAACAATAAGATTATGATCACCTATAGAAATAGGATTGGAATCATTTAATTCATTAATATTTTTTAGGATCGCATTTGATGTAATAAATATAAATTTTAATTCTTTATCAAGTGCACTCAATATATTAAAAAGGTTTGTTGAGCAATAGATAGTGATATCAGCATCTAAAGATGAACCAATAATATTTTCTGTTCTTTTTTCTTCAAGAGATTTAGACACTGTTTTTTTAACTTCCAGTATATCATTCCAATCGCTATCACTTATATTACACTTGTTAAAATCGTTAATTTCTAGCTCAAGCCATTTATTAAAAAATATAGATTTATCTTTATTTCTAGGTATGTGTTGCCAAGCTTCTTCAGCTGTGTGTGGGCATATTGGCGCTATCCACATCAGTAACATTTTTGAAATAAAAAACATAGCATTTTGTGCCGATTCTCTTTCTTTAGAATTTTTCTTACATGTATATTGCCTATCCTTGATAACGTCTAAGTAAAAGGATCCCAATTCATTTACACAAAAACTATGTATTGTTTGTGTTAACAAGTGAAAATTATAATTTTTATAGTAAATTTTAATTTCTTTTTGGGTTTCAATAGCTTTTTTAACAATCCACTTATCTAGTTCAATTGTGATAGAGCTTTCCGAAAATTCTTGGTGTTCATAATCAGATATATTTGATAGTAAAAATCTTATCGTATTTCTTATTTTTCGATATTTATCTGATGTTCTATTTAAAATTTCATCTGAAACATTCATCTCTGAAGAGGAATCAGTTGATGCAACCCACAGTCGAAGAATATCTGATCCTAATCTATCAATAATTTTTTGAGGGGCAATAACATTGCCTTTAGACTTAGACATTTTATTTCCCCTAGCATCGACTGTGAACCCATGCGTCATTGCAGTTTTATATGGGACTGATTTATTAATTGCAACAGAAGTTAATAAAGACGATTGAAACCAACCTCTATGTTGATCAGAGCCTTCTAAATAAAGGTCAGCCGGGAAACTAAGCTCGGTTGATTTTTCTAATACTGCTGCGTGTGAAGAGCCAGAATCAAACCAAACATCTAGCGTATCTGTGACTTTTTCATAATCTTCCGGGTTGTCAATTAAATCGTCGATTTTAATATCAAACCATTTTTCAATACCATGTTCCTCTACAAGTTTTGAAATACGTGAAAATATGATTGATGAATTAGAATGAGGTTCTCCCGTTTTTTTATTGATAAGCATTGTAATGGGAACACCCCATTTTCTTTGTCTCGATATGCACCAATCTGGTCTATCAGATAGCATCCCTTGTATTCTTGCTTTTCCCCATGCAGGCAACCAATTTACATCAGGTAGTTTATTAAGTGTTTCTTCTAATAATTTATTTTTATTCATTGAAATAAACCATTGAGGTGTTGCTCTATAAATTAGAGGTGTTTTTGTTCTCCAACAATGAGGATAGGAGTGTTTAAATCTATTTTTACTTAGTAACCTATCTTTCTTTTCTAGTAAATTTATAACATGTTCATCAAGTTTATATATATGTATTCCATTAAATTCTTCAGGCAATCCTGAAAAAATACCATTACTTTGGATTGGGTTTACCACCTCTAAATTATATTTAATTCCCAATTCAAAATCTTCAATGCCATGAGCAGGTGCTATATGAACACATCCAGTTCCTGAATCGTCAGTCACATGATCACTATCAATTATATTTATTTTATTTTTTAAGAAAGGGTGTTGAGCCTCTAAACCTATAAGTTTATCGCCACTACAATTTGCTATAATTTTTAAATTCAATTTTACGCGTTCTTCAAACTTCTCAAACAATTTCTCAGCAATTATATAATTTTCTTTATCATTTGAAATTAAAATATAATTAAGATCTTTTTTAATAGCTACAGATTTGTTAGATGGAAGCGTCCATGGAGTTGTAGTCCAAATAACGACAAAAGTATCTTCCTTGATGTCATTTTGATTAAATATGTCATTTATATTTTTTAAAGATGTAACTTTAAATTTTACATCTATAGATGTAGATTCTTTTTCTTTGTATTCAACTTCTGCCTCTGCTAAAGCTGATTGAATTTTTACACACCAGTTAACCGGTTTAAAGCCTTTTTTTAAATGCCCGTTATTATATATTTTTTCTAAAGCTTTGACTGTTGATGCTTCAAAATCCTTATTAAGAGTTAAGTAGGGATTCTCCCAATCACCAAGAACACCAAGTCTTTTAAAATCTCTCTTTTGTCTTTCAACTTGCTTAAGGGCATAATCTCGACATAATTTCCTAAAATCTTTATCTGAAATATCTTCTTTGTTTTTTAATTTCTTTTCAACTTCAAGTTCGATCGGCAAACCATGGCAATCCCACCCTGGAACAAATGGAGTATGATATCCAGATAATATTTTTGATCGCAATATAATATCTTTTAATATTTTATTAACAGCGTGTCCAATATGTATATCTCCATTGGCATATGGGGGGCCGTCATGTAGAATGAATTTTTTTGAATTCTTATTTTTTTCCAAAATATTTTTATACAAATTTTCATTTTCCCATTTTTCTTGAATTAATGGTTCTTTTGATGGCAAATTTCCTTTCATTGGAAATTCAGTTTTTGGAAGATTTAATGTATTTTTATAATCACTCATTACTTTTAAAAATTTTTTTTGCTGTATTTATATCTTTGTTAATGTATTTTTTTAATTCTTCAATCCCACTAAATTTTTTTGTCTCTCTAATTTTTGAAATAATTTCAAAATTTAATCTTTTGCCATATAAATCATCAGAAAAATTAAAAATATTAGCCTCAAATAGATAATTTTCACCATTAAAAGTTGGCTTATATCCTATATTCGCGACTCCATCATATTTTTTACCATTAATTTTAGTGGACACTGCATATACTCCACCTAGAAGTACATTTGGTTCTATTTTTATATTAGCAGTTGGAAAACCAATCTTAGAACCTCTTTTGTCACCATGCGTTATCTTACCAGATACTGAGTATGGTCTACCAAGCATTTTTGATGCTAGAGCAAAATTATTTTCTAATACAGCCTCCCTAATTAGTGAGCTAGATATTCTTTTATTATCAGAAATATGCTTATCTTCAATATGAATCGAAAAATATCCTTTTTTTGAATAAGTTACTAAGTCACTAACTGAACCTTTTTGATCCTTTCCAAATTTAAAATCATCTCCAACGGTAAGTGACTTAACATTAAGTTTTTGTATTAACAAATCTTCAATAAAATCAATATGATTCATTGAAATTAATTCGGCATTAAATCTTAAAATTATCAAATAGTCTAAGTTAAATTTCCTAAGAATATCAATTTTTTGATAAATAGAAATTAATTCAAAATTTTTTTTTGAAAAAAAAACTTTAGGTAAAGGCTTAAATGTAATTAAAGCACTTTTTGTATTATTTTTAATTGAATTTCTAACAACATTTTCAATAATTTTTTGATGACCGATATGAATTCCATCGAATCCTCCAATACTCACGGTAAGGGGCTCATTTAAAGTAATTTCTTGTAGGTCTCTAATAATTTTCATTTTTAATTATTAATGTTTTTCGGTGATATTTTGAACGTAATTAAAAGAATAAAGTATATTATTATTGAAAAAATAATTATTAAAAATAATTTTGTTAATCTTTCAAATAATTCTAAGTTTACCCATGACTCTACACCTAAGTTAAAATATAAAATAAATAAAGACATAATAAAAGTTGCGACTAGTGATTTTACAAAAATATTTCCAATAGTACTATCCATTACTAATATTTTAGTTTTTCTTGCATTTGTAAACAAAAAATAAAAATTTATATATGCTGATATTGAAGTTGCTAATGCTAAACCAACATGCGCACCATTAAAGTTTGTTTTAATTAAATATGTGACAAAGGATATATTTAAAATGAAATTACAAGCAACTGCTATCAAGGCTGCTTTTACTGGGTAACGCGTATCTTTTCTTGAATAATAGTTTGTGATTAAAATTTTTGCTCCAATCATTCCAGGCAGTCCAAAGGCAAATGCAATTAGACTGATAGACGTCATATGCATGTCATTTAAAGTGAATTCTTTGTATTGTAAAAGAGTAATTAATATTGGTTTTGAAAGAAGTATTAGCCCAATAGTTGTTGGTAAAGATATTAATATACCTAACTTTAATCCCCAGTTTATTGTTGAGTTGTAAGATTCGCTATTTGAATTACTATAAAACTCAGATAGTTTGGGTAGCAAAACTGTTGCAATAGATATTCCAAATAAAGCAAGTGGAAGTTCAACAAACCTATCTGACATATAAAGCCACCCGATACTCCCAGTTATTAAAAAAGAAGCAATTACTGTATCAATAATCATATTAATTTGTGTCACAGATGATCCAAATATCATTGGTATCATAATTTTTTTTATTTTTATTAGACCTGGATGCTTTGTATTAATTTTAAACTTTGGCAATAACCCTAGTTTTAAAATAGGATAAATTTGAAATGCTAATTGAATTATGCCGCCTAGTAAAAGACCCCATGCAAGTGCAAAAACAGGCTCGTCGAAATATGGTGCGCCGAATAAAACACTTAATATTAATGCCAAATTTAAAATTACTGGAGTTATTGCGGGATATGAAAAGTTTTCATAGGTATTTAGTATGCTCCCAGCTACTGCAGTTAAGCAAATAAACAACATATATGGAAAAGTTATTTTTAATAAAGCGACTGATAAATCATATTGTCCGTGCTCCGAACCCACAAAACCAGGTGCAATAATATAAATTAGTATTGGAGCAACCAAAACTCCAATAATAGAAATTATTATAAGTATTATTGTTATAGTTGTTATAGATGAATTTATAAACTCTCTAACTTCCTCTTTATCATTTTTGTTTTTGTAGTCGCTTAAAACAGGTATATAAGCTGTAGAAAGCGCGCCTTCTCCAAAAATTCTTCGAAAAAAATTTGGTATTCTGAAAGCCACAAAAAAAGAATCTAATGCTCCCGAAGAATTACTAATAAAAATAAACATGACTGCATCTCGAATATATCCAAATATTCTTGAGAGCATAGTAAAAATTGATACTATAGCTGTATTTTTGAAGAATTTTCTTTTTGCAGTTAAAGACATACTTGTAATTATATATAAATTTTCAATATTTATTACTTTCTTATTGACAAATTACTAATAAAACCGCATATTGTCGTCTTTTAATGATAAAGGTATGAAACTTATGGCTAATACAGCCCAAGCTAGAAAAAGAGCAAGACAAGCAATTACAAGAAGAGAGAGAAATGTAGCTTTGAAATCAAAACTAAGAACATTTGTCAAAAATGTTGTAAAAGCTATAGATGCTGGCGACAAGAACTTAGCTGGAGAGAATTATAAAAAAGCTGTGCCAGTAATAGACTCTAGTGTTTCAAAGGGCGTTATTCATAAAAATAAAGCAGCTAGATACAAAAGCAGGCTTAATAAGCAAATCGTCGAATTATCATAAATCAAATCTTAATAAATTTAAGACAAAATCATATTGTCTGTATGAATAACAACCTCATTCTCAAATAAATCAATTTCTTTTTTTATAATCTTTGTTGATTTACCAATAATTTTACTAAGTTTAACTGCATCATAATTTGAAAGACCTCTTGCAATCTCTATATTTTTTGAATTGCATATTGTTACTAAATCACCTTTTTTAAAATTCCCAGTTATAGATTTGATGCCAACTGGTAATAAACTTTTTCCAGATTTCTTTACTGCGTTTGCAGCACCAAAATCAATTATAACTTCACCTTTTGATTTCAGTGAGTTTGCTATCCATTGTTTTTTTGAATTAATTGATGAGTTTTTATTTGATATTATAGTTCCAATATCGTCATCTTCGTTCAAAATCTTTAGTAATATATTTTTTTTGGTTCCATTGGCGATTATAGTTTGAGTATTAGATTTTGATGCTTTTTTTGCAGCAATTACTTTTGTAATCATTCCTCCTCTACCTAAACTATTTATACTTGGTCCAGCATATTTATTTAAATTTTTGTTCGTAACACATATTTTTTTTATAATTTTAGCATCTTTACTTTTTCTTGGGTCAGATGAATACAGGCCATTTTGATCTGTCAAAATAACCAATGATTTTGCGTCACTAAGATTTGCTACTAAAGAAGCTAAAGTATCATTATCACCAAATTTTATTTCATCTGTAGAAACAGTATCATTTTCATTTATTATAGGAATAACATTATATTTTAGTAAATTATTTAAAGTATTCTTTGCATTCAAATATCTCTCTCTATTACTCAAATCTTCATGGGTAAGAAGCATTTGTGCTGTAGTTATATTAAATTTTTTAAAAGCAATCTCGTATGCTTTTACAAGACCCATTTGTCCAATCGCTGCTAATGCTTGAAGTTGACTTGAGGAAGTTGGCCTCTTTTTTAAGTTTAAACGATTCATGCCTTCAGCTATTGCTCCTGAAGACACTATTATAATATTGATATTTTTTTTAATTAATTCATCAATTTGGGAAACCCAAGATTTTATATTTTTAGTATCAAGCCCAGTTGAGCTTTTTGTTACTAAAGAGCTTCCAATTTTAACCACCCATGTTTCTTTCATAATTTTTTATCAAGTATCAAATTAGTTTTAGTTCTATTACAATTATTAAAGAGGACAACAAAAATAGCAAAATTATATAGAGCATAATAACTAGTATCTTCTGTTTCTTCTTAAGTTCATTTATTTCTTTCTCAAGGGTTTCGGTATTTAAATTATTTTGAAAAACGTCATTATTTTTTTTATTCCCTTTGTTACGTATATTTTTTGTATTATTTTTTTCTGTAGCTGAGTTATTAAATTTTTTTATTTTATCATTTATATTCTTCGCTTTATCTTGTAATGCGTATATAGATTTTTCTAAACTTTCTAAATTTTTTTTATTTTCAATCATGTTTTAAAATATGAACTTACTAAATTTTATAAATCCTTCAACTTTCTTGAAATATAGTTCTTTAATTCATTAATTCCTATATTGTTGACTGTTGACGTAAAAAAAACATCTTCTTTCTCATAAATTTTATATACCTTTTCTTTTATACAATCTAAATCATTTTTAGACAACAAATCAATTTTATTAAATATTATATATTGTTTTTTATTAATTAAATTTTTATCAAATTTTTCTAGTTCATGATTTATTTCAATTAGATCAATATTTATTTGATTCTCTTGAATATGCTGAATATCTACAACATGTAAAAGTATATTTGTTCTTGATAAGTGCTTTAGGAACTGTGTTCCAAGCCCTATCCCATCTGCCGCACCTTCAATTAAACCTGGTATGTCTGCAACAACATAACTTTCTCCAAAACCAATTTCTACAACCCCTAGTGAGGGATTTATGGTTGTGAAGGGATAATCCGCAACTTTTGGCTTAGCTTTGGTCATAGCTCTTAAAAGTGATGATTTTCCAGCATTTGGCTTACCTAAAAAACCTGCATCAGCAAGTAATCTCAACTCAAGTTTTAAGATTAGTTCTTCTCCTTCTGACCCCTTTGTAAATTTTCTTGGTGCTCTATTTGTTGAAGATTTAAATCTGAGATTACCAAAACCATGCTTACCACCTTTTGCAACTAATAGTTTTTGACCATCTTCTACCAATTCACTTATCAGAACACCGTTATCAGAGTTACACACTATTGTTCCAAGAGGCACAAGAATATCTAAATCATCTCCTTTTCTGCCCGTCTTATTTTTACTCATACCATTTTCGCCGTTTTGGGCATCGAATTTTTTTTTTGTTCTAAAATCTGCCAAAGTATTTAACCCTTTAGTACCTTTTAAATATATATTTCCGCCATCACCACCATCACCACCATCTGGGCCGCCAAACTCGATATATTTTTCTCTTCTAAAACTGGCTATACCATTGCCGCCCTTGCCAGCTTTAACTTCAATTTCAACTTCATCAACGAATTTCATAATATTTATCTCATTTAAATATAAAGAGCATTATACGTTAAACGTATAAGATACGATTTTTTTATTAAGGAAAGATTTGAATAAATAGAATTATACTGAAACTATACTTACAAATTTCTTATTTTTTGGACCTTTGATTGCAAATTTGACATGGCCAGGTGTTTTAGCAAATAGCGTATGATCTTTTCCACAGCCGACATTTTCTCCAGGGTGGATCTTAGTACCGCGCTGTCTAACTATAATATTTCCAGCTTTAACAAGTTCTCCACCATATTTTTTAACACCGAGTCTTTTTGATTCAGAATCTCTACCGTTTCTAGTGCTTCCGCCTGCTTTTTTGTGAGCCATATTTTAACCCTCAGCTATATTTGTTATTTCAACTTGCGTAAAACTTTGCCTGTGACCAGCTTGTTTTTTATAATGTTTTCTTCTATGAAACTTTATTATGTTTACTTTTTTGTCTCTACCTTGAGACTTTACAACACCTTCAATTGTACTTTTTGCCAAAAAAGGCTTTCCAATACTTACTTTCCCATTATTTGAGATCAGAAGAATCTTATCAAAAAGGACGGTATCACCTTCATTTTTGTCTAATTTTTCAATCTGGATTGTGTCGCCCTTGGAAACTCTATATTGTTTTCCTCCGGTACTAATTACAGCGTACATACTTTTCTCTTTTAAATTTCATATTAGGCTGAGTATTCTACATTTAAGAAAAATATAGGTCAATGTATTGTTAAGAATATAATGATATTTTGTTACAATTTACTGAATTAAACTCGAAAATAACATAATAGGGGTATTTTCATGGATTACAGTACTATAAACAATAGTATGCAAAAAGAGATTGAAGATATTAAATCCTATATAGAAAGCTATTTAGAGTCTGATATAGAGCTTATAGAGAAAGTATCAAAGTATATTATAGATGCCCCTTCAAAAAAAATCAGACCAATACTTGTAGCAATTCTTGGCAGAGCATTAAACATAGATAAAGATAAATCATATAAGTTGGCTGTCATAATAGAATTTATTCATACGGCAACACTTCTTCATGATGATGTTGTAGATTTATCTGGCAAAAGAAGAGGAAAAGATACTGTTAATAAAGTTTGGGGCAATGAAGCAAGCGTTCTTGTAGGGGACTTTCTTTACTCTAGGTCTTTCGAAATAATGGTAGAACTTGATGATATGGAAATTATGAAGATTTTATCACACGCCACAAATACTATTGCAAAAGGTGAAGTTCTACAATTGATGTGTGTTGATCAGGTTGAGACAAATATAGAAGATTATTTAAGAGTTATACAGTATAAAACAGCAACTTTATTTGAAGCATTATGTGAATGCACAGCAGTACTTGCTAAATGCGATAATAATGTAAGAAAAAATTTAGCAATGTACGGAAGAAATATAGGGCTAGCATTCCAAATCTCAGATGATGTTTTAGATTACACTGCTGAATCGGACGAACAAATTGGTAAAAATATAGGTGATGATTTGAGTGGAGGTAAAATAACATTACCATTTATATATGCCTTTCAGAATTGCTCAAATGAAAAAAAAGAAATCCTAAGAAATATAATAATAAATAGAAAAATAGAAGATTTTATGATTTTAAGAGATATAATTTTTGAAACAAATTCTATAAAACTTACTCAAGATAAGGCAAAAGAATATGTTGAGTTGGCAAAAAATAATTTAAAAGTAGTAGAAGACACAGAAGTTGGAAAACTACTTAATTTTTTAGCAGAATTTGCTTTAAAAAGACAAAAATAAATTCTTAATTATTTCTTGTCAGGTTCT
>MDSV01232379.1_pt1 | contig 58227 bp, 81 predicted proteins | sample 810851 | NCBI WGS metagenome assembly MDSV01 (sample SAMN05326640, study PRJNA326480) | marine metagenome | isolation source: seawater | place: Atlantic Ocean: North East | collected 2012
GTCCTTGTCCTTGTCCTTGGCCTTGTCCTTGGCCTTGTCCTTGTCCTTGTCCTTGGCCTTGTCCTTGTCCTTGTCCTTCTCCACCTGCATCAGATTCTCCACCGCCTTCTGTTCCTCCATTTCCAGAACCCGCATCGGATTCTTGGAAATCTGGGTCGTAAGCATCTGGGATTCCATCTCCATCGGAATCGGAGTATTCTCCATCATTGGGGTCATTTGGGAACGCATCGGTGGAATCTGGCTTACCATCTCCATCAGTATCAGCGTTATTAGGATTCGTTCCTCTTGCATATTCTTGAGAATTGGTTAATCCATCACCATCGGGGTCGCCATTAGCATCTCCACCATTAGTAGGATTTAAGCCGTTGGAAACTTCCCAACCATCGGGAAGTCCATCCCCATCTGAATCGGGATTATTCATATTCGTTCCAGCGTCTTGTTCTTCTTTATTTGTAAGACCATCACCATCCCAATCAGCCCCACCATCGGAGGGGTCAAGAGGGTCGCTTCCTTCTGCCGTAACTCCTGTTAAACCTGCGGATAACGCAAGCATAAGTGCTACAATCATTGCCAATGTGTTCTTTTTAATTAAATTCGTATTTATATTCTCCATATTTATTTCACTTTTTATTCATAGGGAAACCTATTTTCCCTCTAAGAAAAACATTTGTTTGTTTAACTATTTAAACTTATGTGATTGGATTTAGTAGCATTTATATAGCATAGGTTATAGGAAACATCATGGAAAACAACGATGATTACAAATGTGAAGATTGCAATTCAGACACGAATTCATATATTTGTGGGAGATTTACGGCATATTTCTGCCCTGTATGCCACTCAAATATTGATGGTGCAACATTTATGGCTGAACATTATTCTGAATGATAGCAATTGTTTAATAGGTAAAGAGTTTTAAGTTGAATTAGGTGATACATATGGTTAGAAAATATTGGGGGGCAACAGGTATGTCCGATGAAAAACACGAAATTTGGTCAAAGGAATCTATTATTAAGTATTTTTATGATATTGAAAATGATTTTGAAGGGTCTAATGTTGAAAAAACAACTATTTTTGAAATTATTCAAGAAACTTATTCCGATTTTTCAATTGATGAAATTAAAAACATCATTAAGGAGTTTGAGGAATGGAAGAATAATGGCTTTGAAGATATAATTGAGCAGTTTTCGGGTCAAAAAATTGATAAAATTGTAAGTCAAATCATGGAAAATCCACTACACTATCATGGAAATCCAACAGGAAAGATTACAAATCTTCTAAATATGGATTCTTCAAAAATTGAAGAGTATGTAATGGATTATTTCGGTATGGATTAACTAAATGGAACATAAATTACATTGTTTTTATTGAAAGATTTCTCAAGATAATCCTTTAGAGGTAAAATCTTGAAGAAAATAAACGATTCATCAGTAGCCATGTATTTATTCCATTCTAAGGATTGTGTAAAATTCTTAAATTTAACGGCATTAAATGGAGTTATACCGAATTTATCCAATGCTTTTGTTAATTTATCATCTGTAAAACTCAATCCACTTTTAGATTCAAAGGTTTCACTAAATATTTCTTCAATGGCTTCTGAAACTCCTAAGAGGGCTTCTTTTTCATTCTTGAAAGCCCCGAAAAATAAGTCAGTAACGGGAATAGGGTTGTTATTCGCAAAACCTAATGTAGCATAAGTTACTATTTGAGTGTCTTTTTGGAAGGTTTCATAATCTTCCGACTCAAATTTTTTCATTTTTTTTTAAACTCTTCTGGAATGAATTCTGGCTTTAGCCAATCAATGAGTTTATCACCTTTTACGATGGAATAAACATATTTAGCCTTCATAGAGTATCCTGTGTATTTTCTTTCATACACATCTGGCTTCAAAAACGCTAAAACTCTATGAACATTACTTGGATTTAACTCTCTTGATGTTCGGTATTTAGGATTTGAATTAACTCTTTCAGCCCAACCTGTTGCAGACAACTCACCACCATAATCATTCAAAGCCATAACTGCCTTCATAACATCAGACCTTCTAAATCCACCTCTTTTACCACCAAATAATTTAATTGTTTGATTCGCCATCTTTGCTACTTCGCCATCAGCGTAAGTTTTACCTCTTGCAACAGGTTCGCCTGTAATCGGACACCGACCTTCTGCCTCAAAAGATTCTGCATTTTGTCCTTCTTGATTATCAACTACTTCAAACACTCCATAATAAGGGTGTCCATATTTATGGCACGATAAATCTCCCTCAAAATCATGTGTATAAAGTTGCCTTCCGCAACATGGGCATTCAATATTAGTTGAACCCCTATGTTGAGTTTTTGTTGAATTCAAATAGGCTCTTGGAGGTTTCCCATCCCATGTTTTTGTTTTAATGTCTATATTCGGAACAACAGGACTTCCAAGAATTACCTCATATACTTCATTTTCTGCATTAAAAAATTCAGAATCTAACCTCTCAATCTTGAGTGGCTTTTTTGGTTTCTTTGCATTCTTTCGTGCCTTTTCTAAAGCCTTAGCCAAAGGCCCTTCGGGGTCGCCACCAAAAGATTCCGATTCAGTATCAAAATTGACCCTTTCTTCAATTTCGGCAAGTGTTATCATTCCGTGTTCGCTAAGAAAGATTACAACATCATCATATCCTGTGGGGTGATAAAAGTCAAGATATTTCATCTTTTTGGATTTAGTTTCATACCATTCAAATTTCTTTTTACCTTCTGTAATGCTCATAAGGGTTTCATCATAATCCTCGGCTCTTTCTTTTAATCCTTCTTTAAAAATATGAGTCATAGCCTTTTTACCTTCAGCGTAATTCGGTAAAACCGCTAAAACTTTAGCCATTTTATCATCCCTATCTAATTTCACGATAATTCCGAGTTTTTCACTTTCTGCATCAAAAGATTCTGCCGATTTTCTAAACATAAATCTCTCATACCAAGCATCAAAACTTTCACCTTCTTTCTTGGTTTTCTTATACATTGGAATCCAATGCGTATTAGCCAACATCAATCCACTAATTTTTGATGGTTTGTTTTCCTCATCTTCTTCCGCATAATATCGGTCTTGCATCTTCAAGCCCTTGATGTAATCTCTTCTTTCTTGCTCATCAGCGTAAGCCTTTTCTTCAAACACATAACCGCCCTTAGACATTCGCTCATTCAATTGTCTTAATTCTTCTCTATTGAAAATTGCAGTAACATCTTGATTATGCCTTACAATATTCCAATAAGCCCGAATCGCTTCCGATGTAATTGGCTTGGAATTTTCCATATACAAATGCTCATGTTTCAAAGAAGTAAGCGTTGGTAATTCTGGAGATTGAAATTGATTTTCAGAATAAAGTCCTTCATTCATTCCCTTTCTCATTCTGGAAGTTGAAATCCGAGTGGTTAGAATACCCATCTTTCCTGCCTTTTCAACAAGAGTTGTATCAATTCTATCGTGTTTATCATCAAACTCTTTAGATGTAATGTAAGTATTATACTCTTGGTCATCAGTCAAAGCAACCAATCCCCAATTATCAACAAACGGGAATTGACCATAGCCCATTTCAGACCAAATCTTTTTCTGCCTTCCAAGATTTCCACCATCATGGTCAGCACCTCTAACAATGTGAGTAACTCCCGTCTTTTTATCATCAACAACGGATTGAAGATTCATAAGTGGAACACATAGATTTTCACCGTCATATTCAACCATTCTAAACAAGATTTCACCTGCTCGGTTATCATAATCCTTACTTAAATCTCCTTTTGGAATTGAAGCCGTTAATTTTACTGCCGCTTCACCTGCCGCATATTCACCCTTTAACATTGATGCAAATACGGATAAGTTGTTATCCACCCCACTAACCAACTCATCTCGTCTGGTATCACAAACTGCCTTTCCATTTCGGATTGCATTAATGACTTCATTTTGATAAAGTGTAAATCTTTCAGAAGCAATAATGATATTTCTCTTTGGAATATCAGTATCTAATAACCATTCCATTTCATCAATAATTTGTTGAAATACATCGGGGATTCCATACTCACTTAAATCAGTTGATTTAGCAGGGTCGGTATCGTCAAATCTTAAAAGAAGTTTAGCACCGGGATACCTTTTCTCATATTCTCCCAATAAACAAACACCCCTACTATGTCCAATACTTAAAGGTCCATTAGGAGTAGGTGCAAACCGAACCACTACTCTATCCTTAGTATCTTCAATAATTCCTGTTTGAATATCAACATTCATTAAATCATCGGGAGTGTGTGGGAAATTAATAGGGATGCCATAAGTTTCTAATTTATTTTCAAGCATTTCAATTTTATCTGGATTCAAAGGAACATATTTATTGTATATCTTTTCATAAATGCTGATGGGTGCATCTAAAAAACCATTTAGAATAACTTGTCTTTTATTGTAAATTTCATCAGACCGTTGCTCAAGAATTGGAATCAAAATTCGCTTCCAAATAAATGCCTTGTCTGTTTCAATTCCTTCCTTGAAAGCCCTGTAAATTTTTGCATGAACAATCATTTCAACATAATCTTTTACATCAGCAGGAAGATACAAAGATTCAATTCTCTTCATATCAAGTTGGGATTTTAACAATTCCAATTGTTTTTTAGATTCAATAGGGCTATCAATTGCTGATTGAGCAATATCTTTAATCTGCCCCTTCATCATTCCAATAGCAGATTTATCAAAACCGGGTATTCTTGAAAACTTTCCTAATAGGGACATTTCAACAAAGCCCTTTGTTAAGGCTTCATTTAGAACCAGATAGGTAGCATAATCTATGCTTTCTTCTCTATCCATAGGAGAATTGACCATAATTTTAATTTACGGGTCTTGATATATAAAACTTAATGCCTAATCACTTCTTGGATTTCTTTTTTGCAGAAGTTTTCTTTGCAGAAGTTTTCTTTGCAGAAGTTTTCTTTGCAGGAGTTTTCTTTGAAGTGGATTTCTTAGCAGTTGCCTTAGAATCAGTTTTTGCTCTCTTGGCTTTTAATTCTTGCCAAGCCTTACCCATAGCCTTTCCTCTTGCAGAAATAAACTGCTTAGGAGTTTCACTATCTTTCTTCGCTCTAAACTTAAATGTCTTAACAAAATCTTTGTATGTCTTAGCCATAATAATCAGTCCGTGTTTTTACTACTTAATGGTTCTCTTAAATATGAAATCAATCCATAACCTATCATAGTGTAAATAATATCTGCAATTTTATGGCCAAAAGGGTCACAATATTGAGCATAGTTAATAGATTCATTTCCAGAAGAAAATTGATTACATCTATATGGCTCATAAATAAATTCATTGATAATAGATAATCCAAAAATAGTAGCAGTATTAATTCTTAAAAGTTGAGCAAAAGCACCCCAAATTAAATGAGTATATGACCAATTATCCCAAAAAGGAAATTTCATAGATTTATTCCAAGACCCCTTGCCCTTGAATCTTGTTTTTAAACCGTGATTATTTAATAATTCAACATAAAGCCTGTAAAGTCCAACATAAGTTGCAACACCTATGATTGGTTTCACCTAATCACCTATTGATAATAATGAGCGTAAATTAATCTATAACCAAACAACATAGCACCCATACCTCCTACATAAAGAGGTATTTTTACAATGTTATCATAATTAGAAAACCATGAAAGTGAAAATAATCCAAATCCAATACAGAAAATTGTTCCACTAATAACTAATTCAGCCCGAACAAATCCTTCAAGAGCCTCATCCATTGAGTCAGCAATACTTTTAGGCATCTCAATAACTCCCTAAAACATCGGCTTCTGCTAAATAAAGCCCTGCAACGGTTGAACCACAAAATGCAGTTACAGGTCCTAACAACATTCCAAAGGTTGAAGATTGACCTCTTCTAATGTATTTGAAAGAATGAACCATTTCTGCAACTCCAATCACCATCATTCCAAGTGCTACCGTGTAGCCAACTTTATGAATTAATTTATCTTCGGTAGCGTAATATAGTTTAGGGTATTTTATAATAATATCGTTTATTGTTTCTTTTATCATATTAATCATCTCTTTCTTTTAGTTGTCTTTCGCTTTGTTGTCTTTTTCTTAGCAGGACTCTTTCGCTTAGTTGTCTTTTTCTTAGCAGGAGTTTTTCGCTTAGTTGTCTTTTTCTTAGCGGGTGCTTTTCGCTTTGTTGTCTTTTTCTTAGGTTTAGATTTCTTAGTTTCCTTATCTGCTAACCACTTTTCGTAAGCCTTTCTAATTTGAGGGTCTTTAATTTTATCATTTTTATGATACCTCATAAAAGTAGTGAATGTTTCATCCTTCTCATCCTTCCAAGCCCAATCAAATCTAAGTGGTTGGAGCGCATACATATAATTTTCAATAAATCTTATTCTTTTGCTTTTTGATTCTTTGTGCATCCATTTATCAACTGCTTGCTGTCTTTCATCCTTTTTATTTGATTTCCAAATCTTCACCATTTGATTATATTTCTTAGCACCGCCATCAATAATAACTGATGAAACCGCATCCCACCATGTATCTCCACCATACATATTCACTACCTTACCCTTAGTTTCAATAAATTTTATGAGGGATTTAATTTGAGATTGAGTATAAACAGTTAGCATATAAGATTGAATTTTAGGATATTGCTTATCAGTAGGGTGTCCTTTTGGACTAATTTTGTAAAATTGTTTTCTAAAATTACTAACTTGTTGCCAACTCATTTAAATCACGCCTTGACCCATCTCTTAACTCGCTTGTTTCCTCTCTTGTAGGATTTACAAACATACATCTTTCCATCTCCACCTCTCATGGTTTTTCCAACATTCACCGATGTTGCAGATGTGGAAGGAGATTTTCTCTTTCCTCTATAAATCGTCTTTTTCTTAGTTGCCGTCTTCTTCTTAGTTGCCGTTTTCTTTCTCGCCACTTTCTTCACCGCCTTTTTCTTCGCAGGACTCTTTCTTTTCTTAGTAGTTGTTTTCTTTTTAGAAACCTTTTTCTTAGTGGGTGCTTTTTCTTGAGGAACAGATTTAACCTTCTTTAAACCCCAAGCATTTAACTCCTTCCTATAAGTATATTCATCCCATTTATTCCTCTTTATGTTTAATGGTAATCCGTGATGTGCTTGAATTAAAGCATATTTCAAAGCCCAAACTGTTCCCTTATCATATCCTTTAATACCTGTGGTAGTAATCGCATCCGAAGAACCCATCCCATATTGAAATTTATTAAACATACCTGCCCAATTAAGCCAATCATAAGTAGTCAATCCCTTTAAATTACCTCTTGAAAGAAGCCATTTATACTTCGCTTCCTTTATCTTTTTAGCATGAGCATCTAATGATTTTTTATTATCTGGAATATAATAATTAGTCATACTTGCACCAACCCTCCCAACATTAATTTTGCCTTTGTTTTTACCTGCTTTGTTGCCCTCACCTAATTTTGAATTGGTAAAATCTGATACTCGGAGATATGAAGTATTTGATTTTGCCTGTTGTAAAGCATAATCCTTTTTCTTAGAAAGCATAGTAGTTTTAACTTTCCATTCGGGGTGAGCCTTATCCATCATCTCTAAAAACTTAGACATTTTCATTTTTCCATATCTATTATATTGTGCTTGAGTTATAGCCATTTCACTCACCCGCCTCATTATTTGAATCCGATTGAGAAACATCATTATTATGTTGTATCTGTATGGGTGGAAGATTTGAGTTAGATTTCAAAGCCGAAACGGTTTTCGTAATTCCACTTAAAACTACCAAACCTAATGCTACCTTTCCAACCCCTTCATATCCATTATTTCCAGATTTAACTTCTTTTCTAATCCTTGAAGCAGTTAAGAAAGCCCCAAGACCAACCAAAAGAACAATTCCACCAAATACCTTACCTGCGGGTTCGTTAAAAAATGCAAGACCTAATCCTCCGCCAATAACCAATACAACTCCTATGGCAGTTAATCCATAAGATTGAAGATTAAGATAAGCAGAACCAACACCCATAATTATTGACCCCCTTTGGGCATTTCAGATTTTGCTCTATCTATAATGGCAAACAAACCGACAAGAAGAATACTAACTTTTAAAAAAGGAAATTTTGAAACAGGAATGTTTGAAGTAGGTCTTATTTTAACCCGCCTTATAGAATTCATAATAATGTTTTTATCGTTCCGCTATTTAATAATTTACCATTTATCAAACCTAAAAGATTTAATCCATCTGGTTCTTTTCCAAAATAAAACAGAAACAAAAGTTATAAAAAATAATAATAATGAAGCAACCCCTAACAATTCAAAATCATCCATAGTTGATTACACATCTTTTAGATATTTAAAACATACTGATAAAAATACCCTTTTTCGTAAGGTGGTGGACAATCTCGGATTTGAACCGAGGGTCGCTCGGTTATGAGCCGAGTGCATTAACCAAACTATGCTAATTGTCCTTTGGTGTCGGGAGCAGGATTTGAACCTGCGAATCATTATGAACAGGAATTTAAGCCCTGCGCCTTTAACCACTCGGCCATCCCGACTTGTTGTTATAGTTTTTATTTTTTAATTTAATTTACAGGCGGGCGTAGGAGGAATTGAACCCCCATCTCCGGCTTAGAAGGCCAGAATGCTATCCGTTACACCATACACCCTTTGCCTGTAAATTGAGGTTTATTCTCTCATATATTAATGTTGGGATTAACGCTACCCCCACGCCTTGCACATTTTCAATTGACCGCAAGGAATTCAATAAAGAATAATTGGCGAGCCAGATGGGATTTGAACCCACACGCTTCGGATTCGCAATTCCAAAGTCCTATCCACCGGCTGACTCATTTTAATCCAATAACTTATGCTATATAAACCCTACTCTCACTCGTATTGAGTAGGAATCTTGGTTACAATATATCGCATATATCGCTGACCTGTTGCATCAGTCCTTCGCTCATGCTCAAACTCATACCCCATGTCCTTCAAATCCATAATTCTTCGTGGAAGCGACCTAATTTTATATACTGTATGTGCTTCCATTACGCTTAGTGTTTCGTTATTCCTAAAGTGTTCAATCAACATTTCTCTTTGTGTCGGCATTTTCCTCACCTAAAACGACATAAGATTCTTTACCTTTATAACCTTTTATCCTAATTAGCAATCTCATTGATGAATCCTTCACTTTGCATCTTGACCCAAAACGGTCTTGATGACTCAAAGGTTTCAATTACGATGTGGGCGTGGGGAAAGGCAGACCTAATTCGCTTAATCATTTGTCTGCCGAAGCCCCTACCTCTAATGGGCGACCTAACAATGAAGTTGTCCACATACATTTTGTGGGTCGCATTATCTTCAAAGGTGCATCTTGCAACTGAATAACCATCCCAATAAACAAAAACATTAGATTTTTGCTCATCTTGAACGATACAATCATCATAACCAGAAATAGGCTTCATAATAATACCACTATATCAGTAGTATATAACTATTACGATTATATTTACTATATTGTTTCACCCTAATATAGAAGTTGCTTGTTCTAATGCAGACATATTTGAAATACCTTCAAATACTCCTACGGTATTCATACCCATCCAGATAATATTTACTAAAACAGGAGCCATTGCTTCGTGATAGAAAGCCGTAAGTAATAATCCTGTTGAACCCACTAAACTAATTAAGTGATATGCAGATGATGTATTAACAAGCCAACCTCTTGAAACTGCGGTAACTGCCGCTAATTGTAATGCCCCACCTGCATAACCTACTGCATCCATAGCCTTTCTCCCATAATTATCATCTAAATAGGTTCTAATTTTATTAGACCTTTGATTAGCAAAATAGGAAAGTCCAGAAAATCCTAATAATACACCTAAAACTACTTTACTCATAATTATTCCTCTTCTTGGATGGTAATTGTTTCCTCATCTTCTGATAATTTACCTTTGGCTCTCATAATATCATTTTCAGTTTTGTGTTGTCGCCTAACTGATTCAATGTATTCTTCTTCTTCTGCATTCCACCTATCAAAGAATCTGGAAATAGCCATGTAAGCAGGACCAGAAAGAATACCTAATACTGCTATATATGCTTCAATATCCTCTCTCACTTGGTCATTGACAAATGCAGTAGTGATTAATTGATAGGATAAAATCATAAAAACTAAAATTAAGGGTAAAGATACTAAAGCAACCATTAAATTATTAAAGGTTAATCTTATATCCCAATCAATTTTAGCCATATTAGCACCTCTATGCATCAATTTCTCTATTTAACCATGTTTCTTCAAGGTATTGAGTTTCACCATCAGCATCTTCCCAAATAGCATACCAATAGAAATCGTAATGTGTTGTGTTATTTACTGTAAAATTATCCAAAACTAAGAATCTTGGGTCATCAGCATATCCTTGAATATAATATGTTTGTGTTGTCCATTCAATTGGACCTGTCGCATTTGGACCACTATTTGTTTCATTAACATGATATACTAAGAATTGAACAGATACATTGTAGCCTTCAAGGTCATTAGTATCTTCACCACAATCAAGGTCAAAACCTACGGTTGCCGTAGTGGAATTAGTAGTTAGTTGAATAATAAAAAGGTTAATTTCACAAGTTTCTGGCTCTTGTTCTTCAACATCTATACCCCACATCATAATAGATTCAACAACTGAATCATTATTCATATCATAAGCAGTAACTATTGGTGTCCAAGAATCACCGATAGCAACCCCATCAAAAATATGAGTAAAATCTTCTGCTACTGATGAATCATCCATCTCCCATGAGTGGGAATAATTAACCGATTGTCCGGGTTGTTTTAAGAATAAATCTATTTCAACACCACTATCACAATAATTATTAGGGACAACTCTAAATGCAACTAAAATAGCATCTTGTTCAGCATCTTCACTTACATGACCTCTATAATGGTTAATAATTTCAACCTCACAAGGCTCATCTGGAGGATATTCACAAGTCCCATCATCATCAGTAGCCATAGAGTCATAATTTGTTGCTTCCGAATCTGTGCAACCATATATTGCATCATCAATTTCATCAATTTCAATTTGATTACTCATTTCACAACAATCTTCATAATCATTTCCATTAGTATTGATAGTCCTAAATCTAAATTCAACTTTCCAATTGCCATCTTCTAAGTCCTTTAAGCCTTCATAGTTTTCAATCTTGATATTTGTTGTTCCAAATTCTGATACTCTAAATGTTTCAATTTCTGAATAGTCAATTGTTTCAATAAAACCATCATTTAAATAGGTTGAAATCATAATTTCAATATCCACTCCACAATCACTTTCATCTTCAAAATCAACCTCAACAGTTAAATCATCATCATTTGTAATTAACACTAAATTATTATAATTTGGAGATGCGACACAAGATTCTTCAAAATAATAATTTCTTGGAGAGTCCCAATTCCAATTTGAACCATCATAAGTATCAAATCTAAATTGAATTGTATAGTCGCCCGCTTCTAAATCTTCAAATGTATGATAAATGTCGTATGATTCTCTAAACATAATTCCAAAAAATTCATATTCATCATAATGTTGTCCGTCTTTAAACAAGTGAACCCTAAAATCGCCTTCCATTTCGTGAGGGCATTGGAAACTTGAAAAACTACCTTCTATAAAAAGAGTATTTGATTGTCCATCATCTGTATATGATGAATCAGACCAAGACCAATCACAATGTTGAGGGGGTCCTCCACCGCCACCATTATTATCATCCCAATAACAAGAGCCATCATCCCATGTAGCCATAGGGTCATAATTATCTGCATCGGAAGCGGTGCAACCTCCATAATCCACATAATAATCATCATCATCATAATCATTATCGTCATCTGAACCAAACCAATCTGTTAGCCCAACCATTTCCATACTACCACCGGTCAATAACAAAAAGACAGGAACGAAAATTAAAGCAATCTTTTTAATGTTTTCAGCCTTCCTATGGACTGATGCTATTGCTCTATCAACAATATCCCCTTCAAGTGTAGTTTCCACCTTTATATCAGTTTTATTATCTCCACCATTTAATACCTTATTTTCAGATACCTCTTGATTTATACTTTGAACAGTAGTAATTAATTCAGCCGCCTCTTTTAATTGAGTAACTAAATCTTTTTCGGGGGCTTTATGAGAATTATTTACAATTCCATCATCTAATAAATCTGCAAGAACATCTGCTTCTTCTCGCCCCGTTGCTTCTGCAACTATTTTAGCCTGTTCAGCCAAATCGGATATATCCTCGGTCTTATTGTCATCAGACATATAATATAACTTACTCTTTAGATATTTAAAGATTAACTCTAATTTAAGAATTACTCTTCTTCGCCATCAACTGCGTCAATAATATCTTCAACCGCATCTGCAATATCTTCATCAATGATTCCTGCATCTTCAAGAGCATCAACCAAATCTTCTGCTCTCTTTAAAACTTGACCGTAAGAAGAAGCGGCACAAAGGAATGCTAATGCGCTCGCAATAGGGGCATATGCACTAACTTGTTCAACTTGGCTCATAGTGGCTGATGCGGCGGTTAGTGCCGTTACTGCGTGTAATCTGTATTGATTCAATTGGGCTTTACTTAAATCCATAATGTGAATTATTCCGTTTTATTACTTAAAGGTTCTCACACCTATCTATTTATTAGAGGGTCATGTGGGATTTGAACCCACGCATGACGGATTAAAAGCCCGTTGCCTTTCCTGACTTGGCGAATGACCCTTCGCAATTATCACACATAACAAGTAGTAAATAAACCTTTCTAAAACTTTCTTTTTATTTTACTTTTATTTCTTTTGCTTCGTTCAGCATTTTTAATAATTGATTGTTCATATAGATATTTGGCTAAACTATCAGTCATTAAACCCATAGGCATTTTAGATACAGGTAATGCATTATAATATCTTGCAATTTTATTCCAATCTTTACCATATAACTGAACAAGGCTATATATGGAATCCACTATGGGTGCGATTACTGTTAATTTACCCTCTTCATCATAGACAATATCTTCATAATAAAACCATTTATTTTTCTTGTAATAAATAGGCATAATTCCCATTAGATTTTTAGTGTCCCAAAACAAATTATTTCTTAAAAATATTTGTATTTTTTCAACAGATGATATTTCCTCACCATAATCGCCATAAACATCTGCATAAGGAAATTGTGTTTTTAATTGTTTATAATACTGCGAATTAATCCCTAAAAATATCTTACCTACTAATTCTAAATCATCAAAATAATCAAATGTAGCCCCATACCACCTACTTATGAGGAAATGAGTATGTTTCTTTTTAGGGTCTGACATACCGTATTCAATCATATATCTAATATAATCTATTTTCATCATAGCCCCAGATGGTGAATCTCCAAAAAGAATATAATCTATAATAAAGTCCCGATTATTTTTATTTTTCATAAGATTTTGTAATCTATTATTTTGAACCATCCTTTGTATTGATTTAAAATCATATTCAAACAACATGATGCTACATTTATTTAACAATTTATTTTCATCTGGAGTTAATTTACTCATAAAACTCTCATAAGCAGATTTCATAAACACTCCATATTCTCTTCTATTGCCGATATTGATGTTTAAATCATCTTTTGCAAACATAACTGTCATTCTTTTTCTAATATCCATAATTACATTATTATGTTTAAATTGATATTTATTTAAAATAAACCAATCTATATCTCTAAAACTTTTAATATCTTTTAAAGATTTAGAATCCTGTAATCTTAATGTTCCACCCTTATCTATTCTAATATTTTCAGAATAAAAATTCCAATAAAAATCTTTATCTTTAAACATATCATAATATAAATCTCTCGCACTCATTAGAGAACCCATATCCTTTTGAGTTAGTGAATCTTCAAATGTTTGATGATAATAATTCATAGTTTCAGAATAATCCTTCCTTAAATCAAATAACTTTTTTTGTTCAAATTGATTTAATTTAGATAAAATCATAATCCTATAATCTTCAACACCTTTACTATTGTAAATAAATGGAGAATCTTCTAAAATTATTTCATTAAATACCTTTGGATATTTAGTTGTAATATCTTTAGCAATTTTAGATACCGATTTTGTATCATTATTGATGGTCAATAATTTTTCAACATCATCTTGCATTTCTTCATAATATTTCTTTCCAGATTCAGTAGCAATTTCACCCTTTACATTCTTTTTAAAATCTGCATAAGCCTTGACTAATTTATAAGTATCAGTCGCAACTACTTTATCTAAGTTTCCCTTTACATTCGGGGCTACATGATGGTGTATTAAATGTTCCATAGTGAAATCATAATCATTTGTATTTGCAAATTCTCCAGAACCTAAACCTGCTATGTCTAAAATATTATTAGCAGTTTCCATCCTTTTAGAAATATTGGATAATATCGTTTTCCAAGAAACAAACTCTTTTGATAAAATAGCCTTAGTGATTGCATTTCTAATTAGAGGTTTAGACCTCCGACCTCCAATACCATAACAAACCTCAAGATGTTTGGTGGCCTTTTCCATATTATCAAAATAATAATTGTATTTTTTAGAAAATGATTTTTCATAAAGTGCAACTCTTTGCTTAACAGTAGTAGGATTCATACCTTTCAACAAAGAAATGCAAATAAAGTTAGGAATAAATGTTGTATTAATCAATTTATATATTTCATCCCTATCTTTTTTATTAATAAATGAATCTGCAATAGTTTCTATTTCCTTTCTTGCTTTTAAAACAGAATTCCAACTTGCACCCTTACCCTCCATTAGCGATTTAACCGCAGAATATATCTTAATATTTTTAAATATCGTAGTATCTTTTAATCTAAATGGCCTATTATAACTTACCAAAGCCGCTATTTCTGGTTTAATGTCGTATTTTTTAACCATTTTCTTAATGCTTTTGCTCTTAGCATTATAATTAATGTGATTTGAAAGCAAATATCTAAACAAAGCCATAATTCCATTTCTATTCAATTTACTTATTTCATTGAAGTTATTACAAAGTGCATTATAATTTTTAGCATCCTTATCCGTTATACTACCCGAATGGTGAGAAAGTAAATCATTAATTATACCATAATTATGTAGTGTGATAAATCCATCCTTTAAACTTAGAATATTTCTTAATGCCGCATTTTTAACATTAGGACTCATTTCCACCTTACCTTCAAAAATAACTTCCTTTAGTGCCTTTTTAGTATTAAATTCAATTTTATAACCTCTATTCATTTCAAACTCAATAGCCCTTAGCATCATTCGTGGTTCTTCTTCAAATTTCAAAACAGGGTTGCCTACGGTTTTTAGAGTGTTAGAATGAATATCCCATTTACCTTGAAAATAATCATAAATATGCCCCCTATCATCCATTATCAATGAATTAACAGTAAAATCTTTATTATTCATCTCATCAATAATTCTATTATAGATTTCATAAATTGGAACAGTTTTAGATTCTTTAACAATAGGGGGTAAATATTTAGAGTAAGTGGATATTTCAAATTTCCATTTTTTACCCTCAAGTGTTTTTGTAGCAGTAACGATTGGTCGGTAGCCTTCAACTATGAATTTATTATCCTTTTGCAATCCAGCCTTTAATTCTTCATTATTTTCAAATTGTGATATAAGTGAAATATCGCCATCAACCCGCTTGTATTTTTTAAAACCATTATTAATATTATCAAAACCTAATTCAATTAATATTTGTTCAACTTCAAAAGGTAGCATAGGTGTAATAAAATCAAAATCATTGACTTTTTTATACCTTACCATATCTCTTACCGCCCCTCCAACCAAAAACAAATCAGTATCCTTTTCTGAAAAAGCATCAAAGATACTTATGACTTCTTTATAAACTGTTGAATCGGTAGGTGTGATTTTTTTAATCTCTCTATCCAATGGACCTTGAATTATTTTTTTAGGTAGGGGTGTTTTTCTATTTTCTGTTTCAAATATCATGTTATCACCACCTATATTTTTAAGAATGATGGTTTGATATTTAATGTTTTACTATCCACCGCAGGTTTAAATCTATATTATAACCCTTGCCATCATCCATTAAATAGTTTAAATTATTTGCAATATCATTCTCAAATATTTGACTTGATTCATAAGAAATATATTCTGGCAAACAAATATTAAACTCAATATAATAGGTTTTATTTTCAGCATCTAATTCATAATTATCTAATTCAATTTGTTCTAAATTAAGATGTTCTATTAAGGAATCAAAAATAACATCTTCAACCTTTAAAATATCCAACATAAAAAAAAGTGATGAAAACGACTATCTAAAGATTTTGCCGTTTAACTTTAGGGGAAGATTTAATTCAAGATTGCATTTAATAATATAATTTATTTGTTCAAACAAATCAAAAACACAAGAATCGTTCATCCATTTTTTAGGATTTAAGTTAAGACAAAGTTTTTCACAACCCTCTTCCAAAATTACATTTCCTTTGAAAAAGGTTTGGTCTAAAACAACTTCAATATCTTCTAAGGCATTATAAACATTGTTTGAAAACTCTATGTTTCTGGAAAGGACTCTCTTAGCCCCATTAGTTATTTTAAGATTCATTTTTGTTGCTCTCCCTTTCAACTATTTAATTTTTTTCCATACTTTATGCATATTCTCTCAAAGGAAATACAACATCATAAAATCCCTCATACCACCCAAACTTAACATCTGGAATGGAATAGGCTTGAATTGCATATCCCATTTGCTTCATAAAATCATTCCAAAAATCATTCATTAAATTATTTAAATCAGAATAATTTTCAGCAGATTCAATAACTTCTTGGTATTTTTCCAAAGCGTAATTAGCCGCTTCAAATCCCCAACTTTTTCCAATCGCATAAGATTCATCTTTTAGACTTTTCAAAATATCACCTCATTCATCGGCAGAAATATCTGAAATCTCACAAACTCCACTTGGACAATCACTTTGAGCCGCACCGATAATGAGTGAATCTTGTTTCTTTTCAAGATATTCAACTGCTTGTTCAACAGTAATTGGAGTTAATGGCTCATTACCTCTTGAGCCAGACCTATAAACTGTTGTTCCCTTCATCATAGGTGCATATTTTAATAGGACATTTCCATATTTTTCAATGTCGTAATCGTGAGGAATATTGATAGTTTTTGAAACTGCATTATCAATATGTTTTTGGACACAAACTTGCATCCTCATGTGGTCCTCAACAGAAATTTCGTGTGCAGATACAAAGGATTTTAAATCAACACCAGATGCCCAAAGAGATTCAAATAGTGGGTCAATAACAATTTCTTGTTTCAAAACCCTTTCATTTGAATCTTCTGAATTAGCATAATAAAGTCGTTCATAACCGGGTGCAAAAACAGGTTCAATCCCACTTGAAGTAGCAGAAACAATACTTGTAGTGCCTGTTGGCGCAATTGTTAATAATGCACAATTTCTAATTCCATATTCTCTAATTTTCTTTCTCAAACCCTTTTGTAGTGTTTTACAGAATCCAGAATCTAAAAATTCTTGACTCTTAAATGCAGGGAATGGTCCTCTTTCAACTGCGAGATAAGTTGATGCTTCATAAGCACCTTTTTTGATAAAGTTAAAAATTTGTTCAACCTTTTTCCTACCTTCTGCACTATTATATTTAAGTCCTAATTTAATTAAACAATGTCCAAGCCCCATAACTCCTAAACCAATTCTTCTAACAGTATGGCAATTCTTTTCAATTTCAATAGTGGGATAATTATTTACATCTAAAACATTATCTAAAAATCTAACACCTAAGATAACTGTATCTGCAAGTAAATCCCAATTAATATCTGATGAATCATCAAGAAGCATTTGTGAAAGATTAATAGCCCCTAAGTCGCAACAACCATAGGGTTCTAACCAAATTTCACCACAAGGGTTTGTGCTAATTAATGGAGTGTGATACCAAATATTATTCATTTCATTCGCAAGCCCTTCATTAAGAATTCCGGGTTCTCCAGACTCCCAAGAGTTATGAACAATCATGCCCCAAATATCTTTAGCAGGAATCCTACTCAATTCTTTATTTCTCCATTCAAAAATAATATCTTCATCATTTTTAACCATTTCAAAGAATTCATTATCAACTAAAACTGAAACATTTGAGTTTTTAAGTTTCTGGTCTAATTGGTTTTTAATTAATTTTTCATAGATTTGAGAATTATCTTGCGAAAACATATCTGTTAATTCTTTAACATCTGAATGAGGTAGGTTAGGAAATGCATTTTTTAATTCTTGAGTAATATTTTCTTCTCCAATAGAAACCTTGTTAAATTTTTCTTCAAGAAACTCAATAATATCTGGGTGGTCATATCTTAAACATTGCATTAAAGCCGTTCTTCTCCCACCTCCTGCCTTAATAACCTCTCCAACCTCATTAACAACTTGCATAAGAGAAACTGCACCTGTGGACTCTCCACCTGTCCCTCTAATTGGAACGCCTCTCGGCCTAATTGGAGAATAGTTGATACCTACGCCACCACCCGTTCCACTAATAATTAACATATCAGAAACAGTTTTAGCCCAACCCTCTCTTGAATCCTCCGTAGGAATTACAAAACAATTTAGTAATTGACCTTTAGCCCTACCAGAACCATACCAAATTCTTCCACCGGGAATAAATCTATTGCTTACTAAAGCAGTAGTGAATCTTTCAGACCAATAATCCCTTTTACCATTTTCGGCTTGTGCTACATGATTGGCCACTCTTTTACAAGCACCCTCCCAATCTTCATTATCATTAATGGCGTATCTTTGTTTAAAAATTGTGTCTGCGAAATCTTTTGGCTCATACATTTTTTTGTCCTCCTATTGCTTTTTTACCATCTTGCGAACAACTATATAATACTTATTCAACCAACCGATGAAGGGGTTTATTTTTAACCTATTATTATCCTAAATTTCGGGGTAATAAGTTTCAATATAGTCCACAAGTCTATCTATAAGAATCATACCTTTTGCAACTCCATATACAGGATGCCACTTAGGGGTTCTGGGATATGTGGATTTAGGAACACTACTGTTCCAACTTGAATATCCATAAGATTGTGCTTCAAATATTTGATTTACAATATCTTCTTCCTCTTCTTCGGCATGGTGATAATTCATACCACCCATACCACTCATACCTCTATGACCCCTTCGCCTTTGCTTTTCTGCCCAATCATCATCCTCAAGAGAAGTTTGTCGCCCTCTCCGATTTCTTTTACTGCCTGTTCCACCCCTACCTCCAAAAACACTACCCCTACTTCCTGCGGGGTTGTTATCTCTCACGCCTCGGTTAGCAGTTTGTGGTGTTTGTTTCTTGTATGTATAAATCCAAGACCCACCCACACAAGCCAATTTACCTTTCGCCTTAAACTTAGATAAAATATCAATTACTGCTTGAGTAGGGATTTTTTCAGAATTACCTCTAATATCAACCTTTAAGCAACCTCCAATATCAGTTATTCCTGTAATATTTTCCTTTCGGTATTCAGCAATATCCCAACACTCTAATGTGATAGTTTCGTCATCTCCTTTTTTTGTTTCAAAATAAGAAAGGGCATAAAGCATATCTCTAATTTCCATTTCAATCTCAACTTCATCGTGAATATACATTAAAAAGTCAAAATCTCGGTATTTCCCCTTGGGGATGAAGATTAAATGATTATCGTCTGGTTTATGATATTCAACACCTTCTGGAAGAGTATCTTTAATTAAGTTATAAAATCCATCTGTAATTCTGATAAATACATCATAATCTCTCCCATATTTTTCTTCAAACTTATCTTCTAATTGGATTTTAACCTCACCTCTTGAATCCGTTGGTTTTTCAACCTCCTTTTTCTTAGTGTCCTTTTTAGTTGTGGATAAAGAAGTTGATTTAGCACCTGCTCTTGGTTTGTATATGGTTTTAGTCCCACTATCATTAAGTTTAGTATATCCATCTTTGTAATGACCTTTAGATTTAGCATGACTCATCCATGCTTGTTCAGTTTTACCCTCATATTTGCAATTAGGTCCATTACATTTAAATGGCTTTTTATTTTTACTTGAATAAGATGTGCTTTTGGTTTTTTTAGTTGATTTCTTGGCCTTTTTATCCTCTATCAAAACAATGGGCGCACCGGGAAGATTATTGTCGTTCATGTATATGACGGCTTCATCTCTCTTACTAAACTCTTCACCATCGGGTGCTACATATTTCCGAGCCATACTAATTTCACCACCTTTTAACTATATTAAACATTCTGTTGTAAGATTCTGCCTCCATAGCCTCATCTCCATCTGCTACTGCACCATGTCTATCTTGATATATTAAGAATTCTTCTAATCTTCTATCTCTAATTGAAGCGGCTAATCTCTTGGTATCATTATTTGCATAAGGCCAATCAATCATAAAATAAACATAAGAAATATCAATTTGTCCATCTGGATTATTAGGTAAATGTCCATATCCATTTAAAATCCAATATTGGATTTGTTGAATATAGCCCATGTTTAATTGCCTATATTTTTCTTTGATTTGCTCGTCATTTTCTAATAGGGTAAGATTAATAATAGTTTCAGTTGGCATAACATTCCTATATCGGGTGATATAAAATGAATTGTCTGGATTCAAAAGGTCATTAATCAAAGAGTTGATAATTAAAGGAGTCCATCTTTCTTTTGAGTCAATCAAATCAAGTAGTTTTCTTTTACTAAATTTAGCAACATCATCTGTTCTTTGCGGTGAATTTATAGGTGTTTCTTTAATAAATTTAGGATTGGTAGCAAGTGCTAATAATGCCTCATCAGATGTATTAACAGAATCAACTATTGATTCTATAAATTTATCCATATTTTTATAATCCCATGTATTTCTCCATGCGGGAATTTCTTTTTGTTCTTGGAAAGTTTCTGAATCTGCGAAAACAAGAACCATACCATCCTTCCACTTAGCAGGATTTCCTTTGAAATTGAGTTTTTCATCAGACCTTTTTGATTCTGGAATAAATGAATATAAATCTTCAAGAGTCATTGATTTTTTAAACACCTTTTTAGTTAAATTGCCTGTTTCTCCATCATACATTATTTCAACCCCCTCAACAGTATAATATTTTCTTTTCTTAACAATACTATCCACGAACAATAATGAAGAAGAAGTTATTTCATTTCTTTTAATTCGCTTTTCAATTTCTCGCATTAGCATTTCGCCATCTTCTTCATATTCTTCTGGAACCATCTTAATTTTTTCAGATTCATCAACGCCAAATTTTAAGATATAGTGTGGCCTATCTAAAATAGGCAACACCTTATCAGCAATTGCTTCTCTTTGCCCATCTTTATTGTAAAACATAGAATTATTAATTGGAAGTTTCATAGCACCTTTGTATGTTCCCCCTCTCCAATATTCTAACCAATCTCCATAATTTACAATAAATGCTTGAATATAATCTCTAACCTGTTTAGGTGATTTCATACTAAGTGTTTGATAAAGAGTATTATCATCTTGTAATCTATTAATTCTATTTACATCTTGATTAATGTTAATTGATAGAGTATCTAAAATTTGTTTAATAATAATATCGTTTTGTGCAATAGATAACGATATATTATTTAACATGGTTGCATAATGTTCATCAATATATTGTTCCCACCCAAATCCACTATCTATAACTTCTGAAAGGCAAGGGTTTGAGAATAATAAATGTCTATGTTCTGGATATTTGTTAAACAAATATTTCCAACCAGAAACGCTTAGTGAAGAATTATTAGCAAAATTATTTATTACAAGATTCAAAACTTCATCATAATCTCCTTCATAAGTATCAGAAATTAAAGACCACTTCATACCATAACTATCAAATTCAGCAGGAAGCATCAATCTCATTTGTAGGCTTTGAGGGGTGTATATATTTTTAGATAATCCTCTCGCCACTTGATTTAAAATATAGATGTGTTCAGTATTATCATTTAATACCTTGTATCTTTCACTCATTTTTGAAGGTAATTTAGAAAATGATGGTTTTCTAATTCCTTTTTTATATAATTTCTGTAAAGCAGTTTGCATAACCAAGTTTTCAAAGTAAATGAATGCTTTAGGTTCAATAATCCAACTTGCAACTTCACCCCAACCAAGACCCCAAATTAATTCTTGATTACTTAAAATGTGTCGCATAGCCGCAGGAGGAATTATATCTCTTTCAGATAAATCACCCTTTGAATTGATAAAATCATAAGTCAATAGTTGTTCTATTGAATCTCTTGGCAATCTTTTCAAAGTTTCTGTAAATCTCTTTTCAGTAATATACATATCTCTTTCTGCTACATCAACATTTTTTCTATCCACCGTCTTGAATAAAAATTGCTTAAAGGGCAAACCATATACCTCCACATCATAAGATTTAAGAATCTTATCAGTAATTACTCCACAATTCGTGTAAAGCCAATTGAAAACAGAAACACTTCTAATATTTTCCCACAAAGCACTTTCTGGATAACTTGGAGTTTTAAGGGTAAAGTCCTCTTTATTCGTTTGGTATGGTTGAATCATTTTATTACAACCAGAATCTAAAGCGTATTTAATTGATTCAACACTTTGTCGGTCAAAATCAGATTCAGATTCAATGTATGCAGTATTTTGCAAACCTAAATATCCGTTTTTAATAGATTTTTTCCCAATACCATAATCTGTTGCATATTGAATAGGAATGCAAATAGACATTTCAATATCATTCATAAGTTGAATCATTTGTTGTCTAAAAGTTGAGGCGATTTGAGTTTCTCTTTTTCCAGATGTGGTTTGACCCATCAGCCACATTCTAAATTGTGAATAATCTTTACCGTGTTTCTTCCTGTATTCTTGGAAAAGAGCATCTGACCAAACGAAATCTCTAAATGCCTTTAATAATAATAGATAATCCTTCTTAGTTAGATTAGGTGAGAACAATAGCCTTCTCATAGAAGAAACCCATCCTTGAATTGCAATATTTTGATTTATGGAAGTTGTAGTATCTTTATTTTTCATTGTTTTAATATTTTCAGCACTAATTGAATTTCCTAAATATCTTCTTGCTCGGAGAGAATATCTTGCTATCAACCTTTCAGTATTTGCCTTTGTCTTTTTAAAATACATACAATTATGAGGGCCTTTAACCATATTTTTAACTATTCTTTCTAAAATAGGAGTTGGTGCATTACAAACTTGTCTTTTAGCATTCATTGTTCTATAATCTGAATTATGTTCAAGAGGCGATAATAGACTTAGATAATGTATTTCAATAATACTTCCGATTTTTTGATTGGTTCTTATTCCTGTTGCATTAGCACCCACTTTAAAACCGGGATGATTTGCAAACAAAGTAAGATGAATGTTGGTTGATGAATTAGGGTGTGTAAGTAAATCTTTAACTAAGGAGTTGCCATCATTATAGGCTTCGTAATTATCATATTGTGAATCGTAAAAGGCAATATTTTCAGCAACATCAACGAAAATTCTTTCGGTTTCTGCGGTTGAGATTTTAGCCAATTCCCCTCCAATTAGTAATCTAAGAATTGTTTTTCTTTGTTCAATATCATTAACGAATCTTAATTCTTCAACAAATCTTCTAATACTTCGTGGATAATTCCAAATAACGGGATTTTGTGCTAAGGCTCTAAGAATTGCTTGCCCTCCCTCTTCCAATAAAATACCTACTGTATTGTATGAAATCTTAACATCGGAAGCCATTCTTACATACATAGCCTCTTCATCTTCTAATTCAATAGCCTGTTGTCCACTACCTGTTTTTAATCCAATAGAATCATAAGTAATAACTGTCCGACCTCCCGACTTATCTGAATATCCTTGATAAGTATAAGGTGTTTTACAAACATCACCTTGCCCTTGCCCGTATCTGTAAAATCCATTATCTTTCAAAAGCATCCCTAATGCCTTAATCATATTAAGCCCCCAAGGAGCCTTTTTACCGGGGGAGCCATCTGGTTTAGTGTAATAGGTATCATATTCAACCCCAATATCGGGACCGTCATCTTTACCATTTACAATACCATTACCCCACCTCATAATAATTCGGCCATTTGCTTCATAATTGTAAAGTGGGTCAATATCAACATCACTAATTTTCCCATCTGTATTGGTGGAATGTTTAACATCTTTTGGTTTATAAATCCAAATCATAGCATTACCATATTTAATATCTGACCAAGCCCCTGCCCGATAACCACCATACATAGATTCACAAGATGTATTATCCCAACACCTTCCTGTTGATTTAGTTAGGGCGTGAAGTGGTTGCTGACTGATTTGAATGATGTAATTACCACCCTTTCCTTTCGGCCACCTTGAACCTGCTTTTGTTTTATCGGATGGGGGTTTGAAGGCTCTTAATAGTTTTTTATTATTATCATCCTTTACCCTTGCAATAATTTCAGATACTCCAATAGTTTTACCTACTTCTTTCACATCTCCCTCACTCATTAAATTATCTAAATTAGCATCGGGTAATGTTGCTAATTTTTCATTTAAGGTATCAAGGTTTCCACTTTTAGCAATTTCATCTTCAATATCGGCAAGGATGGGAATTGCCACATTCCTAACTTCTTGGAAATTTTTTCTAAGAGGTGCATAAGTAGCCATAACTCTTCCAAGTATGGCCTTTTCATTGGGAATTTTCGTGCTATTACTATCAGAAATAAGTTGTCTGAAAAATTTATCTAATAGTTTTTTTGTTTCCTTTGCATTAATAGTGGTTTCCATTTCCATTACAGTATAATGGACTTTATCGGTTCTATCAATTCCGAATGGAAAACTGTATTCAATTCCTTCCATTTTACCCGTTGCAGGACTAACTCTTGTTTTAGCGGGCTTACCTGTTGCGGGGTCGTTATTCTTTAAAAACTCATCACTATTTAGAACATTTGTAAATGAACCTAACATTTCAAGTCGTTTCATAATTACCTTTTCATCCGTAATGTTGATTTCATAAAATCCTGCAATTTGTTCAAAAACTTTCCAACCACCACTTTTTTTAGAAGAGTATTTATTAATTCTATGCAAACACGAAGAATATAATTGTTCAGCAATATCTTCTCTTAGAGGGACTGTTTTAGTATCTTTTGAATATCCATGATTGTAAATATTAGAATATTTGTTGTGTTCAAACTTTCTAAATTGCTTTTTGATTTCATTAGACCACCACCGAGCCTTTTGGTCTGATGCTGAACCCTTAGTTAAACCAGATGATTTAGGAAATTCATAAGCAGGATTATCTGGATAAATAGTGGAATCTTTTTTGATTAACCTTTGAGTTATCTTCCCTTTTCCAGCCATGTTTTTAATTTTCAAGAACGGATATATAAAGATTATGATAATAATGAAGAGGGTTTTAACAAACCTCTTTCAATTATTGATTATCTCTTATGTTTGCAATCTGATACAAATTAGGTGTTAAATTAACTCCACCCTCTTCGGTTTGAATATAAGGGGCCTTCTTTCTTAATTGATTTGCTCTTTTATTATAAGCCTCTCTAACAGGTTTGAAATCATTGTAAAATTTGATGTAGTCAGTATTAGCATTGGGAGGGGGAGGGTTCATATATCCTTGTAATGGGGTGAAGAATCCATTTTGAAGCCTATTTATGATTTCATTAGGCCATCCATTTTTAAAAGCCGTATAATATGGAGGGGCTAATCCTATATCTTCTCCTTCTCGTTGTGCTTTTACCCTTGCCACATCATAGTTGTTAATTTCATAACCTATCATCTTTAGATGGTGTTCTAATTCAGCAACAAATTCTGGATTTTGAAACACCCAAGAATCCATTCTATCACCAGACCATGTTTTAGTTAATTTCGGCATCATATTGTAGCATACCTTCATAACTGATTCCTCACTAATTGCAGGATAACCTAATTCTCCTAATTCCTTTTTAGATTCTGCAAAGAGAAGAGATTTAAATAATTTGGTCATTTCAAAGTCCTTTTTCTTTATTGAATCCCTCAACCAATTACCTGTCGCTGTGTTATCGGGGGTAAAAATATATTCAGCACAAGCATCCCACAAAGAAGGAGTCCATAAGTAAGTAGGTTCTTGTGATAAATTATAAACAATCTCGGATATTCCATAAGTAGCCAATTGTTTTGAAACACCTGCTTCATTCGGCTTTCCTTTAATTATATATTGACCTTCTTCCGTCATTTCATTAATTTTATTTAAAATAGACTTTCCATCACTTCTTTCAATAAATGCTTTCATCAAGCCTATGGATTTATTTGGCGACCAAGTATATCTCCAATCGGGATATTCTGCTTGATTTGCTAATTTTTCAAACTCGGAATCTTGAAGAACGAACAACATATCAACTTCCCATCGTGGTTCTCCTTCTTTGTTATCTTTCTTTTTATAAAACAATTGATGAATTTCATCTTTACTGAATGTTTTTGTTGAGGTGTAATTTTGTTTAGTTTCATTTTCAAAGGCTAATGGGAATACACTTGGACAATTTGACCAAGTAGTAGCAGTAACCGAATATCCACCTGCGGTTTCTTCAATTGATTCAATATAGTGGAATCTTGCACCTTTAATTGTGAATGGTTCTTCATCTTTATATTCTTCGTATTGATATTCTCTTTCAACATCATCTAATGCAATAATCCAAAATGCAGGAGAATCGGGCATAATAATATCGTCTGCAATTCCTTCCTTGTAAATATTTTGTCGTTCAATAGTGTTAAATACACCCTTCTTTTCATTTCCACCTCTCCAATATTGAATATATGGGAAAGATTCAATAAATCTTCTCACATCGGCTCTTTTATTTACACCTTTTCTATCACTTCTTAACAACATAGATAGGGTGTTTTGATTTTTATACGCATCATTCTTTTGTTTAACATTTGCAGAAGTAAGGCTTGTTTTTAATCTAAACTTATCTTCTCCGATTGGGGCTTTAAGAATTGTTTCAGTAGCCTTAAACAATCTGTTGAAAACTCTCTTAGGCAATATAGGATTTTGCAATACTTCAACAGGATAATCTGCAAACAATTCAGTAATTATCTCAATAGGGGTATCTTTGTGTTTTGCAAGGGTCGGGAGATATTTACCTTCATTATAACATCTCATATAAACATATTCACTCATGTTATAGGTTGGATTTGTTGAGAAGTAATCAATCATAAAGTCATCAAAAACATTTTGTTGAGATTCAGTTTCTAAATCATACATATCTGCAATAGCAAACTGTTCGGTTAAAAAGAATTGTTGTAATTCATCAGAAATTTTCCCATTAAACAATTTACTTAGTAATCTTTCAATCAAATTTAAATATGCGAAAGAGTAATCGGTTTGTGCGTAAAGGTCTTTAATTGATTTTGCCTTAGTAAAGTTAGACATACTTCTTGGATTTTCTTTTGTTCCTGTATATAGGTTTCCTAAACACGCATTAAAAGTGTAATGTAAGTATTCATCAGCAATTTTTTGGGCTTCTTCCGCATTCATTTCTGGGAGAATTCTGGATAAAATTGCAGTTGAATGATTTAAGAAGAAAACAGGGTCATCCATCTTGTTCATATTGGACTTGAGATATTTCTTTGCAATAGGGTCTGTTTTTCCAACTTGAAGCAACTGTATTGTTGAGTTTCTTTTCTTAACTCCAAGAGAACCATATCCTGCAAATAAAGATTTAGTCCCTTGACCGTTCTTACTTAATCTTGTTAATAGTGCAGGAGAAAGAGCATATTCAAGAATGTGTTCTTTAACAAATGCATCTTTTCCATATTCTTTCATAATCGCATCAAAAATTGTTTGATTGTAAAATGTATTGTATATGGGATTCTTTTTATCATATCCAATTTGCAAGAAATCGGGTTTTAAGCAAGAATAACCAAATGCTTGAATTGGAATTTTTAATTTATTCCTTGATTTCCACAAAGCCATATAAACTTCTTCTGTTTGTGTTAAACCTAATAAGAATTCATACGGAGATTCATACTTACTATAATTTGTAGTCGCCATAATAGCATTCTTTGGTAAAATATCTCTTACTAATTCAAAAATTAATTTTGCAGAATTAACAGATTGTTTTGGTTCTTTACACAATATTAAATCATCATTAGGTAGTTTAAAGGTAAATGGAATCCTTCTTAATTTTAGGGTGGAGTATTTACCGAATTCTCCACTAAAAAGACCCTCTTTCAATTTTGGATTAGAGTCTGCCCAAAAAGCATTATCTAAAAATGGTCGTTTAAAATCCTTACTATCTCCTGCTAATGGTGAATGAAGAGAATCATAACCCCAATCAGATGCCTTGTTGAATGGCGTAATATATAATGTAAGTGCAAAGTTAAACAATGAAAGTGATAATCTCCTTGTTCGTGAGATTATATCACTTAATTTAGTTGAAACGGCAGACTTAGTTTGTTTCTGATATGCTACGCTAATTTCTGCAAGTTTTCTGATTTCTAATAGTCCCTCCCTAATTCTTTTAATAATATCACAATATTGTTTATTTGATAAATTAGGAGCGCACAACAAATGCATCAAAACAATTGTTTCATAGAGGTGTGCAAAGTAAAACTTTTGCATTCTAATGGCGAATTTTTCTTTTTGCGGTGTTGAAGTGTTAAAAGGGCTTGCCATTACTAATGTCGCAAGAGGGCATATTTCTGGACTTTCAAGTGTTTCAAGATATTTTTTACCTTCATCATTTGTCCTTTCAAAAGTCATATATCCTAATACCATCGGAGAATTATATTTAACTTTGTTAAGAGTTTTTAAAATCTTATCTATGTTGGCAGTAGTTAGTGAATTTAAAATTAAAGAAGATGGCACATACCCACCCGTATATGATTTAGGTGAGGACATAATATTTCTATAAAATGATTGCATTTGTGTTTGTCCAAAACCAAAAGTAGTTATTTCAAAAGGTGTAATTTTTGCATTATTCGGGACTCTTTTGTTTCTTCGGGAAATAGAACCTGCGGGAACAATATATCCTTGATGATTTTTCCTAATCCAATCAATAATTTCGGGAGTGCAATTCGGGTTAGAAAGAATAATTTTATCAATTGTGTTTGCTTGAAGATATGATTTTGTTAAATCTGGGAAAGTTTCATACATGGTTTGTGCAAGTAGCATTAAGGCTTCTGGGTGGCAATTTACATTTCCTGCAAGATTCAAATGTATTTGTTGGTCTTTAGCCATAATTAATCGGGCAATACATTGTTCTCCCCCTTCAACTGCCCAAATACCATTGTTTAGTGAAAGAATCCTTCTAATAGAAACATCAATGTTTGGTCTTGAAACTCTATTTAATGCACCGTATTGAATGCCTTCTGCTTGAGCCGCTTCTAAATCAAAGTTAATTTCAACTCCTTCTTTTAACTTACCTTTTCCTTGATAAGTTAAAGAGCCATTCCTCATGTTGCCCGCATCTGCTGAACCAGAATAATTATAATTTGCACCGGTCTTAGAACAAGGTGATTTAAAACCAAGCCTTTCATAATCCGACAACCCATTTGCTCTTGCAATTTGCATAAGAGCCAAAATAAGGTTGTTAGTAACACCTTTTAAATTATTATTCCCCCTCATACCATAAATAGAATTATCGGGTCCAATACCTACACCATTAGCAGGGATTCCCTCTCGCCAACCCCACCTCATTGTAAGCCGACCTAACAATTGACCCTCTTTAGGTGGATTAGATGGTCTATTCTTATTTTGGCTATCTGGCCAACCTTCTGGGGGTTGATGACCCGCCATAACCATTAGAGTAGGATTGCCCATTTTAATATCATCATAAACTCCTTGATGCATATGTCCTCCAACAGTCCAAGCCCGTTCACAACTTCCCTGTTCCCAATATCTTGTTGTTGATTTAGTAATATTAATAACAGGGTCATTGGATATAGCGAAGTAATATTTACCTCCCTCATCGGCAGGGTGCTTAGGACCTCCGGGTTTAATATCATGTAATCTTGCAATTGCGGCTTTATCGTGTTTTATTAATCGGATTGCTTTTTCAACTTCAATTTCATAAGGTTCATCATCAATTACAAAACCAAAATGAGTAATAGGTATATTTTGACCAACTAAATAAAATTCAAAGGGTTCTGAAAGTGTTTGAGGTCCAGATTTTGTATATTTATCCATATCGGAATATTTTTTCAAAACCTCTTTCTTTAAATCTTCACCTTCCACCGATTCATAATCTTTTAGGAGTTGAATGTATCTGGGAACAAGTTTTTTAGGTATATTTTTCATTTCAGATTTAAGGCTCTCATATCTGGGAGAAATAAAACCCATTGCAACCCCTACAATTTTTTTAGGAGATACCGTTTTATCTCTTGAATATAAAATATAATGTAATGCTTTTTCAACGGCATCATCAACATCTCCTTTCTCTTGTTCTATCTTTGTGAATGGAGGGGTTGATACTACCTTTTTATCAGAATTTAGTATATCTAACATCTCATAGTAAGTATTCATTTGATTTTGAACAGATTTAGGAGATACAAGTGTAATTTTATATTCTCCAATGAAATTCTTGAGTGCCTTTCCACCACCTGCAAAAGTGGTAGGGTCGTTTTCTTTTCTGTTATCAAATCTGCTTCTTAGGGCAGGTGTAAGTGCATCCCTTTCTCTTTGACCTAAGTTTCCTTTCCAATTTGAACCAGACATAGCAGGTAAATTATTAATTCTTGATACAACGGATTTATGCCATTCTTCAACTGATTCAAAATTATCTTCGGGCATATCGTATTCAACGACTTTTTCCACGACAACTTTGACCATAATTTAAACTTTACCTTTTGATATATAAAAGTATTTAATTTATTCTTTTAAAGATTGTAGGTCCTCTTCCGTCTTTTTTTATAATAAAAGATTTATCTGACCTAAACTTAACTGCTATGCTTTTTTTAGTAGGAATCTCTCTTCTTCCTAAATCCATCAATCTTCCAATAATCTGTTCGGCAGTTACTTCTTCTCCAATAGAGATAACATTTTTTGCGGCTTCAAAATTAGTAGGTTTAGTTTTCATAATATCACACCTTTGGAGCAATCATGGCTTTTATTTTTGAATCATTAGCCAAATCCCATGAAAAACAAACAACTTTATCTTGTGTTCCTTCAACTGAAATTAAGCCCTTTGAAGTGGAAACTGCCTTTGCTACTTCTGATAATGCAAATGTCGTATTTGATTCATAAGAATTACCATCTTCTAAAGTTTTAACTGAATCATCCCAAGGCACTTCAATAAGACCTTCATCAGTTTCACAAACCATAACCATATTATCTTTATCAGTTATAATTTTAAAAGATAATGCCTTACCACAAGCCTTAATAAAACTATTAAATGTTTTGTGGTCAATTATTGCCCGATACTTGTAATGTAAATCTAAATTAGGAATCCTACTAATGTGGTTTAAATCAACCAATTTGATAGACCTCTTTAATCCATTTGAAACTAACTGCAAATAATCAGAATCATCATCATATTTCATAATTAATGAATCACCCTTTCTCATTGTCTTAGTAATGTCTTTTAACCTATTGATTACAATTCCTAACTCAACAGGTTTAGAACATTCATATTCTAAAAGGTCATTAGATGATATTTTAATTTCAAGAACCTTGTATTTATAAATATCAGAAACTCTAATAAAAAAACCAGAATTATCAAATACAAATACTGCATCATCGTTTGTGTGTTCAACGGCCTTTACTACTTCTTTAATCAAATTACAATTTATGCTTAGATTGACTCCCATACTCTAAACAATGAATAACACCTATATAACATTAATTATTCAGTATAATCTGGATGATAGGGCTTATCCTCTTCAAATGTAATTTCAATATCTTCATTTTCGGGAGTAATATCCTTAATAACAACACTATAAACCTTGTTTCCCTTCCTTACAGTAGCCTTAACATATTCTTTATTCTCCATCCTCTTTTCAAAAGATTTAGGATTTAGAATGTTTGAAATAATATCATTAAAATAATCTTTCTCCTTTGAAGAAAAGGGTTGAAATGGCTGATAATTTCTAAAATATCTATGCGGGTTATATTTGTCCATGTTTTATCAGACTCAACACACTTATTTAATACTTACTCATAGTTTTCTTCAATACCCACTCCAAAAGATAGTCCGAAAATTAAAAGTAAAATTAAAGTTATACAAAAATCAGTCATTTTTCTCACCCTTATCAATTATTACTTCTCTATCTAAAGTTGTTTCCCATTCTGTTTCAATGACCTTCATAATCTTTTCACATTGAGTGTGCCATCTTTTACTATCATCTGTTTCTTTAGCCCGTTCAAAGTTATTAATAAAATCTGAAAGATTATCAAAATGGTCATATAGGATTTTAGACCTATCAATAGTTATGCCCGGAATTAAACTCATCATATTATGGAAAATATTTCTGGAAGATTTTAAAACTACTGTTTTTCTAACCATCGTCTTATAATCTCCACTTTCTAATCTCGTTTTTAAAGATTCAACATAACTTACTGTATCATTTTTACTATCAGTATATACAACAGGTAAAACTTCTGCACTCATCCTATTTAAAAATCTTTGAAGCATCCTAACCAAAGCATATTTTCTTTGCCTCCACAATCTGCTATTTTGCAATCTTCCTTCAATTAATAAAATACAATCATCATGCTTCTCAACCATGTTTGAAACTTGATTCTCTAATCTTTTTGTTTGCCAAGAAGTGTATGCATCATTCCATGTTTTTCGTTCAATAACAATGGTTTTATTAGAACCAATTATATGAATGTCGCCTTCTTTTAAGGGTGCTAATTCTGCATCCATCTTTTCTGCAAGTTTTTTACCTTCATAACTATCCACTATGACTCTCATATTATAACTATGTATGTCTTACTACTTAACATTTATATAGGTAAAAAGATACGAGAATAGATATGGCTAAGGAATTGTCAGACCATTCGGATTCGGAACACTTTTCATATAATAGAAAGTGGGAAGATATTGAAAATATGTTGAACCGAGCAGAAGTAGTTATGAATCACCACTATACTGAATATCTAAATACAGATGAATATGATAAAAAGAAGAAAATGTTTCATGCAAGAAATTTTAAGGCACTTCAAGGAGTCGTTAAAACTCTAAGGTGGTGTCTTGGTGATAAAAACATTGAACACCCTCTTGATTAAAGTTAAAAAAGTGGAGTTGAAGGGATTTGAACCCTTAGCCTCTTGGTTGCAAACCAAGCGTTCTTCCAAATTAAACTACAACCCCTTAATTTAGATTAGGAGTTGATGGCTCCCAACCAGAAAGTGTTTCAGCCTCAAAGTTTTCTTCTTCGGCATCAAACCAACTATAACAAGAATAACCTGCATTATTGATTATAGAAATCAAATCACTTCTAATATCTCCCGAATATGATTGAATTAACCAATACATATCAGAAGCATCCCAATCACTTTCAGAAATATCAATTCCAATATTATTTAGTGCTTGAACAATAGCATTTGAGTTTTCAACAAAAGTGCCACCGAAATCAGCATCATTATCAAACTCCGATGTTTCATTAGGGTAAATTGAAATATTTCCAAAACCCATAAACAAAAGTCCAATATCTTCAACACTCCAACCTTTAAGAGTTTCCTTGTGTGGTTTAAGTGCATCGGTCAAAATATCTGTAAGATTTACGACAGTCATATTTATTCATTTTATCAACACCTATTTATAGTTTTTCAATATGCAAACATTATTACACTTGAGATATTAAGAAATATATTAACTACCTTAATAAACTTTAAGTATCAAATTGATATATTATGTAAATATGAAGGATTATTCATATCTTTTGCCTTTGGGTATTGTAGGTGCATTAGCCATGATGGTTGCAAATGATAATAGAGTTTTCAACGCAGATAATAGATTTAAAGGAGTAAGTTTCAATATTGGAGATGATGAAAACGAAACTGTTGTAGGTCCTATAAGGTCAAAGCAAAGAAGCGTTGATGAAATTGTTGAAATGATTGATATGGTTATGAACAGATTAATTTATTATAAAAAAATGTATAGTGAAGCCAAAAAAGAAGGCAATAAAAAGGCTCAATATCTCGCAATCAGAAATTATAAAGCACTTGAAGGTGCTAATCAAGCACTAAGATGGTCGCTTAGTGAAAAAGATGTAGGACACCCACTTTACTGATTTGGAACAAATATCCCTTCATCGTTTAAAACAACATGAGTTGCCTTTTTTAAAGGTATTTTGAAAAACATTTCTCCACTTGGACAATATTTGTTTTTAACTTCAACCATTTTACAATCCCTAACTACTTCATCAGTAAATACTACTGCACCCTGCATATCCTTACTAAAAATTACAAAACTTGTAGGTTTATCTAATTCAAGATATTTCTTTTTTCTTCCGGGCAAATTAATCTCGTCATAAGGAAAATCATTTAATCCCTTCTTCCAAATCATTTTAACCTCAACTTCAACATTACAAGTATGCTCCCCATTTTTATATCCCTTTCTATCAACCTTGTATCTATTATCTCCGTCAGTAAATTCTTCAACATCAAAAAAATCTTTCATCCTATCTGCTGATTCTTTGGCTGATTCATCATGCTTATCATATAATGATTTACTAAACCTCTTGGTAATCATAAACTCCAATTTATGAATAGACCTATATAAGAGTTAATTACATTCAAACGGCAATTTTATCAATTTCATCCACAAATCAATCTCTAACCAAACTTCTGGTGAAAAATAATCTTTGGGTATTTCATCTAAGGTAGGATATTGAGATATGATTTTTCTGGCCTTAGCCTCTCCAATCCCCCTTACGCCGGGTATGTTATCACTTTTATCACCTACAAGACATTTAAAATATAAATATTGACTCGGAAGTATCTTTAATTCAGTTTCAATATACTCACTATCAATGATTTTAGTAAAATCGTGAAGAGTTAAATCATCATTAACTCCAACTATTTGGTATAAATCAGAATCTTTACTCATTAACACTACCTTTTTATTTTGAAGCAATAAAGAATTAGCCTGTTCAATCAAAAGGTCGTCAGCCTCTTTATTTTCATCATAAATTGATTCGGAACAATTAAAAAGTGAATTAGGGTCAAACCCACATTTCCTAATTCTCTTTCTAATGTCTATGCCTTTGTGTTCAAAGGCGGGTATATCGCTTCTATTCATTTTATAGGAAGGATATATTTTACCTCTTGTTCTTCTTCCATAAATTCCATCATAACAAACTAATACGCTTTCAATTTCACCAATTTCTTCCATCCTCATCTGGATATATCCTAAATCATAATTAAAAATCTTCTTTATTCGTGAGGTTCTTTCTTCACCAGAAATCCTACCCTCATTAAACTCATTCTGCCAATATCTCATATTCTTACCTTTAGAATATTTAGACCAATGCTTTTCCATCCTCCCTACAAAATATCCTGCATCAATAATAAAGTGAGGCATACTCAAATATTGTTGCCTACCTATCTAAAGGTTTGTTTTAAATAGGTGTTAGCATTACTTTAAAACATGAATTGTCCCGAATGTGGTTGGCCAACTAAAGAAGTTGAAAATGGAATTACTGCTATCAATGATAGAATAATTTATCATGTATATTGTAATGATTGCTCACTAACTGTTAGTGTAAATATGGATAAGAATAAATATTATAATAAAAGAGCGAAAAGAGATTAATATACCTTTTCCATAATCATTTTATTTCCATAATCTGAATACCAAACTCTCTTAATACCTGCTTTAACAATTGCATTCCAACAATCATCACAAGGTCTTGCAATCCCAAAATCACCAGATGCAAGAAATCTAAACACGAAAATATCGCAACCTTGGCTATTTCTCTTTTGCCGAATCATATTGTTAATTGCATTAACTTCTGCATGAATAGTTTTATCCCTATACTTATTTTTGTTTGTATCATAGGAAACAATTTTACCACCCTTGACAATTATGGAAATCATTTTTGTTTTACAAGTTGATTCGTTAATACGAGTCCTTGCAAATGCTTCAAGTCGTTCAAGTCGGCACATAAGTATCAATAAAAAAAAGGAAACACTACCTATTTAACCATTATTGTTTTAATTAAAAGAAAGCCCGCAACCACATTCCCCGTTTGCATTTGGATTTATCATTTTAAATCCGCCACCCATTAATTTATCAACATAATCTATAATTAATCCATCAAGCAAGCCAGAATCTAATTCATGTATTGCAATTTTTATATCGTCTTGAATTATAATTTGATATAAAGAATTAGGTTTATCTTCTAACAATTGCAAATCATAAATATAGCCAGAACAACCACCTCCATGAATCATTAGATATAAATATAAATCATCCACTTCTTCATTTTGTATCTCTTTGAGAGTTTTAATTGCTAAAGGTGTTAAACTAATATTACAATTAACAATTTCCCTATTGGAAGTATCTGGATTATAAATACTTTCTCCACAAGAAAATTGAGTCATTATACCCTATCCTTTAAATCTTATTTGTTTGTGATTCTTTTATAAATTTTTTGAGGATATTCATTTTTAATAACAAAATAACTACTACCCAATAATGCAATTGAACCAATTCCATATTTCAAAACAGTCATTAAGGGATTATCTTCCATATCAATTTCTGCTTGAGAAGGACCTGTTTCTGTCTTTACCTTGCCCTTCTTCAATCGTTTCTTCCACAACTTATCAATATCTTTCATGTAGTTGCCTTTTCCACCACCGCCTCCACCACTTCTTCTTGCAGAAGTTTTAGGTTTTGAAGTGGAAGTTGATGATTGTGAAGTATCAGTTTCAGTAGTTTCAGTCGGCTTTTCCTCTTCTTGAGTATTGCCTCCCTTATTGATAGGATTTAAAATAATTTTATTCAAATCCTCACCGATTCTATTTTTAATTAATCCTAAGCCATTTCTCCCTTCCATGATTTCTTTTATCTTAGCAAGCGCATCAGCATCAACTTCTGTTTGTTGAGGGTCTTTTTCAATAGGGTCTGATTCATTTGTATTATCATCACCTTTTCGTGGAGGGTCAATTGATATTTTATCAAGACCCATATCACCAACGGATAAGTCATTATTTTTAATTGATGAATCAATTTCCATTTCAGATGTATCTTCTAATTTTTCATTAGTTTCAGAAATATCCTCTTCTTCATCAACAATTTCTTCTTGTTCTGGATTATTAGCACTTGCAATATTCGCCATCTCAACTGCTCTATCCATTTCAAACCCATCTGCCGAAGGACTATTTTTTACAACAATTTCCTTACCAGATAATTTGGCGGCTAAATTATTGTAAGTGAATGAATCCACTCCGAATAACGACATACTTTTAATTTACACCGTTTGTTATATAAAGATTTAGGATTATATTAAGAAATAAATTACAGCCACTACTGCCGCACCGCCCGCAATCAAAAGTGTTTTAGAGTTTCCTTCTTCTTCTTCACAAACACCTTCATCATTTTCAACATATCCGCTTGAACAAGAGCCACAAGTGCCATCTTCTTCTGTATCTCGGTTTTGACTTACGCAAGGAGATGTAGTAGTGGGGTCATCATATTTACAAGAACCATCATCATTTACTGCTCCAGAATCATAATTATTTGCCGTTGGGTCTGTGCAACCTCTCTTGCCCATTTGAGTTTGTTGGTCTTTCCATGAATAAGTGTCTTTACAACCTTCTGGAGATTTGATAGGATAACTTGCACCATGAGTGCTTGGGTCATCATCTTTCCATTCATCATGTGTTGCGGTCATATCAATATATCCATCAGCACAATCACATTCATCTAATGACCAAGATTTTGCAAGAGTTACTGCTTGTTCAAAACTACTATTGCCTCTTGATTGAAGTTGCCCTGCGGCGGCTTTTTTAGGTTTAGCCACAAACCAAGATGATTTTCCAGACCGTAATTTAATAGGTCCTGTAATTAATGCACAACCACCATTTGCAGGATAATTACACCAATTATAATTATGTCTTTTTAATACCTTTTTCCCACCCGGAATAGTTTGGCAGTATTCACAATCTGCATCTGTAATATTACAATCATCTTCATTAGATTTGAAAATTACCTTTCTTGGTGAAATGAAACTTGATACACCGTAATTAAAAGTGTCTGCTCCGAAAATCATTTACACACCAATCTATATTCTGTTGGTTTGTTATTTAAAGATTAACATTAAAGTAAAAATGCGATTAATCCTGCAACTGCTATTCCACTCACTATTAATATAGTTTTAGAATCCTCGCCATTATTATCTTCATCATCAGAATAAACGCACATAGATGAATCTGAAATATAACATCTTCCTTGAAAGTTAGTGGCGCAATCTGTCCAACCATCTGTTCCATTAGGATTAGGAGATGGATAATTAGGATTTGCATAATTTAAAGCAGTAGTATCCATACAAGCCTTTACTTTACAAGTGTTTGATGATGATTTTGCAGAACCATCAGCACACTCACATTTACTAAAATCCATAACAGTAACTTCTGGGTCGCAATTTTTAATATTTGGCGAGCCACATTTACAACCTGTTTTAGCAGAATTACAACCTATATTGCTTGTATTAGGACTTGATTCTCCAAAGTTTCCAGAATAACCTGTTTCATATCCATCTTTAAAATTAGTATATGCAGAAGTTGTTTTATTTGAAGGAGATACGGTTTTTCCAGATTTACATTTTATAAATTCATCAAAAGACATTCCTTTTTTAACTAAAGTTGCTCCGCATAAATTACCTGTGATGCCAGAAGAACAACCTCCACCTGTGTAATCAGCCATATTAAAATTAAAAGAATCTTCACTTTTAAAAATCTTTTTAACATATTTTTTTTGTGTATTGAAACTTGATACTCCATAATTAAAGGTGTCTGTTCCAAAAATCATTTAATCACCTCAAACGGAGATACTGATTGTTTTCTTATCTTCGTCTTTTCCCCCACCCATCATTTTTAAACCAAAATAACCAACGGCTAAAACACCAACAACGCCAAGAACCATAGGGATATTACTTGTAATTGTTGAAAACATTCCTTCTTCCTCTTCTTGATTGTCCTCATTATTATCTTCTGTTTCTCCATTATCTGAAGAATCACTTCCGCCATTTGAACCTACACTTCCGTTTGCACTTCCGTTTGCACTTCCGTTTGCACTTCCGTTTGCACTTCCGTTCCCATCACAAGATGGGCAATTAACATCAGATTCAGTAAGTCCACATTGTTCTAATGCAGGTAAGAAAAGAGTATCTCTTGATGCAGAAGTTTCAAAGGTATCTGGGCATCTGATATTCCTACAAATCATATTTGGAAGATTTGAACAATTACCAGACCAACCTCTTACGCTATATCTTTTTTCTTCCACATTGAATTTCGTGGAAGGAAATACTGAATTAAAGTTAAAAACATCAAATCCTACAAGACCCATGTTTAATTTTTAACCTTTCTGATATTTAAAGGCTTAGGATTTTAAGTTATCAAAGAAAACCCATCGTGTAAGGTTTGCTTCAATAGAGCCTGTATCAATTAGGTGTAAAAACTCTTTCAATTCATCAAAATTATCAAACATGAAATTATAATCCATAATTCCAAACAACCAATTTGAAGCGTGTTTCTTACCACCTTCAATTACTACTAAGGTTGGTTTTCTTTGATGAAGGGAAGTAATCAATTCGTGTATCGTTCCAAACATACCAACTTTAGGGTCAAGATATACAATCACGAAATCTGAAATATCCGTCATTCTCAAATCAACATGGACAATTTCTTTCATTCTTTGTGATAATTCAAAATATCTTCCATTTTTCTTCAAATCCATCATCTTTTTCTTTTCAGCATCAATTTCTTTGTATTTAGTATAAGTAATCGGCTTACTACAAGGGTCAAAAACTATAACTCCTTGCTTCTTTAACCACTTAGATAAAGTTTTTCTCCAACCTACGCCATCATCCTTAGCATTATCAATTGGACCTGCAAGATAGCACCTTAACCCACTTAATTTATTCAATGGATTGTTTTTAGTATCATTAATGACACTTTCAACTGCTTCTTTAAAATCTCCGTTTTCTGCTCCCATAATAATCACTTGTCCAAACACCTATATAAGTTTAATCAATTAAAACTTGATTGATATACAGATGAAAATTTATCAATCAATTCCTTTTCGGGAATGTGTGAATAAAACTTAGAATAGGACTTTGACGAAATAGAATAACCACAACCACACTCGTATGTATCTTTTTGAAGTTTCATCTTCATAGTTTTGTGTTTTGTAGTGCAAACAGGACAATATGCATTCATCAAATCCACCCCACAATATTAAGACCTACAAAAGAAGCCACAACAGTTGCAACCACGCTTGAAATTGTTCTAATTAATGCAAGATAATGTTGATTAACTTCTATCCATGTTGAAAACTGCATATTATCGCTTCCAAACACCACAAATATTACAATACAATTCAGCATAAAGGTGATTTTCTCTTACCCATTCATGCTCGCAAATCTCATAAAGTTTATCATTAATTCTAATAATATCAGAATTCAACTCACTTCTTGTGCTTTCAAACATCTTAGTGAAGTGGCTTAGTTTTGCTCGCTTATCCTTTTTCATTTGAATAAGCATATTCAATTCATAATCTTCCGCATCTGGATTTTCCCAATCCAAACTCAAATCATTCCCATCTTTATCTAAATACTTTGCATCAGACATTATTATTTCTCCTAATTAATCTGTTATTCAACTACCTATATAACAATAGTGGTCATTCTTGATTACCTTTAAAATAGTCAATTCTTTTTTGTGAAATTAAAAAGGATTCTTCACTTAATTCTATACCTGTAAAATCAAAACCAAGTTTTACACAAGCACAACCTGTTGAACCCGAACCCATAAACGGGTCAAGAACCATTCCATTTGGAGGGGTAATCAATCTAACTAAATATTCCATCAATTTAATAGGTTTAACAGTAGGGTGTGTATTTTTAATATCAATCCCTTTATTTCTCTCTCCCTTTGATGCCTTTGCACAATAGAAAAACTTAGACGCTCCACTAAGTCCATCAAATAAACCTGCACTTTCGCCAACTTTATGTTCTCTTGTTAAAGTATGTCCGGTTCCTCCTGTGGATTGCTTTTTTCGCTTTCCATTATAGGCATTACCTACACTTGGGGCTTGTTCGTTTAAAATATAACAAGGGCATTCTGGATTTGTATGTATATCTCCTGTATCTTTATACATTCTTGGAGCATCTTGTTCTCCTTGAGATATTCCAAGTTTATAGATAGTATCATTTGCAGATTTAGAGTTTTTATTATTAATTACTACTCCTTCATTTTCACCCGCTATCACCTCATCACAAATACACTCTAAAATAATATTTGCAGGAAACCTACCTTGTTCATTTTGAACGAATGTATTTTTAGTGCCTTTTTGAAACATACCAAGTGCCGCACCCACTCTATCATCAGCATCTTGCGAATTTAAATTACCACCCGCTACTAATTTATCAGAAGTTGATACTCTTGATTCATCAATATTTATAGCACCTGTATTATATTTCAAAACATTTTTTACAATAGTTTTTTCAGTTAATGGTTTTCTCGCAAGAACAATTGGTTCGTGAGCAGGTTTCAATGCCGTTCCCCACCCATCCCACCGTATTGCTTCGGGAGTCGTAGGAGTAGTAATATAACTCTCAACTCTTGGTCTATTTGTGGCTACACCTCCATGCAATCCGTCTTGACCCGTTTTATTATCCCTTTTAATATCGGCATAAGTCCCTTTTTTCTTCCCTATGATTTTCCTTTCAGCACCTAATGATTTATCTATTGCCTTACTAATATTATGATTCTTTGGAAATCCAGAACCATATAACCACATTAGACAATCTCTAATTTCAAAACCTGCATCTTCAATAGCAACCATCATCCTATGGTGGGTTCTTGCACCTCCAAAAGCCAACAAATGACCACCCGGTTTAAGAATCCTAAGTGCTTCACTCCAAACTTCAACATCATAAGCAATCCCAGAAGAATCCCATTTTTTACCCATGAATCCTAATTCATAAGGAGGGTCTGTAACTATTGAATCAATACTATCTGATTCTATTTTTTTCATCTCTTCTTTACAATTGCCTAATATTAAATCCATAAAAATTCCTCAAAAAAACCAATTCAAATCCGTTTTGACTTTATCAGTATATACTTCTTCAACAAAATTAGAAAGTGTTTGATAAATATGTTTAATCCCCTTATCTTGAGCCATATCACAATTGCCGTCATCATCATCAAAGAAATATTGAACATCATATCCTTGTGTAGTCAAATAATCATAAACTTCTGATTTATACTGCGTAGTATCTTGTTGTTTAGTGTCCTTGTGAAATACTAATTTTTTGTTATAGGGAATCTCATACAAATTGAATTGTTCAAATGTAGCCCCCAACATAGATTTTCTTCTGCCCGTAATGTAAATTAATACATAACCTGCATCATTAAAAACATTGGGTAAATCAGTAGCAAAAGGCAATGGACTATCATAAATAAAATATTCACCCTCTTCGTAATTTTTCTTTACGGTTTTAGTATCATACTTTACTTTATCATAATCATAAACTTTCCTTCTAACCTGTGTCGTAAATAATAAATCATCAATATCAAAAATAACTGCTTTTTTCATAACTATTCACCTTATTTAATCTATGCTTTCGTGCATCTAATCCCTAAATAATTAGTTTTTACGATAATATTTCCCATCTTATGCCTCATATCAGATAAATTACCTTCAAAATAATTAAACTTATTCCAAATACCTTGTTCATCTAAACACTCAATCAAGTATTTCATAAACATCACCATTCTCTTTAATTTTAATATCTTCATAAGGTGCAGTTTGTCGCCTATACAATTCAAGTTTAGCACACTCCAATACTCCAATCAAATTGTTGTAGTGAAAATAACCAACCTTACCTTCAACCCTTTTAACATCATCTAAATAATTTGCAATTAATGTTGAAATGCAATAATTAAGATGACCCATGCTCAAAACATTATCAGAAACTTCTTTCAAAGCCTCGTCAAAATCCTTCCTTTCACCTTGAGTAATATAAGGCATCAAGAATCACTCCTATTACAAATTGGACAACCACAAGCCATAACATAAGATTTACAAACTTCGTAATTTTCACACTCATAAGGTATAAATCCGCACATCTTACTCTTCCTCCCCATATCCTGTTTCTTCATCATATTGAGTAATTGCAAAATTCTTTACTGAAAAGCCCATAAGCCTTCTAATAAAACTATAAATCTTTTCAAACATTTCAATAGACATAGGTTCTCTTTCACCTAAAACATCAATATCATGTTCATCCAATGTAGCAGACCATTCATCAAGCCAATCATTCATTTCCTTACTTCTCACCATATTATCGCCTCAAAATTAGTTTTGTGTAATTACCTTTATAACATTAACCCTCAATTACAGGGGCATTACCATAAAAAATATTACAATCTGGACAAACCCCTTTTTTAGTCAATGCACCTTTAGGCCATCTTACTTTACAGATACTACAAGGAGTTAAAACATAATTATCCATTCTTAATCCTCCAAAACTAATTTAGCCGTAATTCCAATGATGATTAACCCTACTAAAAAATATCCTAACTCTTCCAAACTCATTCTTCACCACCCCCTAAATCATAATAATCATAAAGAGTATGACTTTGGTTGTAATCAAAACTTGATTCTTGAGGAAATGCAACCTCTCCATTAGCAATCCTCTTAATTCGTTCACAATTATTCTTGACCCTTTCATCAAGTTTTAACACACTATTGTTCTGTTTTTGGGATAAGTCAAGCAAAGCCTCAACTACCTTCTTATTCGTCTGGTTAAACCAAAGCAACGCTCCGAAAAATAGAAGATTTGAAATTATAATAACATACCAATAACTTTCCATCAATTAATCACCTCTTCAAAACTTGTATAATATCCTCTTTTAATATTATTTGAATAAATTGTAATTCGCATTTTTATATTTTTCATTTTATCACTCTTCCACCTTTCCATAATACATTCCACAAGACCTACAAACTAATGTTTTTTCATTAACATCACATTGTCTTTTACACGGTCCTCCCTGTTGAATATAATCACTCATTATCCTCACCGAAATTCATGTGTCCCTTTGGTTTAGTATTTTTATCATCTTCCAAAGCGCAATCTCTCAAATGCTTTCTCCAAACTCTTATTTCATTGTGAATACTGCTCATAATTAATAGAAAATAACAATACCTATATAATCTTATTCCTCTAAAAGCCATTCAATTTCTTTTAGATATAAAGTAAATAAACAAAAACAAATTAAACAGGGTTGTTTTTTACAATTACAAACCTTTCTGTATGATATACCCCAAATAGAAACATTATTATCATCATTAGGAATCATCTTCACCCATATCCCACCTAAGTATTTGTAATGCGTTTTCAACATCTATTTCATCAGAAGATTTAGATGCTCCGCTTTCAACCATTTGAATAATAGCCAATAAATTAAGTGCTTCTGAAAACCTTTCCATTTTTTGATGCATAATTCTATGCCAATTGTTTAGTGCAATTACATTTACTAATAATAAACCTATGATTAACCATTCTAAATAAGATTCATACATACAAATCACTCAAAATTAACATCATCATTAGCATGGAATGAAACAACCTTTGCTTCTCGGTTTCTAATATTATAAATCGTAAGGTGTCCTTTTTGTGATGCATAACCCAACATATTCATAAAATCAGTTTGACCTTGCATTGTTGAGGACACTACTAATGGAACGCCCCTATACCATTGGAATCCATGACTATGTGTATGACCTGTTACGAAAATATCTGGCGGTCTGTTAATCACCAATTGGTCATCCTCTTCTGGTGAAAGAGCATTTCTTTCACCCCACATAGGGGCTAAATGTCTTTTTCGCAACATTTCTTTCATACCCTCAATAGAAGTTTCATAAGTTACATTATCCATTTGTGGAATCAAGTCATCCATTCCCTTACCATGATAAGACAATACATCAATTCCATTCAATTCAACCCTACAAGGATTTCCTACATGGATAGCAGAATTAAATCTTTGTTGAATTAGAGGGTCTAATACAGGTTGTGGTTCAGCAGGTCTTACTGCATCGTGATTTCCCGGTAAAATAATTGGTGTGATATGGTCGGGTAATTCATCTAATTTTCTTGCACAAAATTCATACTGCTCATAAACATTATGAATACTTAGATTTTTTTCTTGATTAGGATATACGCCTACTCCATCAACACAATCACCAGAAAGAACAAGGTATTTGATATTTTTAGCCAACTTATCCTCGTTTAGCCATTTTACCATCTTATCCCATGTATGTTCCAAAAAATATTTACTACCCATGTGAACATCTGATATAAATGCAATAGATACAGGGTCATAATCATCACCTCCTTTGTTTTGGTGATTCATAGCAATATCTGGAAACTTGACTTCATCAACCCAAAAAATATCACCTTCTTTACCAAACTTTCCTGTAATGCCTACTACATCATCAACCACAATAGTTTTAGAGGCAGGGTTTTCTTTTCTAATAAATACTCTAATAGAGTCTGTTAAATCTTCAATTTCAACCATTCGGCCTCCAGATTTAGTATTTTTAACCTCACTAACGATACCTATGATATTATACTGCTTGTGCCTTCTCATGTCTTTGTAAATCTCTTGAATAGTTTTTCGGGCTTTAAATCCACATTGATTATACAATATATTTCTAATTCTTTTATATCTTTTTTGAAACAGATTAACAATATCTTCATACTTTCCTTTTTGATTTGATTCACCTACGGGTGCTTGTTTAACAACATCATCATCATAATCCGATGCATTATGACTCCATGCACCTTTCAAATCAACCATATTATTAACAAGTTTAATTACCTATATAAGTTTAACATTTACAGATAACCATAGATGCTTTTATATAACTGATTGTATAAATTAATAATTATGTCGTATTCTATGGTTAAAGTAAGTGGTCATAAAGACACCGAATTATATTATCCAGAAATACAGAATATTGTAAAAAACAAAAACAAACCAATTAATAGTAATGTAATTGAAAAAATTGCTTATGAGTGGGTTGAAGATATTTGTGAAAGATTTAAACAAAAAACTGCTTCTTTAGGAAAGGAATATAGAGAAAGTGGACTTAAAGTAGGTGCTGAAATAACAGGAGATAAAAAAGAAACATTGTTTCATGTAATCAAACACCGATTAACTAATTACTGTAAAATTAGAAGGATGGGTAATAAGGGTTTAAGAGAGCAAGGATTTATTTACGATAAATTTTTAGGAGAATATCATATTACGCTTGGAGAAAGAAAGTTTGTTGTAAAAATTAGTAATGAACCTGTTCATGTTTTAACAAGAACAACGGGAAGAGATGGATTTTCTTGTGAGGAAGTTTATAATGGATATTGGACAGGACCATTTCACGATATTGCTTTGAGAAATCCTACTGCGTATTTACTTGATATGGAAGGAAATTTTTATGGAAGATTAAATCTTAGGTGGACAGGAAACCCTAAAGATTCAGATATTGGGATTGACCCAAACATATATCCTATGAATTATAACTATCAAAGAGCAAGAACAATGTTGATGGGTGATGCAAGAGTGTTGCATATAGCATTATTTACATTGTTTGCAGGTAATGGTTTAGGTTGGTATAAAACTGAAACAACGCCATATATTTACAGGGGGCATTCAGATACTACTCCTTCGGGTCATGTTAGATTACCCTTCAAAGGGCTATCCCACATAAATAATGATGATATACAAGAGTATGTAATAGAATTATTACAAATGGATTTTGTAAAATTGTAAAACTAATTAAACAAAACTTCTTTAATATCTTGTTTTAAAACCTGTTCTGCATATTCAGCCTCTTCAAAATCCTTAGAGCCTGTAATAACACACCTACCACTTGAAAAGATAAGATATACAACTTGTGGGTCTGAACCCCTGTATATTAGACCCGGAAATTGTTCTGGCTCATATTCTGTTTTTTCAAAGGGCAACATAATCATCAAATTAGACAAGTTTAACTTATTATTATCCATAATATCACTAATATCGCAAGTAGTTACGATATTATGCATTACAATATCGCAATCATCTTCATCCCATATCTCAAAATCATTAGAAACTAAATCCTTTCTCAATTGTTTAAATGCTAAATGAATTTCTTCAACCGTTTTTGCACCTGTCGCAACTGCTTTACCACTTCTAAAGAGTAAAATACACACTTTAGGCTTTAGAACCCTATAAACCATGCCCGGAAATTGCTCTTGTTCATAATCTATTTCCAAAACATCTGCTACTTCATTTACATCAATAAAAGTTGAATACCTTGTGCTTGCTACAATATTTACAATATTTACCATACTATCACCTTGTATAAAGACCTATTTAAACTTAACTCTTTTTTATACAGTATGGACAAACCTCTAAAGTCAAAGAATATACAACCCTACATTCTTTACACCTTACTTGATTCATCATGTATAAAATATCATCATCTATTTCATGTGAGGATTGATGGTTAGAATGTTTATGTTTTGATTTCCAAGCCTTATCCTTCTTCTTTGAAGGTCTTACACCATCCTTGCCTTTCGCCCTTTTATCTCTTTGTTTATCATCATTCCAATCCATAATATCACCTATGCATACATAGAATCATCTGAATCATCTTTTTTATTAACTAATTTTATTGAATATATTGAACACAAAGATTGATTAACAAAATCATAACAATATAATTTCATCAACCTATCATCAACACCATTAACTTTACTTGAAACATATTTACTAATTTTATCAGAACATTTATGTATAATGTCTAAAAACATAGAATCATCTATTTCCACATCAAGAGGTATATTATCTTCTAAAATAGAAACTACATCATCAATAACATCTCCTTGATATGAACCATCATCATTTTCAACATAATTATCAAATATAACAGATTTGATTTTTTCTGTCTGTCTTTGAATTTGTTTGGAAGTCATTTTGACTCCACTCAATTTATCTTCAATACTCATAAAATCACCAATCAACATTTGAAACTTCACAAGGAAACTCTTTTTTGTTGTGCCTAACAATAGCCGTAAAACCTTTAGTATCTTTTACTTTATCATATACTTGATATGTATAAATTGAATCTCCCATACAATAACCTAAAACTTGAAGATACTTTTTTTGATTCCAAGCCTTTGGAGCATAAGAAGCATCCATAAACTTACTTTCTGAATCTCCCAATATGCCCTTAATAAGATTTTGTAATTTAAATCTATATCCTGTTAAACTTCTCAAATAATCACAAGTATCTATATTTCTATTTGTAGTAGTGTATAATTCTAAAATATTTTTCAAATTAGCACCTCCTTGAGAGATAGGTTTAGATAGGATAGGTAAATCAAATGAGTATCCATTGTGTGAAATTAATGTATAATCGTTGTTAAAAAAATCTTCTAAATGACTCTCCATATCTGAAAAGTTATACAAAGAATCCACAATTTGTTTTTTAACAGGGTGGTCATCCATAACTCCTTCTAATTCTTGTATAATTTTATCCTTATTTAATACATAATAATATCCCTTTTCTTCTAAACCATCATAAATGCAAACGCATGATGTTTTCCAACCAAAGGGATTTCCAAACCTAATATTCTCCATCCTTAAATCAAGATTCATAGTTTCAATATCTAAACTAATTACTTTCATCAAAATCACCCACATCATTTACATTTGAATAAAATCTGGATTCACAATTGCAATCATCACAATCTCCATCATAAGTAGTTGGTTCAATAACATCACCATAATTGTAAGGTTCATCTTCAATGAAAAGACAAATAGCACAAATATTCATTTTATCTATTAATCCTTGATAAACACCATCTCCTAAATATTGGTCATAAGTTTTACAAACATACATTCCTGTATTGCTTTGCTCATACAGCATCTTTTGAGCGATAGAATCTGCCTTTTCAAATAATTTAATCCTATTATCCATAATATTAACCCCATTTATTTTTTACTTGATGATGCCCATTACCTACTAAATAAACTGCAATAATCATTAAAAGAGTATGAAATGAAGTTAAAGCCAAAGTAGTCCATGCTTCTTCATAATAAGCAGATATTACTTGTAAAAAATGAAGTAAAACTTCAAATCCTAAAAAGAATTGAACAACTGTCGCAACAACAGGGCTAACATTATGCTTCAAGATTATCAACTCCCTCTTCCTTTTGAATCATTTGCTTCATTTCAAGAACCTTTTTTACCTTACACCAATCATTCCACAATTCAGATTCCATTTGTGTTAAAATATCTATATCCATCTGCATTAAATCATTGATTCTAATTTCAATACTCATTCAACCAAATCCCTTAAATCATTCTTCATACCCATTATAATGAATGGGAAGTGATATTCTTTGAGAATATGCTCAATACCATCATGCATTCTATTAACTTCTGCAAGTAAGTCATCCCTCGTCATGGATTCGTATTTATTACTCATTCCTCTTCCCCTCCAGAATCGCCCAATTCAATTAAGCCTTCATCATTAACTTCATCAACCATATCATTTACAATTTCTGCATTCCAATACTTATCTTGCTTAAATTGCTCATCAACAATCTTAGCCTGTCGCTTTGAAAGTTTCTTAGGTCGCCTAAAACCTTTTGAAAGAGGCAAACCATCTCTTGTATAATTTACATGATTATGATTAGAAGGTTTCCATTCATTACCAGATTCATCAACTCGGATTCTCTTAACAGGCTTTACAACATTACCTTCTCCATCGTATTGGGTGCAATCCCTACACAAGCCGGGAAAATTAGTAATAATATCACATTCAAAACATTTAAACTTTCTCATATTACTCACCCGACTTTGAATCTTCATAAAATGCCTTTAGGAAAGAACCCAACTTTAATTCAACAATTGTTTCATATCCGTAGGGAGTATCTTCTGCTACTGAAACTTGAGTTTTCTTAACATCAGTTAAAGATTCTAAAAAATCAATGATTGCTTTCGGGAAAACAACATCTTCATCTTCATATTCATACTTAAAAATAACGACATTGGCTCTTGAATATCTATTATATTTAAGTTGAACATATTCATTCATAATAGTTTCTTCACTAACATCATATTTTCTATCTTTAAACCATTTTTCAAATGCATCATCATTAGACAATACTTCTTCACCCATATCAATTGCTACTACTAATTCGGACATTTTATCACCAACTACCTCTTTCTTACATTACCTATATAAAGAAATCTATTTCACTTTCCAATACATTCCTTCCTTAATTATTAATTCTTGTTGAAACAAAGGGGCTAATACTTCATTTCTTAATTTTAACCTACCTCGTTTATTAATACTAATTCCATAACCATCGGAATACCCTGCGGAATATAATTCTTGGATAATTTTAGTTTCAGAAAGTGGATTATCATATAATAACTCATATACAAACCTATGAATATCTTTTTCAGCAACCGTTGTATTATCATAATAAATAAATTTCTTACCAAACTTGATTACCTTATTTCTGGAAACTAAATATTCTAAAACATCATCTGCAAGTTTTCTATGTGTAATATTATCCAATCCAACTCTTTTCAACATTACACTCTTAGATAAAGGAACATCAGATTGCGAAAGTGTTGTTAAAAATAAATCATGCAATTTAATTTTTCTTTCCTTTACCTTTTTACTATCACCCATATCCCAAGAAGGATATTCTGGATATTCAATTAAAGGTAAAATACCTTCCATATTCCTAACTCTTCTTTTATACTCATCAAGGTTATTTATTTCAACTTTATCAAGGTCTTTCAAAGTATATCCATTTTCAAGATATTTAGTTAAAGCAAGTGCTTTTGCAAGAGGTTCAACAATCATATCTTCATATAATTTCATTCGCTCCCTTTGTATTTCAAAAGAGTTATTAAATAATGGTTTGTTTTCATTTTTACTAATCTGAATAATCTTGCTTACATTTTTTGTATTTTCAGCAACATACCGTTCCATTTCAAGTTTAACATCTTCATAAGGAGTTTCAAGTTTAACAGATAATTGTTTAGTAAATCCTTCCCGAATAGAAGGGCTTGAAATAATAGCCTCTCTTTGAGATTCTGATAAGGATTCAATCTCTTGAACAACCTCTAACATATTGTTAAGTTGTGTTTAATACCTATATAATACTTCATATCGGGGGGTCGTTGTATGGCCAATTAATTAATTTTAATGAACCAAAATCATCACCAGAAATTTTAAACAACAATTTTTCATTAATTAATTTTTGTAATACCGAACCATAAGAGCCTAATTCTAAATTAGTTTTGATACTATCTTCAAGCCTACATGGACAAAATATACCTTGTGTTAATAACAATGGCCTTAGTATCATCTCAAGCCTTCCTAATCTTTTTAATCTTTTAGGGTTCATGTTTTTATCAGATATTACTTCATGGCCTCTAACCACAGGAGCCACCTCTATTGATTTATATAAATTAGATAATGGTTCTATAATACAAGTCATTACTTCATCATAGGTAAGGGCAAGACCCCACCCATGCTTTTTGTGATAATATAATGGCTCATATAAATAATTATCTTTACCTATTTTTTTATCTCTTATAAAGTCAGCATACATTTTACTTACTCTTCTTTCTCCATCATATCCTTCCTTTGGAGAATGCCTGTTCCAAAATTTTTCAATATATTCATAATTTTTCCCATACTCGGTGCAAGATTTATGGTGTCCATACAATTCATTATTATCTTCCATATCCTTTTTTAAATCTCGTTTAAAATCATTATAAATGTCCATAAAATAATCTTCGGGTTTATCGTGACCTTCTGGCACCCTCATCAATATCCAAGCGATAAACTCCCAATATTGTCCTTTTTGTGTTTGTTGTAAAATATCTAATTTTGTAATGCTATCATCTTGAGGCCACCACAATCCATCAAATCCGTAATATTCACTAATTTGTGCTGGCATCAATGTAAGGATTGATTTAACCAACCTTAATCCGAAAATAGGAAGAAAGTAAATCTCTTGTTTCTTTGGTTTAGTTTTTGGCTGTTTTCGGTGAATTTTTACTACAACAGGCGCACCGGGAAGATTATTGTTGTTCATATATCTGACGGCATTATCTCTCTTTTTAAATTCTTTACCATCTGGTGCTATATATCTTCTGTTACTTTTCATCATTTTAAATCAACTCCTTTGGTTCTTCAAGTGGCCAATTGATAAACCCTAACATATTAATTTCAGTTGCAAAAACATCTGTAATATCATATAATCTATCTAATCCCCAACCTTGTGGAGTTGGCGAATCTCCATTCCATCGGTTTAATTTTGTTATAAATTTAGTTTTAATTTCCTCCAAAGGAAGTTTTCTTGTTTCATTTATTCGCCCCGTCAATCTAAAATTTACAATTGGAATCCAAGCCCCTTCTGAATTATTACAAATCAATAAATAATATGTCTTAAACAGGGAATTATCTTTTGTTTCTCCCGTTAAATAAACTTTAATATCTTTTCCAAAATCATCCCCTTTCCAAGTAGGATAATCTTTATTGACTCTTGTAAATGCATGATTATACCACATATTAGTTAATCCATCAAACATAATTTCACCCCTATGATAAACTAAAAGCATCAGTAAATAATCTATAAAATTAGGTGGTTTATAGGCTGATAATTGATACCATGACATTAGATACTTATTTGCTCCCGTTTCTATATTCATAGCAATATTAATTCTATCAACTATTGAATTTACCATATCTTTGAAAGGCTCACTCATTGATGCATAATCATATTTTATATCCAATTTCACATCAACTCCTTTGGTCCTTCAAGTGGCCAATTAATAAAATCACTATTAATAGATTCCATAATATAATCTGTAATATCGTATAAATACCTAACACCCCAACCCTGCGGAGTAGGTGTTGAACCTCCCCACACCATAAGTTGTTCTCTCATATATTGATTTTTAAAATAAAACTTACTATTAAGTAATGAATTTAATCTTAACCCAGACAAAGGTAAAAACACACCATCTTTTTTATTCACAATTAAAATCCAACCACCCAAAAGTGATTTAGTTGTATCCTTTACACTTAAAAAAATCTTAGTTTCTTTCGTAAAACTATTTCTTTTTGGAGATTTTGCATCACCCGCAATAAACCATGCTGAAATATCTTTAGCATTAATTCTGTAATTAAGTATTTTGTGAGGATTTGTTTTAGGGAGAAGCGTAAGGAATTCTGGAGCCCTGTTTTTTAAATGATATACTAAAAGTGTTGCAAATCTTGGCCGCTGAATCCCAGATTTCATAGCCTCAAGAGTATCAGCATTAACCGCATTCCACAATGCCGTTGCAAGTGATGATATTGCATTTTTCAAATCATCCGATAAGTATTCGTAATCCTCTTTTTTCATCATATCAACCCCTGTGGTTTTTCAAGTGGCCAATTGATAAAATCTAATTTTTTCTGAATTATTAAATTTTCATCTATTCTAAAATGCGCCATTGATGTAACAAAATCCATACTCGCCCAAATCGTAACAACTCTATGAGGTGTATTAAAATATTTTTCATTCAATTCATCATCCTCCATTAGTATAAAATCATCACTATCTATTTTAATATTAAATGCCTTCAAATCGTGTCTTATTTTTTTCATATTTGAATTTTTCTTTATCATGTCCATTTGTCTTGTATAATAATTTAATCCATCATAATAACCAATATAAGGAGGGTTTGCATAATTATCCCAAATTAACTTTTTATTGGTATGACCTACACTCATATTATCATTTATCTTGTTTGCATTAAATGAAATATACCAACCCATTAAGTTGTTATTAGGTTTTTTACCATAACCCGCCCAAATATCTCCATTCCATTGAGTCCAACCTTCTGCCAATGGATTACCATATCTTGCTTTATCAATAAAACAATATTCTTCAACATAATCTAAAATTTCATTCATTGTAAAGGAGGGGAGGGGGAATTCATAATTTACTTTATCATACACATAACTTCCATCATAAGTATCACTCATCTAATCAACCCCTGTGGTTTTTCAAGTGGCCAATTGATAAAATCTAATAGTTGATTTGAATAAAATAAATTGGGGTCTAATTTAAAATGAACCATTTCAGTAATAAAACTCCCCCTTTGCCATTTTCGTAAATTCCAACCATCTTCCTTTTTAGTAAGTGGGAAATATTTTCCTCTAAAACCATCTTCATTCAATTCTAAAAAATCTAAACTATCTATTTTAACATTGTAATAAGGGTGCGATAAATCTTGATGTTTGGAAAACATATTAAATTTTCTTGCATAATAATTTTTACCGTCAAAATAAGCAACATAAAATTTACCTCCATTCTGATGAGGTCGTGATAAATCCCAACCATAAGCATCACCTATTTTGTTAATTCTCAAATCAAGGTTAAACCTTTGAATCAAAAAATCACCCGCATAAGTTATATACCAACCATGCTCTTTTCTATCAAGAGGTTGTGAAGCCATACCTCTATATAATCCTAATTCATAATCATTATTTGCAGAATAAGTTGCAGGATTAGAATACAATGGTGAATTTGCACTACCACTTCTAAAAAACCTATATTGATTCCAATTTACAACACAATGTTCTATTACATAATCACAAATTTCTTTTATTGTAAATGATTCCAAAGGAAAAACTATACTTTTCCTAAAGTCATCATAATACTTTGGATTATTTTTTCTTATTAATTCAAATAAACTTTGATTATATTTCATCAAATCAACTCCTTTGGATTATCAACAGGCCAATTAATAAAATCAAGTAAAGGTTGTTTATCAACTTTATTCAATTGGGGCAATCCTGCCGTTGCCCTCGCAATTCCATACACCAAATCATTTAACTCATCATAAACTGTTTTAGGGTCAAGACCAACTCTCGCATCAAGTGTTTGATTTAATACTTCATCATTTGACCAATTACTTTCCCATAAATCTTGCACATATTCATTAATTCCTTGATAGGGGTCATCAATCCACTCATACCACCAAGCCCCATAACCTCCTTCCAAGTCCCATTCTTCTCTTTCTTTTTCACTCAAAGCATCCCAATTTTCCAATTCTTCTTTATATGAATAATCTAAACTCTCATTAACTTCAACCATAATTTTACTAAAGACCCTGTTTTTATAAGCGTTGAAAACAGACATTATTTCATCCACCTTAAATCAACCCCTTTGGTTTTTCAAATGGCCAATTAATAAAATCTAAATCTATGCTATCTCTAAAAATATGAAAATGAAGAATACTATCATTCCAACTACCTCCATTACTATCCATCATTGACCTTTTCATATCAAAAACATTTTCCTTAAATAGAGCAAACTTGGTTGCATCTGTCCAATCAAGATAGCCCATTTCATAATATTTATATTTTATATTTCTTCCCATAAATTTTATACTATTAGTATCCCCTATTGCATCATAAACTTGGCATAACCAAAGTTTCACACTTTTTCTTGGTTGTAGTGTAGTAGTGGCTGAATTAGCCATCATCATAAGAAAATAATTACCGATTTGCAATCTTGGATGAATTTGTTTTTTATAAATATGTATATTGTCCTTTATTCGGATTCCTAATTCATCATCTTTACCTTGCCCCCGAAATGCAGGATTGTGTTTTGGACTACACAATTTTCCACTTTCAGCAAATTTCTTAAAATGAACATATAACATAGGAGCATTAAGCATTTCTAATATATCCTTTCCCGTAATTGTATCAACAGGAGGGGGTGGCAAATTGCTCATATACTATTATTTCGCTTTCTGATACTTAAATCTTCCAATCATAAGTAGCCCTAATCAAATTAGCCAATTCAACTACTTCCTCTTTATCAAAATAACCTGCAACAATCAAATATTCAATCATAAATCCTAAATGAAACTTATTTAGCCATTCAGACATTGTGGAATCTTTCAAACAAGTAGCCCTCCATTCAGCATCAATAGTTTGTTCCAAGAAAGTCCTAAGATGATGATACATAGGTTTTCCATTAAAAAATTTAGGGTGCGGAAGATTATCAATCGGTGTCGCCATATTACAAATAACGAAAGAATACCTATTTATAGGTAATGGTTTAATTTTAAATTATGACGAATTGGATACAATCTATCATTAGACCCTTCTTCGGATTGGTCGCCATTCAACCCATAGTTATGTTGTGGCTATGGGCTACAACAGAAAATATGTGGGAACATTATATTCATACCGGTTGGGGTTTGCAAACTGTAATTACTCTATATTTGATTCCAATTTATCATTATTATGATATTATTTACAACCGAATCACAAAAAGTGCCGAATAATTCAATTAGCGTTCAATAATTCAATTAGCGTTTAATAATTACGGACAATTTAGCGTTCAAAAGAAGTAAAACAAACTCAAAAAAACTACTATAAAAATAGATTTCCAATTGAAAGGGTGTTGAAATGGACATAATTCGGTTAAATGGACACAACTCGGTTCAAAATTATTTTACATATGTTTTATATAGGTAATGAAACAAGGTGATAAACATGAAATGTAAGTATGGTTGTGCATTCAAAGACAAGGGGGTTATCCGAGTTGATGATGACAACAACCGACACATTCTAAGAGAATGCAGAAGGTGTGGTAAAGAAGAAATTAAGATTTCAAATACTACAAGAGAAAACATGATTTGTGATGTTTCCCTAAATGGACTACATCAATTAGCCCCTCTTGGAAGATACACAATACTTGAATACACTAAGAAATACAAAAGAGTATCTCAAAACATGGTATGTGAGTGTTGTGGTGAACGAAAGGTTGTTGAAAGCATAGCATACCATTTCAAATGAGGTGAAAGAATGACGAATGAAAAGATAGCACAAGCAGGAAAGGATTTTGAGGGAGAGTTTAAACAATTCCTTATGAAAAATGAGTTTAATGACCATGAAGCAATTATATTTACAAAGATGGCTTCACGGTTTTTGGCTGATTGGTCTGATGCTATGGCTAAAAATCTAAATCTTAGAGTTGAAGTTGTTGATGAAGAAGAATGATTCTTTGAAAGGGGTGTAATGAATGAGTCCTATAACGATACAAATGGTTAAAGATTTTTTACTTAAAAGCAAACATAAAAAAAGAAGTGATTAATATGAATATTAGACGATTAATTGGAAAAATTACATCTCCAATATTTGTGCCTCTAAGGAGAATAGTTGTTTGGGGCGATAATAACTTCGGCACTTGCGACCACAAATTAGTAGTCGTTCCAAGAGATGAGGAATAATTATGGATTCAGTAATAGTAATCGGAATTGGAATCTTACTATTGATTTTAATTTTTTTTATATTCACGCAAATACACCTAAAAGAAATTAATGTTAAAACTCAACAAAACATGAATGGTATATCTCATGTGTGGGGTGTTTTGATGGAATTGAAATTAGATTTGCAAATGTTGGAAGATAAATTATCTGTTCCAAACCTCAATGAAGTTGATGAAGTAATGGAGGAATGAATATGGTTAAGATAGGAGATAGATTAACTCATAAAAAAACCAACATTAACTACACAGTTATTGAAATCATACATAGTTGGAAAACTCAATATCAACTTTCAACAAATGACTTTCATGTAATTCAAATTGATGATGGAGATTTGGAAAACTATATAAAGGTAAATCAATAAGTTTAAATTGGTGCTAAAATGGATAAGAAAGATGACTTTCAAGAGTATATCAAAGTAAAAAATGTAAATATGGAATCATTTGATGGCGAGCCATACTTGATTCGGCTTAGAATGGATGATGAAACATTTGCACACATTGAAATTAAGCCTATGGGTTCAAATTTTAATCTCACGGTTCTTCAAATTACCGAAACGAATGAAAGAAAACTTGTAAAATGGGTATCTGGACTAACGCCTAACCAATAGGCAACAACCTAAAGCCTCCAATATCAAGCATGGCGGGTGGCTACCCGCCAACCCTTGAGGGTGGCTACCCTCAAGTA